>Ga0302292_1000002_pt1 | contig 186474 bp, 176 predicted proteins | sample III_Fen_N2_1_FD_194553 | JGI IMG/M metagenome (GOLD analysis project Ga0302292, IMG submission 194553) | Peat permafrost microbial communities from Stordalen Mire near Abisko, Sweden - III_Fen_N2_1 | ecosystem: Environmental > Terrestrial > Soil > Wetlands > Permafrost | place: Sweden: Abisko...
ATCTGCTGTATACCCAACTTGGGTAACAGGAAATACTGGTAATCTCGCGCAGAAAACTACTTCGACAAAACTTTCATTCATTCCTTCTACTGGGGTGTTGAGTGCGACGGGGTTTGCGGGACCTCTTACTGGTACTGCATCAAAAGCAAGTGCCTTGGTGGGTGGTAACAACACAACATTATTAGGAGCAATACACTATCAGTCAAATACAGATGTAACTTCTTTACTTTCACCAAATACAACAACAGGTATTAAATATCTTTCAATGACAGGCGATGGTACAAATGGAGCAGCTCCTGTTTGGAGTACAATATCAGGTGGAGGAGATATGGTTCTTGCTTCTGTTCAAACTGTTACAGGAGCAAAAACATTTAATGATACAAAATTCTTTTTAAGAAATGTTGCCAATACTTTCAATGCAAGTTTTGTAAACACAAACACAGCAGATCGCATATATACACTTCCAGATTATGCAGGAACTCTTGCGACTCTTGCTGGGAATGAAGCTCTTACAAACAAAAGTATAAATGGAGTAACTCTTTCAACTTCAGCAGGAGCTGCGGTTTTCTTGGCTGGAGATGGAACATATAAAGCAGCTGGAGGAAGTGTTACAGCAGACTCTTTAAACTTTACAGAACTTTCAGATTCACTTGTTCTTGATGCTTCTACTTCCATTGCTTTTGGTGCTTCTACTTTTGGTCTTACATTTACAAATAATGGATCTGCAAACGAACTTCATAATTTAACTTCAACTGGTAATTTTGTAGTTCAAGATAATGGTGTAGATGCTTTTACTGTTGATAATACTGGCTTCGTCTCACTTGGTCAGAGTTCTTCACTTACTGGTAAATTAACTTTTGAAAATGCTTCGAATACCAATACTGTAACTCTTCAGTCTGGAGCAACTGCTGGAAATTATACATGGACTTTACCTACCGCAGCCCCTTCTGCTGGTTGTCTGCAATCAGATGGATCTGGAAATCTTTCTGTTGCAACTTGTGGAGATGTAAATAATCAATCTTGGACAGCAAATGGTAACTGGACTATTCCTACGGGTGCACTTATGGTTATCGTGGAAACTTATGGAGGAGGTGGAGGTGGTGGTGGTGGTGCAGGAGCCTCAAACCTAACAACTTCTCATTCAGGAGGTGGAGGTGGTGGAGGAGGAGCATATGTACATGGTACTTTTTCTGGAGTATCTCTAGGAACACCTGGTTCTACTATTATTCCTATTACAGTAGGAACAGCTGGTACTGGTGGTAATGGAGCTGCTAATGCTAGTGGTGTTGCTGGAGGTCCTGGAGGAATGAGTTGTTTTGGTACTGTATCAGGTTGTGCATCTGGTGTTGTATATATTAAATCATATGGAGGAGGTGGTGGAGCTCCTGGATCTGTGACAAATGCAACTGGAGCTGGTGGAGGAGGAGGAGGGGGGTCACTTGCCCAAGGAAATAACTCTGCTTCTGGAACAGGGGGTGTCGGTGGTGCTCCGCTTGCTGGTCCTGTTAACACCGCTAACTCCGGTGGAGGTGGTGGTGGAGGTGCAACATCTCTTGGTACTGCTGTTAATGGTGGTGCCGCACAATTTGGTGGTGCTGGTGGTGGTGCTTCTTCTCTTAACGGGGCTGCTGCTGGTGGTGCTGGTGGTGGTTCTGTCTACGGTGGTTCTGGGGGTGGTGCTGGTGGAAGTATTGCTGTAACTACATATACACTTCGTGCAGGTGGAGCAGGTGGTACTGGTTCTGCTATTTCTGCTAGTGGTGGAGCTGGTGGAGCAGCCAATGGTTCTGCTGGAACTATTGGTTCAAATGGTATGGGTGGTGGTGGAGATGGAGGAGGTGGAGGTGCAACAAACTCTACTGGAGTTGGAGGTGCCGGAGGAAATGGTGGGGTTCGTGGAGGCGGAGGCGGAGGCGGAGGAGCTTCTGGTACTGGAATTACTGGAGGTAAAGGTGGAGCTGGTGGGGTTGGGTATGTACGCATATGGACTTATCGTGGAACAGGAGCCGACCTTGCCGAAATATATGGTACATATGATTCTAGTATAGAAGCTGGAGATGTTGTTGCTATTGATGAAACTATGAATGCAGGAGTTAAAAAGACTTCAAAGATTTATGAAAGAGGAACAATAGGAGTAATTTCTACTCAACCAGGTCTTATTATTGGTAGTGTTGAAGACCCAAATGCAAGGCCTGTAATGGTGGCTCTTTCTGGACGTGTACCAATGAAAGTAAATCTTGAGAATGGTCCTATTAAAAAAGGTGATTATTTAACCGCATCATCTACTCTTGGGTCTGCTATGCGTGCCACAAAAGCTGGAGTTGTAATAGGTCAAGCTATGACCGAATATTCTGACCCCACAACTCCAGGATATGTAGTTGCATTCATAAAATCTGGTCCATCAAATGGTTCTTCTATTGAAGGTATGTTACCAGATGGATTAACACTTCTTTCTGATGGTACTGCGACGACAAATATTAATGAAACTCCAATACCAGAAAAAAGTTTACAACAAAGAATTTTAGCATACTTGAATGAGAATAAACTTATTCTTGAACAATCAAATAATTTATCGGAAGTAACATCAGATAGAGTGACTGCAGGTCTTGAAATTATTACACCAGCACTTTATGCGATAAATGTTTCAACAGATAATATTCATTCATCTTTGAGTGACACCATTATATTTGGTTCAAAAGCAAAATTTGTAGTTCCTCCACTATTTAATAAAGATACAGCTGGATTTGCTGTTATAAAACAAGGGGACATAAGGGTAAAAGTTACATATGAGAATCCATACATAGGAGAACCATCAGTAAGTGCATCTCTTGTATTTAATGTTGCAGATAAAATTTCTGATGCTTTAGCAAGTAATCTTTTTGATAATAATGTTGAGTCTATTATTGTGGATAATAGTGAGAGTGGATTTACAATTTTATTAAATAAAAATGCACCAAGAGATTTAAGATTCTCATGGAATTCATTTGCAGTCGAAGATCCAAAAGTTTTTGAGAGTGTTATAGATGGTTTGACTATTGAACCAGAAAAAGTTACTATCCCTGAATCTTCTATGCCTAAAGTAGATAATACAGAGACACCAATAGTAAATACTCCAACTATAGATACATTACTTACTCCAGAAATAAATATTCCTGTAACAACAGAAACTGTTCCTAGTGTAGATACTACTAATCCTTCAGTAAATGAACCTATCATAAATTTGCCAGAAATAAGTACATCTAATTTACCAGCAACAGATATTCCGTTAGTAGATACACCTACTTTACCAGAAGTAATTTCAAGTAATTAAATACCTCCATCTGAAACAATATTAAATAATAATTAATACATGAATACTCATAATTTTTTCAAGAAATCAAAATTAGTTTTTATCATAATAATATCTTTACTCATAGGTTTAATCATTGGTTTTTGGGGACGATATATAAAATCTAATTGTGATATAAATGGATTTAAATATATAAATTTAGATTTAGTTTGTGAAAAAAAAGAAGTAGTAAAAAAGCAAGCCTACGCAACTCTTAAAGGGGAGTTAGAAGACTATATCCAAGAAATACAAAAAGAAAAAAAAGTTACAGATGTCTCCATCTATTTTAGAGATTTGCAGAATGGTCCCACTCTTGGAATAAATGAACATGAACTTTTTTCACCTGCAAGTTTACTTAAGTTGCCATTACTTTTAACGTATTATAATTTACGAAATGAAAAATTTCCTGATTTGTTTGATAGAAAAATAATTACAAATACTAGTTGGACTATTCCAGAACAAATTATTAAGCCGAAAGACCCTATAATACTAGGGGAAGAGTATACTATAAATACTTTACTTGACCATATGATTAAGTATTCAGATAATAATGCGTATTATGTTTTGCTTAGTTATCTACATGAAATTTCTCCAGATAGAGATTTATTAAAAGATACTTTTGTAGATCTTGGAATCATTGACCCAAAAGATTTTTTAGATAATACCATTTCTGTTAAATCATATGGTTCTATATTTGTGCAATTATATAATTCTTCTTATTTTAATAAGAAAAATATATCTTATGAGGTCCTTAATTTACTTACTCAGGTTGACTGGAAAGATGGTATAAATGCAGGTCTTCCTCATGATACTATAGTGGCTCATAAATTTGGTGAAAGAGTTAATTTAGATGGAAAATCATTAAATCAACTTCATGATTGTGGAATAGTTTATTATCCAGGAAATCCTTATTTATTGTGTGTTATGACTCGAGGTAGTGATTTTGGTGAATTATCAAAAACAATAAAAAATGTTTCAAAAATGGTATATGATGAATTTGATTTCCGTAAATTATGAAAATGATTTTGAATAAAATAAAAAGTATTAGTATAGTAAAATGGCTAAAGGTTATTATTTTAATAATGATTTTGTTCCTTTTTGGTTCTTTTCTAGTTACTAAAATTACTTTACCAGGAGCTCTTGATTTACCACGTCAGATTCAAAATGGGAATGATATATTGCATGGTAATTTTCGTGTTTTAACAGAGAATGTTTATTCATATACAGAACCATATCATTTATTTGCAAATCATCACTGGTTATTTGGAGTAGGGGCTTATATTTTGTATCAAATTTCTGGATGGGTAGGGTTATCTGTCTTTAAAATAATTTTTATACTTTTTACATTTGTTTTACTTTTTTGGTTGGCTTTTAAAAGGTCAAATTTTTGGATGGCAGCAATATTTTCTATTCCAACTATTTTTATTTTAATAAATAGGACTGCTTTTCGCCCTGAAATATTCAGTTATTTTTTTGTAGTTATTTTTTTAATATTATTATTTGATTTAGAAAAAAATCCTGTAAAAAATAGAATTTTTGTACTTATTCCAATTATGCTTGTATGGGTAAATACTCATTTATTTTTCCCTATTGGGATCATGCTTGTGGGTGGATTTTTGTTTGAACAAATAATACTTAATTATAAAGAATGGAAAACTAATAAAGTAATAAGGAAATTATTTTATGTTTTAATAGGCCTAATTTTAATGATATTTATTAATCCTTTCGGATTAAGTGGAGTAATTTATTCTCTAACTGTGAACACTGCTGCTACTTTTCCTATACATAGCATGGAAGTCACTACTGTTTTTAAGGCAATACAATCTGACCCAAGTTGGGCAAACATATCTATATATGTATATTTATCTTTAGTTGTAATTCTTTTATTTTCTTTTATAAGTGTGTTTATTTATAGAATAAAAAATAAAATATCATTATTTTCCAATAATTTTATTTTCTTATTTTTAGCAAGTACTGGTTCTGCTGGGTTGTCATATTTTATATTTAGGGCACTTCCTCTTTTTGGTTCGATATTTTTAATATCAATTTGTAGTATTGGAAATGATTTTTTTGAAATTATAAAACAAAAAATTTTTAATAAAATAATAATTACACAAAAATTTTTTAGTTACTTTTTAATTATTATTTTAGCAGTATTTATAATATATTTATTTTTTATATCACAGGTAAAAATATTTCAATATCAAGAAAGAGGTATTGGTTTAGCTAAAGAATCATTATCGTCAGTTGAATTTTTTAAACAAAATAATTTAAAGGGTCCTATTTTTAACGATACAGACAGCGGTAGTTATTTGATAGGGGGGTTATACCCACAAGAAAGAGTATTTGCGGATAATCGTTTTGGTGATGCATATTCTGCAGATTTTTTTAGTAATGAATACTTACCTTTTATACAAGATGAAACTAAGTGGAAAGAAGGATTAAAAAAATATAATTTTAACGTTATTTTTATATATAACTACGATATGGGTAGTGGTGTAAGGGATTTTGTATACAAAAGAATAAATGACCCAGATTGGATTTGGGTTTATGTAGATAGGTATAACGTTATTTTGGTTAGAAACAATTTAAACAATAAAGATGTTATTGATAAATATAGAATTACATATGAAAATGTTACTGATAGATTAAAGTATTTAATAGAATCAAAAATTGCTTCAGATAAACTAAAGGCTGCTGATATTCTTAATTTAGTTGGGCGTACAGATGTTTCCATGCCATTATATTTGAGATATTTATCTTTAAAACCAGAGAATGGGGAGATATGGTTTGTTCTTGGTAGGACTGAACTTCTTAAGGTAGATATAAGAAATTCAAATCCAAGCCTCGCTGCTATTTATTTAGAAAAAGCTATAGATAATAACTGGAGTACGTGGGAAGCGTATAGTTATCTGGCTCTTGCTTATTATCGCACTGGTCAATTTGATAGAATGAAAGAAATGGTTGAGAAAGAAAGAAGAATTGTTCCCAATGGAGAAGATACTAAAATATGGGTTAATCTGATTTCTGATATGAATTTAAAAGAAAAATATGATAATGCAAAATAATAAAAAAATAATAGGAGTTATTCTTGCTTATAAATCAGCAGATCATATAAAAGATCTTTGTAAAAGTTTACCTCAGGGTGTATTAGATGATGTTTTTATTACGAATGATAATTCGGAAGATAATATAGAAGAAATTGCAAAGAATTTAAATATAAAATGTTTTTCTCATGAGAGACTTGGTTATGGTGGAAATATGAAATATGGTATTAATAAAGCATTAGAACTTGGTGCTGATTATATAGTAGAAATACATGGAGATGGACAATATGATCCATCTTTTATAATACCAGCAATAGAAAAAATACAAGAAAATGAACAATATGGTTTAATAATAGGTTCACGTTTTATAGATTTTAAACAACCGCTTCGTGACAAAATGTCATTATTAAGATATTCTGCAAATATTGTACTCTCACTTATAGATAGTATTATATTGGGGGTAAGATTGAGTGAGTTTAATACTGGGGCAAGAGTTTATAATAAAAATATATTTGAAAAAATAAAAATAGAAAATACTTCTAATGATTTTCTATTTAGTTTTGAAATTATTGCTCAGATTGTAAATATGAATATCAAAATAGGGGAAGTTCCTGCGCGATGTTATTATAACAAAGATCATTCTTCTATAAGTATTAAGCATAGTTTTATCTATGCTATAAAAACTTTTGGCACATTATTTTATTTTTTGATGTCTAAAATTGGTTTTAAAACTAAATTATTTTAACCATTTTTTAAAATATATAAATATTCTTTCAAGGCACTTTTCCAATGTCTTAGTTTTGTTTTATTGGAAGAAAGGGATTCATTATTACTTCTTTTAAGTTTTTTATTATCTATTTCTTTTGATTTCAAATTAATAATTTTTGTTTTAAATTTACAAATAGATTTTATATATTTAGCTACTTCAAAGTAAGATATACTTCCTTTGTTTACAACATGATAAATACCATTTTTATTTTTTTCTATTAATTTATTTATTTCATTTAATAAATCAGGTATATAAGTAGGGGAACCATATCTATCATTTATTGCTTTTATTTCATTACCTTCTTCCATTTTTAAATACATCGTACGAATAAATTTTTGATCATTTTTACCTCCACCAAAAAGCCACCCAGTTCGGATTATAAGATAATCTTTTAGTATTTTTTCAACCACTTTTTCTCCTTCAAGTTTTGTTTTTCCATATACGTTTATAGGATTACATTTATTAGATTCAGTATGTGGAGTATTTTTTTTACCACTAAAAACCACACAAGTAGACATATATACAAATTTTATATTTCTCTCTTTGCATATTTTCGCTATATTTTTTGTTCCAGTAACATTTATTTTATATGCAAGTTTAGGATTTTCCTCACATTTGATCATATCTGTAAGAGCTGCTAGGTGTAATATTACATCAGGTTTATATTTTTTGACAGCATTATGGATTGATTTAATATCAAGAATATCCAGTTCTTCTCTTTTTGGTTTAATTCCAAAATTTATTTGGTTTCCAACCATACCAGAACCACCAGTAACTAATATTTTTAGGGTTTTGTTCATAATTAAATTATTTTAACTTTTGGTATTGGAACTATGAATTTAATCCCTTTTTTCTTTAAGTACGATTCTTTTTTAATTATAGTATCGGCATAATTCCACGCAAGTACAAGTATATAATCAGGTTTTTCTTGTTCTAATTTTTCATGACTATATACAGGTATATGTGTACCAGGAGTATATTTACCTTGTTTTGATGGGGTAGTATCTATTATATAATCAATAAGCTTGTTATCTATACCCATATATTGAAGTAATGTATTGCCCTTAGCAGAAGCACCGTATCCTATAACTTTTTTACCTTGTTTTTTAAGTTTATTCAATAGACTGATTAATTCTTTTTTTATTACCTTAGGATGATTACTAAAATCCTTATAGGTTTTAAAATCATATAGTCCGTTAGTTTTTTCTTTTTTAAGTAGGTTTTTTACACCATCTTTTATTTGATAGGTAGCAGTTTTATTTGAAGCAAATACTCTTATGGATCCACCTTGAGCAGATACCTCCTCCACATTAAATATTTTTAAGTCATATTTTTCTAGTAATGTGATAAGAGGTGAAAGAGAAAAATAACTTACATGTTCATGGTAAGTATTATCAAATTGATTATTTTTAATTAAGTTTAATATATATTGAACTTCAAAAACAAAGATCCCATCTTCTTTCAATAATTCTTTGACTCCGTTTATTACATCATGCAAATTATCTGTATGAGCTATGGCGTGATTTGCTATTACAATATCTGCTTTACCATATTGTTTTGTTATATTTTGAGCTGATTTTGTATTAAAAAATATTGGTAACGTTTCTATCCCATTATTATTTGCTATTTTTGCAATATTTTTTGCCGGATCTATTCCTAGAATTTTGGTTTTATTTTTATTAAAATTTTTCAATAATATTCCATCATTGCTACCAATTTCTACCACAAAGCCATTTGACTGTGTTGGAAAATTTTTATTTAAATCACTCACATATTTTTTGAAATATTCTTCGAGTGGTGATGATGCAGATGAGAAAAAATTGTAATTTTTAAAAAGTATTTTTCTGTCTACATGTTCACCTAATTGTGCTAAATAGCAATCTTTACAATAAAATACTTGCAACGGGAATAATAACTCTTTTTTATTAAGGTCTGATTTTTTAACAAAAGAGTTTGCAAGGGCACTTTTCCCTAGGTCTAAGTATTTAACTAATTTATACCCTTTACATATAAGGCATTGAGGTTTACTTGAGTTCATGTATATATTGAACCATTTTTTTATATAGTTTACAAATTTTGATAAAAGTGATGTTTGTTATGGTATAATAATAAGAGTATATGCCAAATAAAGAGTATACTCTAAATTGTTTTAATCTTTCCCCAATATTATTTTTTATTGTGATATTTTTTATTTCTTTTTTTGTTTTTACAAACAAAGTAAATGCTTTAACCTTAGATAAAAATTCCTACGTTTCAGGAGAACAAGTTTCTTTTATTGATGAAGGTGGGCCATTTCTTATTTTTAATGGTAGTGGTTCACAAGTTGGGGGAGATTATTCTTATGCTCCAGGATTAACATTAAATCAATCAGTTCCATTTGGTCGTGGTAATTATAAAATTATAGAATTTACCACCTTCAATGACTTACCTTGTTTTTTAGGGTTATCTTATGATGAATGTAAACAAGCTCCAGAATTTGTTGCTGAATTTTTATTTACTATTACTCCTGCCTCAAATGGTGATGGAGGAGCAGACTTTGACCCACCACTTGATTCTGAACTTACTCCAATGGGGAATTTGATGGCGGGATATATTCAAAATTATGTTCCTGAAGTAAATGTTTTTTCAATTCTTAAAAATGCTATTTTTTCAGATAATTTAAATATTGATTATAAGGCAACTGATCAAAATGATTCTGATAATACAAAATCGTATAATGGGCTTAAGGATAATCCAGTTTCCATATTCTTTTCTGATAAGATAGCAAATTTGTATGATAACTTTTTAGGTAGTACAAATAAAACAGCAATAACAAAAGATCAACCAGCTGAAGGTAGTTATAAATGGTCTGTAAAGAATTTAATCCCTGGAGTTTTGTATAAAATAATAGTTGAAGCTATTGATAAGTCTGGTCTTTGGGGGCAGAGTCTATCGGAGTATTTTAGTGTTGATTTTACTGCTCCTGTTTTTAATATAAAAGTAAATCCGAATGCTGTTCGAAGTGGAGATGTTTCTATTTCTATAGATTCATCGGAAGATTTATCAGATTTACCACAAGTTAAAGTTACTCAAAATGGTAGTGAAGCAAAAACAGTAATACTAAAAGGAAATGGAAGTCATTATGAAGGAGTCTATACTGTAGTACCAGGATTTGATGGAACTGCAGTCATAAGTATTTCCGGATCTGATATGGCAGGAAACAAAGGAGATATAATTATTTCAGGTGGTACTTTCAGTGTAGGTATGAATCCACCACCTAAACCTAAAATAAATAATTATGTTGAGAAATTTACTACAGATAAAGAATTTATAGATATTTCTGGTATCACTCGTTCTGACACAGAAGCAGTCATATCCCTTAATGGTGCTGAAATTTCAAAAGTAAAACCAGATAAAATTGGTAATTTTACTTTCTCTAAAGTGCAATTAGATAAGAAAAAAAATAAAGGTATAAACTATGTAAACATAAGTTCTGTGGATCAGCTTGGTACAAAAGGTGAGGGAGTACTGATGGAAATTAAGTACAATATCCCCCCAGTTGTTAAAATAGTAAAACCAATAAATGAAGATACTTTGAATAATATTGCACCTATAACAGTAGAAGGATCAGATGAGAATATGGATAATATTTTTTATACATATCAAATATTATCCAAGAATGATTTTAATAATAAAGTATTTAATTGGATAAATATTTCTGAGAATAATCCATCGAGTAGTTTTTCTTGGAATACATCAGAGATGGAAGATGGTGATTACTATATAGAAGTGGTTGCTTTTGATGGATTCGCAAAGACTATATCAAATCCAGTTTTAGTAACCATTAAAAATGTTTTACCATATTTCATATTTGAAGATGGGCGTAATACTGTTACAAATAAATCAAATGTAGCTATTAAGGGTAAAGTATTAACCTCAACCAATTTAAATCCTCGACCAAGTATTTCAAGTCTTGCTTATAGTATGGATGGTGGTTCTACTTGGGCCCCATTAAAAGTCACAAGTGTAAGTGGTGATTATGAAAAGAAATTTGCTGTAAGTTTTTCAAATCTAAAAGAGGGTACTTATCCAATCCTTTGGAGAACAAAAGATAGTAGGGGTTATATAGGGAAAATAATTCATCCTCTTATTATAGATAAAACAGCACCAAAATCCCCAATTGTTACAGTTCCTAAAATGGAAAAAGGAATAGAATTTGTTATAAATAATACTAATGATGAGAATTTAAATAAGAAGGGTGTCCAAGTAAACATAAAAGGTAAAACAGAACCATATAGTACTGTAAATCTTATTTATAATAATCAAACTATCGCAACAAAAGCATTTCCAACTGGAGATTTCTCTTTTGTTGATGTTACTTTTGATCAAAAGGGTAGATATAACTTATCTTTATCCGCTACTGACTTGGCGGGTAATAATAGTCCTTCTATTTCAATTCCTATTTTATATAATAATCCTCCCGTAATTTCTATTATAAATCCAAAACCATTTAGAGGTCTTTCTGACAAGGCAGATGTTTCTTGGAATATAAAAGATATAGATGGAGATCCTATAAATAGTATTGTCGTGAGTTATCGGAATAAAGATAAAGACATAGTATTTAAAAATTTAGTTACAAATGCAAATGCTGTTGGTAATTATATATGGGATACGAGCACACTACCTGAATCAAATAATTATGAACTTAAGGTAACAGCATCCGATGGGTATGTTACAAATTCTTTGGTTGTAAGTTTTTCTATTGATCGTACACCACCAGTACTCACATCTTTTGTGTTTAATAAGAATCAGACAAACATAAATGATAAAAATATAAGTTTTCTCTGTAGTGGTGAGGAAGAAGATAGTATATCAGGTATTGAATTTGTGGAATATAGAGTTGAAAGTAGTGATAGTAAAACAAGTCCTTGGTATAAGGGTGTAATTACTTCTGGTTATATGAAGAATAAGGCAACATTTAATATAAAACACCCAATATTAGTTTCAGATGGCGAATATAAAGTATATGCTCGTGCCGTTGATGCTTCTGGTAATATTTCTAGCCCTTTATCTTTATCATTATTTGTCGATAAAGTTGCACCTAGAATTGGGAGTTTCTTCTTTAAAAAAGATGGAGTTAATTTAAATCCCGATGAAGTTGGTAACATATCAATTTATAAAAATAGTAATTTTAATTTCAACATATCACTTGAGAGTGATACAGAAAATGCATCTATAAAAATAGGTAGTAAATCTTTTGACTTAAAGAAGGATGATTCTTCTGGGTTATGGAATACAGATATTTATTCCGATGGAGATTCTGTTGAAAAAATTTATATTACAGCACAAGATGGCTCAGGGAATATTATAAAAGATAAAGAGATCGGAGGTATCTCTTTCATATCTCGTGGTTATGTTTATTATGATAATAATAGTAAGGAGTTTATTGTGGGTGCAGATATACATATGTTAAAATTAAATAAAGATACAGGTCAGTATAATGATTTTATGGTTTCAAATAATAATACTGATATTATTTCAAATAATAGTGGTGAGTATGAAGCCACCCTACCTGCTGGAGAGTATAAATTTATTATTTCAAAATCAGATATTGATACTCTAAGATATAGTTTAATTTTAGATAGACCATCTATTGTTAACTCTAATTTTAAGGTAACAAAATCAACTGGAATTATGAGGTTTATTAATAAGTTTTTAGAAATTTTTAGATAAAATGAAAAAAATAATTACAACTGTTGTTATAATAAGTATTATAATCATTGCATTCTTTCTAATTAAGATCTATGGGCAAAATGCCATACTTGAATTAATTGGTCAGAATACAAAAAAAGAATCTATTGTTGTTTCAAAAGAAAATAAAGTACTAAATCAGAAGATTCCTTTTTTTGATTTATCTGGGCTTGATCAAAATAGGGTACGATTATCTGAATATATAAATAAACCATTTGTTGTTGTATTTTGGGCTAGTTGGAATGTTGAATCCGTGAATCAGTTAAAAATATTATCAGCATACAATTCATCTTTAAAAAAGGAAGACAAGTTGGTACCTGTTCTTTTTGTTAATTCTCAAGAAGAATTAAACGCTGTAAAATCTTTTGTAAGAAGAGGTGGTTATGATATTAAAACAGTAATAGATGAAAAGGGAGAGTTTACCCAAAATTTAAATATAAAGAGTCTGCCTACAACTTTTTATGTTGATAGAGATGGTATTGTACGAGAGGTTTATGCAGGTGTCTTAAGTGAAAGTATGTTTGTGGATAAATTAGAACAATTACTAAAATAAATAGTGTATAATAATAGTATGTCATTATATTTCTTAGTCAACAATTTTCATTTTGCTTTTGGTATTATCGGAGCCATTATATTCTTAATGATGGCATGGTTAACATTCGATTCATATAAACTTCAAAAAAGTGCTCAAATTCTTATCCGATTTTTAGGTTTTTCCATGGTGTCTCTATGGCAAGTAGTTAGTTCTTTTGATTCTAATGGTGATGTTTTAAAATATTTTGGAATTATTTTGTTTATGGTTGGTCTTATTTTAATAGTCTCAAGTTTTATTCAAAACAAAAAATTAGTTGCTAATGCAGTCATAGTCATACCAGCTTTTTCTATTTTTAGTTCATATTTTTACGGGATATCCATAATTTTACTATTGGCTATTTCTGTTTTATCTTATCTTCAGTGGAAAAGAGAGTACAATCGTACATGGATATCTTTTTCTTTAGGTTTTTTACTTTTATCTATTCCATATATTATAAATATTATTTGGGGCAATATAGATCAAATTAGTTTTATTTATATATTAAGTATCATTATTGAACTTTCTGCTTTTTGTGTCTTTGGTTACTGGGTTTGGCAATATATGAGACTACGTATACAAGAGAGTTTTGTTATGATTTCTGTTGGAGTTACATTTATTTTAGCTACAATTGTTACTCTTGCTTTTTCTACTATTCTAATAGGGCGTGTCTCAAATGAAACTTCAAATAATTTATTAAGTGATATAAAAGTTCTTAATTTCTCAATAGAAAATATCAAAGAAGAATCATTGGCTAAAGCAGAAGTTGTATCTTTTGATAAAGATTTAATCTCTGCAATAGAAAAGAAAGATTTCGTTTCTATTGAAAAGATATCTGAGAATTTATTGGAAAAATACAAACTTGGATTTTTAACTGTCACCGATATTGATGGAGGGGTTATAGTCAGAGCACATGTTCCTTCATTGAGAGGAGATACTTTGTCCGGAGAAAGAGTTTTTGAGGAAGCTATTCTTGGTAATAGTATTGTTTCTATAGATAATAGTAAGGTTGAAGGATTTTCTATTAGAGCTGGTTCTCCTATAATGTCAAAAGATAAAGTTGTCGCTACTGTAGTTGTAGGGTCTCAGCTAGACAATGCGTTTACTGATAACTTACAAAAAATCACAGGGCTAGAGACTTTTATATATAGAGATGACACTTCTGTTTCTGGTAGTGCTATAGGGTCAGATGGTGTCACCAGGTTGGTTGGAGAAAAATTAAATAATGATGAAATAAAAACTACAGTATTGGATAATGGTGATATTTTTACTGGTAATACTAAGATATTTGGTACACTTTTTTATTCAAGTTACTCTCCTTTGTTAAATAATGATGATAAAATAGTAGGTATGATCTCTGTTGCTAAACCTCAGCAAGATATTGTAAATATTGCAAATGCTACCAATAGACTTACTTTGATAACAGTCACTCTTATTATTATGTTATTATCTTTCCCGATATATCTTCTTTCTAAAAAATATACAGATAACGATTAAAAAATATGGAAATAAAGAAAAAAAATTTATCCATTAAAAATAAGATTATATTAATAATCTCTATTTGTTTTGTTGCATTCTCTATTTCTATTTACTTTTTTTCTGCCAATTTCCTTTTGAAACGTTTTATTTCTCTTGAAAGCGATCAAGTGTTTAGAAATTTAGACAGAGTAGAATTCTTTTTAGAAAATAGTGGTGACAGTCAATCTATTAAAATTAAAGATTGGGCATTTTGGGATGATACATATAAGTTTATAAATGATAATAATAAAGAATATATTAAATCAAATCTAACAGATGAGACGTTGTTGTCTCTTAAAATAAATGCAATTGTTTTTATTAATAATAAAAATGAAATTATTTATTCAAAATTTTTAGATTTAGATTCTAAGAACAATATACCTAGTGATAATTTTATTTCCTATTTAAATACAAATTTAAATTATATTAAAAACCTAAAACAAAAAGGAAAAAGTTTTAATATAATTAAAATTCCAGAAGGGAATATGATGATTTCCACTGAAGATATATTAAAGAGTGACAGCACTGGTCCTTCTCGTGGAACCATCCTATTTGGGACTTTTATAAATGATAGTATGATAAAAGATATAAGCGAATTCACTAGATTCCCAGTAAGTACTTATTCTTATGATACTACTAAGAGTAATACTGATAATGGCATGTTTCTTGCTAAAAGTAATTTATCTCAATCAAATAAGTATTTCTCATATATAGTCTCAGATAAATTTGTGGATGGGTATTCTTTAATTTATGACATTTATGATAAGCCAATAAATTTTGTAAAAGTTGAAATTCCAAGAGATATCTATAATCAAGGTAGAAATGCCACTTATCTACTTTTAATGATAGAGACCATTTTTATATTTTTATTAGGTATTATTCTTATCTTTTTAATTAAGAAATTTATAATCAATAGACTTATTAAATTAGAAAATAAGTTAATTGAAGTTGGAAATAGTGGTAATTTTGAAGATGCTATTATAGAAGATATTTATAGTGATGAAATAGGTTCTATTTCTAGTGTTATAAATAAAATGTTTAGTAAAATCAAAGAGTCAAAAAATAAAGAAATGGAATTAATTAAATCAGAAAATCTTGTTAATGAGAATATTAAAATCCGTATGGAACAAATAGATAAATTAAATAAATTAATGATAGGTAGAGAGCTTAAGATGATAGAACTTAAAAAAGAGAATGAAAAATTAAAAGAAGAGAAAAATGTTAAAATTATTAATTAATTATATTTAGTTATTTATAACTAAATAATAAAAATATGGAAAACATAGAAACAAAAGAAAGTTCAAATGTTACAAAGTGGTGGAAAATTATTTTGCCAATGGGGGTAGTTTTTATTGGTGGATCAGTTTTTCTGACATATCTGTATTTATTAAATAATTCTAATTTAATATCTTCAAAAGATACATCTGGTGGTATATGTACAGGGGTTAATATTGATTTTTTCCCTGGTGGAAATGAAACAGATAGTTTTGCTAGTGTTGTATATAGTGGGGCAAAAGCTGCTGAGAAAGATTTAGGGGCAAATGTTAAATATTTTTGGTCAGATTGGGATTCCTCTAAAATGATTAGTCAGTTTATAGATGCCATAGCAACATCCCCAGACGCTATAGCTATTATGGGGCACCCTGGTGTTGATGCATTAAGTCCATTAGTGGATGAGGCAGAAAGAAAAGGGATTATTGTTACCTCTCAAAACGTAGATCTTCCTGCTATAAGAGAAAAATATTCAAGTAAAGGTTTTGGTTATGTTGGACAATCTTTATATGATTCAGGATTAATGGTATCTAATGCAATAATAAGAAAATATAATCCTAAAAAAGGTACAGAAGCTATTGTTTTTGGAGTAAATCCAACTGCAAGCCCTAGTAGATATCAACGTACAAAAGGTAATGTAGATGGTTTAAAGAATAATGGTTTGGTTGTTCACGAAATATCAATGTCACCAGAAGTTGAGAAAGATCTTGAGTCTTTAACTACAAGAAAGATGATATCAGATGCTTTAGCTAAATATCCTAACACCAAAATCATCATTGCAGATCATGGAGCTTTAACAGCTTCCATATCTTCACATCTTAGTAATTTAGGTAAAAAACCAGGAGAAATAATTGTTGCAGGGTTTGATTTGTCTGTGAATACGGTTAAGGGAATTAAAGATGGTTATATAGGTCTAATTCTTGATCAACAACCATATCTTCAGGGTTATTTACCTATATTACAAACATGTTTAACTAAAAAGTATGGATTTTCAGGGTTATATATCAATACAGGTGTTGGATTAATAGATAATTCTAATATTGATCTTGTTGCAGGTCTTGCAGAATCTAAAATTAGATAATTTAAATTTAAATTTGTGACTATCAAGAAAAAAATTATTAGTTTCATAGTATTTGGTTTTCTTTTAGTGTCTGTAATTTTTACCTTTAATTCAATAAGTACACTAAAAAATAATCAACAAACCAATCTAGACCTATTTAAAAAGGAATTTTTGGAATTAAGTAGAGAACTATTTGAAAAAAATTCTAGTATCTTTTTTAATAGTTTAGATCTTCAAAACAGTAATCATTCTGATTCTAAAACGATATTAGATTTTATAAAGAAATCATATCCTCAAGGAGGGAATATTACTATTGTTAATATTGCTGATAGGAAATTTTTAGAAGGATATGATAATCCTAATATAATTTATTACTTAAAGCCAGCATTGATTGATAATTATATAAAAGAAAATATTTTAAATCAGAAAAGTGATTTTGATTTAGATAATTTTGATGAATTTAGTCTTGATAAAACAAATACTATTATTCCAAATAAGATCCATCTTCGTGTTTATAGCGAGGAGGGAATTATAGTTTTTTTTGGTCAGAATTTTTTAACAGGAAAAGTGAGAATAGAGTTTATTGAAAGACAGAATGATTTACTTTTTAAAGCACAAATATACTCATCTATATTAATTTTTACGATTATATTTACACTCATCATTATTTTTATGGTAATGGTTATGGAAAAAATTATAATTAAACCATTAAAAAATATTGTGCTTGTTGTTAAGTCGATTACTGGAGGTGACCTAAATAAAAGAGTAGATATAAAATCAAAAGATGAAATTGGGCAATTAGGGTTAGTGTTTAATGAAATGACGAATAAACTAAGAGATTCATATAATTTCTTGGAAGATAAAATAAAAGAAAGAACAAAGGAGCTCGATTCCAAGGTTCAAGAAATTACAAGTAATAACATAGAACTAGAGAATAATAAAACGGTTATTATTAATCTTCTTGAAGATTTTGAAAATGAAAAAGTTAATGCAGAAAATCTGGTTATTGTTCGAACAAAAGAGCTTAGTGATGAAAAGGCGAGATTATTAGCTTCTATTAATAGTCTAGAGATGGGGTTTGCTATTGTTGGAATAGATGGAGATATTATTATTAATAATCCATCCATTCTATCTATTCTTAATATGAAAGAAAATGATTCTATCTCTCTTGATGATATTTCCATAGATCTAAACATAAAAGAAGAAGGTCTTTTTGAAAGATTAAAGAAATGTACTAAACAAAAGTGTATTGTTGAGATTAATGAAATTATTTTTGGTACAAAATATTTAAGATTATTTTTAACCCCTGTATTTTCCTTAGAAAATATTCCAATTGGTGGAGTACTTCTTATTGAAAATATTACAGAATCAAAAATTTTAGAACGAAGTCGTGATGAGTTCTTTGCTGTAGCCTCTCATGAACTTCGAACTCCTTTAACCGCTATACGTGGGAATACTGAGATGATATTAACTGATTATAAAGATAAAATAAAAGATAAAGAGATAGAAGAAATGCTTTCAGATATAGATGAAGCAAGTGTGAGACTAATAGGGATTGTAAATGACTTCCTTGAAGTATCTCGCCTTGAGCAAGGTAATATTTTAATAAATAAAACAAATTTTAATCTTATAGAGATAGCAGAAAAGGCATCAAAATCTTTAGAGGTTGAAGCTGTTAAGAAAAATATAAAAATAGAAATTATTAAACCAGATATTATTTTACCTAAGGCTTTTGCAGATTCTGGTAAAGTAGAACAAATATTTTTTAATCTTATAGGTAATGCTATTAAGTTTACAGAGAAAGGGAATATCTCTATTTCTTTTGAAAATATTATGGGTAATAGTTTAAAAGTTAGAATTACTGATACAGGTAAGGGTATATCAATAAATAATGAAAGTTTATTATTTAGAAAATTCCAACCAGCAGGTAATGATGTCCTTGCTCGTGATGTTACTAAAAGTACTGGTCTTGGACTTTATATATCCAAAATGATAGTGGAAAAAATGGGTGGAACTATAGGTCTTGAGAAGACTGAGGTTGGTACAGGAAGTACATTTTTCTTTACTATTCCGACCTCTTCGTGATATAATTAAAATAGTTTGTTTATTTTTAATTAGTTAAAATTATGGCTACAGTACTATTTTTAGCAGAAGATGACCCATTGATGAGCAGAATGTATGAAAGAGCTTTTAAATTAAAAGACTTTGATTTAAAGGTGGCTTTTGATGGTGAGGAAGCTATCAGTACTCTTAAGTCTATGAATCCAAAGCCTACAATTGTCCTACTTGATGTTATGATGCCAAAGAAAAGTGGCTTTGATGTTTTAAGAGAAATGAAATCAGACCCAGAGCTAAAAGGGGTACCAGTTGTTTTGCTTACAAATCTAGCTGGAGAAAAAGATGCTGAAAAAGGACTAGAATTAGGAGCTGTTCTCTATTTAATAAAAAGTCAGTATAGTCCGAAAGAAACAGTTGAAAAAGTAAAAGAAATAATTTCTGGTTATGAAAGAAAAGAAAATATTCCAGAAGTTAAAGTTGGAGTTAAGAATATCGAAGAAAATAAATAATAATATAATTATATGAGTAAACAAAAAATTTTTAATATAGTTATTATAATAGTAGCATTAGTTGCAGTTGCTTTGGGTGGTTATTTTTATTATCAATTAAAAACAATAAAAACAAATCCACAAACCGTTGCAAAAGAAGAAGTTGAAACTTTAATTTCAAAAGTTTCCAAATTATATTTATTACCAATAGGGGAAGATCCTACTGTTGCTACTGTTTCTGACCCAGAAGCATTAAAGAATCAATCATTTTTTACTCAATCAGAAAAAGGAGATAAGGTTTTAATTTATACAAAAATAGGAAAGGCCATCCTATATCGTCCTAGTATTGATAAGATTATAGAGACAGCTCCAATCAATAATAAAACAGATAATACTCAAGTTTCTAAAGATACAACTGTTCCTTCTGTAGTAACACCAACCACAGCCACAAAAGCTCCTACAAAGAAATAATAATCTGTTAGGTTTTGTACATTGATGTTAACTTTAAAAAGAAAAATTATTAAATTTTTACCTATAACAGTTTTCCTGTTATCTTTTCTCATTCCTGTTTACTATACTTATGCTGCAATTTCTTGCTCAATAACAACACAAGCCCTATGTAGTGGCACAGTTCTTCTTCGTATGTCTGGAAGTTCAAATGCACACGCAGAATTACCAGGTCAGTCTACAGCTGTTTATAATAACAATGTAGTTTGCTGTAGTGGCTTTGCTGGATTAGGTAATTCTTGTGGAGTTTCTAATAAAGTAATAATAGCAAGACTCTCAGGCAGTACCAATGCTCACGTAGAACAAAATACACAAGCGAGTGCAAACTACACACAAAATGCTTGTTTATCGAGTACTTTTGCTGGAGATCAAATCACACTTGGTTATCAATCTACAAATTGCAGTGGTTATGATACAACTCTTTTTTCCATGGGGAATACTCCTACAAATTCACAAGTAGGAATTCCTACTGCTTATAATAATAAAGTTTGTGCTAAAGTTTTTTCTCAGTCCATATCTTTTAATCTTAGTAACAATAGTGTTGGTTTTGGAAATCTAATTCCAACAGGGTTGCGATATGCAACCTCAGATGGTTCTGGTAGTTCATCAGAAACAGAATCATACAATATTACAGTAAATACAAATGCATCAGCTGGTTATGGGCTTTATGTAAGTGGAGATTCTCTTAAAAAAGGTGGAATAACAATAGACCCAATAGGAGGTACAAATATTACTCCATCTGTTGGGTCAAAAGCATTTGGTATTAGAGCTGTTGCAACAGGAGGTAATGGTGTAGTTGCAACTCCGTATGACGGAGCAGGTTTTGCTTATGATGCAAATAGTACAACTGCAACGACTGTTGGGTCTGCATCGTCAGGGAATGGTGTGACCACAACTTATTCCATAAGAACAGTTGCAACAATAGACTCACTTTTAGATCCTGGGAATTATTCTACAAACCTAACTTATGTTGTGACCGCAAATTTTTAAAATATGTGGATAACTAAATATGAATATTATTAACTTATGATATAATAAATGTGTAAAATATAATTTTATTATTAACTAATTTTTATAAAAATATGAAAAAAATTATAAGTGCTCTTTTGATGGTCGGGATTATTGTGATTAACTTTGGTTTCATTACTCCAAAGACAGCTATGGCTGCTTCTTTGACAGCAATGTCAGACACAGTTAGTAATCTAACCGCAAGTGCAACTGCTGGTCATGTTATTAAATTCACAACCCCTACTGGTATACCAGCAAGTAAGACTATTGTTCTTACTTTTAATAATAGTACTTCCACAACAGGTGTATTATTTTCAGATGTAACTGTTCTTGATGGAGTATCTCCTATTACAGTAAACGCTGGAGCTCCAACAACTACAAACTGGGGATTTGCCAATGCTTCTCCTGTTATAACATTTACAACAGGTACTGGAACAATTGCAGCAGGTCATGTTATCACAATTACATTTAATGGTACCAATAAAATAACTAACGGTTCTGCTGGTACAACTACTCTTGCAATTTCTGGTTCTATGGCTGATTCAGGAATACTTTCTATGGCCGTTATTGCAAACGGAGTAGTTGCAGTTTCTGCTTCAGTTTTAGGTAGTATTTCATTTACTGTATCATCAAACGCCATTTACTTTGGAAACCTAAGAACAGGTGGTCCTTGTTTTGCTCAAAATACTGATCCAGGTGCTATAACTTGTCCAACAGTAGCAGAAGCAGAAGCTTTCAATATGACAGCAGGTACAAATGCTCCTACAGGTTATGCTATTAGTGTACAAGGTGCTACTTTAACATCAGGATCAAATACAATTGATGCTCTTGCTTCAAACACAGCATCTTCTCCTGGTAGTGAACAATTTGGTTTAAGAATGACTGCAACTGGTGGTTCTGGTACTGTTACTGCTCCATACGCAGCAGCAGGCTATGCATATACAGGTACTGCAGCAGTTCCAGCACAAGTAGCTTCTTATACTGGTCCTAGTGCTACAACAACATATTCAGTTCGTTACCTTGCAAACATTGCTGCCTTAACAGAAGCTGGAAGTTATACAACTGCGCATACTTATGTAGCAACAGGTAACTTCTAATTTTTTAGAAATTTACTTAAATGAAAATCACCAATAAGATTATCTCAAATATAATATTCTCATCATTTGCAGTTATTGCATTGTTTGGGTCTATGTTTGTGAACAAAGCTCAAGCTTTGACGATTTCTCCGGCTAGAATTGAGATAAGTGGTGATGCAGGTTCTACTATTACAAAAGACATAACTCTTTTTAATGACAGTAAGAATTCATCTGAAACTTACTATGTTTCTTATTCCAATTTTGAAGCACAAGGAGAAACTGGTAGTCCAAGATTTGTTGAGCCTAAGAATGATCTAGGTACTTGGATGAATGCAGGTGAGTCTGTAACACTAGAAGCAGGGAAGTCTAAAACAATTCCACTTACAATAATAATTCCTAAAGATGCATATGCAGGAGGTCACTTTGCGGTAGTATTCTTTGGTAATAATCCAAATACTAAAGATGGTGGCCAAGTTTCTGTAGGTGCTAAAACTGGTACTCTTGTTCTCCTTTCTGTAAATGGAAATGTTCTTGAAGCTGGAGGACTTGCTGATTTTAAAACTAAAAATAATCAAATATTTTACAACTCACTTCCTGTATCATTTCAATATAGATGGAAGAACGATGGTAATGATCGTGTAAAACCAGAAGGAAATATTACAATACACAATATATTTTATTTCCCAACAGCAAAAATAAATGCGAATGCTGTTTCAGGTAATATTCTTCCACATAGTACTCGACTATTTGATATAGATTGGGTTAAGTTTCCCATAGATACAAAAGTAAATAAATCTAATTCTTTTTTAGCTTCTTACTTTGATAAAGTTTATTATCAATGGCAGAATTTTGCTGTAGGTCCATACGTTGCAAATCTTGATCTAGTATATGGAGAGTCAGGTTATCGTAGTAGTAAGTATACATTTTTCTTTGTATTTCCTTGGCAACTACTTATTTTAATTTTTATTGTATTAATAATTGTCTTCTTTGTTGGCAGAAAGTTAATCAGAAGATACAATAGATATATCATCAAAAAAGCTCGTGCAGGAATGGCTGTTCCTCACGATGCTCATCATGATTAGAATATCTAATAATAAATTAATATTCCTTTTAGCTTTTTTAATATTTCTAAATCCACAATTAGTTGCGGCTTATGTTATTACTGGTGGCCCAAGTACTATTACTATATCTGCTCAAGTTGGTTCTCCGGTTAATACAACCCCCAATACTGGCGGCGGAGGCGGAGGTGGTGGAGGAGGTGCCTCATCGACAAGCGACACGATACTTCCTACTATTGTAAATTTTTCTGGTATGGCATATCCATCTTCTAAAGTTACTATTTTAAATAATGGTAATGTTGCTGTTACAACGATTGCTGATCCATCGGCTCGTTTTTCTGTTGCTATAAATAATCTTCAAACAGGAACATATAATTTTTCTGTTTTTGGCTATGATGTAAATAGGATTAAGTCTCTTACCTTTTCATTCCCAGTTTATGTTACTGCAGGTACCACGGTAAATATTGGTGGAATATTTTTATCTCCTACTATAAATACTGATAAATCAGAAGTTAAAAAAGGGGATGTGCTTCTTGTTTTTGGACAGACTATTCCAAATACTGATTTAGGAATTATATTTCATTCAAATCAAGAAATATTAAAGAATACTAAAACAGATACAAAAGGTATGTATAAATATAATATGGACACGACGCCTCTTGAGTACGGAGATCATATAGTAAAGTCTCGTGCTGAAAAAGATGATACCATTGTAACTAGTAATGAATCACCTTTTATTGTCGGACTTACTTCCAGACTAAAAGATAATACAACTAGTTCCAATAAATGTTCTTCTTCTGGTAGTGATATTAACTGTGATAAGCGTATTAACCTTACAGACTTCTCTATTATGGCGTATTGGTTTAAGAAATTAAGTCCACCTACCAATGTAGATTTAAATAAAGATGGAAAAATAAACTTGGTTGATTTTAGTATAATGGCATTTAATTGGACTGGTTAAAATAGTAATGATTGTCTGATTTGTGAAATGGAATTAAGCATAATAATATGAATAATAATTTTAAAAGAATAATAATTATATCAATAATAGTCTTAACTCTTTTTGTTAATAAAAGAGTTGAAGCTTCTACTTTGATATTAAAACCATCAAGTAATATCCTAAGTATAGGTGAGCAATTTTATGTAGATGTTATGCTCGATACTGAAGGAAAAATCATAAATGGTTTTGATGGGTCTATAAATTTTCCTTCTTCAAATATTTCTTTTCTTAGAGCAGAAGAAGGTAGCTCTATGATAAGTTTTTGGGTAGAAAAACCAACATTAAAAGAAGATACTATAACTTTTTCTGGTATTATGCCCAATGGTTTTAGTGGAGTGATAGACCCATTTAATTCTAAGACAAAATTACCAGGGTTAATGATTCGCCTAGTTTTTGAAGCTAAAAAAGAAGGATCTATATATTTATCATCATTAAAAACATATACTACTTTAAATGATGGACTTGGTACTATCGATAATATTCTTGATCATAATATTCCTCTCACAATACAAAATAATTATAGTTCGTTTGTGTATAAAACACCTGGAGATGTATCGCCTGAGTTGTCTGCTTATATAACTCGTGACCCAAATCTTTTTGATGATAAATACACACTTATATTTGATGCAAAAGATCATCAGACTGGGATAAAAGAAGTTTTAATCAAAGAAGGAAAAAGGAATTGGAAAAAAATAGAGAGCCCATATCTATTGGAAGATCAATCTCGTCATAGTATAATTACACTGCAAGCAACAAATTATTCTGACTCAAGCATTGTTATGAATATTGAAGGTCTTCCTTATAAAATATTTACAGTCACAAATATTATTATTGCTATACTGTCTGTTATTATATTATTATTTATTGCAAAAAAGGTTTATGAAAAATACAAATAAATTTTTAATTTACAATTTTATATTCGCTATAGCATTATTATCCCTTCCTTTAATTAAAGTTAATGCTGCAACTATAGGTTTTTCTCCTGCCTCAGGTTCGTATAAAGTCGGAGATACTATAAATGTTAAAGTATATGTAAATTCAGAGTCAAAATCTATAAATGCTGTTTCTGCAAATATAAAATATCCAAGTGATATATTATCTCTTTCTTCTGTTTCGAAAGTTGGATCAATTATTAATCTTTGGGCACAAGAACCATCATTTTCAAATGCAAATAATACGGCTTCTCTTGAAGGTGTTGTATTAAATGGTTATACTGGCTCTTCTGGTAATATAGTAACTCTTGTTTTTAGAGTAAAAACTGCAGGGGTGGCATCTTTAAAGTTTAATAGTGCTTCAATATTGGCTAATGATGGTAATGGTACTGAGGTATTATCTAATAAGGGGGCTAGTGTTATAACTATTTCAGATATTAAAACACCCACACCTATAGTAGTTGAGAAAAAAACAACAGTTAGTAAAGTAGAAACACCTATAGTAAAAGCTCCAGTTGTAAAAGATACAACTATAATAATTTCTGAAATTAAAAATAACACATCTTCATATTCTCTAAATAAATTTTTAATAACTTCTCCTCAGCCTATAATAGATAAATCATATTCAATACAAATAGATTCTATGCCTGCTATTGTATGGACAGATGATGGTACTCATATATATCAAGCATCAGAGCTTACAAACGGGGATCATGTCATTAAAGTTATGGCGAGTGATGCAAATTCTAATGCATTGTCTGGTTTCTTAAATTTCTCATCTACCGTATTAAAAGTTCCAACGATAACTTACTATCCTACAGATTTATACGTAGACCAGTTTCTTGTTCTAAAAGGGACTGCAGATCCTATGGTTGATATTGAATTAACTATTGCTAACATTGTAACAGGTGAGACTGATATAAATCATGTATCTACAAATAGTGATGGTAAGTTTATTTATGTTTCAGAAAATAAAATGCAAGCTGGAACTTATTCTATTCTTGTAAGATCATCCACTTTAAATAATATATATAGTTCTTATATGGATCCTATGCAGATTGTAAGTAAAGAATATAAATTAAATTTCTTCGTTTCAAAATTTAATAGTTATCTTATGATATTAATACCACTTATTGCCCTTATCTTCTTTATTTTTATAATGGTTATATATTTAAATCACCATGCAAAAAAAATCCAGAAATCTTTAAGTAAAAAATTTATGGATACTGAGAATATAATATCAAAGAGTTTTGAAATTCTTGATGAAGATGCAGATGAAGAAATTGCTATATTCCGTAAGATAAGAGAATATAAGATTTTAGATAAAGATGAGCAAGTTTTCTTAACTAAATTTAAAAAAGATATAAAAGAAGCTGAAAAAATTATTCAGAAAGAACTGAAAGAAGTAGAAAAAGCAAAATAATAAATAAACCCTTATTTTATAAGGTTAAAATTACCACAAATGCACTAGTATTTGGGGTAATTTTTTGATATAATATACATGTATTTTACAAAAATAAGTTATTAATATTATTATCTAATTTTCTAAAAGAATGGCTAAAAAAGAAGAAAAAAGTGTTAAACAAACAGGGAAGTATGGAGCAGATCAGATCTCAGTCTTAGAAGGACTTGAGCCAGTTCGACGCCGTCCTGGTATGTATATCGGTTCTACTGGAGTTGATGGTTTACACCATTTGATTTGGGAAATTTTTGATAACTCACGCGATGAAGCGATGGGAGGTTTTTGTGATCATATTGAAGTTACACTCTTACCTGACAATTCTGTTCGTGTCGTAGACAACGGCCGTGGTATTCCAGTTGATGTTCACTCAAAGACAAAAGTTTCTGCTCTTGAGACTGTTATGACAACACTTCATGCTGGAGGAAAATTTGGTGGAGACGATAGTGGTTACAAAGTTTCTGGTGGTCTTCACGGGGTAGGTGCTTCTGTTGTAAATGCTCTTTCTATTTACTGTAAGGCTGAAGTTCACAAAGATGGTGGAAAGTATGTTCAAGAATATTCTCAGGGTAAGAAAAAATCTGCAGTAAAAAAAGTAAGTACTTCTAAAAATCATGGAACAATTATTTCTTTTCAACCAGATGAAGAAATATTTAAACAAGTTAAATTTGATTGGGATACAGTAGTGGCTCATTTACGTCAGCAAGCTTACCTTGTGAAGGGTCTTCGTATTGATATTATCGATGCAAGAGAATGGGACCCAATAACAGGAGGAAAAGGAAAGAGTAGTGATTATGAAAACGCTTTCTGGTTTAGAGAATTAGAACTTGAATTACCCTCTACTGTATTTTACTTTGAAGGAGGACTTGTATCTCTTGTAAAGTTTTACAATAAATTAGAAAAACCAATTCACTCTAGTGTTTTTTATGTTGAAAAAGAACTTGATGATGTAGGTGTTGAAGTTGCTTTACAGTATATTGATAACTTTAATTCCGATATTATTCCTTTCGCAAACAATATTCACAATCCAGAGGGAGGAACACATGTTACTGGTTTCAAAACTGCTCTTACTCGTGTTCTCAATACTTATGGTAAAAAGAATAATCTAATCAAAGAAGCTGATGGTGGATTTACTGGAGATGACGTCCTTGAGGGTCTAACTGCAGTAGTATCTGTAAAACTACGTGAGATTCAGTTTGAAGGGCAGACAAAGGCAAAACTTGGCTCTACAGAGGCCCAGGGTGCTGTTGCAACAGTCTTTGGTGAGGCATTTGCGGCTTTCCTTGAAGAGAACCCCGATGAGGCTAAATCAATGATAGGTAAGTCACTGCTTGCTCTTCGTGCTCGTAAAGCAGCTAAAGCAGCTAAAGATTCAGTATTAAGAAAAGGTGCTCTTGAAGGTATGACTCTTCCTGGAAAGCTTGCTGACTGTCAGGTTCGTGATGCAGCATCTGCTGAGCTATTCATTGTGGAGGGAGACTCTGCTGGTGGTACAGCTAAAATGGGTAGAGACAGAAAGACTCAAGCCATCTTACCCCTTCGCGGAAAAATTCTTAACGTTGAACGCGCACGCCTTGATCGAATGCTTGGCAGTGAACAAATCAAGAATTTGGTTATTGCTATGGGTACTTCTATAGGTGATACTTTTGATCTTGAAAAAATGCGTTATCATAAACTCATAATTGCAACCGATGCCGATGTGGATGGAGCTCACATTAGAACTCTTATTCTTACCCTCATGTACAGATACTTCCGTCCAGTGCTTGATGCTGGTTATGTTTATATTGCTCAACCACCACTATTTAAAATTAAAAAAGGTAAAGAAATATTTTACGCATATTCCGATGAAGAGAGAGATAGAATTCTTGGTAAAGATGCTGCACTACTAGCTGAATTATTAGCAGAATCTGCAAACGAAGAAGGGGGAGAGCAAGAACCAGAAGAAGAGGAAGAAGAAGTAAAAAGTAAGAAAGCGTCTACAAAGATTCATGTTCAGAGATATAAAGGTCTCGGAGAAATGAATGCTGAAGAACTTTGGGAAACAACAATGGATCCTGCCAAAAGAATTCTCAAGCAAGTATCAGTAACCGATAGTGAGAATGCCAATAAGGTATTTGATATGTTAATGGGAAGTGAAGTTCCTCCAAGAAAAACTTTCATACAATCCAATGCCAAAATGGCAAATCTAGATATATAATATGATTTACACAGAACAACCAGATGGTTTTATTCCAGACATTGAAGTTGTTGGTTGTCTGGTTTTATCTTCTGATAAAATCCTTTTACTCCACAGGCATGATCATAAACCTCATGGTGACAAGTGGGGTATTCCAGCTGGAAAAAGAGATGATGTAGATGACAACAGAAATATTGCAATGCTTAGAGAGTTAAGAGAAGAAACAGGATTGGTATTAGAAGAAAAAGATTTAAGTTTTTATAAAACATTTTTTGTTGAGCATCCAGGATTAAACTTCTTATATCATTATCATTTGGTTAATTTAGATAAGATACCAGATGTTGTCATAGCAGAAAAAGAGCATAAAGCATTTTCTTGGGTGACAATAGATGAAGCATTAAAAATGCCACTTGTACCAGACGAAGATTTTTGTCTGAAAGATTACTGTATACATACAATCAATTAAAAATCCTCACATTTTGTGAGGATTTTTAATTGATTAATTTAATATTCTTTCTTTAACCTCTTTTTGAATTTTTTCTAAAAAGATATCAGGAGTAATACCTTCTAATTTTTCACTTCTCCCTTCTACTGTTATCACACCACAATCACGTTCTTTATCACCGATAACGATAACATATGGAACTTTTTTCATTTTAGCATTACGTATTCTTTTACCAAGTGATTCATTGGAGTCATCAAGCTCTACTCTTATGTCAGAATCTTTTAGTAATTTAAATACACTATCAGCATATTCTTTTTGATGTTCTGATATTGGAAGTATTATAACTTGTGTTGGGGAAAGCCAAACAGGGAATGCACCTGCAAAATGTTCTATCATAACACCCATGAATCTTTCGAGTGATCCAGATATAGCACGGTGTATAACAACAGGTCTTTCTTTTTCTCCGTGTTCATTTACAAATTCAAGTTCAAATCTTTCTGGTAAATTAAAATCACATTGAATAGTTGCAAGTTGCCACTCACGTCCTATTGCATCTTTAAATATGAAGTCGAGTTTTGGTCCATAAAAAGCTGCTTCATCACGAGCTATTTTGTAGTTTAGATTATTTTCCTTGGCTGCAATTTCTAGTGTATTCTCAGCTTGATTCCAAACTTCATCACTTCCTAAATATTTATTTTTATCATCTCCACGTACAGAAAGAGTAACTCTGTATTCGTTCATCATTCCCATTGTTGTATAAAATTGTTTTATTATAGAAACAATAGTGCTTACTTCTTCTCCTATTTGAGAAACTCTACAGAATAGGTGTCCGTCATCTTGGGTAATAGCACGTACACGAGTAAGACCTGAAAGTTGTCCTGCTTTTTCATATCTATAAACTGTAGCTGGTTCAAAATATCGAACTGGCATATCACGGTACGAGAATTGATTATCAGAAAAGATCTGCATGTGGTGTGGACAGTTCATAGGTTTCATAAAGAATTCTTCATCTCCACCTTTTACACGGAAAAGTTCATTACCAAATTTTGCTGCATGTCCTGAAGTTTCGTATAATTCTTTCTTTGTTATATGAGGTGTCCAAACACGATCGTATCCTTTATTTTTATGTAAACTCCAAAGAAAATCTTCTATTTCTTTACGTATTATCATTCCTCTTGGTTGCATAAGTGGAAGACCTGCTCCTACAAGCTCAGATAGTGTAAATAATTTTAATTCTTTACCAATTTTTCGATGGTCTCTCTTTTTAGCTTCTTCTTGTTGCAGTAAGTATGCATCAAGCTCTTCTTTTGTATTAAAGGAAAGTCCGTATATACGAGTAAGCATTTTATTCTCTTCACTTCCACGCCAATAAGCTCCTGCAATTCTTTCTAATTTGAAAGATCCAGGCAGTATTTCTTTTGATGGATTTTCACTGTGTCCTCCACGACAAAGATCTGTAAAACCACCGCATGTGTATATGGTAATTTTTTCTCCTCTTTCATTTATTTCATTGATAAGTTCTTCTTTGTATGTATTACCAGCAAATAGGGAAAGTGCTTCATCATAAGAAATTTCTTTGTGAGTAAATTCTGTCCAAGAAGGAAGATTTTTAATCATAGATTTTTCTAATTTAGATAAATCTTCATCACTTATCTTTGTAGAACCAAAATCTATATCATAATAAAAACCATTATCAACTGCAGGTCCTAGTGTAAGTAATGCATTTGGATAGTGCTCGATAGCTGCTTGCGCAAGTAGGTGAGCTAGAGTGTGACGTATATGAGATAGTTGTTCATTGTTTTCCATATATTTTATAGCAGAACAAATTATGTCTATTTTAATTTCCTCGTTCTAGAGGTACAACCCCCCGAAGCCAACTTGGGGTTGGACCTCTCAACGAGGAATAAGACTTTTTAAATATAATTTGTGAAGCTTTTTATTTGATAAATTAATAAATTAAAATCGCCCCAACAAAAAATGAAAGATTCATTTTTTGTTGGGGCGAGTAAAGTTCGCGGTTCCACCCAACTTTGTTCTTTTATATTTTATATAGATTAGCCTTACGATCTTGTTTGTATCAAGATTATGGTTGGTAGCCATAACAATCTCTATATTTAGAATAATACAATTAATATTTTTTAAAAACAAGTCTTTATCAGATTTTCCTTAAAAAGCCTTTATTGATAGGGTATACGATCCTATTGACTTAGAGTGGTATATATGGTAGTATATAGTTAAATGGGTCAGACATATAGTTTATGCCCTACAAAATTTAATAATCATTTAAATGCAAAAGTTTTTAAGCAACGAGTTTCTTTTGTCAAAGATAAAAGAACTCAAACTCCAAGGTTTTGATCAGATCAGAATACCTGGTGGGTCCTCAAAGGACGAATCTCATTACTCTGGTACTTTTATTTATCAGTATGATCCAGAAAGTAAACAAGTTTACTTTCTTAGTGTGCCTTACAATTCGAATCATTGGAAACAAAACGATTCAAACGGTCATACTAAAAAACTAAATGAAACAGCTCTGGAAACTGGCTGTAGAGAAGCATTCGAAGAAACAGGCCTTCATATCGAAGAAGAAGACTTAGTATTGGTTTTGAATTATTCTATTCCTGATCGAAAAGATAATACAAAAACACATACAAAAAACTTTTATGCATGTGATAATTTTACTGGCAATTTACATAATTTTGCTGGAGCAAATCTTATTGATAAGGAAACAGCCGCACCATTGTGGTTGCCGTTAGTTATCTTTAAAGAAGTTCTTTACAAAGGGCATCAAAAAGCTTTAGATGATACTATTATTCTTTTGAAAGATATAACACTTGAGTTATATGATGCATTGGCTAAATTTTAAATTTTAGTTAAAAATACAAAAAGACCCTCATACTATATTTATAGTTATGGGGGCTTTTTATTTGCATTTTTGGCTAAAATCAGTATACTATTCTATATGGTAATACGAATGAGACATACACGAGCCCACACAGGGAATCGTAGATCACATCATGCTTTAAAAGCTATTGTTTTTACTACATGTTCAAACTGTGCAGAAAAGAAAGAAACTCACATAGTTTGTAAACACTGTGGTTTTTACCGTGGACGCAAAGTTTTAGATGTGGTTAAAAAAGTTGAAAAGAAACAAGCTAAGAAAAGTAGTAAGTAAAAAGTAGTAGATAGTAAGGTTTAAACTTTACTATTCTCTACATTTTACATACTCCAACTCATAATTATTATGGCAAACAGGCACCTTTCACGTTCAATTGTTCTTCAGACACTCTTCGAGTGGGATTTCGCTGTCCCAACAGAAGATACTCCAGAAGAAATGCTTGAGCGTAATATACAGGAGTTTGGTCCAGGACTTGATGATGAAGCTTTTATGACAGAGCTTTTTCTTGGTGTTGTAAAAAAGAAAATAATAATAGATGAGATAATAGAGAAAGCTGCTCCAGATTGGCCAATCAGTAAAATATCTGTAGTTGATCGCAATATTCTTCGTATGGGATTATATGAATTGTTATTTGGTGACCGCACTCAAGTTCCACCTAAAGTTGCTATCAATGAAGCTATCGAACTTGCAAAAAGTTTTGGTGGAGAAAATTCAAGTAAATTCATAAATGGAGTTCTTGGTGGAGTTTATAAAGAAATAGGTGAACCAGGTAAAGATGAAGTTGGTAAGAAGAATCATAAACATTTTGAAACTGATCCAAGTAAATTTCCAATAGAAAAGAAAGCTGGAGCTGTGGTGTATGCGTACCATGACAGTGAATTGTATTTTGCTTTTGTTCATGATGTATTTGGATACTGGACTCTTTCAAAAGGAGGAGTAGAAGAAGGAGAGAACGAAGAACAAGGCGCAATAAGAGAGATCAAAGAAGAGATGGGTCTCGATATAGAGATCAAAGAACTTCTTGGTCACAATGAATATATTGCAACTCACCCAGAACAAGGAAAGATCCGCAAACAAGTTGCTTTCTTTTTAGCAGAATCAAAATATACAGATATAGTTCTTGAAAAGGGTACAGGAGGTCTTGATGATGCTCGCTGGTTCCCACTTAGTGAAGTTCCTAGTTTGAAGATGTATGACAATATGATTCCTCTTCTTACTAAAACAATAGAGATTCTTAATAAAAAATAATTTAAATATGATAGATTTTTCACTATTCGAAAAAAAGACAAACATTGTTTTTAATGATAAAAAGCTACTTGAACAAGCTTTTATTCACCGTTCTTATATCAATGAAAATACTGGTTCTCATTTATCTCACAATGAACGTTTAGAATTTTTAGGAGATGCAGTTCTTGAGCTTATTGTTACAGACTATTTATATAAAAAATACCCAGATGAAGATGAGGGTAGTTTGACTGCGTACAGATCATCTCTTGTGAACGCTGTTATTATAGGTGAGATAGCATTAAAGCTTGGTATGAATGAATACTTACTTCTTTCAAAAGGGGAAGCAAAAGATATAGGTAAAGCTCGTGGTTATATTTTGGCCAATACTTACGAAGCCTATGTTGGAGCAGTTTATTTAGATAGAGGTTATGATATAGCAAAAGATTTTATTGCTAAAACATTGTTTAATAAGATAGATACAATCGTTGCAAAGAAATTATGGCGTGACCCAAAGAGTTTGGTTCAAGAGAAATCTCAAGAATTTTTAAATGTAACTCCATCTTATAAAGTTTTACATGAAGCAGGTCCTGATCATGACAAACATTTTACTGTCGGAATATTTTTCGGTATTGATTTAATTGCAGAAGGAAAAGGTAAATCCAAACAAGAAGCAGAACAAGCTGCCGCTTCCAAAGCATTAGAAATTAAAGAATGGCTCGATTAAGATGACACTTAAATCTATTGAATTAATAGGTTTTAAATCATTCGGCAAGAAGAGTGCCGTATCTTTTACAACACCTATTACTTCTATTGTTGGTCCAAATGGATCAGGTAAATCAAATATAGTAGAAGCTATTCGTTTTGTACTTGGAGAACAATCTATGAAATCTCTTCGTGGTAAAGGAGGGGTTGATCTTATTTATAAAGGATCCAAATCTCTTTCATCTTCAAACCGTGCACAAGTTCTGATAACTTTTGATAATACAAATAAAATATTTTCTTTTACAAATAGTGGTCTTGGTGTATCTCTTGATTATGATGAGATTACAATAGGAAGAGAAGTCTTTGCGGATGGTTCAAATAAATATTCTATTAATAAAACAGAAGTTAGATTAAAAGACATAGTAGACTTACTCGCATCTGTAAATATCGGAAGTTCTGGACACCACATCATTTCACAAGGTGAAGCAGACAGAGTTTTGAATGCTTCCAATAAAGAACGCAGAAGTATGATAGAAGATGCTCTTGGGCTAAGAGTGTATCAATTCCGCATAAAAGAATCTGAAAGAAAGCTCGACAAAACTATTTTAAACATAAAAGAAGTTCAAGCACTAAGACGTGAGATTGCTCCACACTTAGCATTTTTGAAAAAGCAGGTACAAGTAGTAGAGAAAGCTCGTGAGATGAGAGAAGAGTTGCGTAATCTTTACAGAGTTTATATTTCAAATGAAGGTACTTATATTAAGAATGAAGCCAGTAGACTAGATGATGCTCGTAAAACTTTAAATGAAAAAGGGTCATCTCTTGATGTTCGTATAGAAGAATTAAAAAAGCAAAACAGTGAAAACCAAATAGAGAATATATATGCTAAAGAGATAAGTGAATATGAAAATAAAATCTCAATTATTCGAAACAATAAAAGTGAATTGGTCAGAAAGCTTGGACGTATAGAAGGTATAATAGAAGGACTTGAACAGCAATTTTCTCGCGTAAAAGAAGTAAAGAATAGGGTAATACAAGAGTCTGAATGGAGAACACTTTTGTCAGATATCCAAATAAGAATCGATGAAGCTATAAAAATAGAAGACTTACCAAGTATTGTTCATGCTTTAAATAATATTAAAGTTTATTTGAGTGGCTTATTTGAAGGGGATCATATAAATGAAGAGCCTACTGTTTTAAAAGAAGATAATGCTGAATATAAAGAAATTCAAATAACAAAAGAAGGTATTTTAGCTGAAATAGAAAAGATACAAATAGAAGAAAAAGATTTATTGAATATTGTATTTGGTTTTAAACAAAAAGAATTAGAAAACCAAGCATCCTTCCGTAATAGTGAAAGGATATTATATGAACTTTTAAGAGAAAGAAATGAAGTAACTTCAAGTTCTCACTCTCTTTCTTTTGAAGAAGAAAAGCTTACTCTTGTTAAAAATGCATTTGAAATGGAGTTAGCAGAAGCTGGTGTTTTAATAGGTAGAGATATTGTGACTTTTGCTCAAACAGAAGGAGATAGTAGTGTGAGCCGTTCTTCTCAAGAAGAAGCTCGCCGTAAGATAGAACGTATTAAAATAAAGATAGAAGATGCAGGTAACGGTGGTGGAAATGATGTAATGAAAGAATACGAAGAAACTGTAGAACGCGATGTATTTTTAGGTAAAGAGATTGATGATTTAAACAAGAGTATAAAAGACTGCTATGTACTTATTCAAGAATTAAAAGAAAAGTTGGATACAGAATTTAAGACTGGAATAGAAAAGATAAATAAACAATTCCAAGAATTCTTTACTCTAATGTTCGGTGGAGGTGGAGCATTCCTTTCTATTACTATGGAGCATAAGAAGCCAAAGAAAAATGATGAATCTATTTCAGATGAAGAAGTTTCGGAGGAAGATGAGAATGAAAATGAGATTGGTTTTGAGAGGGGAATAGAGATAAATGTAAATCTTCCACATAAGAAAGTAAAAGATTTGCATATGCTCTCAGGAGGGGAAAGATCATTAACTTCTATTGCATTACTCTTTGCAATATCACAGGTTAACCCACCACCATTCTTGGTTCTAGATGAGACAGATGCAGCTCTTGATGAAGCAAACTCTCGTAAGTACGGTAATATGCTTGAAAATCTTTCGAGGTACTCACAGCTTATAGTTGTAACTCACAATCGTGAGACAATGTCTCGAGCACAGGTCCTATATGGAGTCACAATGAGTGCAGAAGGAGCTTCAAAACTATTATCTATACACTTAGAAGACGCCACTTCTTACGCTAAATAAATTTTATAGAGGTTTAACCTCTATAAAATAAAAACCCTTATTTTATAAGGGTTTTTATTTTTAAAATTCTTGATTTGGTAGAGGTTAAACCTCGTTTGACGTAGAGGTTCTTTTGTGATATAATACCACTAAATATTCATTTAAATTTACATTAATTTTACAATTATGAAAAAAGTAATTTTTTTATTTGTGGTCTTTTGTTTGACCACATCTTTTTCTTTTGTGAATGCGAAGGTTTCAAATACTCAAATTGCGAATGTTTTGAAACAAAACGAAAAGATTCTAAAGTCTAACTTTAAGGATCTTAATTGTATCTACCCGGGTAAATTGGTACTAATTAATCTGCCGAACGATATGATGTTCATTAAGATTAAAAAGGGTGATAACCTCTGGAATATAATTAAAAAAATTCTAGTTGATTCTGAAAAAGCAAAAAATCTTGCAGCTTCTGCAAAATTATTACCATCACCAATTGCTGAACCGGCAAGAAAAATTTATTATCCAAAAGAAAAGCCGATTGTTCAAAATCCACTTAATTCTTTTGGAATTTGGACATGGGTATTTTTATGCTTATGTGCTGCCATACTTTCATTTTTGGCAACGCAAAAAGTAAAACAATAAAATTGTGTTAATTGTAAAAAGAATAATTTGTTCTTAAGCTATCTAAAGACCGTTTGAATTAATTTCAAACGGTCTTTTTTATTTTAAAAATTCAGTAATAGTTAAGCCTGAGTCTTTTATTTGTTTAGCATCATCTATACCTATATATCTATAGTGCCATGGTTCATAAATATAATGAGTTACATCAACTTTATCTTCTGGATAGCTTTGAACAAAACCATATAAGTAAGCATTATCTCGAAGCCAATAATCTTCAACTGTTTCGTTGAAATTATCTACCGCAGAAGCATAATTTATAGATAACCCTGTGATGTCTATTGTAGTTCCAAGTTGGTGTTCAGAGTAGCCTGGATTTGCAACAGAGTCAGAATCATCTTCTCCTGTTTTTTTGAGATCTGCTTCATATAATGATTTTTGTTTTTCATAACTTCTAAAACCAGAGCTTATTTTTATTGTGATCTTATCTTTTTTTGCAGCTTCTGACATAAGTTTGAAAGCATCCATTGTTTCTTTTGTTAAACATATCTCTTTTCTGATACTTAAATCTAAACCCAATTCTTTTAAGTTTTTAGGGGTATACGTTGTATCTGGCAATCCAGTATTTTGACCTATGTTAAAAAGTAACATATCGTCATATTCCTTTTTAGGTTTAGGGCAAACAAATGGTTGAACAATCTTTTTCACAACTACCTTTTCGGGTGTATTTTCTTTGATATTTAATATTGTTTTATTATCTAATTCTTCTTTTATTTTTTCTGTTGTTTGAAATGAATTAGCATCTATATTTTTTGAAGTATCCTTACTGGAAATAAATGAAATAATAAAAATAATAATTATCCAAATAATTATTGAAATTAGAATAAATTTTATTATTTTTTTATGCATAGTATATTGTTACTTTATTTCGTAATCAATAGTCTTTTTGTTCATATCAGTGTTTCTAACTGTGAATTTAATTGTATCACCGAAAGTATATTTCTTGTGAGTCTTTCTACCTTTGATACTCATTCCTTCTTTGTCGAAAGTATAATAGTCATCTTTCAAATCTCTCATGCGAACCATACCTTCACATTTTGTTAATTTATCTTCTATATATAAGCCCCATTCTGTAACTCCAGTTATTATACCTTCATATTTTTGACCTATACGAGAAGACATATATTCAACTTGTTTGTATTTGATAGATGCTCTTTCTGCGTCGGATGCCTCTTTTTCTCGGAGTGATGCTTCTTGACTCATTTGTTCATATTCAAACCATCTTTCTTTTGGAATAGGTTTGTTTTCTAAAAAGTCTGCAAGTAAACGATGGACTATAACATCAGGATATCGACGGATAGGAGAAGTGAAGTGTGTGTAGTATTTAAATCCAAGACCGTAGTGGCCAATATTTTTAGTTGAATATATAGCTTTTGCCATAGTACGGATTATAGCGCTACTTATGGTATTCCTCATTGGGGTATGTTCTATCTTTGTGATCAGATTATTCATTTCTTCAGTTGGAATAATTCCATTCTTTAATGAAACTTTATGACCAAGTCTTTTTAGAAATGCTACTAAATCTTTTATTTTTTCTTTATTTGGGAAATCATGAATTCTGTATAAGAATACTCCTTGTGTACCATCTTTTCTTTTTGACATAAATTCAGCAACGCGACGATTAGCAAGAAGCATGAATTCTTCGACAAGTTTATTTGTATCACCACGTTCTTTTGTATATACGGAAAGGGGGGTTCCGTTATTATCTAATTTGAATTTAACCTCATCTTGCTCGAGCGAGATAGCTCCTTCCTCAAAACGTTTTTTAAATAATTTTTTGGCAATGTTATTTAAAGTGGAAAGTTCTTCAAAAAATATACCTTTTTTATTATCTAGTATTTTTTGAGCTTCTTCGTATGTAAATCTTTTATTTGAATTTATGACAGTTCTGCCGAACCATTCTTTATGAACAATACCCATTTTGTCGAGTTCAAATATAGCAGAGAATGTCAGTCTATCTACACCTTCATTTAAACTACAAAGTCCATTTGAAAGTTCTTCTGGAAGCATTGGTATTGTACGATCAACAAGGTAGACAGAAGTTCCACGTTTACGAGCTTCATGATCTAACTCAGTATTTAACTTTACATAGTGTGATACATCAGCAATATGAACACCGATCTCATAATTTCCATTTTCAAGTTTTTTGAAAGAGATTGCATCATCGAAATCTTTTGCATCGATTGGGTCTATAGTAAAAGTTGTTGTACTTCGCATGTCCTTACGGCCACTTTCGTCATTTTTAGTTATTCCAACATGAGCAATTTTTTGAGCTTCTTTTATTATTTGGATAGGGAAGGTCGCATTGAATCCTTTTTCAAGAGCAATAGCTTCCATCTCTGCATTGTTTTCCATTGGCATACCAAGTATTTTCTCTACTTCTCCGATCGGTGCTTTTTTAGCATCTTTCCATTCTGTAATAGTTACAAAAACTTTTTGGCCAATTTTTGCGCCGTTTAATTTATTTGAGGGGATTATTATATCGGAATACATTTTAAGATCAGAAGGTATCAAGAAATATGTATCATTTTCTTTTTCTAGTACTCCAGCATAACCCTTCTTTGATCTGTTTAATATTCTTAGAACTTCTCCTGTAAGTGAGCCATCTTTCTTTTGTGGGTGCATTAATACAACCACAGTGTCTCCATTGCAAGCAGTTCTTAGGAAGCTATGGTCTATCTCAACTACTGTATTGTCTTTATTTATACGTACAGATCCAGTGCCTTTGTGGGATATATTGATTATTCCTTCTATATTTCGGCTCAAATCCTTATTTTCTTTATGTCCTTTCATGATATGAGTATATCATAGATTGTCTTATATATAGAGGTATATTTTGAGAGATTATGGTAATATTAATTGACCTTAAATATAGAAAATAATGAAGAATCTTATAAATAAATATATACAAATAATCAAATATATTATTGCTGGAAGTATTGCAACACTATCTAATTTGGGAGTTCTTTTTGTTTGTGTTAATTATTTTAAATTGTGGTATTTAACTTCAGCTATTATTTCTTTCTGTGTTGCTGTTATTGTCGGATATTTACTTCATAAGTTTTTTGTATTTAAGAATTATGAAAAGAAAGGGATGTATAAGCAATTTTTAAATTTTCTTTCTTACAACATAGTGATGCTCAGTTTTAATACTTTGTTAATGTATTTCTTTGTTGATATAATTAGTATCTGGTATCTTTTATCACAAGCAATTTCTGCTCTTATTATTGCTTGTATGAATTATATTTATTTTAATAAAATTGTATTTAAAAAATAAATTATGAATAAAATTCCTAAAATCATTGTTGTCCTTCCTGCTTTTAATGCCGAAAAAACATTAGAGAAAACTGTAAAAGATATTCCGATGGATATTGTAAGTGAAGTTATCTTAGTAGACGATGGTAGTAATGATAAAACAGTAGAGCTTGCTCGAAGTCTTGATCTGACTGTGTATGTTCATGATGATAATAAGGGTTATGGTGGAAATCAAAAGACTTGCTACAAGGTGGCATTAGAAAAAGGTGCAGATATTATTATTATGATACACCCAGATTATCAGTACGACCCCAAGGTTATTAAGTACTTAGCTGGGTATATAGATGAAGGGTATTGTGATGTTATGCTAGGTTCTCGAATACGTTCAAGGAAAGAAGTTTTAGCTGGAGGTATGCCTATATACAAATATTTTTCAAATAGATTTCTTACTTTCTGGGAGAACTTATTAAGTGGCCAGAACTTATCAGAATGGCATACAGGTTTACGCGCGTACAGGAGAGAAGTGCTAGAGAATATTGATTTTATGAAGAATTCCAATGATTTTGTGTTTGATACAGAAGTCTTGTTTCAGATTATAGAAAAGGGTTACCGTATCGGTGATATCCCAGTCCCAGTGCGTTATGCAGTAGAATCCTCGTCTATCAATTTCAAAAGAAGTTTAGAGTACGGAATACTCACTCTTTATATTGCGTTTAAATATTTTTTTAAAAATATTATTAAAAGAATTTTTAATAAATAATATATGATTTGTGAAAATAAAAATTCTGTAACAATACTAAAAACAAAAGGTTATACACTTTCTAAGTGTTTATCTTGTGGTATTATCTTTTCAAATAAAGATGAAAAAGAAATATTAGACTCAAAAGATATTTATAGCAATTACTATAAAAAAGAAAAATCAAATCGTTTTGGTTTTTTTGTTGAATCTATTGTTAAAATATTTCGTTTACTTCGTAGTTATAAAATATTCTTACTAAAACCAAAAGCAAAAAGTATTCTAGATATAGGAAGTGGAAGAGGGTGGATGCTTTATTTTTTAAAGAAGTATTTTAAATATGAAAGAACTGCAGGAACTCAAATTGCAGAGAATGCATATCTTTTTTCAAAAGAAAAACTAAAGTTAGAAATATACAATAAGGATTTACTAGAACTTTCTCTCGATGGTAAGTTTGATGTTATAACACTTTGGCATGTTCTTGAACATGTAGAAAACCCAGAAGGTTATATAGAAAAAATACATGAATTATTAAACGACGATGGGGTCTTATATATTGAAGTACCCAATTGGAATTCATGGACTCGTGTACTGGCAGGTAAATATTGGCTCGCGCTTGATCTAAAGCATCATCTGACATTTTTTACACCGAAATCATTATCAACGTTATTAAAAAAATATAATTTTAAAGTTAAGAAAATAAATACTTTCTCTTTCGAATATTCAACTTTTACTTCAATTCAAAGTATTGTGAATCTTATAACAAATTCTGATTCATATTTTTTCACAAGTCTCGGGAGTAGAAAGTTTAATTTAAAAATCGTATTACATACCATTCTTTTTATTTTGTTATTTTTACCATGTTTGATAATTAATTTATGTTTGTATTTTAGTAGAAAAGGGGAAGTAATAGCATTAATTATAGAAAAAAATGACAGAAAATAAATTTAATAAAATTTTCCTAGAAGACAAACGTCCATTTTTATGGATTATATTTATTGTTTTATTTGTGTATGGAGTCACGCTTTTTTCAGGTATTATATATTTGGATGACAATGTATTGGTCACTGGGCAATATCAATTCAATAAAAGTTTACTGAATATACCAAGGGCTTTTAGTGAGGATATTTTCCAGACACCCGTGGGTGGAGGTACTTTCTATAGACCCATCGAGAGAATCACATTTATATTAGATGCACAGTTGGGAGAGGGGGCTATAATATTTATGTCTCATTTTAGTAATGTACTTCTTCATATTTTAGCTATATACTTTCTATATCTTTTCTTAGTTAAATTAAAAATTAAGAAAGAAATAGCATTTTTATTTTCATTAATTTTTGCTGTTCATCCACTTACTGCACAAACTGTAGCATTCATATCTGGAAGAAATGATTCACTTCTTGCTGTTTTTGTTTTCCCGGCTTTTATTTTTCTTATAGATTATTTGGATACGAAAGATAAGAAATATTTTATTTGGCATTTATTATTTTTAGCTTTAGCTCTTTTTACGAAAGAGACAGCAGCAGTTCTTCCTATTATATCCGCTTTTTATATATTGATTTTTATTGGATGGAAAGAAATAATAAAAGATTATAAGACATATTTAAATATTGGCCTTGGTTGGCTTTCTGTTGGACTTACTTGGTTTTTAATTCGTGGTTTAGTTTTACATGCAGCAGTAGGGAATGCTCCATATAATATTCCACTTTCAATATATAATAATTTACCATCATTAATCCCTGCTATAGGTAAAGTATTTTTACCTTTTAATCTATCGGTATTTCCAGTGGTTAGAGATATGACCATGGTGTACGGAATAGTATCTATAGTTTTATTGAGTATATGGTTTATATTGAGCAAGAAAAGAAATATGAAAATGATAGTTTTTGGCTTTTCGTGGTTCTTTATTTTTATAGTATTAACTCTCATAAAACCATTAAATACTGTTCCTGAATTTTCTGAGAATAGAATTTATATACCAATGTTTGGTTTTATTTTTGTTATCTTAGGTTTGGGTTTGATCAAAATCCCATCTTTTATAAATAAATTAAATTTTAATTGGAGGAAAATAATTTTGTTTATTAGTTTGGTAATAATTTTAATTTTCGGAGTAGTTACTATTTATAGGAATAAGTATTATGAGAATAAACTTAATTTCTGGAAAAATGCTACAGAGACTTCTCCTAGTTTTGCGTTTAATCACAATAACTTGGGTGCCATGTTTTATTTAGATAGAGATATGTATAATGCAGAGAAAGAATTTAAAATAGCTCTCATGTTAAATCCCAAAGAGCCCATGAGTCACAATAACCTAGGGTTAGTTTATTCTAATAAAGGGTTAGAAAAAGAAGCGGAAGAAGAATACAAAAAAGAAATAGAAATAAATCCTACTTATGAGAATGCGTATTTAAATTTGGGTTTACTTTACTTCAAACAAGGGAATATAGACGAAGCTATAAATAACTGGAAGACGATACTTACTATTAACCCCAATAATGTTGATGCACTTAAATCTTTGACATTATATTATTATGAAGAGAAGAATCTAGGAGAAGCTGCTATATATGGGGGTAGGCTTTATAGTATGGGGGTTGAGCTGCCGGCTGATCTTTTAAGGATTATACAATTATCATCAATAAGGTAATACTCGGGTTGATTAATTAACCCCTTTATGTTAGGATATCTTCATATATGTTAAAGATTAGATTACAACGAATAGGGCGCAAAAATGACTCCGCTTTCCGCGTTCTTTTGACAGACTCAAAAAATTCTGCCAAGAGTGGTAAATTCAAGGAAATATTGGGCTCATACAATTTAAAAACAGGAGAAGTATTATTCAAACAAGAACGTGTTGCTTACTGGATAAAGAATGGTGCACAAGTATCAGATACAGTTCACAATTTCCTTGTTCATCAAAAGCTAGTTCCTGGTAAAAAGAAGAATGTTCTATCAAAGAAATCTCCAACCAAGGCTCGCAAAGAACTTAAAAAAGCATAAAAATAAAACACTCTGACTTAATGTCAGGGTGTTTTATTTTGTGTTTGCTAATAAAAAGAATTTTATGATATAATTAGAACACAGCAGTTTGTAGTCGATACATTGCTGATACTTTAAGAATAATACTATTAAAAGAATATATGGCAGATGATAAAGCATTTTTAGAATATATCGTAAAAGCATTGGTTGATAATCCAAATGATGTGAAGATTGACCGCACAGTAGACGAAATGGGAGTACTTATAACTATGACAGTTAATGGAGCTGATATGGGTAAAATTATTGGCCGCCAAGGAAATACTGCAAAGGCAATAAGAACACTTCTAAGAGTTATTGGAATGAAAAACAATGCTCGTGTTAACCTAAAGATTAATGAACCAGAAGGTGGCAAAGTAGAAGCACCTGTAGCTCAATCAGCTAGTGATTCATCAAAATCAGTTGAAGCTGCATTAGAAGACCTTAAGGGTATATAAATAAAACAAACAAAACGACCCCATCTGCTTTGTTGCAGTCTCCGGGTGCTCGGTCAATGTAGAATTACTACATCTTCCTTGCATCCTCGACTGCGCCTCGCATCTGGGGCCTTTTTGTTTGTTTTATGAAATTCATGGTATAGTAATTTTATGCGTTTTCACATAGTTACATTATTCCCTGAAATGTTCGACTCATATATAAATGAGTCTATTTTAGGTAGGGCAATCAAAGAAAAGAAGATTTATGTTTCTTTTGTGAATCCTCGTAAATATGTAACAGGTAAGTATAAGAAGGTTTGGCCCGATGGTAATGTGTCTCGACAAGTCGATGATCGCCCTTATGCTGGAGGTCCTGGAATGGTAATGATGGCAGAGCCGATCATTAAAGCGGTAGAATCTATAATAAAAAAAATAAATAAGAAAAAATCTGGAGAGGTCCAACCTCTGGCGAAGCAGAGAGGTTGTACCTCTAAAAGATTTTGTCCTAAAATTCTTACAATTAATTTCGTTCCTTCTGCAGAAAAATTCAACACAACTCTTGCGAAAAATTTCTCAAAAAAGTACACAGACATCATTATGATCTGTGGACGATACGAAGGCATCGATGCTCGTGTAGATAAAATCCTCAAAACAAAAAAGATATCGATAGGAGACTATGTTCTTACTGGTGGAGAAATCCCAGCGATGATACTCATTGACTCCATATCTCGCCAAGTACAAGGGGTGCTTGGGAATTTCGATTCTCGGGAAGAGGAGAGGGTATCCTCAAGCGAAGTTTATACTCGCCCAGAAATACTAATTCATAATAATAAAAAACATAAAGTTCCCAAGGTTCTATTATCTGGAGACCATAAGAAAATAGAAGAATGGAAGAATAATAGTAAATAGCCTTATTATATAAGGCTATTTACTATTGACAAATACACCTAATTATGTTATGTTTTAAACAAATAATAGCTGTTTGAAATGTTTAATTGTTTTATTTTGAGTATTGCTTTTTGGGTGTCAACAATGGTTCCTAAGGAGCAATACTGCAAAATAACTTAATAATTAAAGGACATGAATCTGACTAATTTAAATTTTAAAGAAGTATCGGAAACATTGGGTATTTCTCAAAGTGAAATTGAATCCACTTTATGTTTATTGGACTTTCAATTAGAATTAAAGATTGTAGAAGAAGCGCAATACGCTTATCATATAGCCACAAGAACTCACATTGCAGGTAAAACTTTTAGAGTAAATGCTATTTTAAATCGTTTGATTGATTTATCTATGGAAGAAATAGATAAATCTGAAAACATAGATGATGCTCAAGTGGCTTTTGAAAGAGCTCCAGCAGGAATTGCAAAAGAGTATGGTTTAATGAAAATATTAGAATTTTCAAAAAGCATAAAAAGATCTAAAAGTTGTTATTTTCAAACATCTCAAAATTCATTATTACAAAAAAGAAAGGTATTAGAAAAATTAATAGAAAAATTCTGTTAATCTTAACAAAGAGTCTAAATGCCGACCATCTGAGATGGTCGGCATTTTCTATTTATCGATTATGCTCTCTCGAACATCACCCCAATTACAGAGCTATTTAGTGTCATAAATAGAAGTATAAAAAGGTTTGACAAAACACCCAAAATAATATAGGATAATACCCAGATTGAAGAGATTGAGTTACGGCAGATCAATCGCCACTATTAGAAGGTTTTATAAGCATATATTGTGTTAAACAAAACCACTGCCAACAATTATAAATAGAAAATAATACCAAGGTTTGGTCACCTTAGTTTTTTCTTGTTTGCGTCGTGTTCTGATCGAATTACGCGACGTGATTTTGAACAAAAATCATATTATGAAAAAGAAAGCTGTTCGTGAGAAGAAGTATTTTGCGCGTTATAAGAAGCCATTGATCGAGTTTCCTAATCTAATAGAGAATCAACTATCATCTTTTAGTTGGTTAGTAGAAAGTGGACTTAAGGAAGTCTTCAAGGAATTTTCTCCTATCAATGACTATTCAGAAAAGAAATTCCAATTGGATTTCACTTCGTTTACATTATCTCCATCAAAATTTGATGAAGAATATACAAAGATAAATAAATTAACTTACGAGGGTAACTTAAAGGCTCGTGTTAAACTTTTAAATAAAGGACTTGGTACTTCTAAAGAACAAGAAATCTTTATGGCGGATGTTCCTCTAATGACCAAACATGGAACATTCATCATCAACGGTGTTGAACGTGTTATCGTTCCTCAACTTACAAGAAGTTTCGGAGTATTTTTCACAGAACAAGAATTAAAGACCAAAAGATTCTTCGGAGCAAAAATAATCCCAGCTCGTGGTGTTTGGATTGAAATCGAATCAGATACTGACGGTGCTGTATACGTACGTGTAGACAAGAAACGCAAGTTCTCAGTTGTCTCACTTCTTCGTGTTCTTGGATTTGATAAAGATGAAGCTATACTTAAAGCTTTCGAAGGAAATGAAGAAGCTCTAAAAGCTATTAAAGTTTCTATTGAAAAAGATCCAGCTAAGACAGTCTCAGATTCATTCATCGAAATATACAAACGTCTTCGTGATGGCGACCTTGCTACAGCAGATAATGCTCGTGAATTCATAACAACATTACTTTCCGCAGAACGTTACGATCTTTCTCCAGTTGGACGATTCCGCTTCAACAAGCGTTTCGAAAAGAGTATGGATGAAAAGGAAATGGAACGTAGAACTATCGGTGGGGATGATGTTGTAACTATCGTTAACAATATAATCACTTTAAATAATACTCTACATGCAAAAGCAGACGATATCGACCACTTGGGTCAACGTCGTGTTCGTTATGTAGGTGAAATGATCCAACAGAAATTCCGTATGGGAATGTCTCAGATCAAGAGAAACATACAAGACCGTATGTCTACTATTGATGTAGGTACAACTCTTCCAATACAAATAATAAATCAACGCCCACTTCAAGCTCGTATAAAAGAGTTCTTTACTGCAAACCAGCTTTCACAATTTATGAACCAAGAAAACGTTATGGCTGAAGTAGAGCATTTGCGTACTTTGTCTGCACTTGGTCCTGGAGGTTTAACTCGTGAACGTGCAGGTCTTGAAGTTCGTGACGTACACACATCTCACTATGGTCGTGTTTGTCCTATCCACACACCTGAAGGTCCAAACATCGGTCTTATTCTTCACCTTTCAACTTACGCAAAAATAAATGAATTTGGAATAATTGAAACACCTTATGTAAAAGTTAAGAACGGTAAAATAACTTCTGAAGTTGTTTACTTGAATGCTCTTGAAGAAGAGAAATACAACATTGCCCACGCTGGTATTGACTACGATGATAAGGGTAATATTTTAGAAGACAAAGTTGAAGCTCGTCTTAAAACAAAACCAGGTCTTATCGCAAAAGAAGAGATCGACTTTATCGATGTTGCTACAAACCAAGCTTTCTCAGTTGCAACAAGTATGATTCCATTCTTAGAACACGATGATGCTCACAGAACACTCATGGGATCAAACATGCAGAAACAGGCATTGCCATGTATAGTTCCTGAAGCTCCACTCGTATCTACTGGTATGGAAGAATTAGCAGCTCGTGATTCAGGACGTTTGATAATTTCTGAAGTAAACGGAGTTGTATCATATGTTGATGGTAAAAAGATAACAGTAAAAGACGATAAGAGTAAAGATCATACATATCCTTTGATCAACTTTTCTCGTACAAACAACTTCTCAGTATTTCACCAGCGTCCAAGTGTTTCAGTTGGAGATAAAGTAAAGAAAGGTGACTTACTCGCAGATACAAGTACTACAGACAACGGACAGATCGCTCTAGGGCAAAATGTTCTTATTGGATTTATGTCATGGGGTGGAGCAAACTACGAAGATGCGATCATTCTTTCTGAGAGACTAGTTAAGCAAAGTAAATTTACAAGTATATATGTTACAGAATTCGTATGTAATGTTCGTGATACAAAACTTGGACCTGAAATAACTACTCGCGATATTCCAAACGTAGGTGAAAATAAATTAAAAGATCTTGATGAAGATGGAATCATTGTAGTTGGTGCTGAAGTTAAAGAAAATGATATTTTGATCGGTAAGATTACTCCAAAAGGAGAAACAGAACTTACTCCAGAAGAAAGATTGCTTCGTTCAATCTTCACAGAAAAAGCTCGTGATGTTAAAGATACATCACTTCGCCTAGAACACGGTAAGCAAGGAAGAGTTATCGGAGTAAAAATATTCTCAAGAGATCAAGGACACAATCTTGAATCAGGTATCATAAAGAGAATCGTTGTTGAAATTGCACAAATCAGAAATATTTCTGTTGGTGACAAACTTTCAGGACGTCACGGTAACAAAGGTGTTATTTCAGTTATCTTACCAGAAGAAGAAATGCCATTCATGGCAGACGGTACACCTATCGATGTAATCCTTACACCACTTGGAGTTCCTTCTCGTATGAACCTAGGTCAGATTCTTGAAATGCATTTAGGTTACGCTGCAAATACTCTAGGCTACCAAGCTATTGTTCCATCATTCTCTTCTGCTACAGTTCCAGAAATTAAAGCTGAACTTGTAAAAGCAGGTCTTCCTGAGAGTGGAAAAGTTACACTATATGACGGACGTACAGGAGATGCTTTCGACCAAGATGTAGCCATCGGTTACATGTATATGCTAAAGCTGCACCACATGGTGGAAGACAAACTTCACATGCGTTCAATCGGTCCGTACTCTCTTATTACTCAACAGCCACTTGGAGGTAAAGCTCAAGGTGGAGGACAGAGATTCGGAGAAATGGAGGTCTGGGCACTTGAAGGTCATGGTGCCGCTTACACACTTCGTGAAATGTTAACTATTAAGTCTGATGATATTGTTGGTCGTTCACAGACATTTGATGCCATTATTAAAGGCAACCCAATTGGCGAGCCAAACGTTCCAGCTTCATTTAATGTATTGCTAAATTACCTAAGAGGTCTAGCGTTAGATGTTGAACTTAAAAAGTTAGGAGGGGACGATTTAATAGCTTAAATATCAAAATCATATGAAAACAATTGATACAACAAACTTCGACTCAATAGTTCTAAAACTTGCTTCTCCTGAAACCATTAAAGAATGGTCTTATGGAGAGGTAACTAAACCAGAGACAATAAACTACAGAACAGGACGATCAGAACGTTCAGGACTCTTTGATGAAAGAATATTTGGACCTGAAAAAGATTACGAATGTTACTGTGGAAAATACAGACGTATTCGTTATAAAGATATCGTTTGTGAAAAATGTGGAGTTGAGGTTACTCGCTCAATCGTGCGTCGTGAACGTATGGGTCACATCGAACTTTCTTCACCAGTTGCACATATCTGGTTCTTGCGTGGAGTTCCTTCACGTATGTCAGTACTTTTAAATATTCCAGTAAGTGACTTAGAAAAAGTTATATACTTTGCTGGTTACATAATCACAAATGTATATGCAGAAGAGAAAGAAAATATAATCAAAAATCTTGAAAGTGAATTTAAATCAAAACTAAAAAGTACAGCAGAAGAAGCAGATAAAGAGAAATTAAAAGATCTTCTTTCAAGTATTAAAAAAGAAATCGCAGAAATAGTTCCAGGTAAAGTTCTAAATGAAATAGCATACCACCACTTTGGACTTAAATACGGAAGTTGTTTTGAAGCAAGTATCGGAGCAGAAGCTATTTTTACTTTGTTCAAGAATATGGACCTAGGAAAGCTTAAGACTGAAACTGAAAATATGGTTCCTAAGGCTTCAAGTATAGACAAAGAAAAACTTGAAAAGAGATTATCTTTGATTCGTTCAATGATACATTCTGGTATTCGTCCAGAGTGGATGTTTTTGACTGTTATTCCTATAATTCCACCAGCACTTCGCCCTATGGTTGCTCTTGATGGTGGACGTCATGCAACTAGTGACTTGAACGACCTTTACCGTAGAGTTATAAATCGTAATAATCGTTTAAAGAAATTAAAAGAAATCGGAGCTCCAGATGTTATTCTTCGTAACGAAAAACGTATTCTTCAAGAAGCAGTAGATGCTCTTATCGATAACTCAATCGCAAAGCAGAATGATTCACAAGCTGTATCTTCATCTCAGAAGCGTGCACTTAAATCTCTTTCAGATAACTTAAAATCAAAACAAGGTTTGTTCCGTCAGAACTTGCTTGGTAAGCGTGTGGACTACTCAGGACGTTCAGTTATTGTTGTTGGTCCTAACTTGAAATTAAATCAATGTGGTTTACCAAAACACATGGCACTTGAACTATTCAAACCTTTCGTAATTTCAAAAGTATTAGAAACAGAACTTGCTTTCAATATTCGTGGAGCAAATCGTCTAATAGAAGAAGGAGTTCCTGAAGTTTGGGCAATTCTTGAAGAAGTAATTCGTGGTAAGTATGTTCTTCTAAACCGTGCTCCTACACTTCACAGACTAGGTATTCAAGCATTTAACCCTATTCTTATTGAAGGTAATGCTATCCAGGTTCACCCACTTGTTTGTGCAGGATTCAACGCCGACTTCGATGGAGACCAGATGGCTGTTTACGTACCACTTTCTGATATGGCCCAAGAAGAAGCTCGTGTATACATGGCTTCAAATAAGAACTTACTTAAACCTCAAGACGGTTCCCCAATCGTTATGCCAAAGATGGATATCATTCTTGGTTGTTACTGGATGACAAAATCAGTTGATGGTGAAAAAGGAGAAGGTATGGCATTCTCAAGTCCAAACCAAGCAATTACAGCTTTCGACCTAGGAGCTATTACTTTCCGTGCAAAGATAAAAGTTCTAGGTACAGAAAAAGGAAAGTACAATGTGTTCGAAGGTAAACCTTTTGAAACAACAATCGGTAAATTATTCTTCAATAGTATTTTCCCAGAAGATTTTCCTTATATAACAGAAGAAATAAATATTAAGAGAATGTCTCTACTTGTAGACGAACTTATCGTTCACTATGGTATAGATGAAACTCCAAAATTCTTGGATAAGATTAAAGATTTCGGTTACCAATACGCAACTTACTCTGGTGTAACTTGGGGTATTGATAACGTTACAGTTCCAGCAGGTAAAGCTGAAATTGTTAAGAAATTCCGTAAAGAAGAAGAAGTTGTTCGTGAACAATATAACGATGGTCTTTTGTCTGAAGAAGAACAATACCAAAAAGTTATTGAAATTTGGGAACACGCTAAAAAAGAAATTGAAAAAATAATTCCTGCAACTCTTGATTCAAGAAGTTCAACTTATGACCTTATAACTTCTGGAGCTCGTGGAAACATGGGATCACTCGTCCAGATGTGTGGAATGAAAGGTTTGATTGTGAATACTTCAGGTGAGACTCTAGACTTCCCAATTATCCCATCATACATAGAAGGTCTTTCACCACTTGAATACTTCATTACTACACACGGATCACGTAAAGGTGCAGCCGACACAGCCTTAAACACAGCTAAAGCTGGTTACCTAACACGTCGTTTGGTTGACGTTGCTCAGGACGTTGTAGTTACAGAAGAAGATTGTGGAACAAAGAATGGTAAAAAGATATTTGCTATTGATGGCGTATTTGCTAAATACATCAACGGACGTGTTCTACTTGCTGATATTAAAGATGAAACAGGAAAAGTATTATTTAAGAAAGGTGCTTTGATAACAAAAGAAGATTCACGTGCACTTGAAAAAGCTGGAATCAAAGAAGCATTTATCCGTACACCACTTTCTTGTGAGACTGTACACGGAATTTGTAGAAATTGTTACGGTCTTGATTTGGGACGTAACTGTATGATCGAGCTTGGTCAAGCTGTTGGAATTATTGCTGCTCAAGCGATCGGTGAACCAGGAACTCAGCTTACACTTCGAACATTCCACGCCGGTGGAGTTGCGACTGTCGATATTACTACAGGTCTTCCTCGTGTTGAAGAAATTTTTGAAAGACGTATTCCAAAGAACCCAGCTCTTATCTCTGTATCAGACGGAGAAGTTGTAGATGTTATCGACAACGGAAAAGAAAAGATGATTCGTGTTCTTTCAGATTTGAAAGCTGATAATAAAATAAGTAAAACAGGTAAAGCAAGTAACGAAGTTGAGTATACAGTACCAGCTCGCCGTCAGATCTTGGTCAAACAAGGTTCTAAGGTAAAGAAAGGTGACTTACTTACAGATGGATCTGCAGATATTAATGAAATCGTTAAATACGGTGGAAAAGAATTAGCAGAAGAATACATCGTAGACGAAATAAATAAAGTTTATGACTTGCAGAGTGCATCAATTTCAAGAAAGCATATTGAAATTATTATTCGTCAGATGTTCTCACGTAAAAGAATTAAAGATGCAGGAGATACTACATTCTCACCAGGAGAAATCGTTGAAACAATTGAGTTGATCGAAGAAAATCTTCGTATGGAAAGAGAAGGCGATGGTAAAAAAGCAGAAGCTACAACTATCGTACTTGGTATTACTGAAGTTTCTTTGACAACTAAGAGTTGGTTATCAGCTGCTTCATTCCAGAACACAAACAGAGTATTGATAAATAATGCTGTTCGCGGTGGTATCGATAACCTAAGAGGACTTAAAGAAAATGTCATCATTGGTAATCTTATTCCTGCAGGAACTGGCTTTGGTGTAAAACGTCAACAAGAAGAAAAAGAAGATGAAAGTGTAGGATAATAGGTCGTAATATTAAGTCTAAAAAAGAATAATTATGAACTCATCGGTTCTAAAAATTAAAGAGAGACTTTCTATTGTCGATGTTATTTCATCATACCTAACTGTTGAAAAAGCAGGTAAAAATTATAAAGCAAAATGTCCTTTTCATAATGAAAAAACTCCATCATTTTCTATCTCACCAGACCGAGGCATGTACTATTGTTTCGGTTGTGGTGCGAAAGGGGACATATTTTCTTTCGTAGAACATTTTGAAGGAACAGATTTCTTGGGTTCTTTAAAAATTCTTGCAGAGCGTGCAGGGGTGGAGCTAACTGAATATAAAAGTAAAGAAAAAGATAAGACTGGTATCTACTATGAGATAATGGAAGAAGCGACATCTTTCTTTGAAAAAATGTTTTCAAATAATATTGAAGCTCGAAGCTATCTTTTAGGGAGAGGTCTTACTGATTTATCTATTAAATCTTTTCGAATTGGTTTTGCTCCAGAATCTTGGAGTTCTGTAATGGATCACCTTGTCAGTAGGGGTTTTAAAAAAGAAGATATTGAAATAGTTGGATTAATAAAGAAAAAAGATGATAGGTACTATGATCGTTTCCGCGCGAGAATAATGTTTCCAATAAGTGATTCAAGCGGAAGGGTCATTGCTTTTTCTGGTAGAATATTTAAAAAAGATAATAATTCTAGTATAGAAGAGGCAAAATACTTAAATAGTCCAGATACTCCATTGTTTAATAAATCCAATGTTTTATTTGGTTTAGATAAAGCAAAGAGTGCTATTCGAAGTCGTGATTATACTATTGTGGTAGAAGGGCAGATGGATTTGATATTATCTCACCAAGCTGGTTTTTCTAATACCGTTGCAGTCTCAGGTACAGCCTTTACTGATAACACAATGGACCATGAATCAAAGATAAATAATCTTGGTTTAGTTAGACGCTTATCCTCAAATATTATTTTTGCGTACGATGGTGATGATGCAGGTATAAGAGCAGCTAGCCGTTCAGCAATGATTGCACTCTCACTCGATATGCAAGTTAAAGTAGCAATCTTTCCAAAAGGTAAAGACCCCGCTGATATAATAGGAGAAGATTATAAAAAATGGGAAGAAATAATAAAAAATAAAACAGATATTATTAGTTTCCATTTAGGTAAAATATGTGAAAGTAGTAACGATAAAGAATCAAGACGAAAACAAATAGAAACAAAGATATTTCCATTTTTAGCTATGATAAATAGCTCAATAAAGAAATCAAATTATATAAAAGAAATATATGACAAGACTGGTATATCTGAGAATGCTATCGCTGATGATTATAAAAATTACGAGAGAAAACAGAATTTAAATAATAATATAAAAGATGAAAAGAAAGAAGATATAAAAGATACAAATTCTCGTCGTAGTAGTTTAGAAAAGAAATTGTTTGGTATATTTTTCTGGAAAACAGAGGATGAAGAACAGACAAAAGAAATAGAGAAGTTACGGTCTTCTTTTGAAGAAAATATTGGTTCTGAGAAATATAAAAAAATACTTTCTTTATATGAATCAATTTCTGATAACCTATCTTTTGAAGCAGAAATGTGGTATTGTGACAAGATTAACGTACTTTTAAAGGATACAAAAGAGATAATTCTAAATCTAGAAGAAGAAATTCTTAATGAAGAATCATACTCATTGTTATTAAAAATAAAAGAAAAAGAACGCAATAAAGACAAAGATGGTATGAATGCCGACCTTGTCGCTCGTCAAAAAATATTAGAGAAAATAGAATATATTAAAAGTTGTAGATCTAAATAATTTCTATGGTAAAAAAAATAAAACCAAAAATGAAAAAAACAAAAATTACTAAAAAGCCTGTTTCTAAAGTAAAGAAAGTAGAGAAGAAAAAGGTTGTTGTCTTAAAGAAGAAGGTTGTTAAACCTGTAAAAAAAGTAGCACCTCAAAAGAAGCAAGTTGTAGTTAAAAAAAGTAGTAATACACCTAAGGTTAAAAAAGCTCCTGTTAAAAAGGTGAGTGTTTCTTCTTCTAAAAAAGTATCTACAAAACAGTCAGCTATTGATAAAAAGTTGGTTGAATTAGAAGAAAAATCAAACATAGTAATTGAAAAAGGTAAAAAAAGAGGTTTTATTACTTATGACGAGATTATAAAGATTTTCCCTGATATTGAAAATGATATTATCTTCCTAGATGAGCTTTATGAGAAACTATCAGTTTCTGGTATTGATGTCCTTGAAGGAGGGAATTTGCTCGATGTAGAAGGTGATACAGACAAGCTTGCTCTAAAATATAGTAAAGATGCTCAGACTTATGATTCGATTCAGATGTATTTGAAAGAGATAGGCCAGTACCCACTTATTCCAGCAAGTGAAGAAAAGAATCTTGCTTACCGTATTGAAAAAGGAGACATGGAAGCAAAGAACTTGCTTGCTCGTGCAAACCTTCGTTTGGTTGTTTCTATTGCAAAGAAATATGTTGGAAGAAGTTCAGATCTTACTTTGCTTGATCTTATACAAGAAGGAAATCTTGGTTTATTCAAAGCAGTAGAAAAATTCGATTGGACAAAAGGTTATAAATTCTCAACATATGCAACATGGTGGATTCGCCAGTCTATAACTCGTGCGCTTGCTGACCAGTCTCGTACTATCCGAATCCCTGTTCACATGGTTGAAACTATTTCAAAATACAAACAAGTAGTCAGAAGACTTTCTCAAGACCTTGGACGTGAACCACTTATAGAAGAAATTGCAATGGAGATGAATCTAGAAGTTGATAAAATTCATATCATTGAACAGATCAATCAAGATACAGTTTCTCTTGAGCAACCAATAGGAGATGATGATGAAAAGTCTACAAGAGGGGAATTCATCCCAGATGATAAGATTCTTCGCCCAGATCAGGATGCTTCAAGAAGAATTCTTTCAGATCAGATCAAGGAAGTACTTGATACTCTTAATCCAAAAGAAAGAAAAATACTTGAGCTTCGCTATGGTCTTATGGATGGCATACAACATACACTCGAAGAAGTAGGACAAGAATTTGGTGTCACTCGTGAACGTATTCGTCAGATTGAAGCCAAGGTTCATGAAAAGCTTCGTAATAATGAAAAGATAGCTCGACTCAAAAATTATTTCGATTAATTAAATAAAAAAGACTAGGCATAATGCCTAGCCTTTTTTATTTAATTTTTATAGTTTGTTTAAACCTGATGTATCTTCTTGTGTTTGTATTAATCCAAATATTAGATCAACATATTTCCAGAATGCATCGTTACCATTTAGCTTTGCTACACATTCTGCAGCTCCAGCCTTTGGAAGGGCATTTGGGTGAACGATCCAGTGACGGTAAACCCAAGCTACTTGGCCATTTGATTCAGCTATAATTTCTTTCATTGTGCCATTTAATCTCTTACAGTAAGGACATTCAAGATCAGAGTATTCTATAATCATAACAGGAGCATTAGGATTACCTATAATATGCTCTCCGTCTTTATATAGAGGGATATTCCCTGTATATGGATTTGTTACTTTACCATCTGTAACTTCTTTTATTAATTTCAATACTTCTTCTTTTGCTAAAGCTCCACGGATATCAGTTTTTGCTCCATTTTTACCAATGATCACACTATATGGAGTACCTCTTTCATTTGCAGGAAGATTTTTCATTACAGCATCTGCTTCGATTGAAGTTGTCTTGTATAAATCTTCTAATTTTGTGTCTTTTATACAAGCATCAAAAGCAGTTTTATTTACTCCAACTTGCTCTGATAATGTTTTTTCTTTAACGACTTTATTCCCATTATTTGTTAATAAAATACCTACCATTATAAGCACACCTGCAACAACGATTGCGACTGGTGTTGTAATTTTTTGATTTGTATTGTTTTCCATATCATATATTGTATCACATATTAGTAGAGTTGATAATTTGTTTTTTATGTTGAAAAATATAGGGAATATGGTATAATGGTCGGTATTAATATGGATTCAGTTTATAGCGTTATTTTTTATGTTTTTGCATTCATCTCGGTCTATGTCCAGATGTTTTTTTTGGTGACATTTGTGCAAAAACGTAAACAAATCGTTTATAGCCCAGAGAACCTTGAGCTTGATAATTATGGGACTGTTACTATTATGGTTCCTTGTTATAACGAAGAAAAAACACTCGAAAAAACAATAAAATCTCTTTTGGCATTAGATTACCCAAAAGAAAAATTAATTATTTTTATAGTAGATGATGGAAGTCGTGACGGAACATGGAATCTAATGCAGCAGTATATTGGACATCCTAATATAAAAATTTTTCATAAAGAAAATGGGGGAAAACACACAGCTCTTAATTTAGGATTGAAAAATTTAGAATCTGAATTTGTGGGATGTCTAGATGCAGATTCATTCGTCCACCCACAAGCATTAAAGAGAATAATGAATACTTTTGAATCTAATCCAAAGATTATGGCAGTTGCACCTTCTATTCTTGTTTTTAATCCAAAGAATGTAATACAGACAGTTCAAAGAGTAGAATATGAAATGGCAAATTATGTTAAAAAAATGCTTGGTTTTATTGGTGGCATTCATGTAACACCTGGCCCTTTTTCTATTTTTAGAAAAAAAGTTTTTGATGAACTTGGCCCATATCGTAAGGCCCATAACACAGAAGACCAAGAGATTGGTTTACGCATGCAGGAACATTGGTACAAGATAGACGCTTGTCCTGATGCTTATGTTTACACAAATAGTCCTGATTCTATTATGAAGCTTCATCGTCAAAGAGTAAGATGGATATATGGTTTCGTTAGAAATCTTATTGATTATCGTAAACTTTTGTTTAAGAAAAAATATGGTGCAGTTGGAATGCTAACTTTACCATCAGGTATTATTTCTCTTTTTGGAGTCATGTTTCTTTCTATAACAGTAGTGTTTAATCTTGTTAAATTTATCTATAATAAGGTTATTCAAATATCAATGGTTGGTTTTACTCCCTTTAATTTTAAGTTTGATTGGTTCTTTTTTGATACAAAAATAGCATTGTTTTTATCAGTTATTTTGTATATACTTGTTATTGTATCAGTAATGATAGGAAGAAAGATGACAAAAGAAAAGAAGATATTCTCTCTTTCGTTTGTTTATTTTATTATAATTTATGCAATTATCGCGCCATTCTGGTCAATAATAGCGATTTATAACGCTATTAGATCAAAAGAGGCCAGTTGGACCCTTGAGATGGAACGTCGCGCTGAAAGTAACTAAATATTATGCATCAACCAGAACCAAATAATTGGAGTAGATATATTATTGTTTTTTTTGTAACAAGTGCAGTTTTTCTTTCTGCTTTGTGGGCTTCAAATTATTTTACAAGTAAAAAAGTTGACCAATTAAAAAATATTGAAAGTAAAATATCTCTAGACCTTATGTCTTCTGAAACTCAATTTTCTTTACTTCAAGAACAATCATGTAAAGATGTATCAGGAACTATACTTTCTTCAGAGTTAAATTCTCTAGCAGAAAAAATTACTTATAGTGAAAATAATATCGGAGCAGATGATACGGATGTTGTAAGTCTTAAAAAATATTATTCATTGCTTGAAATCAAAGATTATCTTTTGATGAAAAAGATGAGAGAAAGATGTGGAGAGAAATCTATATTCATTCTTTATTTTTACAAGAATGATAGTTGTACTGATTGTACAAAACAAGGTTATGTACTGACTTCGCTTCGTGAGAAATATCCTGACCTTCGTGTATATTCATTTGATTATAACTTAGATCTGTCTGCTATTAAGACTATGACATCTATCTATAAGGTTCCAGATAATCTACCTGCTATTGTTATAAACGGTAAAGTATATAATGGTTTACAAACTTTAGAGTCTATAGAAAAGACTTTTCCAGAGCTTGAGAGTATAAAGCCTAAAGATACTTCTTCTAAAGCAACCACTACAACAAAAACAACTACTACCAATACTAAAACAGTAACAACCCCAGTTACTACAATAAAGAATTTGATAAATAAAGTAGAGGCTCCACAATAATATAATTAAAATAACGCAAGCTAAAGGCTTGCGTTATTTTAATATGCTGGCTTCTCAGAATCGTCACGCATAATTTTCTGTTGAAAATTTGCGCGAACCCGCCTCCCGCCGTCGCGGTCCGGCTTTCGAATCTTTCGTGCCAATAAAAGAAAAACCCATACATATGTATGGGTTTTTCTTTTATTGAGCCGCTTCGGAATCGAATAGTTCAAATTTGGCTCTCTAGCTAAATATATTTTTATTTTATTATAGACCAACTTCTTTGAGCCGCTTCTCAGATTCGAACTGAGGACCTTCACTTTACAAAAGTGTTGCTCTACCAACTGAGCTAAAGCGGCGTATCTTTAATTTTTTAATTTAAAATATTTATTACTCTGCGTGATCCATTCTAACTTTTTCTTTAATGTGCCTTATTTTCATCTTTGATTCAAGTACTGCTTTGCGCATAAATGAATACTTCTGTGGATTTAATTCTTTTGGTTTTCCTTTAAAAAAAGCTAGTATTTTTGGTTGTTTTCTATCACCCCATTTTTTAGCCTTTGTTATCAAGATAAACCAATACTTAACCACCATCAATACAATCCATTGGACTATATGCTTAACTAAATATAGCATAATTTTTTCTACGTGTCTAAAGTATATTTTAGGCAATAGATTTCGTACAGATAGTGGCTTTTCAAGGCGGGAAGTTTTAATTTCCCATGCTCTAAACATTAACATTCCAAATGCTGATATAATCGCTATTAAAAAAATGATAATGAATATCAACATAATTAATTTATTGATTCGTAAACGAAAGAAACCAATTTTGCATTATTATTTTTTAATAGAGCACTGATTGTTAGTTCAGGATTCTTTATGAATACTTGATCCATGAGAGTTTGTTCTTTGAAATAAGTAGATATCTTACCATCAAGCATCTTCTTTTTAATTTCTTCTGGTTTATCTGATTCTGCTACTTCTTTTTCAAATACTTCTACAACTTTCTTTTTATCTTCTTCTGTTATTTCTTCACTTGTTGTGTATACAGGCTTCATTGCAGCTATATGCATAGCTATATCTTTTGCTAGTTCTTTATTACCAGCTGATAATGAGACAACGACAGCACTTTTACCTCCATGTACATAACTACCAGATACTTCACTTTCTATCATTTGTACATTACCTAGTTCAATTTTTTCTCCTACCTTTTGAACTACAGGGTTAATAATATCAAGAGATTTGGCTTTCATAGCTTCTACTCCTTCACTTACTGCCAAGTCTGCTAATTCATTTGCAAGTGTTACGAAGTCACTATTCTTAGCTACGAAGTCTGTTTCAGTATTAAGAACAAGTACCAATGTCTTATTCTCTAGTTCTCTCACGATTACAATACCATCAGAAGCATTACGGTCAGCTTTTTTCATTGCAATACTACTAGATTTCTTTTTAAGGATTATAAGAGCTTTTTCCATATCTCCTTCAGCTTCTTCAAGTGCATTTTTACATTGCATAACTGAAACTCCAGTCTTATCTCTTAAATCTTTTACTAATTCAGCTGTTATTTTTATAGACATATTTATTTTCACCTCGAGGGTGATCCACCACAAAAGCGGTAAAATTATTTATAATATAATTATTTTACTTGTGTACCTGCTGTTCCTGCATTGTAAGCCTCCTTAATTTTATTTAGGAAGAAAGTGATACTAGAAACCGAAGCATCGTTGGCGATAATAGGGAATTGAACTTGTTTTAAGTTACAGTCTGTGTTTACTAGAGCAATAATAGGCAAATTCATTTTCTTTGCTTCTGCTACTGCTATATGTTCTTTCTTTGAGTCAATAATAAAGACAGCATCAGGAGTACGAGTTATACCTGTTAAACCTTGGAAGTTCTTTGTCATATCTTCCATTTCTCTGTCTATTAATAGTTTTTCTTTTTTAGTATATCTATCAAGTTCACCTTTTTCTTTTTGGTTTCTAAGATCTAATAGCTTGACGATTCTTTTTTTGATTTCAGGGAAGTTTGTAAGAGCTCCACCAACCCAGCGTTCTCCTACGTAAGGCATATTTAGGGCTAATGCTGTCTCTATAATTTGCTGACGAGCTTCAGGCTTTGTTCCAACAAACAAGATTGTCTTACCAGAAGCGGCAAGTTTTGTAACAGCTTCTAATGCTTTTTGAAGCAATTCTTCTGTTTTTTCTATGTTTATAATGTCTACTCCATTTTTAGTGGTGAAGATATATGGCAAAGTTGATGGATGTCTACGACTTTTTGAATATCCATAGTGAACACCTACTTTAAACATTTCTTCGATTGTGTTTTGTGTACTCATGTTATTTAAACTTATTAATTAATTGCTAAAGGCTGACAGGCCTATTAGTGCTCCGTTTTTAAGCATTACAGCTCGCCCGACTAAAGTCTAAGGCTTATTTACAAGGGTTTTAATTAAAAAAATCCCTCACGGAACATGGAGTTATATTACCAGAAAAACCATTATTTTGCAAATGCTATTTTTTGACTGAAGGGCATTTTTAGAGTAATATGGTTGGTATATGAAGCAATCACAACTATTCACTAAAACAAAGAAGGAAAGTCCTGCTGACGAAGTAGCTCTAAATGCAGAACTCCTTATAAAAGCGGGTTTTATAAATAAAGAGATGGCAGGGGTGTATTCTTATTTGCCACTTGGACTTCGCGTTATTAAAAAGATTGAAGACATAATTCGTGAAGAAATGAATGCTATTGGTGGTATTGAAATGCGAACAAGTGTCTTCCAAAACAAAGAAGTTTGGGAAAAATCAAACAGATGGGACGATGCAGTTGTAGATAATTGGTTTAAAACAAAATTACAGAATGGTACAGAGGTTGGCTTGTCATTTACAAATGAAGAGGCCTATGCAGATATTTTAAAACAGTACATAAATTCTTATAAAGATTTACCAGTTTATCCTTATGACTTTAAAAATATTTTTAGAAATGAAACAAGAAGTAAATCTGGAATTTTAAGAGGAAGAGAATTCTACTGGAAGGCTCTATACTCTTTTTCTAAGAATGAAGAAGAACACAATGTATTCTATGAGAAAGCAAAACAGGCTTACAAGAATATTTTCCAAAGAGCTGGGATTGGGCACCTTACTTATGTAACATTTGCTTCAGGTGGAACTTTTTCTAAATTCTCTCACGAATTCCAAACTCTAACAGGAGCAGGAGAAGATACCATCTATATAGATGAGAACAAAGGTATCGCTATAAACAAAGAAGTTTACACAGATGAAGTCATTGAAAGTCTTGGTCTCGACAAGAATACTCTTGTAGAAAAAAGAGCTATTGAAACTGGTAATATTTTCTCATTGGGAACAAAGTTCTCAGAACCTTTTGATTTGAAATATAAAGATGAAAAAGGGCAAAATAACCTTGTTATTATGGGTTCTTATGGGGTTGGGCTTGGTAGACTTATGGGTACAATCGTAGAAGTCTTGTCTGATGACAAAGGTATCATATGGCCAGAATCTGTAGCACCATTTAAAGTACATTTACTTTCACTAGGTAAAGATGATGAGACCAACAAAGAAGCATCCAAACTTTACGAAGAACTTTTATTAAAGAAAATCGAAGTTCTTTATGATGATCGTACTGAAATAAGTGCAGGAGAGAAATTTGCAGATTCTGATCTTATTGGAATTCCGTATAGAGTGGTTGTATCAAAGAGAAGTCTTTCCGATGGAGGTTTTGAAATTAAAAAACGAACAGAACAAAATGGAAAAATCGTCACACAAGATGAGTTGTTAAGTTTGTTAAGTAATTAATTAAAATGTTTAAAAAATTCTACAAAATGTTTTCGAACGATATAGGTATAGATTTAGGAACAGCAAATACGCTGGTCTATTTGAGAGGTCACGGTATCGTTATCAATGAGCCTAGTGTTGTTGTTGTAAACCAGAAAACAGGACAGATTGTCGCAGTGGGAGCAGAAGCCAAGCAAATGCTTGGACGTACTCCTGGGCACATACGCGCAGTTCGACCTATTGTAGATGGTGTTATTTCTGACTTTGAAGTTACAGAAGAAATGCTTACTTACCTTATAAATAAGACTGAAAAAATATCAAAGAAATTTATTCGCCCAAGAGTTGTGGTTGGAGTTCCTACTGGTATAACCAATGTTGAGATTCGTGCTGTTGAAGATGCAGCTCGTTCTGCTGGTGCTCGCGAAGTTTACATTGTAGAAGAACCCATGTCTGCCGCTATTGGTATACGTCTTCCTGTTAAAGAGGCAGTAGGTTCTGTTATTGTAGATATAGGAGGTGGTACTACCGATGTTGCAGTTATGTCACTTTCTGGTGTTGTGTGTTCAAAGAATTTGAAAATTGCTGGAGATCTTTTGAATGCAAATATTGCTAACTATATGAAAGATGAATTTAAACTTTTAATAGGAGAAAGAACAGCAGAGAATATAAAGATAGCTATCGGTTCTGTTTTAGAAAATAATCCAATGGAAGCAGAAGTCAGGGGAAGAGACTTGGTTACTGGTTTACCTCGCCAAGTTATAGTTACAGATTCAGATATTCGTGAAGCAATAATGCCTTCAGTTCTTAGTCTTGTAGATGGAATCAAAGAGGTTCTTGAAACTACACCACCAGAATTACTTTCAGATATTATTCACAGAGGATTAGTTCTTTCAGGTGGAGGAGCTTTAATTAGAGGTCTCGATGTAATGTTACAAAATGCTCTTAAAATACCAATATATGTAGCAGAAGATCCACTAACTGCTGTTGCTCGTGGTACAGGTATTATTCTTGAAGAATTTGAATCATTTAGAGAAGTTTTATTAAATACAGATGATGTATCAGTTCCTAGATAAAAAACAAATAAACAAAAGAAAGAAAAATATTCAAAATACAATTGGTTTTGGTATATTTTTTATTTTGTGCACACTGGGTATTTTAAGTTGGACTGGGAATTTATTTAACTATGTTGGCAGGCCAATATGGGAAACAGAAAAAGCTATTGGTGGTGTTTTTTATAATATAAATTATTTTTTTCAAACTAAATCATCACTTTCAAATGAAAATAAAAGACTTACAGAAGAAAATTCAAGCGTTAAATTATCAATGCTTGATTATGTTATTTTAAAAAATGAAAATGTAAGCTTAAAAGAAACACTTGGGCGTATTCCAGAAGTTAAGAATTTTATATTAGGGAATATTCTTACTAAGCCAAATCATTCTCCGTACGATACTATAATCATAGACATAGGTAGTAATCTAAAAGTTAAAGAAGGTGACCAAGTTTATGCTGATGGCAATGTTCCCATTGGAATAATTGCTAAAGTTTACGATAGTACTTCTCTTGTGACTTTATATACTAATCCAGGACAAAAGACTGAAGGTTTTGTAAATGGCTTAAATGCAAGTGTTGAACTTATCGGTCGCGGAGGTAGTAATTTTGAAATGATTATACCCGTTGAAATGCAGGCAGAAAAAGGAACAATAATATATCAACCCGGCAGTACTTCATTGGTCCTTGCTTATATAGATGAAATCATTTCTTCTCCAACAGACCCTTTTAAAAGAGTTATTTTAAGTTCTCCTGTAAATATTCAGAATCTTAAATGGGTAGAAATAAAGAAAAATTAATGAAAGATTTTAATTTTAAAATAGAAAAAAAGTTACCTAATTCTTTAGGTAGAGTTGGAGTACTTACGACTCCTCATGGTGATATACAGACACCTTCTTTCGTCGTTGTTGGTACAAAAGGTACAGTAAAGAGTGTTGTTCCTGAGCAATTAATAAATGACGAAGTTCAGGTAGTACTTGCAAATACATATCATTTATATTTACAGCCAGGTGACGAGCTTGTACGTGATGCAGGGGGTCTTCATAAGTTTATGAATTGGCATGGTCCTATGATGACTGACTCTGGTGGCTTTCAAGTTTTCTCTCTAGGGGTTGCTTATGGGAAAGAAATTTCAAAAATTACCTCTGTTACTGACCCATCTTTGCTCATCCCTGAGAGATCATCTGCTCTTGATGGTGTACCAAGGCTTGCTACTGTAGGAAGTGACGGGGTTTCTTTTCGCTCACATATCGATGGGTCACTTCATTATATTACCCCAGAAAAATCTATAGAGATACAACACAATCTAGGCGCAGATATTATTTTTGCTTTTGACGAATGTACTTCACCTCAAGAGAGTGATCGTTATCAAGATGAAGCTCTTACACGTACTCACTCTTGGGCAAAGAGAAGTTTGGAAGAACACAAGAAGAGAGAAGAAGAAAAGATTTCGACAGAGGTACAACCTCTGGGGTCACATGAGGTTGGACCTCTATCTCAATCTTCACATTTTCTTCCGCAAGCCTTATTTGGGATTGTTCAAGGTGGAAGATCTGAAGAGTTGAGGAAAAAATCTGCAAAAATAATTTCTGAAATAAATGTTGATGGAAAATATTTTGATGGTTTTGGTATTGGTGGATCTTTTGCAAAAGAAGATATGGCAAATGCTTGTAAATGGGTAAATGAAATTCTTCCAGAAGAGAAACCTCGTCATTTGCTTGGCATAGGGGAGCCGGAAGATTTATTTATGGGAGTTGAGAATGGAGTAGACCTTTTTGATTGTGTTGGCCCTACTCGTATTGCACGCAACGGAACATTATTTACAAAAAATGGAAAAATAAATATTATGAATGCACAGTTTGTAAAAGATTTTACACCAATAGAAGAAGATTGTCTTTGCTATTCATGTAAGAATTATACACGCGCATATATTTCACATTTATTTCGTGCAAAAGAAATGCTAGGAGCTACACTTGCTTCAATACATAATGTATATTTTATAAACAAATTAGTAAAAGATATGCGCCAAGCTATTTTAGAAGATCGATTTTTTGAATTTAAAAAGGAATTTTTAATGCAATATGAAAGATAATATTTTTAAACTAAAGAGTCACTATAAGCCAGATGGGGATCAACCAAAGGCAATTTCAGAGTTGGTAAATGGTCTTTCAAAAGGAATGAGAAAACAGACTTTACTTGGAGCAACAGGAACAGGTAAGACTTTTACGATTGCGAATGTTATAGAAAAGTGGAATAAGCCAACTCTTGTAATTGCTCATAATAAAACTTTGGCAGCACAGCTTGCGCAAGAGTTTCGAGAATTTTTCCCCGATGCAGCCGTGCATTACTTTGTATCTTATTATGACTACTATCAGCCAGAAGCTTATATGCCAACGACTGATACTTATATTGAAAAGGATGCTCAGATAAATAAAGAGATAGATCGTCTTCGTCACGCTACAACTCAGTCACTTCTTACAAGGAAGGATGTAATAATTGTTTCTTCTGTTTCTTGTATATACGGTCTTGGAAGTCCAGAGGAATACGAAAAGGTAAATTTGAAACTTAATGTTGGTATGAAAATAAGTCGTATCGATCTTATGAAAAAGTTGATAGAAATACATTTTGAGCGTACCAATGCTGATATCACTCCAGGTAATTTTAGATCAATAGGTCAAAAAATAGAAGTTATGCCAATATCTGAAATTTTTATTTATCAGATAGAATTTGAAGGCAGTAATATTTCTAGAATTGCAAAAGTTGATCTTGTTTCTTCTCATATAATTAAAGAAGAAGAAAATATTTTTTTATTTCCAGCAAAGCATTTTATTACAGACAAAGATCATTTAAAAGTTGCAATAAAAAATATTAAAACAGAACTCGATTTGCAATTAAAGAAATTTGAAAAAGAGGGGAAGTTACTAGAAGCAGAAAGAATCAAAAGACGTACTAGTTATGACCTCGCTATGATTAAAGAGGTTGGTTACTGTAACGGGATAGAGAATTATTCAAGATTAATGTCAGGTAAAAAAGAAGGTGAAGCACCTGAAACTCTTTTGTCATACTTTAAGAATGATTTTTTGACTATTATCGATGAATCTCATGTGACCTTATCTCAGATAGGTGGAATGTATGCAGGTGATGCTTCTCGTAAGAATACTCTTATAGAGTTTGGTTTTCGTCTTCCTTCGGCTCGAGATAACCGACCTCTTAAAATAGATGAATTTGAGAAAAAAGTAGGACAAACAATATACGTATCTGCTACTCCAAGTGAAAAAGAAAAATCTGTAAGTGAACAGATCGTAGAACAAATCATTCGCCCAACAGGATTAGTTGATCCGGAAATTATTGTGAAGCCAGTCAGTGCTCAAAAAATAGAATCTTTTTCAGAGGGACGACCTCTGGGGCCACATGAGGTCAGACCTCTGAAAAAAGAAGAAAAGATTCTTCCTTATCCTGGTCAAATTCAAGATTTTATAAAAGAAGCAGAGAAAACTATAAAAAAAGGGTATCGTGTTATCGCCACAACGTTAACAAAAAAGATGGCTGAAGATTTATCTATTTATTTAAAAGATAAAGGTTTGAAAGCAGAGTATTTACATAGTGAGATCAAGACGATTGAACGTATTCAAATTTTAACTTCTTTCAGACGTGGGGATATCGATGTGCTTGTAGGGGTCAACTTGCTTCGTGAAGGATTAGACCTTCCAGAACTTGCTCTCATAGGAATACTCGATGCCGATAAAGCAGGTTTCTTGCGTTCAGAGACTTCACTCATCCAAACTATCGGACGTGCAGCTCGTAATGTGGAAGGGCGAGTTATTCTGTATGCTGATATAATGACTGACTCTTTAAATAATGCTATTAAAGAAACAAATCGTCGTCGTGATATACAGATCGCATATAATAAAAAGAATCATATAACTCCACAGACTATTATAAAAAAGATTAAAGATATTACAGAAGAACTTGAAAGTAAACACGATAAAGCCGTAGGCACAGAGCTTGATCTAGATATTGAGTTATTCAAAAAAGCTTTTACTAAAGATAAGAGTAATAAAGGTAAAACTGAAAAAGATAGTATAAAGAATTTGTTGTTATCAGATGAAGATCGCAATAAGCAGGTCTACGAGAAAATAATAAAAATAAAAAATAAGGAAATGAATAAAGCTGTAAAAGAGCTAGATTTTGAGACTGCTGCAATATTAAGAGATGAGATAAAAGTATTACTTGTAAAATCTGGGAAATAAAAAAACACTCCAAATTTCACAATTTAGAGTGTCTGTCATGTTATTTTTTCTCTTTGTCAAAAGAAATGAAAACTACTAGTGAGTAGGGATAGAAGGAGTTGAACCTCCACGAAATCTACTTTGTAGATCAAGCTAACCAACCTTCATAAGGATGTTAATCACTTATAAGACTCATACCCCCGAAACTTAAAAAATCGACCGGAAGATAGGACTCGAACCTACGACACACACCTGGCAAGGTGTTGCTCTACCAACTGAAGCTACTTCCGCATATTCTTCTTAAGATTAACTTATAATGTTTAATTTGTCAAATACTATACATCGTGTTATTATATGAGTAGTTAAATATTGGTATACCCCTCATAGAAGAATTGTGGGGCCTATCTTAATGTATATATGAAAAAAAACGAAGAAGGAAAAATTATAATAAAAGGTGCAAGAACGCACAATTTGAAAAATATAAGCTTAGAAATGCCACGCAATAAAATGGTGGTTATTACTGGTGTTTCAGGAAGTGGTAAATCTTCACTCGCGTTCGATACAATCTTTGCGGAAGGACAACGTCGCTATGTGGAATCGCTTTCTGCATATGCTCGTCAATTTTTGAATCAAATGCCAAAGCCAGATGTAGATGAGATCTCAGGCCTTTCTCCTGCTATTTCTATTGACCAGAAATCAAGATCAAACAACCCTCGTTCAACTGTTGCAACTATAACTGAAATATATGATTACCTTCGTGTTCTTTATGCTCGTATAGGACACCCGCATTGTCCAGAATGTGGAAATGAAATAAAAAAACTTTCCAATGAAGAAATAATATCTTTTGCCCTTGATAAAATAAAAGCATACCAAAAGAATTCTAATAAAAAGAAAGTTATGGGAGTAGAATGGGATGAGACTCCGATATCCGTATTATCTCCAGTTGTTCGTGGAAGAAAAGGAGAGTACTATCAATTACTTTATGATTTACTTAATAAAGGTTTTTCTCAAGTTCGCATGGATGGAGAGATAAGAAAGTTGAGAGAAAGAATTGATATATCAAAAACAAAAAAACATGACATAGAAGTCATTGTAGATTCTTTCTTGGTTCATGAATTTAAAGACAATCCAAGTGATACTCGTATGAGGCTTTCAGAATCTATAGAAAGAGCACTTTTGGAATCTGAAGGGTTAGTTATAATAAAAATAGCAGATGAAGAATTTTTAATGTCTTCAAAATTCTCTTGCCCGAACGATGGTTTTGCTTTTCCTGAAATAGAACCTAGATTGTTTTCATTTAATTCTCCGTATGGAGCATGTCCTGTCTGTAATGGTCTTGGAACTAAATATTTTGGTGGCACAGAAGCTTGTGATGACTGTCATGGAGCGCGTCTTCGCCTTGAAGCACTCAATGTGTTTTTGGGTCAGACCAAGACACGTTTGAATATTGTTGACCTTACTCATTTATCTATCAATGAAGTCGCTGACTTTTTTATTGAACTGAACTTAAATGAACAAGAAAAAGAAATATCCAAAGTTGTTATAAAAGAGATAGAATCTAGACTTCAATTCTTATTGAATGTGGGGCTTAATTACTTGTCATTGGATAGAAAAGCCAATACTCTTTCAGGTGGTGAGGCTCAGCGTATACGACTTGCAAGTCAGCTAGGGTCACGCTTGGTAGGCGCTTTATACGTGCTTGATGAGCCTACAATAGGCCTACATCAGCGTGATAATGATCTTCTTATTAAGACATTGGAAAATTTAAGAGATATAGGTAATACGATTATTATCGTAGAGCATGATGAAGACACTATTTATGCATCTGACTATATTGTAGATATTGGACCGAAAGCTGGAGTTCATGGAGGGGAAGTTATAGTTTCTGATTATTTAGAGAAACTATTGAATGCCCCAACTAATCCTTCAAAATCTAGAACTCTTTCATATCTTCGCAATGAAACAAGAATTGAAATTCCAGAAAAAAGACGAACAAGTGAAAAAGGTTCACTTAAAATAGTTGGAGGAAAAGTTTTCAATATTAAAAATATGAACGTAGAAGTTCCTTTAGGTAAAATGGTTACTATTACTGGAGTTTCAGGTTCTGGTAAAAGTTCTTTTATGTATGAGATATTACATAAGAATCTTCAAGCTCGTTATGAAAGAAAATATCGTAGTGCCACAATTTATAATTGTGCATCTTTTACTGGTACAGAGTATTTGTCTAGAGTTATTCTTATAGATCAGTCTCCTATAGGTAGAACCCCTCGTTCAAACATAGTTACATATACTGGGTCATTTACATTTATTCGAGATATTTTTGCAAGTACAGATGAAGCAAGATTAAGAGGTTGGAAAGCAAATAGATTCTCTTTTAACGTCAAAGGTGGACGCTGTGAAGCGTGTGAAGGTAATGGTGAGATCGCAGTTGAAATGCATTTCTTACCAACTGTCTATGTAACCTGTGATGTATGTAATGGAAAGAGGTTTGATAAAGAAACTCTAACAATAAAATACAAAAAGAAAAATGTTTATGATGTTCTGCAAATGACAGTAGAAGAAGGACTTACTTTTTTTGAAGATATTCCAAATGTGTGTGATAGGCTTAAAACTCTTATGGATGTAGGTCTTGGGTATTTAAAACTTGGTCAATCTGCCACAACTCTCTCAGGGGGAGAAGCTCAGCGTGTGAAAATATCATCAGAGCTTTATCGTCCACACTTAGAAAAAACAATTTATCTTTTAGATGAACCAACTGTAGGTTTACATTATGACGATGTATCCAAACTTTTAGATGTACTTAGTAAGCTTGTAAATAAAGGTAATAGTGTAGTTCTTATAGAGCACAATATGGATATTATAAAATGTTCTGATTATATTATCGACATTGGGCCTGAAGGAGGGCTAGGTGGTGGTAATATAGTAGCAAAAGGAACTCCAGAAGAAGTTGCTAATACACCAGGCAGTCATACGGGTAAATATCTAAAAAAAGTATTAAGAAAAAATAAAAAGGTAGATTAGTTAAATTAATCTACCTTTTATGTTTATTTGTTGAATTTTTAATTCATTTCTTTTTTAATGATACTTAAAATTTCCTTTGCGAGAATTTCAGCGAATTCTTTCTTGTTTCTTTTTTTATAATATAGATTATTTAAGTATATTATTCCATTATCAAAAATTATACTTTTAACTTTTTCCTCTGGTTTTTTAATAATATAAAAACCCTCAGATTCAGTAAAAAATAAATTAAAGAAACTTTTGTTAAGAAACGCATTTTTAGGAATACCTAAAAGATTTTTCAGAAAGTTATACCCACTTGTTTTTGTATAGGTACCACTAGAATTAGAGTCTAACATAGAGTATTGATTTTAAGAGTTGAACATAAATTTAATATAGTATAATATGAATATTATGAATAGTCAATATTTAAAAAAGATAAAAATTCCAGACCATCCAGGGGTTTATTTTTTCTATAAAAATAAAGAATTGCTTTATATAGGTAAAGCAACATCTCTTTCAAGCAGAGTCAGGAGTTATTTTGGCAAGGATCTGATCGTTACGCGTGGTCCTATTGTTTTAGATATGGTTACTATTGCGACATCTATCAAATGGCAGAAAACAGACAGTGTACTTGAAGCTCTAATATTGGAAGCAAATCTAATAAAGAAATATCAGCCTAAATATAATACAAAAGAGAAAGATAATAAGAGTTTTAATTATGTTTGTATTACAAAAGAGAAATTACCAAAAGTTTTAGTCGTTCGCGGAAGGAATATTAATATTTCTGTTAAAGAAAAATACCAATCAATTTTTGGTCCATTTCCAAATGGAATGCAGTTACGTGAAGCGATGAAGATTATTCGTAGGATTTTCCCATATATAGATGATCAGTCCAGTAAGAGAAATAATATTGAATTTTATAAACAACTTGGGCTTGTTCCTAGCCGAGAGGTCCAACCTAGAACTGGCCCCAGAGGTTGTACCTCTATGGCTAGTTTGGAATACAAAAACAATATAAAAAATCTAAAACTATTTTTTCAAGGAAAAAAGAAAAGTGTTATTTTAAATCTAAAAAAAGAAATGATGACTTTTGCTAGTAAAAAAGAATTTGAGAAAGCAGGGGAAATAAAAAAGAGAATATTTGCAACTGAACATATTAATGATGTTGCTTTGATCAAGGATGATATTACTCAAGGAATTTTTATAGAGGGACGACCTCAGAATTTAATTGGAGGTCAGACCTCTCAAAAAATTCGCATAGAAGCCTATGATATAGCACATCTTTCTGGTAAAAATATGGTAGGGGTAATGACTGTCATAGAGAATGGGGAATTGGCAAAGAATGAATACAGGAAATTCATCATACAGACACAAAGTAAATCCAATGATACAGGAGCACTCGAGGAAGTCCTTTCTCGTCGTCTTAGACATATAGAATGGGGGTTGCCATCTCTTATTGTTATGGATGGAAGTACCGCTCAAATAAATGTGGCAAAATCAGTTTTGAATAGATATCAATTTAAAATTCATGTAGTTTCTGTTGTTAAAGATGACAAACATAAGGCCAAGGCAATAATGGGAGATGAAATGATAATAAAGAAATACAAAAAAGAAATACTTTTGATCAATAGTGAATCGCATAGATTTGCTATTACTTTCCATAAAAAAAGACGCAATAAAGATTTTTTGAAATAGTATGGCTCCTGTTCGATAGTTCCTAAAAAGTGCACGCATAAATTTCTGCTGAAATTTTACGAAAGTAAAGGCTCGACAGCCTTGCGCCCCTTTTTAGGAGCTATCGAACATACGCCTATTTTGAAATAATTTTGATGTTTTTGTTTCGTTAGTGTTATAATGGTTATTAATGATTAAAGTTGGAGTTATTCGTGGAGGTATGAGTGGAGAATATGAAGTTTCCTTAGCAAGTGGAGCTCAGGTTCTTTCTCATTTAAGAAGCGATATTATGAAAGACAAATATTCTGCTGTTGATATTTTTATTGATAGAGATGGTATTTGGCATATAAATGGTATTCCAATAAGTATGGAAAAGGTAGCTTCTAAAGTGGATGTTATTATAAATGCTCTTCATGGTGACTATGGAGAAGATGGAGAGGTTCAAAAGTTACTTGAACAATGGCATATACCTTATACTGGAAGTGGTCCAGAATCTTCTGCTATCGGTTACAATAAATTTTTATCTAAACAAGAGTTTAAAAAGCTTGGTATAAATACACCGGCTCATATGCTTTTCCCAGTATATCAGGATGATTTTGATGGTCCTCGTGATAGATATGCACAAAAGAAAGCTCGTGAAGTATGGGAACGTCTGCCACCCCCTTGGATAGTAAAGCCTTTGACCGGAGGTTCTTCTATGGGTGTCCATGTGTGTAAAACATTTCAATCTTTAGTAGATGCTTTTGAAGAAGGTGTAAATGAGAAAGTAAGTATTCTTGTTGAAGAATTTATAAGGGGTAAAGAAGCAACTGTTGGGGTTATAAATAATTTTCGTAATAAAGAGATATATTCTCTTCCTCCTATAGAAATTCGTATTCCAAAGACAAGTACATTCTTTGATAATGAAGTGAAGTACAATGGTCAATCACAAGAAATTTGTCCTGGTAATTTTACAAGAGAAGAGAAGATAGAATTAGAACGTTTAGCTTCTCTTATACATACAGGTCTTAATTTGGATCATTACTCAAGAAGTGATTTTATTATTCATCCAAAGAAAGGAATATATGCTCTTGAAGTAAATACTTTGCCAGGTTTAACAGGAGAGTCACTAATGCCGAAGGCTCTTAACGCAGTTGGTTCTAATTTACCAGAATTTATAGAGCATCTCATTAATCTTGCTTTAAATAAAAATAATTAAAATATGAAAATATCAATCTTGGGATATGGAGTCTTTGGTTCTGCTATTGCGTCTCGTCTTGCTTTAAAAGGTCACACAATATATAAAGATGAAATAAATGATAGTGACATTGTACTAGTTGCTGTTCCTTCTTATTCTGTAGTTGATACTTTAAAATCTCATAAGAGTGAAATAAAAAACCAGAAGATTATAATTTGCTCAAAAGGTTTTGATAAAGATGGGGAGCTTTTCTCTGTTGTATTAGAAAAAGAATTCCCAAATAATCAAATATATTTCCTTTATGGGCCAACACTTGCAGAAGAGTTAAGAAATGGAGTTTTCTCTGTTATGGTTTTAGCTGGTGGAGAAAATAAAGAAGAATTAAAAAAAGAGATTGAATCTGAGAATTTATACATAAGAATATCTGATGATATTATTGGAGTACAAGTTGGTTCTGCTTTAAAGAATACTGTGGGTGTATTTGTAGGTCTTATAGAGGGCGCTTCCTTCGGTGAGAATACACAAGCTTTTGTTTACTCTAAAGGTTTGCAAGAAATTCAGAAAGTTGGAGTTTATCTTGGCGCAAAACCAAATACTTTTATTGGTTTTTCTTGTGCAGGGGATTTGTTCTTAAGATCACGCAGTAGAATACTAGGCATAGAAATAGGTAAAGGTAGATCTTTTGAAGAAGTCTCAGAAGAAATGACATATCCAAAGGAAGGAATTGCTTCTCTTAAGAGTCTACTAAAGAAAAACTATAAAGATATAGATCTTAGTTTTTTCAGATTAATAAATTCTGTTGTTTTTGAAAATATGAAAGTTGAAGATGCTCTTAGAAAACTAGCGGATACTATATAGATTATCCAATATTTTCTTCTCCATCTTCTATTTCTTCTTTCTTTATTTCTTCTTGAACTTCTTCTTCTACCTTACGGAACTTATCTATGAAGTAGAACATGTATCTTGTTCCATTCTTAGAAAGGTTAAAGATTATTGATATTGTAAATATTACTATTGCAGTATTGGTACTGTAGAAAGATACAACGATAGATAATAATGCAGAAAAGATAGGGAACAGTATATGCATATTTGCATGCTCATTCTCTTTTTTTGTGAATGGTGTATTTTCTATTGTTTTAGATTTAATAACATATTGTCTCATTGTGTATAGAAGAGTTCCTATTAAAACAATGTTTAAAGCAAAGAATATGACTGCTGTTTTAGAATAAATATAATTTCCAAGGAAATGTGAAGAGAATGGAACAAGAGCAACTAAGCAAAGAAAAGCCCCACTTAGATTTGAGAATTGTACATCAATATTTTTTGCAAGAACTGATGCAATGATATGATGGGATCTCCAGTATGTAAACAAAAGAGAGAAACCTAGTATGTAACTTAGTAAAAGAGGTGCTAATGAGATTAAAGAATTTATAAGAGTTGCTTCGCTAACCATACCCATATTTGCAGGTATACGTATTTCAAAAACAAGAATTGTCATAACAATGGCAAATATGCCGTCTGATAATTGGTCTAATCTTGATTGTTTCATATTTTATATAATAACATATTTATATATAAAATTAAAAACCCCCATATGGGGGTTTTATAGTTTGTGGACCTTAGCGGACTCGAACCGCTTACCTCCTCATTGCAAATGAGGCGCTCTACCAGATGAGCTAAAGGCCCAAATTAAATACCTCTCTATCTTACCGTATTTTTATTTTTTTGCAAGTTGTTCTATACGATAAGGTAGATGTAATATTTGATTTAAAACAAAGAGTAAATAGCAGCGATTGCTGTAACACTCATAAGTATAGTTGCAATCCAACCAAGGGTGTTTATTGTAAATGAGTTTTTGTATGCACCCATGATCTTTTTACTTGCACTTATTTTCATTATAAATATAAGAATTACTGGAGCTACAATACCATTTGCAATAGCTGAGTATATGAGAGCTTTGATAGGGTCGATACCTATAAAGTTTATAATTATTCCAACAACAATAGATACAGCTATAACTCCATAAAAAGCATGAGCAGTTTTGTATTTACGGTATAGACCTTCTTTCCATCCGAAACTTTCAGATATTGCATAAGCTGTTGATCCAGCAAGTACAGGGATTGCTAGTAATCCTGTTCCTAAAATTCCAATAGCAAATAGTATAGATGCAAATCTTCCTGCAAGAGGTTTTAGTGCTGCGGCAGCATCGGCTGCAGTTGCTATGTTTGTTATTCCATTTACAAATAATGTATTGGCACAAACTGCAATTATGAAGAACATGACTATGGTAGTCAGAAACATTCCAACCCAAATATCTACACGCATTTCTCGGATTTCTTTATCATTTGTGCCTTTTCTTGATTTGATAGAAGTTTTACCTTCTACTGTTTCTTCTTCTATTTCTTCTGATGTTTGCCAGAAGAATAAATATGGAGATATTGTAGTTCCAAGAAGTCCTGTGATTAAAAGAATTTGAGTTTTAGAAAATGTTATGTGTGGTATAAATCCATCATGTAGTAATTGTGACCAATCCATATGGATGATAAGACCTGTAACTATATATGAAAATACTGCGATTACTAACCATCGTAAGTATTTTGTGTATTTTTTATAGGGGATAAATATTTCTAAACCAAGTCCCATCATCCCGATAAATATTACTAAAAATACAAATGAAATATTTGGACTTAGAAGTTGAACTGTTTTTGCCATAGCACCTAAGTCAGCCCCAATGTTTAAAGTATTTGCGAAAAATAAAAGTATAGTACAAACATACAAAATTTCTTTAGAGAAATTTCTTTTAATATTTGAAGCAAGACCTCTACCTGTGACAAGTGCAATACGGGCACACATTTCTTGGACTGTAGCTACAAGAGGGAAAACCCAAGCAGCTATCCAAAGTAAGCTTGTGCCATATTGTGCTCCAGCTTGGGAGTAAGTAGCGATTCCAGAAGGATCATCGTCTGCAGCACCAGTCACAACTCCTGGTCCAATCTTTTTAATATAATTTTCTCCTTCCATTAAGAATGATTCATCTTTTCCTGTTAAGATTTCCGATTCAATTTTGTTTGTTTCTTTTTCCATCATATACAGATAGTATATCACATTCGATATACTTTTTATTATAATTTGATACAATATATAGAGTATGGCACTAGATCGACCAAATAAAATTCAAATAATTAAATATGCTCCACCACCACCAGATTTACCAACTCTCGGAAAGTCTGATCCTAGTGAAGTTGTTTTTATTGGCCGCACAAATTATGTGGCTTCTTTGGAAGAGAAAAAATTCGTATTTGGAATCAAACGTGTAGATCGCAGACGTCATATGTATATTATCGGTAAGTCTGGAGTAGGGAAATCGAAACTTCAAGAACTCATGATACGTCAAGATGTTGCGTATGGTCACGGAGTTTGTGTTATTGATCCACACGGAGAACTCATAGAAGATATATTAAATTTTATTCCCCAAGAGAGAATAGAGGATGTTTGTATTATCGACCCAGGAGATATAGACTATCCTTCATCTTTCAATCCACTTTCAAATATTGATCCAACTTTCAAGCACCAACTCACTCAAGGTTTGATTGAAGTTTTAAAAAAGCAGTTTGGAGCAAATTGGACACCTCGTCTTGAACACGTTTTCCGTTTTACTGTACTCGCTTTGCTTGACTATCCTCATGCAACCATGAGAGGGATGATCAGTATGCTTACTGATCGTAATTATCGTCAGAAAGTTGTGGAGTATATACAAGACGACATGGTCAAACGCTTCTGGGCAATAGAATTCGCTGACTGGTCAGAAAAGTTTGATACAGATGCTATTATTCCTTTGGTAAACAAATTGGGGCAATTCTTATCTGACCCTATGCTTCGAAACATTTTTGGACAGAAAGAGAATAAGATTGATCTAGAACAATTAATGAATGAACAAAAGATTATTCTCATAAATCTTTCAAAGGGTAAAATCGGGGAAGAGAATTCTTCTTTCTTTGGTGCGATGTTTCTTACAAAGATAAAACAAGCAGGTATGGCTCGTGCAAAACTTGATCCGAAAGATCGTAATGATTTTTATTTATACGTAGACGAGTTCCAAAATATAGTCACAGATACATTTGAGAATATTTTATCTGAAGCTCGTAAATATGGTATTAATCTTACAGTAGCACACCAATATGTCGGACAACTTTTACCAAAAGTTCAACAAGCTGTTCTTGGTAATATCGGTTCTATTATCACATTCCGTGTGGGTGGTGATGACGCAACAAAATTAAAGCCAGAGTTTGCTCCTGTCTTTGATGTGAAAGATATGATAAATCTAGGAGTAGGAGAATTCTATATTAAAATGACAATCGATGGAGAAAGTTATGATCCATTCTCAGCAGAAACATTGAGGGTTTTACCTCCAACCCACCCATCATATCGAAAAGAAGTATTGGATGCTTCTCGTCGTAAATATGCGATTCTTGCAGGAGATGCTCAAAAATTAATTGCAGCAGAAGAAGCTACTATAATACGATCTGCCCAAGAAAAATCTGCAATAACAGGGAATAAAAATAAAAAAGATTCTGATGAAAATTTAATTGAAAATAAAGAAGAAAAAGAAGAAAAAGGAGGGGAGCCACTTATCTAGCTACTAATTAAATAAAAAAAAGAACTGAATTATATAAATAATTCAGTTCTCAGTTTTTGCCGTTCTTTATCCGGCTTTAAGCACTTTTAGTTTATGTTTGAAGGGTTGTAATTTCGCCTGTATTGTTTTGAGAAAGTCCGCTTTGTATATTTTGAGCAACTTTATTCGATGAATTACCGGCAGCTTCGTATGAATTTCCTATAGGAAGAATTTGATTTACACACACAACATTTTCTTGGCTACATGATACCTCCATGATCGTGTTTGTTTTTTGATTGGTGAAACCAAGCATCTGCTGGTTAGATCTTCCGTTTTGCATCATAAAATTACTTGTTGTTTGAGTAGACACCAATGTGGTGTTGGAACTAACCATCGCCATAGCATACATCGATTGGCATACTGGTACAAATACGCTTACTTCATTAGAAGAAGTCACAGGTGGAGCTTTACGATTTGCGCTCACGGATACTGCAATGGCAACTAACGCCACGAATAAAAACAAAACTTTTTTCATAACATAAATTTTTAATTGTTCAAATTTAGTATACCAGTTTGATATACCTTCCATTAGATTTTATTCCAATAATAAATATATGTCAATTATTTTACTCTAGCTATTTACAGAAATAATGGTATAATTATAATGTAAAGGTCATAACCAATTTAGTTATATATTTATGGTATTCATATACACAACATGCGAAAATTTAGATGAAGCAAAGAAACTTGGCTCTTTAATTATAACTAATAAAATAGGTGCTTGTGTTGATTTTTGGCCTATTTCTTCTTGTTATAACTGGGAAGGTTCTTTTCAGTGTGTAGATCAAGCTATGCTTTTGATTACTACATTTGAAACAAAGCTCGAAGAAGTAAATAAAATTATTTCTGAAAATCATACTTATAGTGTTCCACTTATTGCAGGCGTTGATGTACGTCGCATCAATCATCCTTATAAAGAGTGGATGATGGAAGTTATAGAATAATATGATAAATAAAACAGTTGTAATTTTTGGAGTCTTTGATGGGATTCATGATGGTCATCTATATTTTATAAATGAAGCAAAAAAACAAGGTAATCATCTTGTTGTTATTACTGCACGTGATTCTGTTGTACTTGAGTTAAAAGGTAAATTACCAAAGCGTAATGAAGTAGACAGGGTTAATGATCTTTTAAAAGTTTCTGAAGTTGATCTTGTACTTTTGGGAGACCCTAAAATTGACACTTACAATATTCTAAAAGAAGTAAAGCCACATATTATATTTTTGGGTTATGATCAAGTTGCTTTATATGAGAGTTTAAATAAAACAATAAAAAGTAAAAATTTACCAAAGATGGAAATTGTACGAGGGGAGTCACACAGGCCAGACATCTACCATTCTTCAATTTTAAATAATAAATAAAATAGGCTAGAAAATTTGTTAAAATTTTCTAGCCTATTTTTTAGTTTATTTTTCCAACCATTTTTTTAATAGTGGAATAATTGTAATGATACAAAGAATAGCTTCGCAAAGTGGGTAACCCATTTGTGCGATAGTCCAACCACTCGCATTAATCATTGCAATAATACTTACAATTAAAAACAAAATGTATCCGGCAAGGTTGTATTTAACCATAGGATTTTTAAATGTTTTTATCGCAAGATATATACCCACAATACTTTCGGATGATATTCCGAATATTAATGCCCAATAAGGACCACTATAGTACCATGCACCGACGCATAGTAATACCAATATGGTTACAATTGTTTCCAGTCATGTCCAACCGATTCGTCCCTGATATAGAAGAATTATGGACATAATAAATGATCCAACTGCAAAACCAAAAAGTATCACATAACTACCATTCAATCTATTGCTAGATGACATAGTTACTGCATCTAAAATAAGATATAGAAACCAAGTTGTAAAAACCTGACTCTTATCTTCTTTTTCTTTTATGGCTCCTACTATGAGGGGCGCATAAGCTCCAATGGCAAGGGTAAAAATTGTCCAGTCCAATGGAGACATTAAGATTACTTTCATTGAGTTTCTATTTTAGAGATCTTTTCCTAAACTTTAGGCCCAATTGTGTGTTTTGTCAATAATTTGATTTTCCACTCTTTTTAATTTATGAGAATTAAGGTACAATATATGTAATATATGGAAAATGAAATTCCGCACAATCGAGATATTACTTATTTTGGTAAAACAAATTTTCGTAACAGTAATAGTGTCTTTGGTATAAAACGAAAAGATCGTCGCCAGCATATGTATGTCTTAGGAAAGTCAGGTACTGGTAAATCTGTACTGCTTTCAAATCTAATAGTCCAAAATATTCAAAATGGAGAGGGTGTTTGTGTTGTTGATCCACACGGAGAACTTGTGGAAGAAATCCTTCACCTTATCCCAGATCATAGAGTAAAAGATGTAATATATTTTAACCCTGCAGATACAGACTTCCATATTGGGTTCAATGTTATCCAACTCGATGATCCAAAGTATAAGCACTTAGTTGCTTCAGGTCTTATGGGTATCTTTACGAAAATCTGGGCCAATGCTTGGAGTTCTCGTATGGAATACATTTTGAACAATTCTATCCTTGCACTTCTCGACACTCCAGGAACTACACTTTTAGGTATCCCAAGACTTTTGGTGGACAAAGATTATCGTCAAATGATAATTGGAAATTTGAAAGATCCAGTCGTGAAAGCTTTCTGGGTTCATGAGTATGAACAGTGGCGTGAACAGTTCAGAAACGAAGCTATTGCTCCGATTCAGAACAAGGTTGGACAATTCCTTTCAACTTCTATTATTCGTAATGTTGTAGGTCAACCAAAATCAACCATCGATATTTTCGATATCATGAATGAAGGAAAGATCTTCCTTGTAAACGTATCAAAAGGACGTATTGGTGAAGACAACTCTGCACTTCTTGGAGGTATGATTATTACAAAGATTCAGCTCGCAGCTATGGAGCGTGTCCGTATTCCAGAAGAAGATAGAAAAGACTTTTATCTATATGTCGACGAATTCCAGAACTTTGCTACAGATTCATTTGCAAACATTCTATCTGAGGCTCGTAAGTACAGACTCAATCTTACAGTGGCCCACCAGTATACAGCTCAGCTTGAGAATAAGGACGGATCAAAAGTTCGTGATGCTGTGTTCGGTAACGTAGGTACTATGATCATATTCCGTGTTGGTGCTGATGATGCAGATTTCTTGGAAAAAGAATTTGAGCCAGAATTCACCGCGCAAGATTTGGTAAACTTACCAAACTACAACGTATACTTAAAGTTAATGATCGACGGAATTACAAGTCGTCCTTTCTCTGCACTCACTCTTCCTCCTATTAAAGTAGACGTTTCAAAAGGAGTGAAAGAAAAGATTATTGAATCATCACGTAGACTATACACAAAACCTCGTAAAGAAGTTGAAGATGAGATTTCACGATGGAGTGGAATGCTTCAAGTAGGGGAGGGTGATGCAAAATATAAAGCTGATTGTTCAAACTGTAAAAAGTCTACAATGGTTCCTTTTGAACCAAAAGAAGGACGCCCTGTGTATTGTAAAGAATGTATGTTTAAAATTAAAAGTGGGGAACTTAAACCTCAAAGTGGATTCGTGGCTTCTCGTTCAGCAGGGCAAGAAGAGAAAGTTTCTACAGAACCACTCGCAGCTCTTGGCATAGAGTTCACTTCAGTTGCAGGTGCAAATAATGCTCATAAAAGTAATTTCAATAAGCCTACAAATCCACACAATAAATCTGAAGTTTTAATAAATAAAAATCAACAAACAAATATAAATAATGATACCAATAAACCTCCTTTTGTAGATAAAAGGAAACATTCAGGGCCATCTCCTTTATTAAGGGGCTTACTTGAGAAAATAGCAAAAGGAGAAAAGGATGAAAAATCAAATAAAGAAGGTTTGAAAATAGAAGAGAGTGTAAAACCAGTACAAAAACCAATGTCTTTATCTGAATTAAAAAATCATGATAATCATAATATTGTAAAAACACCCAATGTTTTAAATATAAAAGAAGCATCAGAAGAAAAGAAGGCCTCTTTTAAGGATGCATTATCAAAATTTACTGTGCACGAAGAAAAAAAAGAACTTGTCTCCGCTCTAAGCTACGACAAGGAGAAGGAAGAGAAAAAGGAAGAACCTAAAATAGAAATTCCTGTAAAAATTGAAGAAATAAAGAAGCCAATAATAGAAGAGAAAATAGTTGAAGTGAAAGAAGAGCCAGTTATTGTAAAAAAAGTAGAGGAGAAAATAGAAGAACCTAAAATTGAAATTAAAAAACCTGTTTCTACTGAAAGCTACGACAAAGTGAAGGAAGAAGATAGTAATTCTTGGCAAAAACGTAAGGTAAAAAAAGAGGTTCCAGAAGATGTGCTCCGTAAGGTATTAGAATAATTTATTTTTATGATTATAAAAACAATCAAAAATTGCGTTATTTTCTTGGTTTTGATTTTTTCTTGTGCGAGAATTGCTTATGCAAATGTCTTTATAAACGAAGTTCAAATAGCTCCTACTGAAGAACGTTTTGTGGAGCTATATAACTCTGGTAGTTCATCTGTAGATCTTACTGATTGGTATATACAAAGAAAAACTTCCACAGGAAGTGATTTTGGTACTCTCGTATCCAAAACTTATTTCAATGGTAAAAGTATTCCAGCTGGTGAGTATTTTGTAATTTCAAGAAGTAGTTTATCAAATTCAGATATTGTTTATCCATCTCTTACTCTTACAGAATCAAACACGATACAACTTAAGAATTCAAACCAAGATCTAGTTAGTAAGATTGGCTGGGGAAGTGTGAGTGACTGCGGTAGTGTCTGTGCACCAAATCCAACACAAGGTAAAAGTATTGGAAGAACTTCAGGTGGAAGTTGGGTTATAGGTTCTAAAACTCCTGGTATTTCAAATGAAGAACCATCAAATAATAGTTCTTCTGATATTGTTTCTTCTTCATCTGATACATCTACAGATAGTACTGTTTATTCTGACACTTCCACTAAAACCAATACAGCTATTTTAAAAATAACTACTAAGATTGTATCCCCAAAAGTTGTTGTGGCTGGTATTCCTTTTTCTCTTAGTTCTCTGACAACTACAAATAAAGGGGAGACTTACATGGTTGGTAGATTTGTCTGGAATTTTGGTGATGGTATGAATATAGAAAAGAAAGTTGCTGATCCTTTTGAATACACATATGACTACCCAGGGGATTACGTTCTTTCTCTCTCATATTTTGATAATTATTTTAGTAAAATTCCAGAAGCTATAAATAAGCTTTTGATAAAAGTAGTTCCATCGGATATTTATATAAGTTCTGTGGGGAATGATACTGATCCATATATTGAAATATATAATAAATCAAATTATGAAATTGCTCTTTCCGGTTGGATTATTACAGCAGGGGAGCGTAGTTTTACATTTCCAGAAGGTACAACTATTATGCAAGGTAAGAAGATAAAATTATCATCAAAAATAACTGGTTTTAATGGGGAAGATATTAAATATATTGTTATCACAAATCCAAACAAAGAAGTGGTCACTACATATCCAACTCAAAAGAAAGTTAATTACAGTGATTCATCTATTACAAAAGTTTCATCAAATAATAAAACAAAAAATACTTTATCTAAAGACTCACAAGTTATCAATCTCAATGATATTAGTGCAAGTGCAGCAGAATCTGGTGTAAGTGTTCCTAGTGGAGCATATACTTTTATAGGATTACTTGTAATTATACTACTCGGTATAGTTAGCTTTTTGTTTATAAAAAAGAAAAATAAAGTTAAAGATTACATGGACGACGAAATCTGCCCAGAGGATATGACTATAATAGAATAGATTTTTTCAGAGGTCTGACAGCTACTGAGGTGTCGTCCCTCTGAAAATATAGTAGTTGACAATATACTAATATAGTGCTATACTATTAAAAGTATAGTTCTTTGATATATTTTGATTTTTAGATTGTAATTTATTTGAATTACTTTGTATTTCACATTGTGGAATTTAGGGTAATTCAAATAAATATATAAAACAATTTAAATTTTAAAAAAAATGAACTTAAAATTATTTCTTTCATGTCTTTTGATTACATTTGGCATGTTATTTTGGATGATGTTACAACCTGGTTCAATGACTTTCATTGGAATAAGGATTGCAATTGCTTTTGTTTCAGTAATCATCATGTTATTCTCTGCTGTTTGGGATGAAAAGAAAAAATGGGGAAAAATTTCTCTAATTATTTTTTTAGTCCTTTTACTGGGAACTATTATGTCTCTTGCTCTTGATTGGGGTTTTGCAAATTATCCTAATATTTCATTAATAACTATTGTTGTTTTAATAGTTGGTATACTTTTGTATATTAAATTTATTGCACCCAATATTATTATTAAAAATAAGAAATCTAAAATAATTGAACTTTTATCTCCTTACTGGAAAGAGTATTTAAAAAAAAGAGGGCTAGAAATACAAAAAATTCAAGCTCAAAGATTTATAGAAAAATCAAATTCTCTTTTAAAATTAGATACCAAAACTTTTTATTGTTTTTTGTCTGATCCTTATTATCTTTCACATTATTTAAATTTTAAGATAAGCAGGGAACAAACATTAAAAAACTTTTGGAGATTTAGTTCATCGCTTGCTGATTTTAAAATATCAGAAATGCGTGGAATTTTAGAAGCTAAAGAATGGGATAAATTTATTAATGAATATCTTGATACTACTCTTGGCTCACAAAACGACGAAACTAGATTTTTAGTTATTTCTGAAATTTTAAAGTTCATTTGAAAATAGACCATTATAAAGTCTTTAAAATTATAAGGGTGAAAAGTATACCCAAAGTAAGTTACTTATTGATATAGTCACAACAACGTTGTGGCTATTTTTTATTATATAGACAAAATAAGGTTAAAAGAGTAAAATTTATACATGGAAAATAAAATACATTCACAAGGTTCAGTATCTACGACCTGTCAAAACTGTAAAAAAGACTTTATCATAGAGCCTGATGATTTTTCTTTTTATGAGAAAATGAAGGTCTCTGTACCTAATGTTTGTCCTGATTGTCGTTTTAAAATGCGAGCAATGTGGAGAAATGAGATGAGTTTATATTCTGGAAGAAAGTGTGGTTTATGTGATAAAAATGTTTTATCTATTTATAATATAAAATCTCCATTTACTACATACTGTTATGAGTGTTTTTATTCTGAGAAATGGGATCCGAAAGATTATGCAACACCATATGATAAAACTCGACCATTCTTTGAACAAATGAAAGAATTTTTAATTAGAGTCCCAAAAATAAATCTTGGTATTTCTTCCGGGGATGGGCAGAATATTAATAGTGAGTACGTAAATATGGCAGGAGGTTGTAAAAATTGTTACCTTGTTTTTAATACAAGCCCTGCTGAAGAATTACTTTATTCAAGAGGAATTAAAAATGGAACTTTTTCTTCGGATATTTATTTTGGAGTGAAATTTGAAAATTGTTACGACTGTGTAAGTATTCAAGAATCAGCTAATGTATTTTATGGTCAAAATATTATGGGATGTGTTGATTCTTATTTTATTTTAAATGGTAGCGGTCTAATAAATTGTTTTGGTTGTGTAAATTTGAGGAATAAAAGTAATTGTTGGTTTAATGAGCAGCTTACCCCCGAAGAATATAAAAAAAGATTAAATGAAGTAATGGGTAGTTATTCAAAAATACAAGAAGCTCGTATAAAATTCGAACAATTTTGTTTGGAGCATCCTCATAGAGAAAATAATAATTTAAAAACAATTGATTCTGTAGGAGATTATTTGACTGAGTGTAAAAATGTAGTTAATTCTTTTGAGGTTGCAAAGTCTGAAGATTGTCGATATTTGTTTTCTTCCAAAATGATTAAAGATTCTTTAGGAACGATTGGTTTTGGAACAAAATCTGAACGCTTACTCGAAGTTGTTGCTACTGGGTATTGTAGTAATGTCATAGGCTCTTATTGGGCTGAGAATTGTAGTGACATTATGTATTCATTTGATTTAAGGAATTGTAATAATTGTATAGGCTGTGATGCTTTAAGGAATGGTAAGTATTCTATTTTTAATAAAGAATATACAAAAGAAGAGTATGAAGAATTAAAAGCTCATATAGTAAAAGAACTCACAGGCTTGGGTATACATGGATTAATAATGCCAGTAGCGATTGCTCCTTTTGCTTATAATGAATCGATAGCTCAAGATAATTTTCCTTTAACTAAAGAGGAAGCATTGGCACAAGGCTTCAGATGGGAAGATGATATACAAATGACGAAAGGGAAAGAAACCTTACAACCAGAAGAAATACCGGACCATATAAAAGATGTTAATGGTACTATAACAAATGAAATATTAAAATGTATATCTTGTGAAAGAAATTACAAGATTACTGAACAAGAATTACTTTTCTATAGAAAAATGAATTTGCCCATTCCTCACTTGTGTTTCTATTGTCGACACCAAGATCGTATTAAAAGACGTGGCCCTTATAAATTCTGGGACAGGGAATGTGATCATTGTGGAAAAGACATAAAAACAAATTATGCACCAGAAAGAAAAGAAATAATATATTGTGAAAAATGTTACCAGCAGGAAGTTATATAGTCATTGACAATATACTAATATAGTGCTATACTACTGATAGTATAGTTCTTTGATATGTTTTGATTTATATATTGCAATATATAAGATTTTCCAAGTTTCTCATATGTGGGGGATTTAGAAAATCTTATATAAAACAATTTAATAATTCAAACACAGATGAAAAAATTAGTAGCCATTATGTTATTTTGCCTTTATGTTTTAACTTCATACGCTCAAGTTGGAATGTATGGTCGTTACACGATCAATGGTAAAGTTGAACCGAGCTTTAACTTTTATGGAGAAAAGAAAATATCTGAAAAAGTTAATCTGACTTATTTCGCTCTTATCGAAGAAAAATGGTCAGAAGCACTAGTAGGACTTTCATACTCTCCTGTAAAATGGATAAGCTTAGGTTTAAGTACTGGGATTGAACACAATCCTGCTATTATTCGCTTCGGTGGAAGTATCTGGATTGGTAAAGACAAAACATCTTTATTGATGCTTGGAGAAAAAGGAGATGGAAGAGATAATTACTGGTATAAAACAGTTTTATCTTATAAAGCTTCTGAACAATTAACTTTTTGTGCAATGGCTTGGAGATTTCACGGAATTGGACCCGTTATTAAATACACTCCTAAAGAAAGTGATTTAACAATATGGGTTATGCCCGCTTACGATCTCGAGGTTAATGCGAAAAGAATAATACTAGGACTTAGTGTAAAAATATAAGTCTAACTAAATTATTATGAGAACCTGTCATTTTTTGGCAGGTTCTTTTTTATTTTATTCAAATATCATATATATAGATTACTATATAACAACGGCACTCGGACGTTGAGCAAATGAATTGGTATTCATTTGCTCACGCTCCTCATTTGTTGTTATAATCAACATATGAAAAATTTACCTAAAAAAGATACATCTTGGAACGCAGTTGCAGGGTGGTATGATGAACTTTTAAAAGATGATGATAGCTATCAGGCTAAGGTTATTCTGCCTAACTTGTTACGTGTTCTTGGTTTAAAGAAAGGGGAACAAGTTTACGATCTTGCTTGTGGGCAAGGTTATTTTGCAAATGTTTTTGCACACGAAGGTGCAAATGTTGTGGCTTCAGATCTATCAAAGAAATTGATTGAAACTGCAAAGAAAGATGCAAAAGAAAAAATAGCTTTTTATATTACTCCTGCTCACCGTGCACAATTCTTGAAAGACAAAACTATAGATACTGTTGTGGTAGTTTTAGCAATTCAGAATATTGAAAATGTAAATGAAGTTCTTGTTGAATGTAAAAGAATCTTAAAAGATAATGGAAGGATTGTTATGGTGTTAAACCACCCTGCATTTAGAGTTCCTCAAGGAAGTGATTGGAATTTTCTAGACGGAGTTCAGTCTCGTATAGTCAGTAGATATCTTTCTGAATCAAAATTATCTATCGATATGACTCCAGGAGAAAAAGATAAGAAAAAGAAAATCAGTACAATCTCTTTCCACCGATCATTACAATATTATGTAAAACTATTTTCTAAGAATAGTTTTGCTATTACACGACTCGAAGAATGGATTTCTCATAAGCAAAGTCAAAATGGCCCTCGCCAGATAGCTGAAGATAAGGCACGCAAAGAAATCCCTATGTTCATGTGTTTGGAAGTTAAGAAGATATAAAAATGAAATTTAAAGCGATTGTTGAAATACCAAAAGGTAGCGATAGAAGAATTCATTTATCATATGATGGGGTTAATTTTATAGATCTTGGTTTAATAAAAGAACAAATACCAGTCAACGAAGGAATCATGCCTGTTTGTTATGGATATATAGAAAATACAATAAATAAAATTGAGAAAGATAATATTGATGTCATTATTTTTTCCAACAAATCATATAATTCAAAAGATCAAATTGATATTGAAATAATAGGAATGCTCAATAGAGAAGATGGAGACCATAAAGTTATTGCTTTCGATAATTCAGTTTTAATTAAAGATTTTAATGAAATCAATGAGGAAGAAAGAAGTTTAATATTGGAATATTTTGGTTACAAATCTAAAATCATTTCGATTGATGATAAAAATAAAACCCTTGAATATATACAAGGTTGTATTATTTAATTTTTTATATTTAAAATTTTTCAGAGGGACGACCTCTGGGGCCACATGAGGTCGGACCTCTAAAAAATTAGACTATTCAGAGATACGCTTTTTGGGTCGGATTTGAAATAGTCTTATAAAAGGGGCTTCGCAAGCGCGACGGCGCGAGACTGAGCAAAATTTCAGCAGAAATTTATGCGTGCCCTTTTAGAAGAGCTATTTCAAAGGAGACTGATAATATATACAAATTTTTAGAATTGGAAAAACATGCTATAATAGCCTGTATATTTCGCTTTTATTATTAATAATTAGATAATTTTATATGATTAAAAAAACAAAAATTGTAGCTACTATAGGTCCGGCTACTTCATCCAAAGAGATGCTCGAAAAGCTTTTAAAGGCAGGGCTTAACGTTGTTCGTTTGAATTTCTCTCATGGAGACTTTAAAGAACACCAAGAAAAGGTAGATAATTTCCGTAAGGCTATGGTATCTACTGGTATGACTGGGGCTATAATGCAAGATCTTTCAGGTCCAAAAATTCGTCTAGGAGAATTTTATCAAGACAAAGTTGAATTAAAAAAAGGGGATACTATTACAATTACAACTGATAAAATAATTGGAGACGAGAAAAAAGTTTCTATAAATTACCCATTATTTCCAAAAGAAGTTAAGGCTGGAGATAGTATCATGGTGGATGATGGTAAAAAGAGATTTGAAGTTATAAGTGTAAAAGGCAATGAAGTTTTATGTAAGATTATGGTTGGCGGTACCACAAAGGGTCGCCGAGGAGTAAACCTTCCTGATTCTGAGATTTCTGTAAGTTGTTTAACTGAAAAAGATATTAAAGATATTGAATTCGGATTAAAAAATAAAGTTGATTTCTTTGCATTTTCCTTTATTCGAAAACCAGAAGATGTTACAGAACTTCGTAATATTTTAAATAAAAGAAAATCAAAAGCAAAAATAATTGCAAAAATTGAAACTCCACAAGCTGTAAAAAATATTGATGAAATATTGGATCTTTGTGATGGACTTATGGTTGCTCGTGGTGACCTTGCTATCGAAGTTCCAGCAGAAAAAGTTCCACTTATCCAGAAAATGATAATTAAAAAGTGTAACGATGCAGGAAAGATTGTTATCACTGCAACTCAAATGCTTGAGTCTATGATAAAAAGTCCTGTACCAACTCGTGCTGAAGTTTCTGATATCGCAAATGCAATACTCGATGGTACTGATGCTGTAATGCTCTCAGAAGAAACAACACTAGGAGAATTCCCCGTAGAAGCAGTAAGTGTAATGTCTCGTGTTGCATTTGAAATAGAGCATAACTATCCAGAAAGAAAAATAAATCATTCTAAAAATGAAGATAAAAGTAGAGAAATAACAGATTCTGTTACTGAAGCTGTTGTAAAGACTGCTCATGATGTAGATGCCAAAGCAATTATTGCTCTTACAGAGACTGGCTACACTGCTCGCATGATATCTCGTTATAAGCCAACACAAATGATACTTTCTCTTACTCCAAATGAAGTAACAGCAAATCAACTTTCTTTATCATTCGGTTGTGTTCCTGTTAAAATTCCTTCAATTAGCACAATAGAAGAAGTTGTAAAATATATAAAAAGTTATTGTTTAAAGAATAAAATAGCAAAGAAAGATGATCATATAGTTATTACAGGTGGAATACCTTTTAATAAAAAAAGTGGTTCGACAAATATGGTAATGGTAGAAAGAATATAAATTATTAATTAGTATAAGATTTTGAAAAGTGAATTAGTTCTTCTCATAGGGTCCGGATAAATTTCTGCTGAAATTTTCCTCATTGCTCGGCCCGTCGGCCTTGCGCACGCCCCTATGATAAGACTAATTTACTTTTCAAAAAAATAAATTATGGATAAAAAAGAAGTTAAATTAACAAAAGTTTGTGCTCGTGAAATTCTTGATTCAAGAGGTAATCCTACTGTAGAAGTAGAAGTTACTTTAGCCGATGGATCATTTGGAAGAGCAGGAGTTCCAAGTGGTGCTTCAACTGGAAGTCATGAGGCAGTAGAGCTTCGTGATGGAGACAAGAAAAGATACGGAGGAAAAGGAGTTCTAAAAGCAGTTGAAAATGTAAATACTACAATTGCTAAAAAAATAAAAGGTAAAGCTTGGAATCAAAAAACTCTAGACCAAGCTATGATAGATCTTGATAGTAAGGAAGATAAGGGTAACCTTGGTGCCAATGCTATCCTTGGAGTTTCTATTGCTTTCGCAAAAGCAAAAGCTGCTTCAGAAAAAAAGCCACTTTGGAAATATTTCAAAGATATATCAAAAACAAAAGAAGTATATATTCCAGTTCCTATGATGAACATCTTAAATGGTGGAAGTCATGCCGAGAACTCTACAGATATTCAAGAGTTTATGATTATGCCAGTTGGAGCAAAGTCTTTCAAGCAAGCACTTCAATGGGGTTCTGAAGTATTCCACGAATTAAAGAAAATTCTAAAATCAAAGAAATTAAATACTTCTGTTGGTGACGAAGGTGGTTACGCTCCATCATTACCATCAAACGAAGCTGCTATTGAAATAATATTAGAAGCAATTAAAAATACTGGCTATACACCAGGTAAAGATATTTGTATTGCTATAGATGCTGCAGCGAGTGAAATATATAAAGATGGTAAATACCACTTAGCTACAGAAAACAAAGTATTAACAAGTGAAGAAATGGTAGCTTTCTATGAGAACTGGGTAAGTAAGTACCCAATAGTTTCTATTGAAGATGGTCTTGCAGAAGATGACTGGAGTGCATGGGCTCTTATGACAAAGAAACTTGGAAAGAAAATACAAATAGTAGGAGATGATCTTTTTGTTACAAATATAAAAAGATTAGAACAAGGTATTAAAGAAAAGTCTGGTAATTCAATTTTGATAAAATTAAATCAGATCGGAACTATTTCTGAAACTATCGATGCTATAAATATGGCAAAGAAGGCTGGGTACACATCTGTAGTGTCTCACCGTTCAGGAGAAACAGAAGATACAACAATCGCTGACTTTGTAGTCGGTCTAGGTACTGGTCAGATAAAGACAGGTTCACTTTGCCGAAGTGAGAGAGTTGCTAAATATAACCAACTTCTTAGAATTGAAGAATCACTTGGAAATAAAGCAGTTTTCTTAGGTAAAAAAGCTTTTAAAATTTAGTTATAAAAAATTAATTAAAAAAACTCAAATAGTCTTAACTATTTGAGTTTTTTTAATTTTGCTATTTATTTCAGTATTTTAATATCTGCTCCTATACTATTTAATCTTTCTGCAATTTCTTCATACCCACGATTGATCATATAAACATTACGAAGTATTGAAGTTCCTGTTGCTCCAAGCATACCGATGAGTATTATCATTGCAGGGCGTAGAGCAGGAGGGCAGACAACCTGAGCAGGCTTTAAAGTAGTTCCACCTTGGATATATACTCTGTGCGGATCAGCAAGTGTGATACTTGCTCCAAGACGATTGAGCTCTGTGAAGTATATTGCACGATTTTCATAAACCCAATCATGAATCATTGTTTGTCCTTTTGCTCGTATTGCGATAGGTACAAAGAAGGGAAGGTTGTCCATATTTATTCCTGGGTAAGGACATGCATGAATCTTATCTTCCAAGGCTTTTAATTTTGAGGGTAAAACTTTCAAATCAATTAGATTTGTTCTTCCGTTATATGATTTATACTTTTTAAGTATTTTATATTTTAATCCCATTCTTTTTAGTTTTTCAATTTCAAGAGAAAGGAAATCAATAGGGCATCGTGTTATTGTAAGCTCTCCGTCTGTAACTACTGCAGCTGATATGAACATCATGGACTCTATAGGGTCTTCACTATTGTGATATTCGATATCCATATTTATATCTTTTACTCCATGTACAGTAAGAGTGGAGGTGCCTATACCTTCTATTTTTACTCCCAATTTTTCAAGGAAGAAACATATTTCTTGAACCATATAGTTTGCACTTGCAAATGATATAGTAGTCTTTCCGTTTATTTTAGCAACGGCAGTAAGGATATTCTCACAAGCTGTATCTCCAGCTTCATACATTACTATATTGGCTGGTTTTAGTTTATTATTTTCGATTTTATATTCATTATTTGTAGTCTTTATTTTTACACCTAAATCTTCAAGTGCATATGTGTGTGCTGAGATAGTACGCTTGCCGAGTTTGCATCCAGATGCGTGTGGAATAGAGAATGATGGAAGTAAATGTATAAGTGGGCCTATAAGCATAATCACAGAGCGAGTTTTAATAGCCGATTCTACATTTATATTTCCCATTTTAAAAACGGTAGGGGGAGTTATAAGTACAGAATTATGATCTACCCATTTTACAGAAACTCCTATACTTTCAAGTATTTCAATAACACGATAAACTTCTTCTATGCGAGCAATTCCATGTAGAGTAGTTTTACCTTTATTTAATAGGGAAGCACAAAGTAAACCAACAGCACCATTCTTAGAAAAGTTTGTAGTGATACTGCCATGTAGTTTTTTGCCACCATTTATTTGGAAATCTATAGAATTATTTATGGAAATGATTTGGTGTTCTAATACTTCACTGATTTTAGCTAATATTTCAGTACTAAAATTCTGCTCACCTTTTTCCATACGAGCTATAGCTGACTGAGAAGTACTAAGAGCTTTAGCAAAAGCCTCTTGGGTCATACCACGACGCTCACGGAGTTCTTTGATAAAATAACCAATCTTTTGTTGATCTGTTTGTTTTTTCATATTTACTATTTTATATCACATATGATATAATTGCAATATGTATAAAATACAAGAATATGTGGATATTAAAGAATATTCAACTCTTCATGTGGGAGGGGTGTTCCATTATTTTGTAATCATCTCATCTATAGAAGATCTGATATCCTTTTTTTCTTTTATTAAAAAAGACGAAAAATATAAAAATATTCCAGTCTTTATTCTCGGTGGAGGTTCTAATGTTGTATTTTCAGATGGAATTCTTGAAGTTATTGCTGCAAAGATTGAGATTAAAGGGTTTGAAGTTATTAAAGAGGATAATAACTATGTGGATATTAAAGTAGGTGCTGGTGAAATTTGGGATAATTTTGTTTCTCAAACGGTAAATATGGGTTTATCAGGTGTTGAAGCGTTATCTAGTATTCCAGGAACTGTAGGTGCAGGTCCTGTGCAGAATATCGGGGCCTATGGTTCTGAAGTGAAAGATACAATACAAGAAGTAGAAGTTTTTGATATACATAGTGGCACTATAAATAAAATATTAAATAAAGATTGTAAGTTTGGATATAGAGATAGTATTTTCAAGAATGAAGCAAAAGGTAAATATGTAATAACTGCGGTTGTTTATAGATTGATTAAATATATTCCCGATGCGAAATTATCCCCAGCACTTTCTTACCCTGGGGTTTTAAGTTACTTTGAGGAGAGAGAAATAGTTGATCCAAGTTTAGTTCAGATTCGTGATGCTATTATTTATATTCGTGGTGAGAAATTGCCAAACCCTCGCGATATTCCAAATGTAGGGTCATTCTTTAAAAATCCAATAGTCTCAAATGATATAGCGGGTAAAATAAAAGAAGAATTTTCAAATGTAAAATTATTTCCTATTGATAATAATTTTACTAAAGTTCCAGCTGGTTGGCTTATTGAAAATGCTGGGTTAAAAGGGAAGTCTATAGGAAAGGTTTCTATCTATACTAAAAATGCTCTTGTCTTAGTGAATACTGAAAATGCAACATGTGAAGATATGGTCAAAGCTCGCGATGAGATAATAAGAATTGTAAATGAAAAATTTGGTATAACCTTAGAACAGGAACCAGAAATAATATAAAAAATAAAAAGGTGAATGATATAAATCATTCACCTTTTATATTGATTTTATCAGTGCCCATATAAGTAGACACGGAAGGAACACAACAATATAAACTAAAGAAATTATTAACACAAATGCATATTCTGCTGATTTGTGATAATTATTCCTAATCCTCCATATATGGAGATTGTCTATACGTTTATTTAGACTACTCCACCATCCTTTTAAGAGGGTGTGTAAATTCTTAAATAATTTCTCTATGAATTTAACTACATATCGAAATATTTCTAAAAAGTTATTTTTACTTGCCATGACTGAATGATTTTAATTTAATCTAATTATACTATATATATTACATAAAGTCAAGTTTAATTTGATTTTATACTTATTTCTAGTATACTGTTCCTATTGCCGGGGTGGCGTAATGGTAGCCGCGCTCGACTCAAAATCGAGTCTCGTAAGAGGTGGGAGTTCAAGTCTCCCCCCCGGCACATGGTAAAAAATAAATCACTTTCTTATATAGAAATCTCAAAAGAAAATTTGATAAATAATATCAAGCAAATTCGTGGCTTGGTAAAACTTGGGGTAAAAATTGCTGCTGTAATAAAAGCCAATGCTTATGGTCATGGCGACTCTTGTGTGGCTAGTATTGCAAGTCCATATGTAGATTATTTCCAGGTAGATAGTATAGAAGAATGTGAGAGGGTAAGAAAAGTAACAAAAAAACCAATTTTAATATTGGGCTATTTAAATGAAGATGGTATTCGAAGGGCAGTAAAAATGAAAGCCATAATTTGTGTTTTTGATTTAGTACATATTCTAAAAGTAAATCATATTGCTGGTATTTTAAAAACTAAAATTAAAGTGCATATTGCTATAGATTCATATTTAGGTAGAGAAGGTATAATGCCAAATCAAGTAGAAGGTATTATAAAAGAAATAAAAAATCTGAAAAATATTGTTTTAGATGGTATGTATTCTCACTTTGCAAATATTGAAGATACTATGAATTCTACTCATGCAAATAGACAAATAGAAACATATCATTCTTGTGTAGAAATATTTAGAAAAAATGGGTACCCAAATATAAATACTCATATATCTGCAACTTCTGGAATCCTTGTTTATGAAAAAGGGAATAACTTGCACAATATAGTTCGCCTTGGTATTGGTTTGTATGGTATGTGGCCAAGTGAACATTTAGAATATTTAAATAAAAAGAAAATAATTTTAAAACCAATTTTAAGATGGGTTACTCACGTCGCTCAAGTTAAAATTCTTCCGAGTAATCATCCTATCGGCTATGGTCTTACTTATATAACAAAGAAAGTAACTAAAATAGCAGTAATTCCTCAGGGGTATTCTGATGGAATTTCTAGAATGCTATCAAATAATGGGGAAGTTTTAATTCACGGTAAGAGTGCTAAGATACTAGGAAGAGTAGCTATGAATATGGTTGTCGTAGATGTCTCAAATATCAAAGATGTAATGCCTGAAGATGAGGTTGTCATTCTAGGTAAGCAAGCCAAGGGCCAGATCAGAGCAGAGGACATAGCCCAAGAATCAAATACTATAAATTATGAGGTTACAACCCGTATAAATGCACTATTACCAAGGGTCATTGTGTAAATTATAAAAATATGTTATATATAGAGATATGTCACAAGATAGACTTTTTAAATTAGGCTGTACTAAATGTAAACGCATTAACTACTGGTCAAGCAAGAACAAGAAACTCGTCACTAAAAAGATCGAGCTTAAGAAGTATTGCAAATGGTGCAAAATTAACACTAAACACAAAGAAATGAAGAAATAAAAATTCCCCAATTGGGGAATTTTTATTTTCATGCTATAGTGTATACGTTCTAGGGCGATTAGTTTAGTGGTAGAACGAAAGTTTCCAAAACTTTTGGTGGGGGTTCGATTCCTCCATCGCCCGCAGGAAAACAAACGAGATATTATCTCGTTTGTTTTAGATGGAGGAATCGAAAGACGGAGGCTGACGAGCCGAGTCGGGGTCGCGAGATTTTTCAGTAGAAAAATACTTGTGACGATTCCTCAAATTTCCATCGCCCGCATTATTTCAAAAACCTCTTTATCTCCTTTAAGGCCTTTAATTTGTCTTTATTTTTTCTTGGGTCTATCCAAATTATATTTTGATCACGTTTCCACCAGGTTTTTTGTCTTTTTGCAAAATGCCAGATATCTGTATTTAAATTATTGATCATTTCATCTTTAGTCATTTTACCTTGTAAGTAAAGTGACACATGTCTATATTCAAGCCCAAAACTATTTAATCTTTTCCAAGATATTTTATTTTTATGCAGATTCTCGATTTCTTTAATCATCCCTTTTTTAATACGAGAAAGTAAACGTGTAAGTATTCTTTCTTTCAATATTTCTGGAGGTACTTCAAGTCCAATTTTTATCACATCAAATTTTTGAGAAGTTTCTAACTTTGGCACAGAACCCAATTCTTTTGCAATCTCGATCGCACGTATTAAACGAACACTATTGTTTTGATCAATATTTTCGGCTCTATCTTTATCTAATTTTTTTAACATTTCGAATAGTTTAACCGTTGTGTATTTTGAGAGTTTTTCACGTAGTTTAGGATTTGGTGGAACTTCTGGAAATACATTGCCATTTACAATCGAGTCTATATAGAAACCTGTACCACCACAGATTATTGGAGTTTTACCTTTCTTTATAATATCTTCTATTTTTTTGTTCGCAATTTTTTGAAAATCACTAACAGAGAAAATTTTCTTGGGAGATAAAATATCTAAAAGGTGGTGTGGAATTCCAAGCATTTCTTTTTTTGTTATCTTGCCAGTTCCTAGATCCATACCTTTATATACTTGCCTAGAATCAGCAGAGATTATCTCGCCATTCACTTGTTTGGCTATTTCCACAGCAAAATCACTCTTTCCAGTAGAGGTTTGTCCAAGTATTACAATGATTTTGTTTTTCATATTATATATAAATATCAGGTGTTCGACACCTGTAGCTACAGGTGTCGAACACCTGATTAGATATTCGCATAAATAAAGTTTTTTTGCTACAATTTAACCATTATGGGATTCAAATCATTTGTAACAAAAAAGGCCCTTCAGATGAAAGGGGTATCTGCCGATCAAGCAGATAAAATAGCAAAACAGCTCGATGAAAATCCAGCATTAGTAGAGAGTATGAAAGCTCTCGAAGGTAACAAAGAAGTTAAAGAGCTTTTTGAGAAAATTACTAAAGAAATTGAAGAAAAGAAAAAAGGAGGATTGGGAGAGCAGTATGCCGCTGTCCTTGTTATGAGTAAATACAAAGCAGAAATAATAAAGCATAGGGAAGCGCTTGCTCCACTTATGGGTTTGATGCAAAAATAATTTTTATTTTTATGACCAAAATAAAAAGCAAAGTAGTTATTGTAAATAATAAAATGCAAAAAGGTTATAAATATGAATTGGTTGAACCTATTGGTAAAAATTTTCATAAAGATTTCAAACCAGATTTATCTCCAAAGCAAATGCTTGCATTGGGGATTTTTGGTGGTAAATATATGACAGATTGCAAAAGTGAGTATCCAAAAGATTGGTTTACAAAAGCAAAGCTCTGTAAAGATTTTCATAATCCAGCGATAAATTATTTTGGAGTCAATGCAAGTTCCTCTCTTTCTGTTTGGAGGAAAAATGGTTGGATAAATAATAAATATGATCCAAGGGGCTGGTTTGAATGGTATTGTAGGTACTATATGGGAAGAAGAATTGAAAAAGAAGACGAAAGACAAATAAAAAGATGGCGTACTATAACTAGACATATTGCTCAAATTACTAAAAATTGTAGGAGTAAAGATTTATTATGCAGAAGGGTTCAACGTCAGGCAGTACTTCACTGGGCTTACGATAGTAGAAATATTTGATATCTTAAGTTATAATATTAATATGAATAATACAGTATCTTGGTATAGTAAACTTATGAAGCCTACTTGGGCTCCTCCATCATTTTTATTTGGTCCAGTTTGGACTGTGCTTTATATTATTATAACTATTTCTTTCGGAACAGTTTTTTATAAAGCATTCAATAAACAGATTCCAATGATAGTTATTTTACCTTTCATTTTAAATTTGTTTTTTAATTTTATTTTTAGTCCAATTCAGTTTTCGTTGCAGAATAATTATCTTGCAGCATTAGATATTATACTTGTCTTGGTTACTCTTGTTTGGGCGATGGTTGTAATCTATCCTCATATAAAATGGGTAGCACTTGTAAATATCCCATATCTTCTTTGGGTTTGTTTTGCTACAGTTTTACAATTAACAGTTACTTATTTAAATAGATAATAATTATGGAAATATTAGCACATACACTTTGGACAACAGCTGCAGCAAGAACTGCAAATGAAAAAGCCAAAAAAGAAAACAAGAAAATTAAATTCAATCTTTTCTGGACATCGTTTTGGGGTATTTTTCCTGATCTTTTTGCTTTTACAATTCCATTTATAGTTTTCTTTTTTAATATTTTATCTAACCCACAAGTATTTGAGGGGGTTGCTCGTAGTCGTAGGATAGTAGATGCTTCTGGACTTGCTTCTGTGTTGTATCAATATAGTCATTCTATAGTAATATGGGTTTTGGTTTTTAGTTTGATATGGGTATTTGTTAAAAAGCCACCACTTCCACTTCTGGGTTGGGTTTTTCATATTATTTTAGATATTCCATCTCATGCGATTGGTTATTATGCAACACCATTTTTATATCCATTATCAAACTACAGATTCCCATACGGAGTTGCCTGGAGTAATAAATGGTTTATGATAGGAAACTACACAATCTTACTTATTATTTGGGGAGTAATTCTATATAAGAAATATAAAAAAGATAAAATAAATATAATAAAAAACAAGGAGTAGCATATTGCTACTCCTTTTTATATATTTATACTTTTTGTTGTCTTACTTTTAAATGAATCTCTTTTACCAACTCATTCCTGGGAGTTTGGTCAACTTGTTTTAAATTAATTTCATCAGGAAAATCAATTGAAAAATCGGAATCATAGATATCCGCAATTTTTTCACAAATGTCAGGATACTCTCTGATTAGATCCTTAGAAAACTCATCAATTTCTTTATTTGTAAAAATTGGTACTTTCCCTTGAAAAACAGAAAATAGTGTGGATCCATTTGATCCTTTACTATAAACAACTAGCTTTTCCATAAATTACCTTATTAAAAAGAGTTAATATTTGTATTTATTGTATTCCTATAAAGTAGAACTAGCAATACTAACTAAATATCTCATCTATAAGAGATTCAGTACCTTTTCTTGTTTTAGTAGAGAACGGTATCACTTCATGAGTTCCTGCCATCTTTTTTAATTTGGTCATTTCTCTGTGGTATTCTGATTGTGTTAGTCTATCTATTTTATTTGCAACAATTATAAAATCTTTTTGATGATTCTCTAGTTCACTGAGCATTAATATGTCTTTGTCTGTCATACCCACATTGGCATCTATGATTAAAACGATTTTCTTTTGTGTGTAAATTGAATTGAATAAATATGAATCTATTAATTCGCCAATTTTTTCACGTCCGAGACCTGAAGCTCTAGCAAAACCATAACCAGGCAAGTCCACTAAATAAAAAGAATCATTTACAAGAAAAATATTTATTTCCTGAGTTCTTCCAGGGAATGAACTTGTGCGTGACACTTTACTATTTGTTATCACATTTATAAGGCTTGATTTACCCACATTTGAACGTCCAATAAAAGCGATCTGAGGAATATCACTTGCTAATATGCTGTCATCTCCGACAACGCCTTTTATGAATTTTGTGGATTTTATCTTCATTTCTTTATATTAGCATAAAATGACTTTTGTTGTTTATTTTGCTATATTTCAGTATATGTCACTATCAATAGGAATCGTAGGTTTGCCAAACGTCGGAAAATCGACCTTATTTAACGCCCTTACAAAAAAAGGGGTAGCAGCTGAGAATTATCCATTTTGTACAATAGATCCCTCTGTGGGTATTGTGCCTGTTCCAGACGAGCGTCTTTGGAAACTTTCAGAATTCTCTAAATCAGCAAAAACCATACCAGCAGTTATAGAATTTGTGGATATTGCAGGTCTTGTAAAAGGTGCTTCAAAAGGAGAAGGTTTGGGGAATAAATTCTTGGCCAATATTCGTGAGGTGGATGCAATACTTGAGATTGTAAGAATCTTTCCGTTAAAAAATGATAAAGGTAATGAAATTATTCATGTCTACGGAGATATAGATCCACTTCGAGATATTGAAGTCATTAATCTCGAGCTTATACTTGCTGATCTTGAAACTGTCTCAAAAAGAAGAAATAATATTGTTCGTGAAATTAAAAAAGGAGATAAGGAAGCTGTGGTAGAAGATGGAGCTTTGGTTAAACTTGAAGCTGCTTTTGAGAATGGACAACTAGCCAACACTGTAGAATTTTCTGAGAAAGAAATTGAAAAAGTTAAAATGCTGAATCTGTTAACACTTAAGAAATTTATTTATGGCTTAAATAAACAGGGTGGCTCAAAGAATCTAGATGAAATGAACCCAGAAATATTTAAAGAATTAACTGACTATATACTAAGTACAGGTTCTTCTTATGTTGTGATAGATGCAAAAATTGAAGAAGAATTAAAAGATTTTGAAGGAGAAGAAAAAGAAATGTTTCGTAAAGAAATGGGTGGAGATGATGATGGTATAAATCATTTGATTACTGAAGGGTACAAACTTCTAGGTCTTGATACTTACTTTACTACAGGAGAAGATGAAACTCGCGCTTGGACTATAAAAAGTGGAAGTACTGCACCAATAGCAGGAACAGCAATTCATACAGATTTTAAAGATAAATTCATACGTGCAGAAGTTGTATTTTGGAAAGATTTACTTGAAGCAGGAAGTTATGGTGAAGCTCGTTCAAAAGGAAAAGTAAGAACTGAAGGGAAGGATTATATAGTTAAAAACGGGGATGTCGTAGAATTTAAAATTTAATAATTTTAAATTCGAAGATGCTGAACATAGTGAAGTATAAATAGAATTTAAAATATAAGAATATGCGTATAAATTTCTTTGAGGAATATCCTACAATTGAAAATCTTGAAAAAGCAAAATTGATTGATTTTGATTCTACTATTTTCTTAGCAGCACATTCTTTAGAGGAATTTAATACATATAAAAATAGTCTTCTTGAAGTTAATAATAGATTAGATGTAGCGTATTGGCCCATACTTCCAAGGTCTTACTGGGTTTCTCCTTTTTCATATACTTCTGATTTGGAAAAATTATTTGAAGAGTTAAAACAAAATAAAGAAAAACTAACTATACTTATTGATTTGGAGTTACCATTATTAAAAAATAAAAGATTGTTTATATATAATTTATTTTCATTTTTTAAAAATAAAAAAATAATTAAAGAATTTTTAAAAACAGCTCCTTTTTATAATTTAAATATTGTTACAGCAGAATACCCTCCTTTTAGTTATTTTATTTTAAGTATTTATAGAATTCTTGGAATTTCTTTTAATTCTAAAAAATATGGGAATAAATCTTGTGTAATGTATTATACAAGTATGATTACAAGTAAATATATTTTTAATAAAATAACAAGAATTTTAATTAAAATTAAAAGAGAGAAAAATAAAAAGCTAGAACTTGGATTGGGAACAATAGCCACTGGGGTTTTGGAAAATGAACCAATTATTTCATCCCTAGATTTAACTCGTGACCTTATTTTTATGAGAGAGAATGGTTTTGAAACAGCAACAATATTTAGACTTGGTGGCTTTAATGAGGAATATTATAAAGTTATAAAACCTTTTATATAATATGCAAAACGATTGGCAAAAAGCAAAAAAGATTTTAGAGAATGATAATGTGGTAGTTATACCTACTGATACTTTATATGGTTTAGTTGCGAGTACAGACTCTAAAAAAGCAGTTAGTAAAATATATAAAATAAAAGAAAGAGATGGTTCTAAACCATTGATTGTTTTAATTTCTTCGGTTCTTCAATTGAAGAATTTTAATATAAAAGGGGATTTCAGTAAAATATTTCAACCAAAGGTTAGTGTTTTATTGGAATGTAAAAGTAATAAATTTAAATATATTCACAGGGGTACAAATGAAATTGCTTTTCGATTGATAAATAAAAAGAATAATAATTTATTTAATCTAATAAATAAAGTTGGTCCAATAGTAGCACCAAGTGCAAACAAAGAAAGTGAAAAACCAGCAGAAACAATAAAACAAGCAAAAGAATATTTTGGTGACAGTGTGGATTGTTATATTGATGGTGGAAGAAAAATTGGGGAGCCATCTACTTTAGTAAGGTTTAATAATGGTGTGGTAGAAATATTAAGGCAAGGGTCTGTAAAAATTAAATAAAAATAGCCCCCGCAAACGAAGTTTGCGGGGGCTATTTTTATTTCTTACCTTTAATATCTTCGTGTTGTTTTTTGAGTTCAATAACTTCCTCGATTAGTTTACCAAGAGTATCTTCGATTCTATTAAGTACTTCATCATCTTTCTTTTCTTCTCGTTCTTCTATTTCATCTTCTTCTTGGATTTCTTCCACATCTTCCTGAATCTCGTCAACATCTTTTTCAATCTCCTCCACATCTTCCTGAATCTCTTCCACATCTTTCTGAATCTCATCAACATCTTTTTCAATACCTTCCACATCTTCCTGAATTTCTTCAACATCACGAGCCACAGCATGGAGCTTTCTGTACTGACGATTTACACTCATTTGTATAAAAATAGAAAGGTAAATTGCTTCAAGTGATACTATCGTGGTTACAACAAGTAAAATCTCTTCAAAGGGAACTCCTGCAAAATACAGTAAGAATGACACTATAAATAAAACAGTGTGTATTATTAATGATTCAGTTGAACCAATAAAACGAGTTGTCCTAAGGGCTAATTTTTCAACTGAGTCCAATGATCTTTTCTTTAGTTTTTTAATCATAACGAGTTTTATTATACACCATATTTCTGGTATAATACAGCCATTATGGAAACAAATATAAACAACCCAAAACAAACTAGTTTCGTGAAGATCTCAATCGTTGTCGCTATTGTTATTGTGATGAATTTGTTTTTTAATTATACTGTTTCTCTTATTTTTAAAGAGCCTGTAATGGAGTCATTTATCAAACCTACTCAAGTGGTGGAAGCTATAGTTTCTAAAGATAAATGTATATCTGTGGGTGGTCAGTGGAGTGAGAATATGGCACCTAATCCAGTTGAAAAAGGTAAAACTCAAATCGAGGGATATTGTAATGAAAATTATACTAATCAGCTCAACTATGAAAATGCTCGAAAGGTATATGAAAAGAAAGTTTTCATAACTCTCGTAGTACTTGGAATTATTTCTCTAATAGCTGCAGGATTCCTCGCTATATCGATACTATCAGTTGCATTTGCTTGGGGTGGTGTACTTTCTTTAATAATTGCTTCAATGCGTTATTGGTCACAAGCTGATAATTTAGCAAAAGTTGTAATACTGGCATTAGCACTCGGAATACTTATATGGTTAGCAATTAAGAAATTTAATAAATAAAAAATGAAAGAATACGATCATAAAAAAATTGAAAAGAAATGGCAGAAAGAATGGGAAATAAAAGGTACATATAAAACCTTAAATTCTAGTAAGAATAAAAAGATGTATGTTTTGGATATGTTCCCTTATCCATCTGGAGTAGGGCTTCATGTGGGGCATCCTCGTGGTTATATAGGAAGTGATGTATATGCTCGCATGAAAAGAATGCAAGGTTTTAATGTTCTTCACCCTATGGGTTACGATGCTTTTGGTTTACCCGCTGAACAATATGCACTTCAGCATAAAATACACCCAAGAAAAGCAGTAGAAGAAAATGTAAAAACTTTTGAACGTCAGCTTTCTATGATCGGTCTTTCTTATGATTGGTCAAGAAAAGTAAATACAACTGATCCTAAATACTATAAATGGACCGAGTGGATATTCCTTCAGATTTATAATTCTTGGTATGATAAAACAAAAAATAAAGCACGAACTATTTTAGAGCTTGAGGAAATTTTTAATAAAAATGGAAATATAAAAGTAGATGCAGTTTGTAGTTCAGATACAGAAATCTTTACAGCAAAAGAATGGGTAAATTTTTCTAAGAAAGAAAAACATGATGTACTCATGAAGTATAGACTTGCGTATGAAGGTTTTAGTGAGGTTAATTGGTGCAAAGAGATGGGTACAGTTTTAGCCAATGATGAAATAATAAATGATGCAAATGGTAACCCAGTATCTGAGCGTGGAAATTTCCCTGTAGAAAAGAAGCTTATGCGTCAATGGTTCATGCGTATTACTGCTTATGCAGATAGACTTCTTTCTGGGCTTGAAGGTCTCGAGTGGAGTGACCATATTAAAGAGATCCAGAGAAATTGGATAGGGAAATCAGAGGGGATTGAGATAGAGTTTAAAATAAAAGATCATAATGAGAATATAAAAGTATTTACTACTCGTGCAGATACCATTTTCGGTGCTACTTATGTTGTTCTTGCACCAGAGCATTCTCTTGTTCAGAAATTAAAATCAAATATTCAAAATTGGAATGAAGTCGAAAAATATATTTCAAATATAAAAAATAAAACAGATGAAGATCGCACTAAAAATGATAAAGAAAAAACAGGTGTAGAATTAAAAGGTGTAAAAGCTATAAATCCTGCAAAAGGAGAAGAGGTTCCAGTTTGGATTGCTGATTATGTTTTGGCTACTTATGGTACAGGAGCTGTAATGGCAGTACCTGCTCATGATGAAAGAGATTGGGATTTTGCAAAGAAATATAAGTTAGAAATAAAAAGAGTAATAGTGCCTCTTGGAAGTTATTCTTATGATGAATTATATACAAATGACCTAAATAGTATTTTAATTAACTCTGATAAATTTAATGGATTAAGTACTGAAGAAGCTCGTAAAAAAATAACAGAATTTGTCGGAGGAAAAATAGTTACAAAATATAAAATGCGAGATGCTATTTTTGCTCGTCAAAGATATTGGGGAGAACCTATTCCACTCAAGCATAATCCAGATGGCACAATAACAGAATTAAAAGAGAAGAATCTTCCTCTTGAATTACCAAATGTAAAATCATATGAATCAGTTGGTACTGGAGAGTCTCCACTTGCGGGGGTAAAATCTTGGGTAAAAGAAGGATACGAAACAAATACAATGCCTGGATGGGCAGGAAGTTCATGGTATTTCTTGAGGTATATGGATCCAAAAAATTCTAAAGATTTTGCATCAAAAAAGGCAGTTGATTATTGGAAGGATGTAGATGTGTATGTAGGAGGACAAGAACATGCAACAGGGCATTTGTTATATTCACGTTTCTGGAATAATTTCCTTTATGATATGGGGTATATTCCAAATAAAGAACCATTTAAGAAACTTAAAAACCAAGGAATGATTATGGGCTCAGATTCTCGCAAGATGAGTAAGAGGTGGGGTAATGTTGTAAACCCAGATGATATCGTAAAACAATACGGAGCAGACACTCTACGTGTATATGAAATGTTTATGGGTCCTTTTGAGCAAAGTCTTCCATGGTCCACTGAGAGTATTATAGGTTCTCGAAGATTTGTTGATCGTGTGTATAGACTTCAAGAAAAAGTTACAAATACAAATAGTTCAAAAGACGTAGAAAAGATTCTTCATAAAACAATAAAGAAGGTAAGTGAAGATATTGAAGACTTTGCTTTCAACACATCTATTTCAGCCATGATGATATTTATGAATGAAATGGATAAAGTTGAAATTATATCAAAAGAAGATTTTAAAATGTTTTTACAAATACTTGCTCCATTTGCTTCTCATATTACAGAAGAGATATGGCATGACCTGGGAGAAAAGAAATCTATACACTTAAGTACTTGGCCAAAATGGGATAAGACTAAGATAGTGGATGATTCAAAGATCATTGCTATTCAGGTAAATGGGAAAGTTCGTTCTGAAATTACAATACCTCTTGACATGACAGAAGAAAAGATCAAGGAAATAGCTTTAAAAGACAAGAATGTAATTATTTGGATAGGAGATAAGGAAATTAAGAGATTTATTTACGTCCCAGGAAGAGTTATAAACATAGTTGTGTAGTTTTATTTATTCTTATTGTGTATAATAAATATTAGTCTAGTTATTATTAATTTATCATTTTTAATTTAAAAAAATATGGAATCAAAAAAAGTAGAATTTTTTAACAAGTTATCTTTTATTACACTTTTATTTACTCTGTTCGCTAGTATTTTCTTTTTTATCCCTTATACTCCTGTAACACTTGAAGCAAGTAAAGGTTTCTTGATGTCAGTTGGGGCAGCACTGTCTCTATTCTTCTGGTTGATTTCACGTCTTGGTGACGGTAAATTCGTAGTTCCTAAAGATAAACTACTTTTGTTTGGAGCCGCAATACCTTTAGTATTTTTGATTTCATCATTTTTCTCATCCTCTATATATGTATCACTGTTTGGTAGTGGTTTTGAAATAGGTACATTTGGATCTATGTTGATTTTGTATATTATCTTTTTCTTATCATCAATATACTTCCAAACAGAAAAACGCTTATGGTATTTCATAGGCTCAATGTTTATAGCTGGAATAGTCTTAGTATTATTTGAACTATTAAATATGTTCATTGGTTTTGATCGTATATTACCTGGATTTTTACAAGGTATTTCATCCGGTAATTTAGTTGGAAGTTGGAATAATTTTGCCTTCTTACTTGGTATTATAGTATTACTTTCATTGTTTACTATCGAATTATTAAAAACAAAAACATTATTTAAGGTAATAGAGTATTCATTGTTATCACTTGGAGTATTGTTACTTATAATTATCAATGTTCCATTAGTATGGATCCTCGTATCATTATTCTCATTGATCATATTCGTTTATAGTGTTTCATTACAACATGCTGGTGTTAAAGTTATTCAAGGTGAAGGTAATACAAAGAAGTTTCCATTTACATCTCTAATAATTCTTTTCGTATCGCTCGCATCATTAATAGGTAGTAATCTTATTGGTAATTTTATTTCAAATTACATAAGTTTAAATAATCCTGATATCCGTCCTTCTATTGTTACTACTTCACAAATCGCTTTCAATTCATTTAAACATAACCCTGTATTTGGAACAGGTCCAAATACTTTCGTAATCGATTGGGCAAGTTGGCAGCCAAAAGAAATAGCACAAACAGTTTTCTGGAATGTTGATTTTACAAATGGCTACAGTCTTTTGACTACATTTGCTGTAACTACAGGAGTTATTGGTTTTATTGTATTAATATTCTTCTTAGTTATTTATGTAACAAGAAGTATACAGTCTATAAAGATAGCTCTGCAAAATACTCTTTCAAATTACTTTATAATGACTACATTGATGATCTCAATATATTCATGGATCACTATAATCTTCCATAATCCAAATATCGTCATGATGATGCTTGCATTCTCAACAAGTGGAATGCTCATAGGAATACTCGTATTCAAACAAGCAGTACCTGTGAAAAGTTTCTCTTTCCTAACTGATCCTCGTAATAGTTTCTTCTCAATATTAGGATTAGTAGTATTGATGGTTGCAGCAGCTTCTCTTACATATGTATATGTTGAAAAGTTCACTTCAATAATGTATTTCTCAAGAGGTATAAGTAGTGATAATACAATGCAGTCATTATCTAAATCTGAAGGAATGTTCTTAAGAGCAATTGCCTTAGACAAGAATGATTACTACTATCGTTCATTGTCACAAGTATATCTAAGTGAAATAGGAGTTCTTATTAATGATAAGACTATCTCACCTGATGTATTAAAATCAAATCTTCAACAACTAGTTAATAATGCTCAACAATCAGCAGGACTTGCAGTAAGTCAAAATCCAAAGCAATATCTAAACTACATGAATCTTGGAAATATATACAGTTCACTAGTTCCTCTTTCAGTCGCAAATAGTTATGAGAGTGCTATGGCCGCATATAATCAAGCTGGAATATTGTCACCAAATAATCCATCAATTCCACTTTCAAAAGCATCACTTGAATTTTCAAATAAGAATAATAGTGAAGCAAGAAAATATATCAAGCAAGCTCTTGATCTAAAGCCAAATTATACAGATGCAGTATTCTTCTTGTCTCAAATTGAAACAAGTGAAGGGAATACAGATGAAGCTATAAAGCAAGCTGAATCTGCAGGACAAATGGCCCCCAATGATGCAACAGTATTCTTTAGAATAGGCTTACTACGTTACAACAACAATGATTACACAGGAGCAGTTAGTGCGTTTGAAAAAGCTGTTATATTAGATAATAGTTACTTGAATGCTCGTTACTTCTTGGGTCAATCATATAAGAAAGCAGGAAGGAAAGATGATGCTTTAGTTCAATTTAATATTTTGAGTAAAGTTCTTCCAGACAATCAAGATGTTAAAGATGCAATAAGTACAATAAATACAAACAATGTAGCACCAGCTACAACAACTATTGCACCAACTGCCGATACTACAACACCATCGACACTTGCTCCAGTAACAACACCTACTAAAGCAACCACTACAAAACCAGTATTAAAAGCAAAACAATAATATTCTATATTAATAAATGGTAAATCGTATTATCACATTTCTTAATAAAGAATTTAAGGGAGTTAATGAAGCCGCCTTATTACTTGGCGGCTTTGCCCTTTTATCTCAAATACTAGGATTAGTTCGTGATAGAACTCTTGCTTATATAGTAGGTCCAGGACCAATGCTTGATATTTATTATGCAGCATTTCGTATTCCAGATTTCTTATATCTTTCTATTGCATCACTTGCCTCGATTACAGTACTTATGCCTTTCTTGATGAGTAGAATGAATAAAGATAGTGATACAAATGAGAAAGCTAAATCTTTTTTGAATAATGTTTTTAGTGCTTATCTAATATTTATGGTTATAGCAAGCTTATTGATTGCTATTTTTATGCCATATATCGTACATTTCATTGTTCCTGGTTTCAGTGAATCTCAGATAGTTTTACTTATTACGGTTAGTCGCATAATGCTTCTTTCTCCTATTTTGATAGGATTATCAAATCTTATAGGTACTATTACTCAATTATTTAGGAATTTTTTAGTATTCTCTTTGTCCCCAGTATTTTATAATATTGGAATTCTTTTGGGTGTTATATTCCTTTACCCCAAATTTGGAGTTTATGGTTTAAGTATAGGGGTTGTGCTGGGAGCCTTCATGCATTTCATCATACAAGTTCCAGTTGTAATAAAACATAATTTCTTTCCTAAGTTTACGTTTAAGATAGATTGGCAAGAAATATTTACAGTAATAAAAACTTCTGCTCCTAGAACTTTAACCCTTTCTTGTAATAGTCTTGCCTTTATTTTTCTTATAGCAATGGCTTCTACATTAAAAGCAGGTTCTATTTCTTTATTTACTTTTGCTTATAATCTTCAGTCAGTACCAGTTGGTATTATAGGTATTTCTTATTCAGTAGCAGCCTTTCCTGTATTAGTAAAATCATTCTCAATAAAAGATATAGATAATTTTATTAATCAGATTATTCTCACTGCAAGACAAATTATATTCTGGTCTCTCCCTGCAATATCACTACTTATAGTTCTTCGTGCTCAGATCGTGCGTGTTATCTTAGGTTCAAATACTTTCTCATGGGCTGATACCAGACTAACAGCAGCATCAGTTTCTTTGTTTATAATATCACTTGTTTCTCAGGGTCTTGTCCTTTTGTTTGTTCGTGGTTATTATGCAGCGGGGAATACAAAGAAGCCTCTTTTTGTGAATGTATTTTCTTCTGTCATGGTCATAGTTTTTGCTAAATTATTTATTTATATATTTACCAATTATCCTTTGGTGCTTTCTCAATTAGAGATAATTTTAAGAGTAAAAGATGTTCCTGGGACTATAATGCTTGCATTGCCACTTGCTTATGCATTTGGCTCACTTCTAAACTTCTTCTTGATTTGGATTTTATTTAAAAAAGATTTTCTCATAGGAAAGAAAATAAAATTACTTCCTTGTTTCCTTGAGAGTACTATAAGTGCTGTAGTGATGGGGATTGTTTCTTACCTATTACTTGGATTATTCGATGGAGTATTTAATATAAATACAGGATTGGGTATTTTCCTTCAAGGTTTTCTTTCTGGAATCATTGGTATAATTTCTGGTATTTTTGTTTTATTTTTACTTAAGAACAAAGAATTATTTGATATTTTCCATGCACTTAAGAATAAATTCTGGCGTAAAAGCGTCATTGCTCCAGAACAATCTGACTTATAGACCAGCTTTTATTTTAAGGCTTTTTTTGCTAGTATAGACTTATGGATATAAAATTTATAAGAAATTTCTCAATTATTGCCCATATTGATCACGGCAAGAGTACTTTGGCTGATAGAATGCTTGAAGTTACTGGGACAATAGAGAAAAGAAAAATGAAAGACCAAGTACTAGATTCCATGGAACTTGAAAGGGAACGTGGTATTACAATAAAGATGCAGCCAGTAAGAATGGAGCATGTTTTGAATAACGAAAAATATATTTTAAACCTCATCGATACCCCAGGACACATAGACTTCTCTTATGAAGTATCTCGAGCTTTGAAGGCTGTAGAAGGCTCTATTTTGCTCGTAGACGCAACTCAAGGGGTTCAAGCTCAAACACTAACAACTCTACAAATGGCTCGTGATTTGGGGCTTGTTATCATACCCGTGATTTCAAAGATAGATTCACCACTTGCTCGTGTTGATGAAGTTAAAATGGAAGTTGCTTTATTGCTCGACATTGACCCAGATATCATAATGATGGTTTCAGGAAGAACAGGTGAAGGTGTTAGTGATTTATTGACTGAAATAATAAACAGAATTCCACCCCCAACCAAACATGAAATAACAAGTGGAACTGGAAGAGCTCTTGTTTTTGATTTTAAATATGACAACCATAGAGGAGTCATAGTTTATGTTCGTGTTATAGATGGTGAATTTAAAAAAGGTGAATCTTTACTTTTTGCGGTATCAGAAGAGAAATTTATCTGTCTTGAAGTTGGAACATTTTCTCCACAAGAAGAACCAAAAGAAAAAATCGGAACAGGAGAGATTGGCTATATAATTACTGGTATTAAAAAGCCAGGTATTGCTTCTGTGGGAGATACTATTACTTACTTGAAGAAGCCAATGGAAGCTTTGTCTGGGTACATGAATCCGAAGCCAGTAGTTTGGGCTTCTGTCTACCCTGAAAGTCAGGATGATTTTCCAAATTTGAAACAAGCTTTGAGTCGTTTACGTTTATCAGATTCATCTTTTTCTTATGAAGAAGAGTCTTCTGGGTCTTTGGGTAGAGGGTATCGATGTGGTTTTCTTGGCATGCTTCACCTTGAGATTATTGCAGAAAGATTGAATAGAGAGTTTGACCTAGAGCTTATAGTCACAATGCCGTCTATTACTTACAAAGTTATTCTTCGAAATGGAAAAGAAGAAACTATTTATTCTCCACATCTTTTCCCTGATGATGGAAATGTGGTAAAGATTTTTGAACCATGGGTAAATGTTAAGATTATTGCACCATCTATCTATACAAGTTTCCTTATGCCATTTTTATATGAGCATGAAGGTGTTGTAAAAAATACTGATAATTTCGGAGATAACAGATCTTCTGTTGATTTAGAAATGCCACTTCGTGAACTTATGAGAAACTTTTTTGATGATATGAAGAGTCTTACTTCTGGCTATGCTTCTATTTCTTACGAAATAGGTGACTACAAAGAAGCTGATGTTGTGCGTATGGATATTATTGTTGCCAATGAAATAATGCCAGCTTTCTCTCGCGTAGTATCTCGAAGAAGGGTTGAAGATGAAGCTAAGTCACAAGTAGAAAAATTACAAAAGATAATACCTCGTCAGCAATTTGCTTTTAAAATTCAAGCCAAAGCATTGGGTAGAATTATCTCTTCTGAAGGAGTGTCTGCATTCCGAAAAGATGTTTTGATGCATGGAAGTAAGGTTGTGGGAGGAGGGGACGTAAGTAGAAAGAAAAAGCTTCTTGAAAAGCAGAAAAGAGGTAAAAAGAGAATGCAATCAAGTGCAAAAATAAACATCTCTCACGAGGTGTTCCTGAAGATGATGAGGGGTTCAAATGATTAATTAATTATTTGAATTATTTAAGAAGTCCAGGTATATACAATAGAATCATACTTATAATAACAAGTATTGAGATTATGGTAAAAGCCTTTTCCATCCTTTTTTTATTCTTTGAATTGAAATTCATGATATAATATTATCACTAATTATGACGAAATGGAAGAGAAATAATTATAAGTTCTGGCATTCTCCAATCGCACTGATTGTCCTATTTTTGGTCTTTGTTTTATTTGGATATAGTATCATTGACCTAGTTAAGAAAGATCAAGAGACTGCTCACAAGAAAGAATTGATTTTAGACCAAATAGACTCCCTAAAAAAGAAAGAGGCTTCTTTGAGTTCCAATATTGCTCGCCTTAAAACAGACGAAGGTAAAGAAGAAATAATCAGAGAAAAATATCAGGTTGCAAAAGAAGGGGAAAAGATGATCATAATCGTCGACGAAGATAGAAAAGAAAAACCAATAGAGCAAGAAGTTGTCAGTCATGGTTTTTGGAATTCTATAAAAAAGATTTTCAAGTTATAAAAATGTGCGGTCGGCGGGAATCGAACCCGCACCCGATGCTTGGGAAGCACCAGTTCTACCACTAAACTACGACCGCATTTTAAATTACTTTGTGCCCTCGGCGGGAATCGAACCTACATCTATTCCTTAGGACGGAACTGTTCTATCCATTGAACTACGAGGGCAAAATAAAAACACCATTACTGGTGTTTTTATAATACGATATTATTTACAAAATTACTACTCCTTTATTCCTAAAATTTCCATAATCTTAGGCTTATTAAAACCTACAATTAAGTTATTCTCTATTAAAATAACAGGAACTCCCATTTGACCACTTTTTTCTAACATTTCTTTTCTTTTCTCTAAATCAGAAGAAACATTAAAATCTTCAAATGGAACATTGTTCTCTTTAAAAAAGTCTTTTGCCATGTGACAGAAATGACATGTTGGTGTACTATATATTGTTACTTTACTCATAATATTTTTTGATTAACTAATAATTTTTAACCTATTCTAATTATATCACAGTCGTCAAATATGACACTCTTGACAGACATGTCAAATTTAAAGTGTGCAAGTTATTATATAAAATACTTTTATTTTTCATAAAAATATGATAATATCCTTATTATGGATCCTGAAGCAAAACAATTAGCTGAAGAAAACCTTAGATTATCTAAGGAGAATAATGAGTTACTTCTTAAGGTTTATAAGATTCAAAAGTGGGGTCAAATAATGCGTGTAGGATATTATGTTGTCCTTATCTTAGTTGGATTAGGAGCATTGTATTTTATAAAGCCATTTTTAGGTAGTTTATTAAGTGTTTACGGAGTAGATCCTTCAAGTTTAGATAGTTTGATGAAATAATTTTTTAAAAACTTATTCAGGTAGCTGTCTTGGTGGACAAGCGACTGATTGAAAATAAAAGATATTTTAAGTAGATATGTTTAATTGTTTTGGTAGCTGTCTTGGTGGACAAGCGACTGATTGAAAATAAAAGATATTTTAAGTAGATAGATAACTTGCTCAGGTAGCTCAGTTGGTAGAGCGCTCCCCTGAAGAGGGAGATGTCGCCAGTTCAAGTCTGGCCCTGAGCACATATAATAATAAAAACCTCCGATTTAATCGGAGGTTTTTATTATTATATTGATTTAACTTTTAGTTTTGTTTCCCTATGTTTATCTAACTTTGGAAGTTTGATAATTAGTAATCCGTGTTTTTCTACAGCTTCTGCTTCTTCTGGGTCAACTTCTTCTGGAAGAGAAATTGTTCTTGAGAATGAACCCCAGTAAAGTTCTTGAACAAAGTAATCGTCTTGTTCTATGGATTTATTCTCTTCACGCTTTCCTTTAATGGTAATCATATCGCGAGTGATTGTAATAGAAAGACTATCTGGATGAACTCCCGCTACCATTGTCTGAACAACGATATCTGATGGTGTTTGGTATAGATCTACGGTTAGTTCTGCATCCATATCTTCTTCCTCGTATTTAGCTTCTTTTTGTAAACCCCCAACTCTGGATTCATTGTTATCTTTTGTGGAAATATTAATTTTCCTAGATGGTCCACTAGGAGATATTTCTTCTGTTTCATTGTCATCGTTTTCTTCTAAACGAATCGTTCCTGTAAGGCGTTCCAAAAATGATTTCTTTTTCATCATAAAATTTTTTAATTAAGCACGGGTTCTTTATAAGTACCCATACGTTTTAATTTTTCAAATATAAGTATATTTATAATCGTGACGACCCATAAAAATCCAAAAACAGATAGAAAATTCTCGCCACTTCCTTTCATTATAAAAAAATTAAAGACACTATGCAAGATAATTGCACATAGTAGTCCACCTAAAAGGTAAATACCACGGTATCGTTTTAAATAGAATGATAAGCCAAGTGCACTGCCGATCATTGCACTTGCTATGGCGTGTAATAGGGTAGACCCAAGGAATCTTAAATTACCAGTAAGCATTCCTACAACTGTACCATCTACACTAAATGGATTAAGTAAATAAAGTATATTTTCAAGAGCAGCAAAACCAAGTGCTGTTGCTATAAAATACATAGGGTAATCAATAGGTTTATCAATGTTACTATTACCATATATTATGATCATGATACCTGAGAATTTTAATAATTCTTCTATTGCTGACCATACTACTATTTGAGTACCGCCATCTTTAATAAAATTTAAAGAATATTTTTCAAGCCAAATAGCAACGAAAACAAGCAGTGCTCCTATAATAAAAGATATAATGACAAGACCAATTGGTTCTGGGTCTTCACTATCTTCTTCTTTAAACCAAAACCAAAGCCAAAATATTGCAGGTATTGCACCACTTAGTATTGCAAATAATAATGTTTTTGGATTTTGTAGTATTTGAAGCATACTGCTTATTTGTTAGGCCACTTTTCTACAATTAATAAATTCTTACCTTCGATCGGCATCATACTCCAGATCTCTTCTGTAACGAACGGCATGAATGGGTGAAGAATTTTTATTATTTTAACTAAAGTATTTAATAGGAATTGTTGTCTTGCTAACTTTTCTTCGATAGTTCCATTTAGTAATATATCTTTACTTTCTTCTATTATTACATCTGCAAAACGAGACCAAGTGTATTGGTATATTTTTTCTCCAACTAAATAGAATTTATAATCTTCTATTTCTTTTGTTATGTCTTTTATAACATCATCAACTTCTTGAATAAGAGCTTCTTCTTTTTCTGTGTAATCTGAGAAGTTACTTTCGTATATTATTTTATCAGTATTACTTAGTACAAATCTTGTGATATTCCAAAGTTTATTCGCATAATTTTTATATGCTCTTATTTTATCTTCAGACATCTTACTGTCATTCCCTGGACCTGTTCCTATGATAAGTGACATACGTACAGCATCGGCTCCGTATTTATTTGATACTTCAAGTGGGTCCATAGTATTACCTAAGGATTTACTCATTTTTCTACCTTGTGCGTCTCTTACTATTCCGTGCAAGTAAACTGTTTTAAATGGTATTTCACCTAATAGGTAAGTACTCATAAGAATCATACGAGCAACCCAGAAGAATATGATATCGTAACCAGTTTCAAGTACGTTGGTAGGGTGGTAAGTTTTAAAATCAGGTGCATTTAAGTCTGGCCATCCTAGTGTTGAGAATGTCCAAAGTCCTGAAGAGAACCAAGTATCAAGAGTGTCTTCATCTTGAGTCCAACCAGACTCTGTTGGAGCTTCTATCCCACAATAAATTTCTTCACCTTTATACCATACCGGGATTCTGTGCCCGTACCATATTTGTCTGGAAATACACCAGTCTCTAAGGTTTTCTATCCAGTTGTAATAAACCTTTTCAAAACGATCTGGGATAATATCTATGCCATCTTTCTTTACAGCTAGAAGCATGAGCTCTTTTAGAGTTTTATTATCTCTTTCTTTGATTGGTTTATTTACATTTATGAACCATTGAAGCTTTGGTAATGGTTCTATTATTCCGCCAGTTCTTTCTGCTGTTGAGACATTCTGATTTACTTCTTCTTCTTTTTCTAAGAGACCTTCATTCTTTAACCATTCCACTATAATATTACGAGCTTCAGTAGTTTTTTTACCAATTATATCTTCACCACCCTTTGTCATTTTTGCATATTCATTTATGACTTGCTTGGTTGGAAGGTTGTGTCTTTGTGCCATATCAGCATCTATCTGGCTATGTGCAGGGGTAACACCGAGTGCTCCTGTTCCGAAGTCTTTTTCTACGGCATTGTCTGCAATTATTTTTATCTCAAGTTTTTCTCCACAGAAATTTTCTATTGTATAAGTTTTACCAACATATTCTTTGTAACGAGTGTCATCTGGGTGAACTGCAACTGCAACATCTCCGACTTTTGTTTCAGGTCTTGTTGTAGAGATAGAAATAGGGAAGTCTTTTGAATATTTAAAAGTATACATTTTTGCTTTTCTTTCTTCGTAAACTATTTCATCATCAGAAATAACTGTTTGACCTTTTGGATCCCAGTTTACAATACGATGACCACGATATATAAGCCCATCATCATACATTTTTTTAAATGCAGTACGAACAGCAAAATTTCTTTTACTATCTAGTGTAAAAGCTTCACGAGACCAGTCTAAAGACGCTCCCATTTTTTTAGCTTGGTTGACGATTGTGTCGTGACTTTCTTGTGCAAATTTATTTACTCTTTTTAAAAATTCTTCTCTGCCTAGATCTGTCTTTCTTTTACCTTCTTCTTTTTCTAATATTTTTTCAACTTTTGATTGTGTTGCAATAGCTGCGTGGTCTGTGCCTGGAAGCCACAAAGTACGCTTACCTTGCATTCTTGCAAAGCGAACCATAATATCTTCGATTGTAAGAGTAGATGCATGACCCAAGTGAAGAGTTCCTGTGACATTTGGAGGAGGGAGCATTATTGAAAAAGGCTCTGCATCTTTATCTGCAATACCTTTTTCTATACAAACATCTGGATTAAAAAATCCGCTTTCTTCCCATAGTTTATAAATACGATCCTCTGTTTCTTTAGGGTCGTATGGTTTTAGTAATTTGGGGTCAATATTTGGTTCTTCCATATGTAAAATATAGCATTTCTAAGGATATATTTCAAAAATATAGATATTGACAAATAGTGTTTAATATGCTATCATATAGATAGTAAAGTTCTTTGATATTAGTTTTAATTGGTTTTCAGAGGAAATTTATATTTCTTGTGATAACCAATTAAAATTATTTTAAAATGAAAAAAGACGCAATTTGGGGATGGATAACTAAAATTTTAGTTTTTACCTACGTTACATTTGGTGGTGGTTATGAGCTTTACTCTCTTTTATGGAAAGGACAAGCTCATTCAAGTTTTATTTTTGCTTTCTTATCCGGTGCTATCTTTATTGGTAGAATCGGTTACGGAATTTCTTCCGGAGCAAAGAAAACTATTCCAGCAGATATTTACGGATTAGTTGTTATGTGGGCCGTTGCGTTCACAAGATTATATCTAAATGGTTTCTAATTATATTTAACAGACAGATTATTCGTAATCTGTCTGTTTTTTATTTACAAGCTTAGATTTCCTTCTGCTTTTATGGAGTTTATATTTTTTACAAATTTCTTATTTTTAGCTTGGAAGTAACCAGCGATAGCGATCATAAGAGCATTATCTCCAGTTAATTTTTTTGAAGGGAAGTGAATTTTTGTTTTTAATTTATTTTCTTTAATTTTTTCTTTCATTGTTTCCTGCAGATATGTATTTGCGGAAACACCACCACCAACTATAAGTGTTTTGATTTTATATTCTTTAATAGCTTTTACTGTTTTGTATACAAGAGTTTCGATCGTTGCATCTTCAAATTCACGAGCGATTTTTTGTTTTATATTTATGTCATCAAATACGTTTGGATCTTTTTCTTTCAAATCTCTTATCAAGTAAAGTACAGCAGTTTTTAATCCTGAAAATGAAAAATCATAATCCTTTGAGTGGATCATAGGGCGAGGTAAGGAAATTTCAGGTATTTCACTCGAAATGTTATTCCCGTCAGCACACAATAATTTTCTGCTGAAAATTTTGCTCGTACTCGGCCCGTCGGCCTCCGTAAGGCTTCCTGGAACAACATCTTCTCGCTTCATACCAGAACGCTCATTTACAGCCATCTTTGAAATCTCTGGTCCGCCTGGGTATGGTAGGTCAAGCATGCGAGCAACTTTATCGAAAGCTTCACCAGCTGCATCGTCACGTGTTTGTCCAATCTTTTTATATTTCATCCAGTCTTTTATCAATACAAGTTCAGTATGCCCACCAGAAACAAGCAATGAAAGCATTGGGAATAAATCGTCCTTCATATCAACTTGGAAAGTTTTTCCTTTGTTAGGGAATATTGAAAACACATGACCTTCCATATGGTTTACTTCTACAATCGGAATATTCCAATATGTACTGAGTGCTTTTGCAAAACTGATTCCAACCCAAAGTGCAGGTGCAAGCCCAGGACCTGTAGTGACAGCTATAACATCTATCTTTGGCTTTTTTATAAATGGCATTATTGTCTGCCATAATTCTTTGAGTTCTTGTTCTCTGTCTAAAATTTTATCTATTTTGTTTTGTAATTTTTTATCTTCTTTTATTTTGACAACAGAATGCATCTTTGCTTCTTTAAGTACTTTTTCTAGTACGTGCAGTATATTTCTTCCGTGCTCACGTTTGGCCATCATAGGGAACACACCTCCGTATTGTTTGTGGAGTTCTATTTGGGATGATATTTCATTGCCTAGTATTTTAAATTTTGCTTTTTTACCTTCTTGTTTTACTTCAACTATGGATATAGCTGTCTCATCACAAGAGGTTTCAATGGCCAATAATTTCATAAAAATACTATAACACAAGGGTTTTTATTTGACCACCTTTATGATAGAATAAAAATATATGAAAAAAGAACGATTGGGGTTTAATATTGCTGTTATGGGTATAATTACTTCTGGTAAGGATACACAGGTAAATTTATTGAAACAAAAATACAATTTACAACCAGTAGGAACAGGTTTATATACAAGAAATCTTTTGAAAGAAAAAAGTGAAGATGGTGAAAGAGCAAGAAAAGCTACTGGAAAAGGGGGTGCCTTACCAGTTGATTTAATGAAAAAATTTCTTATTGGCCAAATAAAAAATAAACCTAAAAATAAAGATCTTGTTTTTATAGGTGGACCTAGACTAAAACCAGAAGCACAACTTGTTAAAAAATTGTTAAAAGAAAATAAACAAAATCTTTTTATTATATATATAACTCTTTCAGATAAAGAAGTTTATAAAAGATCCTTACAAAGAAAGTCAGATGATAACATAAAAGATGTATATAAAATTTTTGATACAGAAAAAATAATAAAAGAAAGAATAAAAGTTCACAAAAATCAAGTAAGTAAAACTATAAAATATTTCAATGATTTAAAAATATTAAAAAAGATAAATGGCAATCAATCTGTTAAAAAAGTTTCAGAAGATATAGAGAAAGCCTTAACTTATTTTAAAAAATTAAATAATAAATAATTATGAAAATATTAAGCGAACTATTAGAAAATGTAAAAGTAGTAGAAAGTCACGGCAATCTAGATGCTCATATATCTTCGGTTTCTCTTAATTCAAAAAATATTACCCCACACTCATTATTTGTGGCTCTTTCTGGTAATGTTATCGATGGTCATATTTTTATCGATGAAGTTATAGAAAGTGGTGCTACTGCAGTTGTATACGAAAAAGATCCAAAAGAATTTAAAAATGGTGTTACTTATATAAAAGTTAGTGATACCCATAGTGCAATAGGTATCATAGCTTCCAATTTTTATAATAACCCTTCACGTAAAATGAAGCTTGTGGGTGTAACTGGCACAAATGGTAAAACTACAACAGCGACACTCTTACATCAGCTTTTCAGAGATTTAGGATATAAAGCTGGGATGATAGGTACAGTAGTAAATAAAATAAATGACAAATCATTTGAGGCAAGTCGTACAACGCCAGACCCAGTAACCTTAAATGAACTTCTTGCAGAAATGGTAGATGATGGTTGTGAGTATTGTTTTATGGAAGTTTCTTCTCATTCTGTTTGCGAAAAACGCATAGAAGGACTTTCTTTTGTTGGAGGGATTTTTACAAATTTAACACTCGATCATTTAGATTATCATAAAACTTTTGAGAATTATGCCGAAGCAAAGAAAGGATTCTTTGATGTGATACCTGCTACGGGGTTTGCAGTCGCAAATATAGACGATGAAAGAGGTGAATATATGCTAAGTACTACAAAAGCTCATACATATACTTTAAGCTTAAAAAAAGATGCAGATTTTAATGAAAGAATTAAAACAAAACTCATAGGTGAATTTAATGTTTACAATATTCTTTCCGTTTATGCATGTGCTATTTTACTCGGACAAGACAAAGAAAAAGTAAAAGAAATAATAAAAATACTTGAACCAGTCGCAGGACGATTCCAATATATAAAATCTTCAAATGGAGTTACTGGTATTGTGGACTATGCTCATACTCCAGATGCACTAGAGAATGTTTTAAAAACAGCAAATGAAATGAAAGATGGTGGTAAGGTTATCGCTATTGTTGGTTGTGGTGGAGATCGTGATAAAAGTAAACGCCCTATAATGGCTCGTATTGGTTTTGATATGAGTGATATTTTAATTCTTACTTCAGATAATCCTCGAACTGAAAAACCAGAAGACATTTTAAATGATATGCAAAAAGGTTTGTCACTCGACGATATAGATAAAGTAGAAATAATAATAGATAGACATATGGCAATACAAAAGGCTTGTGAACTTGCAAAGAAAGGGGACTTTATCTTAGTGGCAGGTAAGGGTCATGAGAACTACCAAGAAGTGAATGGAGTAAAAACACATTTTGATGATATGGAAGAATTACAGAAATATCTTAAATAAAATATGTTATCAGAAAAAATTATTTACATAGGAATTATAATAAATATATTTTTTTATATTCCGTATATAAAAGGTATTTTAAAGGGGGATGTTAAACCCAATTTAGTCTCTTTTTCTATATGGACACTCGCTCCACTCATAGGTGTGTTTTTACAATTAAAAGCCGGAGCTAATCTTTCTGTTCTAGGTACTTTCATGGCTGGATTCGGTCCATTTTTGGTTATTATTTTTTCTTTAATAAATAAAAATTCTTTTTGGAAAATAAATCGTTTCGATCTGATTTGTGGCCTCTTTTCTATTTTGTCTTTAATAATTTATATTATTACAAATAAGTTAGGAATTTCAATCTTGTTTGCTATCATAAGCGATGGATTAGCTGCTTTTCCTACAATTTTAAAATCTTTAAAATTTCCAGAAACAGAAAATGCCTTACTTTATATGGGTGGAATTATAAATAATATTTTAGCTTTATTAATAATTACAAATTGGACTTTCTCGATCTATGCCTTTAGTGTTTATTTCATTATAATAAATGCAATAATAATATTTTCTATTTATCATAAAAAGATTTTACTTTTGTTGAATTACAAATAATATGGAATATCAATCAGAAATAAAAATACATTCACATAGTTCAGTACCTGCGGCTTGTCAGAATTGCAAAAAAGACTTTACTATAGAGCCAGATGATTTTTCTTTTTATGATAAAATAAAAGTTCCTGCACCAACATGGTGTTCAGAATGTCGCATGATTCGCAGGTTTTCTTTTTCAAATGTATGGAATGTAAATTGGCGTAACTGTGATAAATGTGGAGTAAAAACTTTATCCATGTTTTCTGTGGAAGATAAAACTATTGTATATTGTCCAAAATGTTGGTGGGCTGATGATTGGGATGGTACAGAATATGAAATGGATTATGATCCATCTAAACCATTTTTAGAACAAGTTAAGGAACTTATTGACAAGACTCCACATGTTTCTGTGAATAATATGTATTCCAGTCTAAAGAATTGTGATTATGCTAATAGTACAGGATGGTCTAAAGATTGTTATTTAGTTTTTTGGGCAGATTATTGTGAAAATGTATATTATTCTACTTTAATAAATAATTTAAAACATAGCCTAGATTGTATTAGAGGTTTTGATTCAGAGCTTTGTTATGAATCAGTTGGATATAGTAATTGTTATAATTTATTTTATTCTGATGGGTGTGATGATTGTATAAATGTTTGGTTTTCAAGGAATTGTTATAATTGTCAAAATTGTATTGGTTGCGTAAATTTAAGCGGAGCTTCTTATTGTATTTTTAATATTAAATATTCAAAAGAAGAATATGAAAAAATTGTAAAAGGTTTAGATTTAAAATCTTGGTCTAAAATACAAGAATTTAAAGAAGAGGCTTTTAAGTTTTGGCTCACAAAACCTTACCGTATTTATCATGGTCACTCACTTAGTCATAATGTTACTGGCGATTATGTGTATACGTCTAAAAATTGTAAGGAGTCATATATTTTAAATGGAGGAGAAGATTGTAAATTTTGCCAAACCGTTACAGTAACACCAGTAAAAGATTGTTATGATTATTCAGGATGGGGAGCAAATGCAAGTATGGTTTACGAGAGTACTGTTGTTGGAGGTAATGCTAATTCTGTATATTTTTCTAATGAATGTTGGCCAGATGTTATTGATTTACAATATTGTTCATGGTCTATATCTGGGAAGAATAATTTTGGTTGTGTAAACCTAAAAAGAAAACAATATTGTATTTTAAATAAAGAATATTCAAAAGAAAATTTTTTTAAATTAAGAGAAAAAATTATAGAAGATATGAAGGTAAATCCATACATAGATAAATTGGGAAGGAAATTTTATTATGGTGAATTTTTTCCATTGGAATTTAGTAAATTTGCTTATAATAAATCAAACGCAATGCGTTTCTTTAAAAAAACAAAAGAAGAAATTTTAGCCCAAGGTTTTATCTGGGATGATTCTGAAAAAAATATTGGTCAATATACAATTACGGCTAGTGATTTACCAGATAAAATAGAAGATACTTCTGATTCTGTTTTAAAAGAATCAATAGAGTGTATGTCTTGTGCTAGAATATATAATATTGCAGAAGGAGAGTTAAATTTATTAAGAAAATTAAAATTACCTCTACCTCATCAATGTCCCAAATGTAGAGAAAACAAGAGATTTGAAAGAATGACTTTACCAGGGCTTTATGATAGAAAATGTGATAAGTGTGGAATAGAAGCAAGATCACCTTATAAAAAAGATCGACCAGAGATAGTATACTGTGAGAAGTGTTACCAACAAGAAGTATATTAAAGATTTAATATGATTAAAAACTACAAACAACAATTTAAGGGTAAAAAAATCACAGTCATGGGATTGGGGCTTTTAGGGAGAGGGATTGGGTATACTAAATTCTTGGCAGAATGTGGAGCTGATTTGATAGTTACTGATTTAAAAACAAAAGAACAACTTGCAACTTCAGTAAAAGCTTTAGAAAAGTTTCCTGATATTAAATTTGTATTGGGTGAACATAGACTCGAAGATTTTAAGAATAGAGACATGGTTGTAAAAGCTGCAGGAGTACCACTAGATTCTATTTATATAAATGAAGCAAAGAAGAACAATATTCCAGTTGAGATGGATGTGTCACTTTTTGCAAAGTGCGCACCTGGGGTTATGATTGTCGGAGTTACGGGGACTCGAGGAAAGTCTATGACCACAACTCTTATATATACAATCCTTAAAGATAATGAGAAATTATTAAAAAGGAATGTTTATGTTGGTGGCAATCTTCGAGGTGTTGCTACATTGCCACTTTTAAAGAAAGTAAAAGATGGAGATATTTTAGTTTGCGAGCTTGATTCATGGCAACTTCAAGGTTTTGGAGATGCAAGAATTTCTCCACAAATATCTGTGTTTACTACATTTATGCCAGACCACATGAATTACTATAAAGATAGTATGGAAAAATATTTTGATGATAAGGCAAATATTTTTAAATATCAAAACAAAGAAGACACTTTAATTATTCGCCCAGGTATGAAGGAATTTATAAAAAAGACTGACATAAAAGGGAAGTTAGTAGTTGTGAATCCAAAGAATGTTTCAGATTGGAAATTCAATGTTCCTGGTGTACATCATAGAGAGAATCTGGCTTGTGCAGTTGGTGTTGCAGAAGAATTGGGTATACCAGAAATAAAAATAAAAAAATCAGTAGCTAATTTTAAGGATCTGGAAGGAAGACTTCAGCTTTTGAAAGTATATAAAGGTATTAAAATTTATAATGATAATAATGCCACAACACCAGAGGCTACTATTATAGGCATAGAGGCATTAAAAAATGATAAAACAAATATAATTCTTATCTGTGGGGGTGCAAGTAAAAATCTTCCACTCGATAATTTTGTAAAAACTGTAAATAAATATTGTAAGTCTGTAGTAATGATTCCAGGAACAGGAACGGAGGATCTAGTTACTAATTACAAATTACTAATTAAAAATGAAATAGGGAAAGATTTAAAAGATATAATAAATAGTGCTTTATCTCAAGCCAAAAGAGGTGATATAATTCTTTTTTCTCCAGCTTTTGCTTCATTTGGAATGTTTAATAATGAATATGAACGTAATGATTTATTTATGAAAATAATTAAGAAATTGAAATAATTTTATGAGAATACCAATTGTAGATGAAGAAGATAAAATAATAGGTTACAAAGAAAGAGATGATAAGGATATACATACTATATATCGTGTTTCTTATTTATGGATCACTGATACAGATGGTAGAATTTTATTGGCACAACGCGCTCTTGATAAAAAACATGATCCTGGTAAATGGGGTCCAGCAGTTGCTGGGACAGTAGAGGAAGGAGAAACATATGAATCAAACATTATTAAAGAAGCAGAAGAAGAGATTGGTTTAAAAAACATAAAACCTGTATTGGGGATTAAGAGAAGACAACAAAATAAATATAATTATTTTACTCAAGAATTTTTATTAACACTACCATCTGGTTTTAATGATTTTAAAGTTCAAAAAGAAGAAGTTTCTGAAATAAAATGGTTTACAGTAGAAGGGTTAAAAGAAAAATTAAAAGAATCCCCAGAAGACTTTTTATCAGTAGTGAGTGTAAAATTAAATAATTTATGAAAAATTTAGAAATAGGAGCAATATATAAACATTATAAAGGTACAAAAGTAAAAGTGCTTGGTGATTGTTTTCATAGTGAGACCGAAGAGTCAATGGTTATTTATATACATTTAGAAGATGGTTATACTTGGGTGCGCCCAAGAGAAATGTTTTTAGAAAATGTTATAGTAGATGGAGTAGAAATGGAAAGATTTGAAAAGATTGATCAAGAGAATATAATAAAACCAAGTAAATAAACTTATGATAAAAGCAGTTATTTTTGATTTAAATGGGATATTTTTACAGAGTAGGAATCTTAGTGATAGATTTCAGGATGATTTTGGTATTTCTAATGATATATTTTTACCAAGGTTGAAGGAGATAATGGATCAAGTAAGGAAACCAAATGCATTACCAGCTTTTTCTTATTGGGAACCTGTTTTTAAAGAATGGAATATAAATCTAAATGAAAAAGAATTTTGGGATTATTGGTTTAGTGCAGAAATTCAATCAGATAGAATTATAAAATATGCTAGAAATTTAAAACAAAAAGGAATCAAGGTTTTTGTTTTATCAAATAATTTTAAAGAAAGGGCTAATTTTTATGGTCATTATCCTTGGATGCATGATTCAATAGATAAAGCTTATTTTTCTTGGCAATCTGGTTTTATTAAACCAGATGTTAGAGCTTGGGAATTAGTACTAAATGAAAATAATTTAAAAGCAGATGAGTGTATTTATTTTGATGATTTAGAGAAGAATATTTTATCAGCAAGAAGTGTTGGAATAGAATCATTTTTATTTACAAATGAAGAAGAGTTAGAAAAAATTATCAATGGAAAGATATTTATGTTACCTTAGAATCTTTCAATTTAACTGCTATTATTTCTCAAGTTAGACTTTTTGATTCTAAAAGATTAATACGAAAAATTGGTAAAATAGAATCAAAAGAATTATTAGATATTAAAAATAAAATTAGAGATATTATATAAAAACGAAATCCCACCAAAGGTGGGATTTCTCGGAGTCTCGGGCAAGCGAGACATTTACATAAGTATGATATAAGGTAATATGTATATATGCAAGATCTAGACCTAAAAAAAATTAAAAATGTGCACTTTATTGGAATCGGAGGGATTGGTATTTCGGCGATTGCTCGTATGATGATCCACGATGGTAAGGTGGTTACAGGGCAAGATATGCAAGATGGGGAAGTTGTACAAGAACTTCGCAAAGTAGGGACTTATATTACAATAGGTCAGTCGTATGAAAATATTCCGAGCGATACTGATCTGATTGTTTATACTATTGCAATAGACACTTATGACAAAGATTTAGCAGAAAGAATAAAATCACAAATAAATATTCCTGTTCGCTCGTATCCACAAATGCTTGATATTGTAAGTAGTGATAAGTATACAATTGCAATTTCTGGTACTCATGGTAAAACAACAACTACAGCAATGATTGCACAGATTCTACGTGATAATAAGAATGACCCTACTGTGATTGTTGGTAGCTTGCTCGTAGGTGAAAAATCTAACTTCATAGCAGGTAAAAGTAAATATTTAGTAGTTGAGGCTTGTGAATATCGCAGATCATTTTTAAACATCAATCCTCAAATTTTAGTTATTACAAATATAGATGAAGATCATTTAGATTATTATAAAGACATAGAAGATATTAAAAGTGCATTTCACTCTATGGCATTAAGAGTTCCTCGTGATGGTTTTGTGGTCTGTAATATACATGATGCTAATATTGCTGATGTTGTAAAAGATATAAATGCACACGTGGTAGATTATAGTGAATTTTTCAATGAGAATTTAAAATTAAAAATTCCAGGAATTCACAATAGGAAAAATGCAGCTGCTGCTATTGCAGTATCTTCTTTGTTAGATATCTCCAAAGATGATGCAGAAAAATATGTAGGCAATTTCCCTGGAACATGGAGACGGTTTGAATTTAAGGGTAATACTCCAAGTGGAGTTATGGTTTACGATGATTATGCTCACCATCCAAAAGAGATAACTGCAACACTGGAAGGCTTCCAAGAGTTGTATCCAAAAAGTGAAGGATGGAAGATCACAGTAATATTCCAACCACATTTATTTAGTCGTACTAAATTATTGCTAGACGATTTTGCAAAAAGTTTTACTGATTGCTATCAAGTTATGTTGCTTCCTATATATTATGCACGAGAGGTAGATGATGGTACGATTTCTTCTCTTATACTAGAGCATGAGATAAATAAATATACAGATAATGCAGAATCATTCAAAAGTTTTGAAGAACTAGAAAAAAATCTAATGGTCAGATTAGGAACTATGGGAGAAAAGGATATAATAGTAACAATGGGCGCGGGGGAAGCATTTAAAATAGGCGATTCTATTTTAGGTTAAATTATTAATAATAATTTGTGATACAATATAAATATATGGATAACAATAATAAATTTTTAATATTTCTAAACTCAAGACTTCTTGTTGGTTTAGGAATTGTAATAGCTGCTTCTATAGCTGCTTTTACTTTTTATCAAGTTCGTTCTTTTGATAATACTTTAACTGTGACAGGAAGTACTACAAAGCAAGTAACATCAGACCATGTTAAATGGGTTGGTGCTTTAAATCGTGTTGTAAAAGTAAGTACACTTAAAGATGGTTATGCAAATATGGCAAAAGATTTAGTTTATGTTAAAGAATTTTTGAAATCAAAAAATATTCCAGATGATCAGATAGTTATCTCTCCTATATTTATGGATCAAAATTACGATCAGTCTCAAGGAACTGAGAGAAGTTATACTCTTCGTCAGACTATCGATATCAACTCTGCTGACGTAAATGCAATTGCTGACATTGCTAAAAATATACAGCCTTTAATCGAAAAGGGAGTTATTTTCTCTACGCAATCTCTTGAATTTACTTATTCAAAATTACCAGAAGAGAGAGTTTCAATGCTTGCTCTTGCTGTGAAAGATGCAAAGTCCCGTGCAGCATCACTTGCAGAGTCTAGTGGTAAGTCTGTAGGTCAACTAAAGAATGCATCTTCCGGTGTTGTTCAAGTTATGTCTGCAAATTCTACCGATGTTTCTGATTATGGATCATATGATACATCAAAAATAGAGAAGTCTATTATGATGACAGTTAAAGCATCTTTTACTTTAAAGTAAACAAATGTTCATGAAAAAATATTTAATATTTTCATTGATTATATTGTCTAATCTTTTCGCATTAAATGTCTATGCGGAAACTACTACAAATGCTGGTTTTATACCAGGGCAGATTTGGTATTCCAAAGAGCCGCTAGTAGAAGGAGATATTGTAAATATACACACTGCTGTTTGGAATGGAGAGAAAGATTCACTTTCTGCAAAAGTAGAATTCTATGATAAAAATGTAATTTTAGGAAGTAGAGACGTAGTTCTTGCAGCGTCCGAGTTAAAAGATATTTCAGTTTCTTGGAAGATAACATCGGGAGACCATACTATTTCTGCAAAGATTATTTCATCAACTTCAACCATTTCTGGTAAAAAAGAAAATGTTGTATTAAGTAGACCTGTTACAGAGAGTGATACTCAGTCTGTTGCTGCTGTTATAAAGAATGCCAACGGAGAAACAGTTTCAAGTACAGATGTAATAAAGAACCAAATAGAAAAAGCAGGAACCGAGATCAATAATATCTTACCCGAGAGTGTAAGTAGTTCTATTTCGAGTAGTCTTTCTAATGTAGATAGTTTTCGTACCAATACCACATCTCTAGTAGATACTGCAAAGAAAGATGTACAAAAAGAAATCGATAGTATGAATAATACTGTTGTAAAATCAAACAGTAAAACAGTTGCTCAAAAGAGTACAATAGAAGATTCAGTTCAGAAACCTGTTGCATATATTAAATTATTTCTATTCTCAATACTCTCATTTATCTTCAGTAATAAAATAATTTTCTATGGAATTCTACTTGTTATACTTTTCTATGTAATACGTTTTATCTATCGTAAAATAAAGAATAGATAGGTTATTTGTCACTAAAAACTTTTTAGAGTACAATACAAATACTATGAAAAGGGTTATTTTTGATATATTACTATTTACTTCAGTTTTTATTTTCCCTTGGTGGATAAGCCTTTTTTTAGTACTTATAGGTATATTTGTATTTAAGAATTTCTACGAATATATCATAGTCAGTGTTATTGTGTATTCACTCTATGCTGTAAAAGGAGAGATGTTGATTTCATTCCCAGTATTATTTTCAGCAGTTATTATAGGTACTTATGTTATCATTCAGTATATTAGAGATAATATTATTTATATAAAAAATAAAAATGAGATTTAAAATTGGACACAAAAGAATAAAGAAGAATATTGACCCAGATGAGATATTTCTTGATTCTGAGAATCTTCCAAATTTTAACAAACAACAATTTGAAGGAAGGTTAGAAAAAGCGATTCCCAAAAGTTCTATTTTTGTAATAGGATCATTTTTTGTTATTGTATCTTTTATTTTTGTTTGGCAAATTACAAATCTTCAAATCATAAAAGGGGAAGCATATTTTAAAAAGAGCGAAAATAACACACTTCAGAAGCAACCAATATTTGCAGATAGAGGTTTAGTCTATGATCGTAATGGAGTATTGCTTACTTGGAATACTTGGAATAAAGAAGATATAAATAAATTATTATCACCAGAAAGATCGTACTTCTCATCTCCTGGTTTTAGTTTGCTTCTTGGTTATGTAAGTTCTCCTGCAAAAGATTCATCGGGTAATTATTGGCAAGAGAATTTTATTGGTAAAGATGGAGTTGAAAGTTTTTTTAATACAACTCTTACTGGTGTAAATGGTGTGCGTATTACAGAGACCGATGTAAAAGGTGTTGTTCAATCTGAAAATATAATAACTCCACCAAAATCAGGAGATAATATAAATCTCTCAGTAGATTCTCAGATTCAGAAAAAGATGTATGACTCTATATCTAAAATGGCAGAGAGTGTAAATTTCCAAGGTGGAGGTGGTGTTGTTATGGATATTAAAACAGGGGAAATTATTGCAATGACTAGTTATCCAGAATATAACAGTAATGTACTTTCTTTAGGTAAGGATAAAAAAATAATAAGTGGTTATTTCTCAGATAAACGCAAAGTCTTTTTGAATCGTCCAATATCGGGTCTATATAGTCCGGGTTCTATTGTAAAACCATTCTTGGGTTATGCTGCTTTAGTTGAAAATGTAATTACTCCACTTAAGACTATTTTTGCAAATGGTTCTATTTCAATTCCAAATCCATACTTCCCAGAAAAGAAATCTGTATTCAACGACCATGGAGTTTTCGGTTATGTAAATATAAAGAAAGCTATTGCAATATCTTCTGACGTATATTTCTATGAAATAGGTGGAGGTTTCGAAAGTCAAAAAGGTTTAGGAATAGTAAATATTGATAAATATTCAAAAATATTTGGTATAGGTAATAAAACAGGAATAAATCTAAATAGTGAAAAGGCTGGTGTTATCCCAACTCCTGAATGGAAAGCAAAAACATTCAAAGGTGATGCATGGCGCATAGGAGACACATATAACACTTCTATCGGTCAGTATGGTTTTCAAGTTACTCCAGTACAGATGGCTCGTGCAGCTGCAGGGATCGCCAATATGGGGACTATGTATACACCACACATAACACTTTCTGATAAAAATTTCTCTACACCAGAAATTGTTTCTATCGATCAAAATAAAATGAATGTTATTAAAGAGGGTATGCGTATGGCTGTTACTGAAGGTACTTGTACTGCTTTAAATATTCCTTCAGTTACTGTTGCTGCAAAGTCTGGTACTGCTCAGGTTGGTCTTGGTAACACAAATACAAACTCTTGGGTTGTTGGATTTTTCCCTTATGATAATCCTCGTTACTCTTTTGCTTTAGTTATGGAGCGTGGTCCAAAGGCAGCCTCTGGTAATGCAACTCGAGTTATGAGCGAAGTTATAGATTACATGAGTGTGTATACGCCAGAGTATCTAAAATAATTATTATTAATGTTTAATCTCAGTCCAATTTAATGGATATGGGGGTTTACTTATTATCATTAAATTGCTACAATCTCTCACTATATGGATGAAATAAATTACATAACAGAAGAAAAAAAACAGGCATTACAAGAAGAGCTTAATCACTTAAAAACCGTAAAACGCAAAGAGATTTTAGAGTCCCTAGAGGCAGCTCGTGCACTTGGAGATCTTTCAGAAAATGCTGAATATCACCAAGCTCGTGAAGATCAAGGAAAGACTGAAGATCGCATAATGCAGATAGATCACATGCTTAAATCCGCAGTGGTTGTTCGCAAGCACTCAAGTACAAATGTTGAAATCGGTACTACAGTAAAAGTAAGAAAAGAAAATCTAAAAGAAGAAATAACTTACAGTATCGTAGGAGCTGAAGAAGCAGATATGATAAATCACAAAATCTCAAATAAGTCTCCACTTGGAGAAGCTCTTTTTGGTAAAAAGAAAGGGGACGTTGTATCTATCAAAACTCCAAAGGGACTAGTCAAATACACCCTTGTTGATATACAATAGAGTATATGGCATCAATAGAAGAATTACGCGACGCGCGATTACTTAAAATTAATAAATTAAAAGAGGCAGGAGTGAATCCTTATCCTTCTTCTGTTTTGCGTGACTATTCAATAAAAGAAGTTAAAAGTTCTTTTGATAAATTGGCACCTCTTTCAGAAAAAAATAATATCTCTATCGCTGGTAGAGTTATGATTGTTCGAGGACAGGGAGCTATATTATTTATAGTTTTACAAGATGGTGATGAGAGGTTCCAAGCAGTTCTTAAAAAAGATGAGCTGGAAGAGAAGGTCTTTAATTTATTTGTAGATACTATTGATAATGGAGATTTCATCTCTGTGACCGGTTCTCTTTTTGTAACTCAAAGAGGTGAACAAAGTATTCTAATTAAAAATTGGCAGATGGCAACAAAAGCTCTTCTTCCACTTCCTGATAAGTGGCATGGACTTCAAGACATAGAAGAAACTTACAGAAAAAGATATTTAGATATTCTAATGGATAAAGAAGTTTACGATCGTTTCGTTACTCGTACAAAAATCATTAAGTACATCAGACGTTATCTTGATGATAAGAATTTCCTCGAAGTTGAAACACCTATACTCCAAAGAGAAGCGGGTGGTGCAATGGCTAAAACATTCAATACTCACCATAATGATTACGATATGGACATGGTCCTTCGTATTGCCCTTGAACTTGAACACAAAATACTCATGGTAGGTGGATATGAAAGAGTATATGAAATCGGAAAGAACTTTAGAAATGAAGGTTCCGATCCTACTCACTTACAAGAGTTCACAATGCTTGAGTGGTATGCTGCATATGAGACACTAGATACCAACATGAAGTGGACAGAAGAATTGATAAAGTCCATGGCTCTCGACCTTGTAGGTAAGACTATTTTCAAAGTTTATGATAATGATGGTAATAGTGTTGATGTTGATCTCGATACAGCTTGGCCACGTATTACTTTTGGAGAGTTGCTCAAGAGAGATGCGAACATAGATATTGAAACTATTAGTTTAGAAGACGCACGTACTGAGGCTTTAAAGTGGGGTGTAAAAGAAGACGAAGTGAAAAAGCTTGGCCGTGGAAATCTTTTAGATAAAATTTATAAAAAATGTTCTAGAAGTAAAATAATAAATCCTACTTTCATTACAGATTTTCCTGGAGATCTTAAACCTCTTGCTCAACAAAATGAAAATGGAACTTCAAAAGTTTGTCAGCTTATCATTGCCGGAGCAGAAATTACAAATCAGTATGCTGAGCTTGTAGATCCAAATATTCAAAGAGAATTACTCGTCGCTCAATCAAAAGCTAAAAAAGGAGGCGATGAAGAGGCGATGGATATAAGTGAAGGGTTCCTAACTGCGATGGAGCACGGTATGCCACCAATGACAGGTTTCGGAATGGGTATCGATAGGCTAGTCGCAATCTTAACTGAACAGAAGAATCTTCGCGATGTAATCTTTTTCCCAATAATGAGACCAAGAGAATAAAATAATAAATAAAAAACTGGAGCTATTAAATAGTTCCAGTTTTTTGATGTTTATAATCTTTGTAGATTATTAAATGCAATAGCATTAATAAGTGCTATTTTACATTGTTGATTATGTTTATTTGTACCAGAAATTTTCTTAAGCTTAATGATTTCTGTGTTTTCCAACATAAAAGACATTTCCAATAAAACATAATCAAAGAAAAATTCTGTTGGGGAATTTCTTTTTCTTGAATGGTTATTTTCATTTACCATAGAGATTTTATTTAAAGGTTAATTTATCTATATCATATATTAATAGTATATTTTGTCCAATATTTAAAGGGTAAATTCTTCGCCTGGTGGCTCAGAATCTCAGACCTCACGTCCTTCGAGTTATCCACATTTAAAGTGGGGATTGTGTTTGTATTGTGGGATAAAGTGGTTTATAATATAATCAAGTGGGATATGGTGGGAAATAAATAATATTCATATTTTACTTAACTATTATGCTTATTGGAGAATACACTCACACATTAGATGACAAGAACAGAATGTCACTACCCGTAAAATTCCGAAAGGAGATGGGTAAGAGTGTTGTTGTTGCTCCAGGACTTGATAATTGTCTTTCTATTTTTACAACAAAAGAATGGCAAAAAGTTTCATCAAAGCTTTCTGATTCTTCAATGCTCGCAAGTGATAATAGAAGTTTCTCGAGATTTATGTTTGGCCAAGCTGTGATCGCAGATGTCGATACAAACGGCCGAATACTAATCCCGGAAAATTTAAAAAATCGTTCAGGCCTTACAAACAAGGTTGTTGTTATTGGTGTTCAAAATCGTGCAGAAATCTGGAATGAGAAAGCATGGAACGATTATAAGAAAGTAGTAGAAACACAGGCCGATGCCCTTGCAGATAAGTTGGGCCAGATAGGAGTTCTTTAATATGACACATATTCCTGTATTAAAAGGTGAATCAATCGATGGATTAAATATCCAGAACGGTGATGTTGTTGTGGATGGAACATTAGGTGGTGGAGGTCATACTTTTGAGATGATCAAAAGATTTGGATCAAGTATCAAAATTATCGGACTCGACTTTGATGCTGATGCTATCGAGAGAGCCACAAAGCTTATCGGCAGTACTCCTTCTGACACAATTTTCAAAACAGTTGGATTCCAAGATATGGACAAAGTGCTAGACGAGCTTGGTATAGAAAGTGTTGATCGCATACTGCTTGATCTTGGTATTAGTTCTTTCCAACTTGAGGTTGCAGGTAGAGGATTCTCATTCTTAAAAGATGAACCACTCCTCATGACCATGAAGAAAGAGCCAAGTGAAGAAGATCTGACAGCTCGCGAAATCGTAAACACTTGGGAAGAGGAGACAATCGCAGATATTATCTATGGATTCGGAGAAGAAAAATATTCAAGAAGAATCGCAAAAGCCATAGTAGAAGCACGCAAAGAGAAAGAGATAGAAACCACTTTTGATTTAAATGAGATTTTAGAAAAAGCAGTTGGTAAGTCATACAAAGGTAAACGGATACACCCATCAACGAAAACATTCCAAGCCTTACGTATAGCAACCAATAGTGAGCTCTTCAATCTAGAACAAGTAATACAGAAAGGTTTCGATAGACTAAAGAATGGTGGGCGAATATCAATTATCACTTTCCATAGTCTAGAAGATCGTATAGTTAAAAAAGCATTTGTAGAATTAAAAGAAAAAGGAGTCGCAAAAATAATTACAAAAAAGCCAATAGTTCCGAGTGAGGAAGAAATAAAATCAAATCCAAGGTCTCGAAGTTCAAAGTTAAGATTATTAGAAAAATTATAAATTAATTAAAAAAATATTATGACAAAAGCAAAAGCAATTACAAACGACATAGCACAAAATATAGATACACAAAAGACATTGTTTCGTATTTTAATCACTGGTTCAGTAATACTGTTTGCTGCATATATTTACCTTGTAGGTTCTATTACATTCAATGTTATAGCTCGCAAGTCTCTTGAATCTAGCGTTGCAACTTTGAATACTCGTGTAAACCAGTTGGATTTGGCATATTTAGATAGTATGAATAAGATAGACAAAGATTATGCTCATTCAATAGGATTTGTAGACTCTCACCAGAATCTTTTTGCTTCACGTGATAGTATTAACCACGTTGCTATTCGCTAATGAAATTATCCTCGTTCCAAGTAAGAATACGGGTTGTTCTAATTTGTGTCTTTTTTGTAGCGTCTATCTTATTGATTAGACTTTTTTTTGTTCAGGTAATACATAAGAATTTATATACAGAACGTGCAGACAAGCAGTACGTAACCCCCGCAAGTAATATTTTTAATCGTGGGTCTATTTTCTTTTCTAAAAAAGATGATTCTTTGGTTGCAGCAGCGACTGTGGTTTCAGGTTTTAAGCTTGCAATCTTGCCGAAAGATATAGTAGATGCAAATGATACTTACGCTAAATTAAAACCATATTTAACTATGGACGAAGCTACCTTTTTATCAAAAGCTTCAAAAAAAGATGATCCATATGAAGAAGTTGCTACAGCTCTCACAAAAGAGCAGGTGACAGAAGTAGAAGGCCTTGGGATAAAAGGCATTTCAATATTTAAAGATAATTGGAGATCATACCCAGGGAATAATTTGGCTGCTCATGCTATAGGATTTCTAGCATATAAAGATAATTCTCTAATAGGTCAGTATGGTCTTGAGCGTTTTTATAATGCAACTCTTTCAAAACCAGCCGACGAAGCATATGTGAACTTTTTTGCTGAAGTCTTTTCCAATATAAGAGACACACTTTCAAATTCAAATAAAGGAAATATTATAACAACCATAGAACCAGTAGTTCAGTACAATCTTGAAGCAGAATTATCTGCGACTTTAAAGAAATGGAACGGGGATCAAGCTGGTGGAATCATAATGAATCCTCAGACTGGTGAGATCATAGCTATGGTAGGACTACCTGATTTTGATTTGAATAATTTTAAAAATGTAGATAGTGTTGGAGTTTATCGTAACCCACTTGTAGAAAATGTTTTTGAATTTGGTTCTGTTATTAAACCTCTTGTGATGTCTGCTGGTATTGATACCGGTGTGGTAACTCCAGAGACTACATATTTTGATGCTGGTTCTGTTGTTGTCGACAAGAAAACTATAAACAACTTTGACAAAAAAGGGCGTGGTATTGCAAGTATGCAAACAGTCTTGGATCAATCTTTAAACACCGGGATGGTCTTTGTGGAGAGTAAACTTGGGCATGATAAATTCCGTACATATATGAAGTCTTATGGTATTGGAGAAAAGACTGGCATCGATCTTCCAAATGAAACCTCTGGTCTTATAAAAAATATTGATAGTCCTAGAAATATTGAGTACGCCAATGCATCATTTGGTCAGGGTATAGCCCTTACTCCCATTGAAGCAGCACGTGCATTCTCTATTATTGCAAACGGTGGTAAACTCGTAACTCCTCATATAGTAAAAGAGATACAATATGACAATGGATTATCTAAAACTCCTACTTATCCTTTTGTAAAAGAAAATCTTCTTAAAAAAGAAACTACAGATACTGTTACAAAAATGTTGATACATGTATATGAAACTTACGATGGAGGAAAAGATAAATTCCCTAACTACAGTGTTGCAACAAAAACAGGTACTGCACAAGTGGCGAGAGAGGATGGAAAGGGGTATTATACAGATCGTCACATGCACTCATTCTTTGGTTATTTCCCAGCATATGATCCAAAGTTTCTAGTGTTTATATTTATAAAAAACCCAAAAGAGGTGAAGTATGCTTCTCAGACATTGATTCCTCCATTTATAAATATTACTAAATTTATTCTAAATTATTATAATGTTCCACCAGATAGATAATATGAAAAAGACATTCAAAAAAATTATAGTTCTCATAATAACTTGGCAAGCCAAGATTGTAGTTAAAAAGTATCATCCAAAGATTATTGCGATTACTGGCTCTGTAGGTAAAACATCGACAAAGGATGCCATTTTTACTGTATTATCTAAATTTAAAACAGTTCGTAAAAGTGAAAAAAGTTTTAATAGTGAAGTGGGTCTACCCCTGACTATTCTTGGTTTACCCAATGGTTGGGATGATCCATTTATATGGTTTGAGAATATTATTCGTGGATTTTACCAGATAATATTTAAAGTCTCATATCCAGAATATTTAGTTCTTGAAGTTGGTGTTGGAAAACCAGGTGATATAAAAAAGAATGTTGTACCTTGGTTGAAAACTGATGTAGTTATCATTACTCGTTTCCCAGATAAGCCTGTACATGTAGAATTCTTTGGTTCTGTAGAAAAGATAATAGAAGAAAAAAGTGCACTGATTTCTTCTTTGAAAAAGAATGGAATACTTATATTAAATCATGATGATGAAAAAGTATATTCACTTCATTTAAAGTCCAATCATAAAACTGTATCATTTGGATCCAATGATAATGCTACATACCGTTCAGTATATCCTACATATTTGTATACAACTCGTAATGGATTAAAAGTTCCAAATGGAATTAATTTCAAACTATTATATGAAGGTAATACTTTTCCTGTAAATTTACCTAATATTTTAGGGGTACACAACATAGGCCAAGCTGCTTCAGCTGTTGCTTGTGCACATATGCTTGGTTGTGATTTGCTTGAATCCATAAAAGCTGTAAGTGAGTATATGACTCCACCAGGTAGACTTTCTTTAATAGAAGGAATAAATAATTCTGTAATAATAGATGATACTTACAATTCTTCTCCTGTTGCAATGGAAGCAGCTATAGAAGTACTGAAAGAAGTGGAAGGTAAAAGAAAAATTGCTGTACTTGGAGATATGCTAGAGTTAGGAAAGTTTACAGTAGAAGAGCACCATCTTGTAGGAGAGCATATTGTAGGAGTTGCAGATATTTTAGTTGTTGTGGGACCAAGAGCGAAAACTATCGCAGAAGGAGCACTTGAAAAAGGTTTTCATCAGAAAGAAATATATACTTTTGATTCTTCAAAAACTGCAGCTAAATTCTTAGAGGGAGTAGTAGAAGAAGGTGATATCGTACTTATAAAAGGTTCCCAGGGTGTACGTCTAGAAAGGGCTGTGGAGTCCGTTATGGAGCATAAAGAGCTAAGGACGACCTTATTATGCCGTCAAGACAAAGAGTGGAAAAACAGGTAAAAACAAGACAATAAAGGGCTGCCGTAGTAACGGCAGCCCTTTATTATTGTTTACGGTTAAACAATAAACATAATTTCTGTTAAGATATAAAAATGAAAGAAAAAATAATGCCAATTTTATTTATTGGTCACGGTAGTCCAATGAATGCAATAGAAGATAATGAATTTACAAAGAATTTTAAAAATATCTCAAAAGACATAGAAAAACCCAAGGCTATTATTTGTATTTCTGCTCATTGGTTTACGGACGGCACAAAAGTTACAGCTATGAGTAACCCTAAAACAATCCACGATTTTTATGGTTTTCCAAAAGAATTATATGACATAGAGTATCCTACAAAAGGTGATGTTGCGCTTGCAAAAGAAGTTGAAGAATTACTTTCACCTATTAAGGTTGAGTTAGATTTAGAGTGGGGACTTGATCACGGTTCATGGTCTGTTTTAAGGCATATGTATCCGAATGCAGATATTCCCACTATTCAGATAGGTATAGATTATAATAAATCACCAAAGTATCATTTTGATTTAGCAAAGAAGTTAGAATCTTTAAGATCAAAAGGAGTTCTTATTATTGGTAGTGGAAATATAGTTCATAATTTAGGCATGGTTGATTTTGATAATATTGAAACACACGATTATGGTTATGATTGGGCAAAAAAAGTTCGAAAACAAATAAATGAATATATTTTAAATAATAATTTTGATCCTATTTTAGATTACCTAAAACAGGGGAGTGATTTTCATTTAGCTATTCCAACTCCTGAACATTTTTTACCACTCATTTATATTCTTGGTTTAAAAAAAGAAAACGAAAAAGTAGAATTTTTCAATGATGTCCTTGTCGGAGGTTCTCTTAGTATGACTTCTATGATAATAAAATAAATATATGAAAATCGAAATTATAGGCTCGGGTTGTAAAAAATGTAAAGCATTATTTGAACTTACCGAAGTGGTAGTAAAAGAATTGGGTATTAATGATACTGTTTTATATAGTACAGATGTTACTAAAATTGTTTCTATGGGGCTTATGAGTAGTCCAGTACTTACTATGGGTGATAAACCTGTGTTAGTGGGCATTCTTCCAGATAAAGAAAAATTAAAAGAAATTATATCCAAGAATTTATAATATGTTTTATCCAATACAATTATTTGCAGATTGGTTAACCTATACAGTTTTTGGGATTATTCCTAAAACATTACTCTCAGATGCAGTAAACTTTTTTATTTTTGATACAATTAAAATTTTTATTCTTCTTGCTGTTATTATATTTTCAGTTTCTATTATTCGTTCATATCTACCACCAGAGAAGATACGATCAATACTTTCTCGAAAGAATAAATATGTAGGGAATATTTTAGCCTCACTTCTAGGTATTATTACTCCTTTTTGTTCTTGCTCAGCTATTCCATTATTTCTTGGTTTTGTTCAAGCTGGGGTGCCACTTGGAACTACTTTCTCTTTTCTTATTGCTTCACCCATGATCAATGAAGTAGCCTTGGTATTACTACTTGGCTTATTTGGTTGGAAAATAGCACTTATCTATATTATAAGTGGTTTAATTATTTCTATTTTATCTGGAATCATAATAGGGAAGTTAAGGGTGGAGAATCTGGTTGAATCATTTGTCTATCAAAATTCTATAAATAGTAATATTGATTTACCTGATATGACAAAAAAAGAAAGAATAGATTATGCTGTGGATTATACTTTGGATATTCTTAAAAAAGTATGGCCTTATATATTGGTAGGTATTGGTTTGGGTGCTTGGATTCATGGCTATCTACCTGCTGACTTTTTGGCTCAATATGCTGGTTCTGGTAAATGGTATGCTGTGCCGCTTGCTGTTCTTATTGGTATTCCTCTTTATTCAAATGCTGCTGGAGTTATACCACTTGTATCTGTTTTAACTGAAAAAGGAGTGTCTATAGGGACGACACTCGCATTTATGATGTCTGTCACAGCGTTATCTCTTCCTGAATTTATGATATTAAAGAAAGTGATGAAAACAAAATTAATCCTAATCTTTGCTGGAATAGTTGGAGTGGGAATTATGTTTACTGGGTATTTGTTTAATATAATTTTATCTTAAATTATCTATACTTCCCAAATCTGTAATATTTTTAAATCCTGCATTTTCTAACATACTTTTTGCCATCATGGATCTGTTTCCAGATTCACAATACACAGAGATTTCTTCATTTTTATCTACAGTAGGGAACACACCTTGCATTATATCCATAATGTCATGGTTTATGGCATTATCAATATGACCCATTTCGTATTCTCCTTTTGTTCTAACATCTATTAAAATCATAAGTGTATTTTAGCATTAATTTATATAAAATAAATAGCCAGTTCTTAATAATTTAAGAACTGGCTATTGTTGTGTTGGGTAGAAATTTTAAATACTAAAAATTTCTACAACTCCATGATCTACTACGACGACAGGGATTCCGCTGATCTGATCGATTTTTGCTGACGCTTCTTTGTCAAAAAATGAAATGATATTAACCATATCTTCTTTCATTACCAAACCTCTCACAAAAGGTGTTTCTCCTTTATCGCGAATTGGTTGCCAATCAAAATCGGGCTTAAGAATATGAGCAATTTCTTCACCGTACGGAGTATCAACATTTATTAGGTTAATAGTGAAATCCTTAGGATTAAGATTCTTTTCCGTAATTTTGTTTTTGAAATACTCTATTATTCCTAATTGAAATAAATAAGTTTCAGCACATCTTTTTTTCAATGCCACCTTATCTTCCTCGGTAATACATTCTATTTGCTTTTCCATTTTTAAAAGAATTAAGATTATGAATATTGGAAATTATTTAAACAAACATTACCATAAAAGTGGGAAGTTGTCTATGAATAAAAAAGACTGAAATACTTTAAAGTATTTCAGTCTTTTGATTTAATAAAATGAAAATTTAGCCAATATAGCCAATTTTTTCATTTAAAGAACGTAATGTTTCAACAATAATAATTATGCATGCTTCTTTTGATGGATTAGGTTGTCCTGGAGTATACCAAGGATGAGTTAAACCACTTGAAAGATTGATTCGCGCAAGTGCAAGTTCATAACCTGATTCTCTTAAGATGGTTGCAACTTCACCGGCGTCTCCACCTTGTGACTTTCCAACACCAGGAATAAGTAAGGGTATATCTTTACCGGCAAACTTTTTTCCAAGAAGTGTAAGTTCCTCTGGTGAATTACCTGCGGTTACAGCTCCAACTCCAGGTTTTCCTTTTGCCCAACTAATAACATTGTCTGCTGTTTGCTCATAAACCAAACGACCATCTGCCATTTTTTTAAGTTCAAGATCTGCAGCACCTTTGTTTGTAGTTTTCACAAGCAAGTAAGAACCGTTACTTTTTTCATTGTTGCAATAATCTGTAAATGGACCTATGGAATCACTACCCATATAAGTATGAACAGTTACGGCATTAGCATACCATTTTTCAAATCCATAACTTGCCCATTTAGTTGAGCTTGTTCCAATGTCTCCTTTTTTGAAATCAATACAAATAGGAATATCTGGAAAATATTCATGGATCAATTCAATCATTCGTACAAGGGCATTAGATCCGGCATAATTTCTTTCGAAAGGAAAATCAAATTCTTGCCACCATGCCAAGTTCGGTTTGAACATACCAGGACTTAATCCTTGATCTTTCATCTCGATAAATACTTGTTCCATAAATTCAACAAATCCATCTATACCTTTAGTGGCATAATAAACAGGAAGAGATTCAATAACTGGATCAAGACCAAAAGAAATAACACTTCCAGATTTCGCTGATGATTGTCGCAATTGAGTTAAAAACCCAAAATCGAATTCAAGCTTATGCCGGTCAAACCAACCTTCAGGATCACTTATCCAATCTACCAAACTACCATATTCATATTCAGAAAGTGAAAGTTTTAAGAAAGGTAAAAGATCACTAATAGTAAGGAGTGGTGTGTAATCAAATCCTGATGTTTTAAATTCCTCTTTTACTTTTTGCATTTCATAAGAGAAAATCGAAACACAAAAAACTTTAGATGCTCCAGATTTTTTAATGATCTGAGCATTTTCAATAATACTTCCTGCTGTAGATATCAAGTCTTCAATCAAGAAAACTCTTTTACCTGAAACATCAGCACCCTCGATAAGTTTTCCAAGGCCATAGTCTTTCATTTTAGCGTCTGAGCGAACATAAGCTGATGGAAGTTCAAGTACATGAGATAAACGTTCTCCGTAAGTAGCAGCACCGGAATAAACGGACATAATTACATCAAAATCTTTATCGATGAAAATATCATCCAAAGAGTCAATAATTAGATTGTTTAGATCTGGGTACGCTCTCGTGCCACGAAAATCACAATAAATTGGGCTTTTAATACCAGATTTAAATGTAATCGGCATTTTAAAGTTGGTTTTTATGATCCCATACTTTAAAATTAATTCAATTAATTTTTCTTTTTTCTGCATAACTTGATTTATTAAATTGTGGATACTAATACAAAATTTGTCTAAACATTAACATAAAAACAGTACTATGTCTATATCTAGAATATGTATTTGTTTTTAATGTAAACAAGTGATATATTCACATTAAATAGATAATCTCTTTGAAATAAACAACTAAAAATACCGTTATGAAAATTAAAAAATTAGATTTTAAACATTTTGTCTTTGGACAGGCTGGTGTTCAAGGTTTTTTTTGTGAATCAGATGAACACAAACATCACAAATTATTTAACTTGATCCCAGGATTTTCTTTTAAGAATATGGTTTTTGTTGCAAAGACAATTACTGTAGATCCTAGAATTTATCCCTTATCATCCAACACAGAGCTTCGTGATGGATACAAAGTGAAAAGATTTTTACCAAAATCAATTTGGGTAAGTGTAAAATCATTCTTTGGTGGCTATATGCTAAATGCTGTAGGGCTAGCGAACCAGGGTGCAATGAAAATGTTTTCTTATGGAAAATGGCAAGAAAGAAAAGAACCATTCATGTTGTCGTTTATGCCATTAGGAAAAACTATGGAGGAAAAACGTTTGGAGGTAGTAAATTTTTGTACTGCATTAAAAACTAATTCAGACCCTAAAAAGTCAATTAATTATGCATTGCAAATAAATTTTTCATGCCCGAATACTGGACATGAACAAAAGCAAAAATTGGATGAAATAGTATGCGTATTATCTCAATTCAGAAAATCACTTCCAGAATTAATCCTTGTGCCAAAATTTAATCTTTTAGTTGAACCAGAAACAATTTCTATTCTTAAATCATATTGTGATGCATTTTGTTTAACAAACACAATAGGTTTTTGGGAAATGGAAGATTCTATTAATTGGAAAAAACTTTTTCCAGAAGAAAAATCGCCATTAACTAAACATTTTGGTGGTAAATTTAAGGGAGGGTTATCTGGTAAACCATTGTTTTCATTATTAGTAAAATGGCTTGAAAGAATGCAAAAATATGATGATACTGTCATTATTATTGCAGGTGGTGGAATAATGAATAAAAGTAATATTTTTAAGTTGTCACAATTTAAAATTGTTCACGGTGTAGCGCTTGGTTGTGTGGCTACTATTCGTCCATGGAAACTTCAATCCTTAATTAATTATGGAAATGAAATCTTTGAAAGACGAAAATTTGAATAAAATTAATATCAAAAAATGGAGAGACAATATTATTGTCTCTCCATTTTATTTTACATTATATAAGATTTTTTCTTATATACATTTTTAACAAAAAGATGTCAGAATGAATCTATTCATAAGTTTCCGTATTATCACCGTTTTTTATGGTAACTTTAGGTCCGTGCAAAGAAGAGAAAACTGTCCCAATAATTTTAGCCTCAATATTAAAACTGTTGGCTATGCTAATTATTTTGTTAGCAGTTTCTTCGTCGCAGTAAAACTCCATTCTGTAACCCATGTTGAATGTTTTACACATTTCCCTGAATTTGGTTTTCGTATCGTTTTGAATCAATTCAAAAAGGGGAGCAACCAATCCTGTCAGATCTTTATACACTTCCACATTGTCAATAAATTTCAGAACCTTAGTTTGTCCTCCTCCAGAATTATGAATAATTCCATGAATTTTTTCTCTTGGAATTTCTTCAAGAATTTGTCTTACTACAGGAGCATAAGTTCTTGTAGGAGAAAGGATAAACCTTCCGAAGTCTAAACCATTTGCGGATTCGTGACCAAGATCAATATCAACAATATCAGTAACCTGTCTTTTTCCTCGGTAAACAAGCTCCGGGCATTCCTTTAATAGAATTGGGTTAAAAGTTTCTGGATAAGCCTCGATATAATCTTCACAGAAAATATCATGCCTACTAGAGGTAAGTCCATTACTTCCCATACCGGAATTATAGCTATCTTCATAAGAAGCTTTTCCAAAAGAGGAAAGTGCCACTACGCAATCGCCTGGTTGAATGTTGATATTGATGACATCTGACTTTTTAATTCGGCAAACGATAGTATTGTCTACAATAATAGTTCTTACTATGTCACCAACGTCAGCAGTCTCACCACCAGAGGGTTCGATATTAATGCCAAAATTTCTCAGCACTTCATAAAACTCTTCGGATCCATTTACTAACTCAGCAATAACTTCTCCTGGAATAAGGTGTTTATTCCTTCCGATTGATGAAGAGATTAATATGTTTCCATTTGTTGCACCGACACACATCAGGTCGTCGATATTCATTACGATTGAATCTTGTGATATTCCTTTGAAAACTGAAATATCACCAGTTTCTTTCCAGTAGAGATAGGCCAATGAGCCCTTGGTTCCAGCACCGTCTGCGTGCATAACAATACAATATTCTGGGTCGTTACCCAAAAAGTCTGGTAAAATTTTACAGAATGAGTTTGGAAAGATTCCCTTACTCAAATTTTTGATTGCATTGTGTACATCTTCTTTTTCTGACGATACACCTCTTTTGTCATAATTGTCTGCCATGTTTTTGTTATTTGATTGTTATTACTAGTACAAAATTTGTCTAAACATTAACATAAAATAGGGGAGTTGTCTATAAATGGTTTTATTTTATTTTTTTTAAAATAAAAGCCGTACTTATATTGTATTAAGTACGGCTTTTGATTTTTATTTACATGGATTACCAATCTTTTCATTAAGAAAAGAAACAACTTTTTCTTTTGCCATTTCGATTTGTTCAAAGGCAAATTTCTTTACAGTTTCAAATTCATACAAAGGAAGATAAAGACCTCTCTCATCTGTAAATACGTGACTATCTACAAAAGTTTCCCATTCATGATCACTCATTTCTTTTTGACCGAGCTCTTGGTAATAACCAGGATTTAGAAAGTACCCAGACACAACTTCTTCGAAAGGAATTCTTGTAAGGTATACATCACGGTCCCAACAAGGTGTCCACGAGAGTATTTCTCCTTCATGAAGAAAAACAGGATGATTGTTCCTAGGATAGATAAATTGCTGATTTCTTAATACTTGCCAAGCAAGTATTCTGACCCATCCTTTGTCGGGGCGGAAAAGTTGCTTTTCTCTACCTTTTTCTTCGATCTGAGACAAAAGGAAAGATAATTCATTTCTTAAGCTTTTATTCTCTGTTTGGATATATTCATCATAAATACTCCAAAAATGTAAAACAATTTCTTCCTTCATATATTTCTATGTTTAGAATGAATTTTTTCTTTAGATTAACACTGATTAAGGGGATTGTCAATTGTGAGGCATCGTATATATTGAACCTTGTGAATGTGTTTTATTGTAACAGTTTTTCAATATCTAATTTTTTAGGTTTATTTGTTATGATAACCTTTTTATCTTTTATGGATTCCAGTAATTTAAACATTTCCTTTTTATGACCTTTATTCCAATTCAATACCCATTTGAAAAATTTTAAATCAATTTTATCTTTTCTGCCTTTTTCCATTCCATATCTTTTTTCTAATCCAAGATTAACCATTATTGATCTTTTAAAAATATTAAATAAATGACGATAAGTTGGGACATGTATAAAAATTATCAAATCAGCCCAATCTATTCTTTCAGGAAGTACATGTGAATAATTACCATCTACAACACCAGTATCATTTCCAAGAAATTCTTTTTTGCAGATATTTAACCATTCACTTTTTGCTTTTTGTGACCAATCTGAATTTAAAAGTATGTTGTCTAAATGGTGAATAGGGTAGCCAGTGTATATACTGATCCTATTTGCGAGGGTAGATTTACCAGAACCACTACCACCTAGAACTATGATTCTTTTGTATTGCATGGGTTAATGATAGCAGAAATTGGGGATAGATTTGCTAGTAATTTTTAATCTTATTAAGACCCTTCTCGTTGTAGAAGAAATTTGGTATCATATAAATATGTCAAAAAATGAAAGAAAAACTGAATCAATAGTTAGAAAACACTTTGATATGTTTATTGATGATATAATTTTAGAAGAGCAATCTTCTGATAATCCAAAAATAAGTAAATTACTAAAAACTGCTTCTAAAAGTGGAATGGGAGCTGGTTTTCCTGAATTTATTATTCAATATAAAAATAATCCTGATTTTATTATTGTAATAGAGTGTAAAGCAGATATCATTAAACACGAAAGTCCTACTCGTGATAAGTATAAAGATTTTTCTGTTGATGGTGTTTTATTATATAGTTCTTATTTGTCAAAAGAATTTGATGTTTTATCTATTGCTGTTAGTGGTGAATTAAATACTAATAAAAAAGTTTCTCATTTTTTACAAGTCAAAGGGGATAAAAAAGCAATTGAAATTTTTAGTGATAAATTATTAAAACCACAAGACTATCTTGAAGGTTATATAAAAAGTCCTGAAAAATTTAGGCAAGATTATGAAAGACTATTAGACTTTTCAAAAGAATTAAATGAAAAATTACATGGACATAAAATTATTGAAAGTGATAGAGGTTTATTGATTAGTTGTATTTTGATTGCTTTAGAAAATAAAGCATTTGCTAAATCATATAAAGATTACGAAGACCCAAAACAACTTGCAGAATATTTAGTAACTACTGTAAAAAATGAGTTTGAGAATGGAAATATTGGTGATTCTAAATTAGTAGTTTTAGTGAGTCGATTTGAATTTATTAAAACAGATATGTCTTTATCCAAAAAGATGAATGTTTTAAGAGATATTATTTCTGATATTAATGAAAATATAAAAGATTTTATTAAAACACACCAATATTTTGATGTATTAGGTCAGCTTTATATAGAATTTTTAAGGTATGCAAATAGTGATAAGGGATTGGGTATTGTTTTAACCCCTCCACATATTACTGAATTTATGGCTGAATTAGCTGAAGTAAATAAAGACAGCACAGTTTATGATAATTGTACTGGAACAGGAGGTTTTTTAGTAAGTGCCATGAGTTTAATGATTAAAAATGCAAAAGGAGATCAAGAAAAAATAAAAAATATTAAGAAAAGTCAGCTCATTGGAGTTGAATACCAGGCTCATATTTTTGCATTAGCTTGTTCAAACATGTTTATACACCAAGATGGTAAAAGCAATATTTTAAATGGAAGTTGTTTTGATGAAGAAATTATTAAAGAAGTTAAAAAATATAAACCAACTGTTGGGCTTCTTAACCCTCCATATAAATCAGATAAAAAAAATGATGTGGATGAATATGAATTTATATTGAATAATCTTGATTGCCTAGAACAAGGAGGTAAATGTGTAGCAATTATTCCTATGCAATCAGCACTAGCTCAAACGGGTAAAGTTTATGAGTATAAAAAGAAGGTCCTAGAACAACATACCCTTGAAGCTGTTTTTTCTATGCCAGACGAATTATTTTTTAATTCAAAAGTTGGAGTAGTATCTTGTATTATGGTATTTACAGCTAAAAGATCTCATCCTAAAAACAAAAAAGTTTATTTTGGTTACTATAAAAATGATGGTTTTGTAAAAAGAAAGAATAAGGGTCGTGTTGATCTTTATGGAAAATTTGAAAAAGAAATTAAGGGTGATTGGATAATTTCTTATATGAATAAAGAAGAAAAACCTGGTTTTAGTGTTGCAAGAGTTGTCTCTGCTGAAGATGAATGGTGTGCTGAAGCTTATATGGAAACGGACTATTCAAATTTGAAAGAAGAAGATTTTAAAGACGTTATTAAAAATTATATTTCTTTTAAGGTAATTAATTATGAAATATAAATCTTTTTATTTGGTTAACAATGGAATTAATAATGGACTTTTTGAATTAAAAGTTGGTGGTGATAGAGATAAATTAGTTGATGATTTATATTCAAAAAGAAAAGTTAATATTGTTTCAAACACAACAAATAACAATGGGGTTGAAAGTTATATATTTAGAAATGATATAGGAATTAAAAATTGTATAACTATTGCAACAAGAGGAAATGATTATTTTGCTTGCTATCAAGATGATTATACTGTTACCATTGTACGTGCTTTATTGCTTTATTCAAATAAATTTAATTTAAATAAGTATATAGGTTTTTATATATGTTCTTTGATTAGAATGAATAAATATAAGTCAGCATATGGAAGAGTTTTATCTGGAGATAGATTGGAACAAGAAAAAATAATGCTTCCTATTGATGAAAATGGAAATCCAAATTGGAAGTATATTGAAGAATTAACTCAAAATATATATAAAAATATATACAAAAGATTTAATACAAAATCTGTTATTGATAAAAAAAATAAACTAGAAATTAATATGTGGAAAAATTTTAAATTAAATAATTTATTTAAAATTGAAGGAAGTAAAACAACACCAATATTAGATATTCAAGAATTTGGTTTTGGAAATTTCCCTTTTGTTACTACGTCTGCAACAAATAATGGAGTTGAGGGTTTTTATGATTATTTTACAGAAAAGGGTAATATTTTAACCGTAGATAGTGCTGTTATTGGTTATTGTTCATACCAACCTTTTGATTTTTCAGCAAGTGATCATGTTGAAAAACTTATTCCTAGGTTTGAAATGGATAAATATATTGCAATATTTTTAGTTACTATTTTAAATAAAGAACAGTATAGATATAATTACGGAAGAAAGGCTAGTCAAACAAGATTAAAAGAAAGAGAAATTAAGTTACCTTCTAAAGATGGAAATCCAGATTGGAATTTTATGAGAGATTATATTAAATCTTTACCTTATTCTACAACTCTTTAATAGATAAAAATATAATTCTATAAAAATCTATAAGCTTAGGGTCACTATTGTATGCTTCGCATTCTATCCCATTGTGATCACAAGTTACTAAATTTTTTACTTCTTAAAATCTGGTATAAAACATAAGAAAAAATCTTGTAATAACAAAATAATGAGAGTAATATTTACACATGGCCTTATTAAAATTTAGTGTAAAAGATCGTAAATCAATAAAGTTAGCTGAAACAGATATTGTACCACCAGTTATGGTTATTGCTGGACCTAATGGAGTCGGAAAATCGACCTTACTATTTGCTATTAAAGAAGGAATTGGAGATAAAGATAAATCAACTCGAATATTGTATCAAGGCCCCCATCGAGTACTTAGGCGTACAAATGTGAGAAGAAGCTGGCTTGGAGGTGTTTTTCGAGGTCTTTCTAGTTTATTAGAATCAAATGATGTTTCTGGGTATGAAGGTTTAAGTTTCCCTAATTCATCTAGAACTCCAGAAAATGTTGATGAAGTTGGAAGTACAATAAAGCATACTCTCGGTAAAATAGAAAATAGACGCCAGACTCTGCTATCTTCAACAATAGATCGTCTTAAAAAAGATGGTAAATCTCTCGATATAAATTCTCTTCCAGATATATACGGACCAGCAAGAGAATTAACTAAATATCTTTTACCACATTTATGTTTCCATAAAATTGATTTTACAAATGAAGATGATATTAAATGTCTTTGGGAACGTCACGACTTATCAGGTCCTAAATTTATTGACATTGATGAATTAAGCTCAGGAGAAAAAGCTGTTATCGTATTATTTCTTCCTTTATTAGAAGATCAAATAGAATCAAATCTTAAATTACTTAAACATATTGGAGAAGAAAATGTAGAAACATTAATTGAAAAAGAAGATCGCCTTATTTTAATAGATGAACCAGAAATTCATTTACACCCAGATTTGCAATCAAAAATTCTAACTTATATGAGGGCAATCACTCAAAAAAATCCTACCCAATTTATAATAACAACACATTCTCCAACAATTTTAGATCAAGCATTTGATGATGAATTATACGTTCTTGAAAGTGCCTCAGAAAATCCGAATGAAAATCAATTAAAAAAAATTGCTACAAATGCAGAAAAATTGGAGGCATTAAAACAATTGGCCGGTAGTACTTACTTTCTTACCACTGGTCGTGTTATTGTTTGTATTGAAGGAGAACGTGATAGTGATCCAGAAAAACCGACAGATGCAAGACTTTTAGATATTTTATATCCAAGAACAACTGCTGTTACTTTAGTTCCAACTACTGGAAAAGGAAATGTAATAAATACAGTAGAAAGATTACGCGATCATGTTCCGGAAGCTACTTTTCGAATCAGAGTACGTGGTCTTGTAGATGCTGACCAAACAACCACAACAATATCAGGAGTAGAAAAATTGCCAGTTTGCATGATAGAAAATTTTCTTCTTGATCCCACTAGTATATATGAATATTGTAAATCAATTAGTCTTAATACATTTACAGATGAAAATTCAATAAAAACTGAATTAAAAAATATTGCTTTAGAAATGAAAGAAAAAGAAATAAGCTTGAGAGTGAGGAAACAACTTAAAACAAAAACGGTTAGGTTTGATGGTGCAACTATAGATCAAATAAAATTAAGTCACACTAATGAGCTTAGTGAAATTAATTCAATGCTACCTAATGATGAAGTACTTACAAAAATAGTCACAGATGCAACTAATACAGTAAATAATATTATTGTAACAGACACAGAATTAGATCAATTTCGAGGTAAAAATATACTAGAAGCTTTTCATAGTCGACATATTGCATCAAAAAATATTGGGTATAATCATACGTGTATTGAAATAGCTAAAAATGTTGCACAAAAAGGAATAATATCACCCAAACTAGACCCAATATTTGATCGATTACTCACCAATTAAATAAACAATAATATATATAAAATTATTTTTATATACCAGCTCCAATAGGTGATTTTATAGAGAACCATAGATTACCACTTTCATCTACCACGTGGGGCCATGTACTTTTCTATCTTCGATTTTGCTTAGGGTCACTATTGTATGCTTTGCATGCTATCCCATTGTGATCACAAGTTACTAAATTTTTTACTTCTTAAAATCGTAAAAAATGTAAGTACTCGCGACCCCAGCTCGTGAATAATAACCCTACAGAGAACCGCGGATTACCGCTTTCGGTCAGGAATAATATATTTGTCGTCACAAATATATTTTCACGACCCTGACTCGTCTATTTTTTCTACTGAAAAAACATGACTCCGTCTTTCGATTCTCTGACGCAAATAAAGAAGTTTATTTGCTTAGGGTCACAAATTAAAAACACCCTCTTTCGAGAGGTTTTTAATTTGTGACCCTACAGAGAATCGAACTCTGATTTTATCCTTGAGAAGGATACGTCCTAACCGTTAGACGATAGGGCCAAAAAATAATTAAGAATTATCAATTAATAATTAAGAATTGAATTGTACTTAATACATATACAAAATAGCAAAATATTGGCTTAAATACAAGGTAATAATATGGTTTTGTGGACAATGTGGGTCTTATATGTTAATTTTAGGTCAAATATGTTTATATAGTTCTAAAATCTTTTAAAACCAATAGAAAATGGAGAAAGACAAAATTGAGTACAAATTACTATCTAGTGTTATTATTGTTTTGAGACAACAAAAACTACAAGATGGAAAACTTTTTAACGATGAGAGTGTTGAAAAAATTATGGGAACAGTCGCAATAGATGTGAAGCCTGGTTTATCTCTTCGACTATTTGATCAATCTGGTCAAAAGAGTTTCAATGCAACGAACCCAGTTTTATCGACATATGTGGAGGGTAACAAAATTCTTATGGAAACAAAAGGTTCAGGAGTTTCTGGCCCTATCATTTTTTCTGTTTTAGTTATGGAAAAGATTGGATAGTATTAATTTGATGTATCAAATAGGATGAACAAATATTGTTCATCCTATTTTTATTAGATCATAAATTATGCTAAACTGCATTTATGGAAAATATAGGCACACTATATATAGTCGCAACACCAATAGGGAACTTGGAAGATATCACTCTTCGCGCACTTCGTATTTTAAAAGAGGTGGATTTTATATTGTGTGAAGATACTCGTACAACTCAAAAGATTTTAAATAAATATGATATTCATACAAAAACTATAAGTTACCATGCGCACAGTACAGACAAGAAAGAGTCCAATATTATAGACATGCTTAAAAATGGAAAGAACTTGGCCCTAGTATCAGACGCAGGGACTCCTTGTATTTCAGACCCAGGGGTACTATTGGTTTCTAATGTAAGGAAAGAACTTGGAAGTGAAGCGAAAGTTTCTCCTATTCCTGGACCAAGTGCTATCATTTCAGCTTTATCTGCAAGTGGTGTGTCTTCAGCAGAATTTATATTCCTTGGATTTTTACCACACAAAAAAGGCAGAGAAACTCTATTTAAAGAAATAGGTAGTAGTAAAAGAGTAATAGTTTTCTACGAATCTACACACAGGATAATGAAAACTCTTACATCTCTCATAGAACACGCCCCAGAATTTAAAGTTGTAATCGGAAGGGAGCTCACAAAGCAATTTGAAGAATTTGTAGAAGGTACTCCAGAGGAAGTCTTGAAGTATTTTACAGACAATAATGATAAACAAAGAGGGGAATTTGTGGTTATTGTGGAGCCTAAATAAAAATTTTTTAATCTTTTATTTCAACATCAAAACGAGATAATACAAGTAAGATTACTTACTGTATGCTCTTTGCTCGTTGTAAAAAATACAGTATAATAGTGTAATGAGAAAAGAAAAAACATTGTTTATTATGGGAATATGGGTAGCAATATTATCATTCTTGGGTTTTCCTAGTAATTGGCGTAATGTAATATTTATAATTACAGGTATAGCTCTTATGTACCTAGCATATTTATTCTATTTAGAACTAAAAGTTCGTTCATCAAAAGATATTAATCACAGTAAAACATTTGTAGATAATATTGGAAAAGAAGAATAATATGTTACGTAAAAAAAATATATCAAAAGTTATTTTCATCGGCCTCGCATTAATTTTTTGCGGGGTAGTTGTTTATCTGATATTGCCAGTATTTTCTAAAATGATTGTTGCAAGTGATATCGAGTACAATGTAGACCATCCTGCAAAAGTGGAGGGTAAAATAAATGAAATAAAAAGTGAAAATGCGAGCGAAGTTAAAAGTGCAAGTGTTGCCAAAGAAAATGCTGATGCACTTATACCTGTAACTCATATTAAAACTCCAGAAAAAGTAAAAGCTTTATATATATCTAGTTGGGTTGCTGGGTCTGCTGGCTTCCGTGATTCAGTTATAAAAATAATCGACACAACAGAGATCAACGCTATCGTCATAGATGTGAAGGACTCTACAGGGCGTGTGAGTTTCAGTACAGATGATCCAGAAATACAAAAGATCGGAAGTTCTGAGAATCGCATCAGAAATATAAGAGCACTTACACAGCTTCTTCACTCCAAGAATATTTATATTATTGGAAGAATTTCTACATTCCAAGATTCATATTTAGCAAAATTAAAACCAGAATGGGCGATTCGAAAAGTTAGTGACGGGGGAGTCTGGAAAGATAGAAAAGGGATGGCATTCCTAGACCCTACAAGTAAAGGAGCTCAGAATTATATACTTTCTATCGCAAAGGTTGCTTATGCAGATGGTTTTGATGAGATAAATTTTGATTATATAAGATACCCATCAGATGGGAATTTGAAAGATATCAATTACAATATTACAGGAGGTAAAACTCGTGCAGATAATATAGAGAGTTTCTTTAAATTTATTTCTACTGAACTTAAAAAAGATGTAAATATTCCAATCTCTGGAGATGTATTTGGTTTAACCACTGAAGTAAAAGATGATATGGGTATAGGTCAGGTTTGGGAAAAGGCTGTAATATATTTTGATTTCCTTTGTCCGATGGTTTATCCATCACATTACCCACCAGGCCATGCAGGATACAAGAATCCAGCACTTTACCCTTATGAGGTTATCAATAGAGCTCTTATAGGTGCGGTTGCCAAGACAAAGGCAAGTGGCCAAAGTATATTGAAGATTCGTCCATGGTTACAAGATTTTGATATGGGAGCTACCTATACAAAAGAAATGGTTCGAGCACAAATAAAAGCAACATATGACAATGGTCTAACTTCATGGATGTTGTGGGACCCAGCAAACAAATACACACCATCTGCATTATTACCTGAGAAAAATAATTAATTATAAATATGAAAAATATATTAAATAAAATAAAAAATAATATAAAAGAAAATAAGATTGTAAAAAATCTGATCTACGTATTCATATCTGTAATAATTATCGGATGTGTTTTATCTATCGGTATTTACCTAGGGTATTCTCACAGACCAGAGATAGATAAAGTTTCTTCTGTTATAAATAAGAATCCTCAAGTAGATACTCAAGCAGACTTCAGTACTTTCTGGAAAGTGTGGAATACCTTAAATGAGAAATCTATATATGCAAAGAAAGTTACCGATCAAGATCGTGTCTGGGGAGCTATCTCAGGTCTTGCATCATCCCTCGGTGACCCATATACAGTTTTCTTTAATCCTAAAGACAATAAGTCTTTCAGTGAAGAGATACAAGGTTCATTTGAAGGTATAGGAGCAGAGATCGGAAAGAAAGATGGCATCCTTACTATCATCGCACCACTTAAAGATACACCAGCATGGAACGCAGGGCTTAAAGCAGGAGACAAACTTATAAAGATAAATAAGACAAGTACAAATGATATGTCTATCGATCAGTCTATAGACTTGATCCGTGGCCCAGGTGGAACTACTGTAGCTCTTACAATACTTCGTATAGGTGAGAATACAACACGCGACATTATCGTAACTCGTGGCAAAATACAAATACCTACTATCGATACAGAACTTCGCCCAGATGGAATATTTGTCATCAAGTTCTATAGTTTTTCTGAGAATTCAGCAAACTTATTTAAAGATGCACTTCTTAAATTTATTGATTCAAAATCATATAAGCTAATCTTAGACCTAAGAGGTAATCCAGGAGGTTACTTGAGTTCAGCTGTAAATATTGGCTCATGGTTTATGAACGAAGGAGATACTATCTTGAGTGAAAGCTCAGGAGTAGGAAGTACTCCAAAGATATATAGAAGTCATGGTCCAAGATTGTTCAACGACAAACTCGCTTTTGTAGTACTAGTAGACGGAGGTTCTGCTTCTGCCTCTGAAATACTTGCTGGTGCTCTAAAAGAGCATGGTATAGCAACTCTTGTAGGAGAGAAAACTTTCGGTAAAGGTTCAGTACAAGAGCTTGTGAAAATTACAGATGAGACTTCTCTTAAAGTTACTATTGCCAATTGGTATACTCCAAATGGGAATTCAATTTCATTAAAAGGTATTGATCCTGATGTTGTTGTTCCATTTACAGCGAAAGATTTTGAAGCCAAAAAAGATCCTCAAATGGACAAAGCGGTTGAAATATTAAAAGCTAAATAAAATTACATGAGAGTGTAATTTAAAAAACATATGAAAGTTATTTTACTTACAGATATACCAAAAGTTGGAAATAAATACGATGTAAAAGATTTTAAAGAGGGCTATGCTCAGAATGTTCTTTTAGCTAAAGGTTTAGCTTGTCTTGCTACAAAAGCAGAACTTGCAAAACTCGAAGACAGAAAGAGAGTAATGGAAAAAAAGAAACAAGAAGAAATAAAATTATTCCAAGACCTCATAGTTTCTGTGGGTAACAAAGTTATTACAGTTAAAGCAAAGGCTAATGATAAGGGACATCTGTTTAAAGCAGTTGGTCCACACGATGTATTCCTTGCAATAAAAGAAGTCACAGGAGTTGAAGTAGATGAAAAATCTCTAACTATGGATCATATAAAAACTTTAGGTTTGCACAATATTTTAATTAAAAAAGGTGACAAAAAAGGGGAGTGTCAGATAATGGTAGAAGCATTGTAGTCTTTCCTCAGATAGTGCTTTCGCCACTATCTATAAAATATGGAACATCAACCAGAAACAAAAAATTGTCAGAATTGTAAGCTTGATTTTATTATTGAGCCAGATGACTTTTCTTTTTATGAAAAGATGAAAGTCCCAGCTCCAACATTTTGTCCTCCATGTAGAATGGTTCGTCGTCTTGTTTGGAGAAATGAACGTAATCTATTTCGAAGAAAAGATGCACTTACAGGAGAAGATTCATTTTCTGGTTTTCCACCAGAAGCTAATTTGAATACATATGAAAATAATTATTGGCATGGAGATAAATGGGATCCTTTAGATTATGGATTTGATTATAATTTTTCAGAACCATTTTTCAAACAATTTTATGATCTTTTATCTCGTGTACCTCTATTGGCAAAATCATCTGCTGGTTTTATGGTTAATTCAGATTACTGTAATGAAGCAGGAAGACTTCGTAATGCGTATTTATGTTTTGATTCAGACTTTGTTGAGAATTCCGCATATTTAGTTAAAGCTACGTACGTAAAAGAATCTTTTGATTCCCATGAAGTTATAAATGATGAGTTATGCTATGAAGATGTAATGGTTTATAAATCTTATAGAACTTTTTACTCTTTGGACTGTGAAAGTTGTGTAGATGTTTGGTTTAGTAAGGGACTTAGGGGATGTACGAACTGTTTTGGTTGTGTGAATTTAAAAGGAAAATCTAATTATTTTTTTAATGAACCATTACCAAAAGAAGAATACGAAAAAAGATTATCTGAATTAAATCTTGGGTCTTATGAGTCAATAATGAAATTACGTATTAAGGTTTTAGAATTTTGGCAAAAATTTCCAGTAAAATATTATCATGGAATAAGAAATATTGATTGTACTGGTGAGCGTATTATTAATTCTAAAAATGTTCATGATTCTGTTTCTATACAAGATGGTGAAAATATACGTTACTGTCAGATTGTTGCCCTTAAATCAGCCAATTCATATGATTCTGTCCAACTTTTTATGGGAGTTGAAAATGCTTATGAATGTGTAACTTGTGGAGAAAATTCATATAATCTTAAATATTGTTTCAATTGCTGGGCAGAATCACGAGATTTAGAATATTGTGGTTATTGTATCGGATCATCTGATTGTTTTGGTTGCGTAGGTCTTTCAAGAAAACAATATTGTATTTTTAATAAACAATATACAAAAGAAGAGTATTTTGAATTAAAAGATAAAATTATAAAACATATAGATGAGGTGGTATATTCTGATTCATTGGGTAGGGAATATAAATATGGAGAATTTTTTCCGTCTGAATTTTCACCACTTGCTTATAATGAAAGTCTTGCACAAGATTATGTTCCTTTAAATAAAGAACAAGCTAATGAAAAAGGATTTATCTGGCGCGAACCAAATGCACGTGAGTTTCAAACTACAATTTTAGGTATAAATTTACCAGATTCAATTAATGATGTGTCAGAAAATATTATCAGTGAAATTATTGCTTGTGATGATTGTAAGCGTGCATATAGAATAGTTCCTATTGAATTACAATTTTATAAACGTATTGGTTTACCATTACCTCACAAATGTCATAATTGCCGATTTCTAGAACGATTTAAATTCATTAATCCACCTAAACTCTGGCATCGTAGTTGTATGAATGAAGGTTGTACTAATGAATTTGAAACCTCATATGCACCTGATAGATCAGAAATAGTTTATTGTGAATCTTGTTATCAAAAAGAAGTTTATTAACTCAGATAGCGGCTTAGCCCCTATCTGGGAGGAATTAAAAAACCTCATCGTAGTGATGAGGTTTTTTAATTTATACTATGTGAACAACTTTTTTAACTGAGGATGTTCTGTTGAAATTTACTTTTCTTTTTGTACCAAATTTAACTGTTCCTTCTTTGAGAGCAAAGAGTGTGTGATCTTTACCAAGTCCAACGTTAGTTCCAGGAAGGATCTTTGTACCACGCTGACGAATGATAATTGATCCAGCTTTTGCTTTTTCTCCAGCGTAAAGCTTTGTACCGAGGTACTTTGGATTTGAATCTGTTAAGTTTTTGGCCGAACCTCCGGCCTTCCTATGTGCCATATATTATTTTGCTAGCCAGTAGCCAATTTATTATTTATAATCAAGTAAGTATGAGTATACCTAATTTAATCGATAAAATCAAGAGCAAAACCGGTATTGACAATATGACCTTTATGTATCTTCTTATAATAGTAGGGGTGGGGATTAGTTCCTTTGGTTTAGGTAGGTTATCTGTCTCTGATAGGGGTTCTATAAAGGACAATAATATGCCAATAAAAGAGCTAGAAGGCTCTACAGAGAGCCTAAATACTAAAGATGGTAATACGTTAATAACACAAGTAAATGGGGGCGAAAAGAGGTATGTAGCCTCTAAAAATGGTAAAATGTACTACAGTTTAGGGTGTAGTGGTGCCAAGCGTATTAAACCTGAGAATGAGGTTTGGTTTGGTTCAAAAGAGGAAGCAGAGAAATCTGGATACTCTTTATCTTCTACATGTAAATAAAATTAAATGAATAAATTTTTTAAAACTTTAATAATCTTTTTTATAATAGTATCTTTGTATGTTTTTCAAAATGAAATAATTTCATGGGTGGGGAATACTTACTCCTCTCTAAATAGTGATGTTAAAGCTCCCAATACAAATCCATTTAAAGAAAAAATAAAAACAGAAATACAGAATAAGGTAGATCTACCTGGAGCACTTCGTGTGGTAGATAATATAGTAAACGGTAATATTAAATTATCCAATGAAGGTGTAATCACGTATACAAATCAGTATAGAAAAGAAAATGGAAACTTGCCGGAACTTACAGAAAATAAAACCTTAGATTTATCTGCAGAGAAAAAATTAAAAGATATGTTTGCCAAACAATATTTCGAACACGTATCTCCAAGTGGAGTAGATATTTCTAAATTGGGCGATGAAGTAGGTTACGAATATATTCTAATTGGAGAGAATTTGGCTCTTGGTAATTTTAAAGATGATAAGGCACTTGTAGATGCATGGATGGCAAGTCCTGGGCACCGTGCAAATATTTTAAACAAGCACTACACAGAGATCGGAGTCGCAGTTGGTAAAGGTGTATTTGAAGGTAGAAATGTCTGGATGGCAGTTCAGCATTTTGGTGCTCCAAGTAACTTGTGCCCATCTATTGATCAGAATCTTTTAGAAGATATTAATTTGGATAATGCTACCATCCAAAAGATGGAAGATGACCTTACTCTCAGAAAGGCCAAAATCGACAAAAAGGGGGTATACGAGGGGAGTACTTATATTGAACAAGTTAACCAATACAATAATCTCATAAATATTTATAATAATTTAATAAATGATACGAAAGGAAAAATAAATAATTATAATGCACAAATAAATGAGTTCAACTCATGTGTAGTTAGTAATCAAAATTAACCATTTTTGTTGATAGGGGGCCTTTGGAAGCCTGTATCTAAAACATAGTATAGTGTCGCACAATATATCTTTTGCGACATTAAACTATCTAATTATGCTATTATAAAAATAGGTATTTTGGAAGTTGCTCTAGACCCTTCCATTTTGCGACATTATCAATTAGTTAAGTTATATTTATGCGATTAGTATTATTACATGTAGCAAAGTTTTCTGGTAAAGATGGACGCAAGTGGGCTAATTCTTCTTTTTTAACTGAAAAAGGAGAAGTTATTCAAAAATTTATGTCTCTTGAAGATTATGACAAAACAGGTTTGTCAGATTTTGAGTTACCTCTTGATCAGGTTAAGGCTATTCATGCGGATTATAAGTCTTGTGATGTTCAGTTTGATGTAAACGGAAAGATTGAAAAAGTTACTGTTTAATAGAGTTGTTATTGTGCTGTTCATATCCCCTTTTGTTTTGCTTTTTTAGGACTGAATGGCACAATTACAAATTTATTTGTAATAAAAGATTATGCCCACAGAAATAAATATTTTTCAAGCTCTTGATTTAATACTACAGACTGGTATTTTTTTGGGTATCTTTCTTTTATTATTATTTACTCGTTTAAAATAATATGATTTCTATTTCTGATTTTTTTATATATTTTGAAACTTTTCTTGCATTATTTCTTTTAATTCCTTTTTTTCTGCTTCCTATTTTTATGATTTTTAAATTGATAGGTATTGCTTTTTATTCTGTTATTAATAATTTTTTTATTTAATATGATTGAATCTGATTTTATTTTAAAATTTTTTGTTGATATTGTTTCTATTCTTTGTGCTTCTTTCCTTTTTTGGTACATACTTGGTTTCTTTTCGCGCAAAAAGAAAGGTTAGTGTGTGTTGGTCGTTTGATTATTATTTATTGCTCTGTTTTTGTTTTATGATTGAAACTGTTTTAACTGCTTCTACTACGTTTTTATCTGGTTTGATAACTGCTAATTTTGTTACTGTTGTTACTCTTGTTGCTTCTGTTGGTATCGTTGTTGCAATTGCCTCATACGTTAAGCGTGCCCCTGCTCGTATCTTTGGTGGAAAGTAATTTGTTTTAGTTTTTAGTTGGTCGTGATTATTATTTATTGCTCTGTTTTCATTTATGCAAACTGTTATTACTGCTGTTCTTGCTGAAAGTACAACATTTCTTACTGGTTTAATTACCGATAATTTCGTTACTGTTGTTACTCTTGTTGCTTCTGTTGGTATTGTTATTGCAATCGCTTCATACGTTAAGCGTGCTCCTGCTCGTATTTTTGGCGGTCATTAATATTTCCTCGCCCGTTGTGGGTGGGGAGAAGATGAGGAGACGGAGCCCTCATCTTCTCCCCCTTCGTAACCATTAATTTTATTTAATAAAAAAATGAAAAAATTTATATTTAGTTTAATAGTATTTGTTTCAATATTGGGATTTTCTCATAATGCTTTTGCAAGTGAAACTTATACAGTTTTAAATTCAAATGGATCTGTTACTTCTACTTTAACTTATAATACTATTACTCAAAAATGGTGTTCTCCAAGTATTTTTGGAGATGGTCTTATTTGTATAACTCCAGGTCAAACTTTAAATGTTGGAGATAATACAAATGTTAATTTTGATTATTATGAGGGTTATCCTGGTTCTTGGTGGAATTTAGTACATAGTTCTTGGTATCAATATAATATTAATTATGATTCTGGTGTTCCTATTAAAACTTTGCATGTTATTTCAGTTGAAAATAATATTTTAACTTGGAGTTGTACCTCTGATGTAAGTCTTGTAAATCGATCAGTTCTTTATAATCCAGATGGGACTATTGGTTATTATGGTAGTTTTCCTTGTTGGGGTATTACTCCAGATGTATATTCATTAAATTTAAATTTATATACTCAAACTGGAACTTATACACTTGCTGAAACTGATGCTAGTCAAGGGGATTATGTATATCCAACTCTTTCTCAATTAGAATCAAGTGCTATTTATAAGAAAAAAGTTACTTTTGATTTTATTGCACCAATTTTAGGTTGTATGGATAGTACTGCTATGAATTATAATCCTAATGCAACACAGAATAATTATGATTGTACTTATTATACTCCTGATTATTCAAATTCTGGTTTAAGAATTAACCCTACTATTTCAAGTGATGGTACTGTTGATCGTAATACATTACCAAATTATGGTTGTAGTATTCAACATGGTAATACTACTTTTGAACCTCCTATTGGAGAAGTTTCTGCATATGTTTTATATAAAGGAGAATATCCTGATAAAAGAAATATTGTATCTGGTGGGGCAATTATACCAGATTCAAATGGTAGTACTGTTATTCATGATAGTGGTATAGATAATTGTCAGTTAATTTCACAATTAGAAAATTGGAATATATATAATGCAGTTTATTTCAATACTTCTACTCATTTTGGAGATCAAAATTTAGGTAATGGAACTTATTGGATTGGTTTAGGTTATGATTTTGGGGAAAATGGAAGTGCATTAAATACAAAAAATAAATTAGGTTTTCAATTTACTTTTATTGATGGTGTTTTTAATTTAAATTCTGGTTTTAATCCAAGTGAGACTTGTTCTGATGGTATACAAAATCAAAATGAAACTGGTATTGATACTGGTGGTGTTTGTAGTAATACAGAAAATAATAATTCTGGTTTAACTTTCGATAATCCTGTTAGTAATGGTGTTTATGGTAATTCTGTTACTTTTAGTGGTTCTTATGTAAATATTCATAATTACGACAATATAATTATTGTTTTATCTGATCCTAGTACAAATATTTTAACTTATAAAATTTCTATACCTCGTTCTTATACTCCTTTTGGTAAATTTAATATTTCTAAATCTTCACTTCCTAGTGGTAATTATCATTTAGTTGCTCGTATGTGGGATAGTGTTACTGATTCTTTTTCTGAATGGTATCCAAGTAATAATGAAAATGATAATAGTATATCTTTTTTAGTTGGTTCTGTTGATTCTACTAATTCTTCTGATTATTGGTCTAATAATTCTACTTCTTGGCTTTCTACTTTACCTAAACTTTCTGATTTTGATTGTAGTATTACTTCTTTAATGGATTGTATTAAATATGCCGGTGTCTGGTTATTTTTACCTGATGAGCAATCTGTTGCTAAACTTCAAACTATCTCTTTTAATTCTCAAAATAATATTTTGTTTTTACCTTTTACTTTTATGACTATGATGTCTAATGCTTCTGCTTCTCATGCTACTGCTTTTATTAAGATTCCTTTCGCTGGTGAAGTTCCTCTTTTTAATTCTTCTATGTCTGTTCCTCAGGTTTATGATGATCTTGGTGCGACAATGCTTTGGTCGGTATTCATTGCTTTGTGGGGTTGGTTTTTTATTCGTAAAATTTTCTTTTAATTTTTATGGTCTCTTTTTTACTTAATATATTTACTGTTTTATTTGATTTTCTTGCTAATGGTATTTTGGGTTATATAGGTACTCATGTAACTATTTTAACTACTTTGGTTATTGCTCCTCTTAATTTAATTTCTTCTTTTTTTATGCTTATGCCTCTTTCTATGTCTGCTATTGTTGGTATGCTTGTTGCTTCTCTCGGTCTTACTATTTTTTGGGCTACTTTTTCTTTTTCATTTAAGATTGTAACTATGTTTTTGCCTAATTCCCCTATTCGTACTTCTGAACATTATTAATTAATCCTTTAAAACGGCTTTTATATGGCTATAACACTTATTATTGGTTATCCTGGTTCTGGTAAATCTTACTATCAAACCTTATTACTTAAAAAAGCCGTCTGGGCTAATCCTCTTCGTCCTATATATACAAATTATGAAATTAAAATTAAACCATATTCTAAATATTATTTTCTTTACCTTATCCGTATTCCTGCTTTTTTTTATAATTTTGTTGATGCTAATTCCCCTCGCTTTGCTCGGATTTTTAAGTTTAATAAACTTGTTGTGTCTGGCGATAATGTCATTAAATTTCAAGAATTGAAGCAGTTGTATGATGTTCAAAATGCCATTATTTGTATAGATGAGATGGCTACCCTCTTTTCTTCTCGTGATTGGAAAGATACTCCTGCTTGGTTCTTACAGAAGTTGGCTGTACATCGTCATGAGGGGCTTGATTTGATAGGTACAACACAAAGATATGATGGTATCGATAATATCATACGTGAACTTTCTGAAAACGTGTTTTGGGTTCAAAAATTTTTGGGTGGTAAGTTATTTAAAGTTTCTCGTGTGAAGTACCATCCTGTTTTAGGTACTCCTGAGATCAAGTGGTATAACTGGTTATTTGCTAGTAAGAAGACCTTTAATTCATATAATTCTTGGTCAAATGAAGCTATAAGCACTACCGGGGGTACAAAACATAGTTATTTACCTAAAGATAGTGATTTGATACAGAATAAGGGTATTTTGAGCCCTATGACTTGATAACTCCACATAACTCGTTTTTTATTAATTATTAAGAAATACACATAAATATATGAAAAAAGCTTTAAATGTTCAAAAATTTGTTTTTTTTGGTTCCAGTGTTATTTATATTATTCTTTGGATTTTGGTTTATCTTTTTAATTTATCTTATTTTGTAAATTATCTTGGTTTTTTCTTTGAAGTTGTTTATATATTTGCTTTGTTTATATTGTTTTCTTTGATGATTATTCAAGTTAGTGAGATAAATTAATATAATGAAATTGGTTATTTTTCGTAAATATGGTAAAACAATCGAAATTACAGAAACAGAAAAAACTCCTTCGTCCGATCGTTGTGTATCAAGTACCAGAAAAACTGGGAATATTATCAATACTCGGCGTTCCGATTCTGTTCGGCGAACAAAGCGAATATGTTTGCGGAAATTGTTATCTGCTATTGAGGTCTTTGGGTCTCCGTTATTCCTTACTCTCACATTTGAAGGTTCAGCAAGTGATGTCCTCTTCAGTTCCAAATGTTTGTCTGACTTCATGCGACAATTGCGAATTGCTTTTCCTAAGTCCCACGTCCTCTTTGTTCCAGAACTCTCTCCTCGTGGACGAATCCATTTTCATGGCTTGTTATTTGGTGTGTCGCAAGAGTGGGGTGATATCAAAAAAGGTAAACGTACAATATCAATCGGACGAGAAAGAAAAGAAAGATATTTTGCTAAATTATGGGGATATGGTTTCGTTGATATCAAACAAACTGATGGCTCTCCCCGATTGGCTTCCTATGTCGCCAAATACGTTGCTAAAGGGGTTGTAGAACCTTTTCTCACTCCCCTACGTCTTATTCGTACCTCTAAAGGTTTTCCTAAGGAATTAACTATAAAAGAATTAACTTTAGAACAGTTAGATCGTAGTTTTAAATTTTCTCAAATTAAACCAGATTTTTATTCTGAGTTTTATACTCCATTTTTTGGTAATATTAAGAAGACTTTTTATACAATTGATTCTTCTACTCCCTACTATTTAAATCATTAATTTGTTATAATTGTTTTATGATTATATTTTATTTAATTGTGGGTTTAATTCCCTTATTTTTGGTTTTTCTTTTAATAAAATTTATTTTTAATAAATTAAATTTTATTATGTCTCATGTAAAAAATCATGATGATAAAATAAAAAAATTTTTTGATGATGTTTCTACTATTGCAAAAAATTCTAATAAAGAGTAGTATAGATTCTTCTTTTTTTGACAATATAATTTTTGCATGTTATTGAATAACTTGTGAAACTCTCCTATTTGGGGTATATATATCAATGATAATAGGGCAATGCATTTGACAATTATGTCAAATACTCGTACAGTATATCTTTTGCGACACTAACTTTATATAAAATAAGGTTATATTACAAAAATGACTAATTAATATATATTATTTAAAAAATGTCGTACAATCTCTTTTTGCGACTTCCCTAATATAAATAATTAATTTATATTTTATTTTTTTTTATTTATCTTTCTTCCCCGCTCGAGTGTCTTTATCTTTTTTTTCTAAATATTTTCTATTTTTAAGCTTTTCAGGCATCAAATCCTTATTTGTGTATATTTGGTAGTTTTTGCCATAACCAAGCTCCTCATTCAATTTTGTCGTTTTATTGCGTATTATGAGCGGTATTGGTAGGTTTCCATACGTCTTAACATCCTCATAAGCCTTTAAATATGCCTCATAAGAGCTACGATCTTTGGGTGCTTGAGCCAAATAAACGACTCCATGTGCCAGGTTTATGCCACACTCAGGCATTCCTATGGTTTCGACTGCACGAAATACATCATTGGCCACAACTAAAGCTGTCGGTAGTGCAAGTCCAATATCTTCTGATGCAAAAATTACCATTCGGCGAGCTATAAATTTTGGATCTTCACCAGCGTTTAGCATCCTTGTCATATAGTAAAGTGCCGCGTCTGGCTGACTTGCACGCATACTTTTTATAAATGCACTTATAGTATTGTAATGCTCTTCACCTTTTTTATCATAACGAAGAAATTTTGACTGAAGTGTATTTTTAAAATTTTCAATATTTATTTCTTTGTATAGTGAAATAGTATTTTCAATCATTGCGATGGCTTGCCTTGCATCGCCGTTCGACATTTTTACAAGCCAATCACTCGCATCTTTTTTTATTTTGTATCCAGTTCTTTTTATTATTTTTCTTATATCATCATCAGAAAATTCTTCCAATACAAAAACTCTGCATCTCGATAAAAGTGCTGGTATAACTTCAAAACTTGGGTTCTCTGTGGTTGCACCTATTAGTATAAGCTTGCCACTTTCTACGTATGGTAATAAGAAGTCTTGTTGAGCTTTGTTGAATCTATGTATTTCATCAAGGAAAAGAATTTTAGGTCCAAGTAATGTCCCTCCGCCACTTGGTGATTCATTTACTATTTGTCTTATATCATCCTTACCCGCAGAAACCGCTGAGAGCTCATTGTAGTCTGCATTTAGTGCATGTGCATATATTCTTGCAAGTGTAGTTTTGCCAACTCCAGGCGGGCCCCAAAGTATAAATGAAAAAATATGCTTTTGCTCTACAGCAATTCTAAGTGGTTTGTCTTTACCTACAAGATGCTCTTGCCCGATATATTCAGATAAATCTCGAGGTCTTATTTTTGATGCTAATGGCTCCATATATATCATTATATCCTTATGAATTAATAAATTCCACTAAATAAAAATCCCCTCTTTTTGAGGAGATTTTTATTTAAACCTTTAAAATTAAAGTTTATTTAATTCTTGGTCTACGGTATTTAAGTCTGTACTTGTTGTATCATCAACTTTAATACTATCGATACTATCAGTTATAGATTTTGTAGTGTCAGATTTCACTGCTTGGTCTATGGCCTGATTTGTAGGATTTATTGGTGCTGCGGGAAGAATTTCTTTTTGATTCTTTACAACCACTATAGCAATTATTGCGATAATTATTATTACTATAAGTATGATTGTTACATTCTTTTTATTTTCCATAAAATTAATTATTTGTTTGGGTTGTAGTTGTAGATGTTTCGACTGCATCTATATTTGGAATTTGTGCGAGTGTTGTTGCTGTTGTTTTTACTGCAGTGTGAGTTGCTTTAACAACAATATTTAATGCCTTCATGTCTTTATTGAAATTATCACGAAGGGTTTTCATATTAGCTCTTAAAGTAGTGTCACTTGATACTGTTGTAGTATAAATTTTCTTACTTTGGTCAACTATTGCAGTTCTTGCAAGAGTTATAGATTCATGAGCTTTCACAGATTGAGCTTTTACAGATGTTACATCTATACCTTTTGCTTCCGCTTTTGAAATTCGAGAGTCGATACTAATAAGAACATTCTCTATTTGGTCTATTTTACTAGATAGTTGTCCTGTTAGTTTTGTATTTAGATCTGCTATTGTTGAGAAAACTTTTTCTGCAGAAGTTTTTTTAGCTTCATCTTTAATTTTATTTATATTTTCTTTAAAGAGAGTTCTTGCTTCTTCTACTTTTGTTTTTGATATTTCTTTGTTTGCATCTAGTTCTGTTTTAAATTCTTCTCTTTTTTGTTTAACAGATTGAACCATTTCGTCTAATTTATTTTTGAATTCTTCTTTGGTTGTTTTTAGTTCACTTCTTATTTCTTTTACTTTATTTTTAAATTCATTTTCTTTATTAACTCTTTCTTTTTCTCTTTCAATTTTTTTATCTTGAACACTAGTTGTTTCTGCTGTTGAAGTAGTAGTTACACTATCTTCAGCACGAACAACTGCACCTAACATTAATGATAATATTATAATAAACGGCACGCCGTACTTTATATTGTTTCTCATAACTTAATTATAGACCCGCAATTTTTATAATACAAGCAAGTAAAAACCCTTATTAAATAAGGGTTTTTACTTTATTTTATAACATTATTTACTGCTTCCCCATTTTCTAGAAATGATATTATATTTTTTGCTGCAATTTCAGCCATTAGATCACGAGCCGATTGTCTAGCTGATGCAATATGTGGAGTAAGTACTATATTACACAATCTATTTAGACCCCTTGTCAATTTAGGTTCAAATTCATATACATCGATAGCTGCTCCTTTTATAGTTCCCTTCTTCAGTGCTTCTACTAAATCTTTTTCATTTATAACTCCACCTCTTGATGTGTTTATTAAGAATGCACTTTTCTTCATAGTGGCAAGCGTATCTTTATTTATCATATGGTGAGTGCTTGGAAGGAGTGGTACATGGAGTGACACTATATCTGATTCACTTAGAATATCTTTAGTTTCTTTTCTATTCCCTTCCCCTATTATTTTTTCAAGTTCAATATTGGGTTTTATATCGCTATAAATAATTTTTGAACCAAAACCATAATGTAATATTTTAGCTACTTCTGTTCCTATCTCTCCCGCACCGATTAGTCCGATAGTTTTACCTTTCAAATCTGTACCTATAAGTAAATCCGGATCCCATCCTTTGTATTTACCTTTACGCATGAATCTGTCCCCTTCATCTATCCTTGTAGTAAGAGTAAGCATAAAAGCGACGGTATGTTCTGCTACAGCCGTTGCTGAAGTTCCTGGAGTATTTGATATTTGTATTCCTCTTTTTTTTGCTTCTTCTATATCTACATTATTAAATCCAACTGAAAAGTTTGCATATATGTGTGATGTTGGACAAGAATCAAAAACTTCTTTATCTATAGTATCTGTAAGAAAAGATATAACTCCATCGTATGGTTTTTTACTGAGAGCTTTTATAAGTTCTTTTTTTGTTGGTGGATTTTTTGATTTACCCATATCAAAAGATATCCCATTTTCTTTTAGTAATTGGATTCCTCTTTCTGGAATTTTTCTTGTTATGTAAATATGTTTTGTCATATGTAATTAGTCTATTTTTATTAAAGCGTGATGTTTTTCTGCGACCATTGCAATACTTTCCATCATAGTTACGGCAGCTACTGGGTGTTTACCTTTTGCTGATTCTTCTGAAAGCATAACTGCATCTGCACCATCGAGTATCGCATAAGCTACATCTGAAACTTCAGCTCTTGTGGGAGTAGGACTCTCTACCATAGACAGAAGCATTTGAGTGGCAACTATTACCATTTTACCTGCTTTTTTACATTCTCTTATTATGTGATGTTGGATAAATGGGATTTCTTCAAGTGGAAATTCATTACCAAGGTCCCCACGAGCAACCATAACTGCATCGGTTTCTTTTATGATTTCAGCTAGATTTTCATAAGCCAATCTTCTTTCTATTTTTGCAATAACTTTTTGATCTCCACCTTTTTCTTTTATAAGATTTTTAAGTTCTACTATGTCGGATGCTTTACCTACAAAAGATAATGCTATGTAATCTACTTTTTGTTCTATTCCAAAAGAAAGATCGTTTATATCTTTTTCCGTAATAACTTTTTCATTAATTTCTCCTCCGAAATGGTGACCTCCTTCTTCTTGAACTCTTGGACCAGAAAGGTCTTGGATTATAGGAGTATATATATTAATTTTTGAAGATTCTTCTCGTATATTTTTTATGATACTTGCATGCCACTCATGTGTGCCCCAAGAAAAATTCAAACGAGCTATATTCATATGGTGTTTAATCATTTCAGATATAACTTCTTTACTATTACTTGCAGGACCTATTGTTGCTATTATTTTTGTTATTGATTCCATATATTGGTTTATATTCTATATAATATTTATACTTCTATTATATAATAAAAAACGATATTCCTCCAATTTTATAAAACACCCCAACCGAAGCTGGAGTGTTTTATGAGATTATTTCTTTGGTGCTACTTTCTTTGGTTTCTTTACTTCTTTTTTGTGACTTACTCCTTTTGCCATAGAATTTTATTATTGTTTATTAATAATAAATATATTCTATCACTATTTTAAAAAATAAAAAAATATATTACAATGTATCTATGGATGAAGAGGAAGAAAAAACAGAACAAATCAAAAAAGACCCAGTTTGTCCTCGTTGCGGACTGCGTTCTTACGATGAAGTTTGTGGGGCTTGTGGTACTCCCATCGTAGATAAAACCGATGACGAAGAGGAAGACTATAATTGGCGTGAGAAATATCGTTAATTATTTACCAAGATGAAGATAATACAATCTTTTCTTTTCTGGTAATCTCTCAATAGCGTAGCGTAACATAGTGCGTGGCATTTTTGTATTGTTTTTATCTAAGTACTCCATAAGTTCTTTTTCTGAAACTCTTTTTCCTACCTCTCGGAGCATCCAGCCACAGGCTTTGTGTATAAGGTCGTGTTTATCTTTCATAAGCATACTTACGATCTTAAAAGTCCACTTACTTTCTCCTTTGTATATAAAAGCAAACGTTGAGATAATTGCAATTCTACGTTCCCAAATATTTTTAGATACCGCTAATTTTTCTAATATTTTTCTGTCACCATTTTTAATAAGATAATCTCCTATTGTATAGTGAGCAGATAGATCTACTAAATCCCAATTATTAATGTATTTTGTATTTTTTAGATAAAAATCATAAATCTTTTTTGGTTCAACTTTTTTTGTTTTGTAATTGTGAACTAATATTAAAATAGCAATAAGCCTAACTTCGTGATACTCATTCTTTAATAATTTTTCAATATCACTAAATGTTAAATCATTGTATTTCTTTGCAATTTGTCTGGATACTGGAACTACAATACCTAAGAATTTATCCCCTTCACCATACTCCCCTTTTCCAGTTTTAAAAAACCTAGAAAGTATTGCATTCTTCTCTTTGTTTTTAAGTGAAATTATTTCTTTTAATATTTTTTTGTACATATTTTTATATAAATAATTTTGCTATTCTTATATCTTCAAAAGACATATCGTGACCTTCTTTTTCGAGTATTATTTTAATAGGATTTAATTTCCCTATTTCTTCATCTTTTAATTTTTTATTTATCTTTTTTACTAAATCAATATTTTTCTGTGGTGGACGTATATGTGTGATTATGGTTTCTGGGTATTCTTTTATTATTTCTTCTATATGGTGAGTAATAGTTCCTGGAGTTAAGTTTCTTTCTTTTGCGATTTCTTTTATGTTTTTACCTTGCTCCAATAATTCTTTTGTTATTAAAATGGTTGGAATTTTTGTATCTACTATTTTTTTACTTTTTACTTTTTTACCATCTTCTTTTATTGTTCCTCCCATTTTAATTATAAAATCATGCTCTAGATTTTCTTGCTCGTTTGGTTTTAATTTCTTGAATAATAATTCATTTTGGAAACTTTGATTTTTTAGTTTAAGATCGAACTCTAAAACATTGGGGTCAACTTGGAGTGATTCACTATTAAAACCCACCAAACTGATGCCTGCGAGGGTGCGTACTCTAGAAAGTGCAACATATCCCATTCCATATGAAAAACTGCGTGATAGGTCGATTTGAGCGTTATCTAAGGACATCCCTTGGCTCTTGTGGATAGTTATAGCCCAGGCTAAACGAAGCGGTATCTGGGATACTGAAGCTTTTACTCTACCATCTTCTTCTATTGCCCACATTTCTGGTTTTAGAATTATTTTCTTACCATTGTATAGTTCTATGATTGGGTTTCCATTTTCTTTTACAAAGTCTATAACCTTTCCGCGTGAACCATTCACATAACCTTCTTCAAAATTATTCTTAATACACATTACTTCAGCACCAATTTTTAAACGAAGTTGTTCGTGAGCAATACAACTTTTCTTTAATATTTCTACAAGATTTTCTGGACCATTTGAAGTCATATTTGAAATTCTTTCATCACTTTGTATTTGAGAAAGTTCAATATTATTTATTTCATCTACATTTACATTATGAGTATAAAGTTTGGTTGGTTTTATATTATCTTTAAGTTTGGCTCCTATACGACTCTGTAATAATTCGTAATGTTTTTCACCCATATCATTACTGCGGATTGTATTTAAGATATCTGTAAGAATTTCATCTTCTTGGCGGTGTTGTTCTTCTAAGTAGCAAATAGCAGGATTCATTATTTGCCAACTAGCACTATTAAAAACCATACCACTTTCGTTTTCATTATTTACTTTATTTATTGGTGGAAGTTGAAAGAAATCCCCTGAGAGGATTAATTGTAATCCACCGAAAGGTTTATCGTTCCTTTTGAATCTTCTGCAAACTTTCTCTATCATATCGAGCTGGCTACCGTGAAGCATAGATACTTCATCGATGATAAGTACTCTGGCTTTCTCAAATCTTTTCCATAGGTATTTTTTCTCTTCAAGTTGATCGAGTTCTCTTTCTCCTAAGAAATTCTTGATTCCTATTCCTGACCAAGAGTGGATTGTCATACCATTCATGTGAGTTGCAGCGATACCAGTCGAAGCTGTAACTGCCACTTGGATATCGTGCATTTGTAAATATTGTATATATTTATTCAATAGATATGTTTTACCACTTCCAGCATTCCCTGTGAGGTATATGTTCACACCTGTTTTCATTATGTTGAAGGCTTGGTCTTGGGTCATATTTCTATTATAAACATTTACGTTTTAAACGACTATTGACTGATTATGCGTAGAGTAGTATAATTTAATTAAATAAGTTTCCTTTAAATAACCATTTAAATTTAAGTCGTATGAAAACTTCTCAAGAAATTTCTGTCCGTTTTTTAAGTTATTTAAAAAACGTTTTGGATTATTTTAATTTTAAAGAATTAAGCAAAGAGGATCGTAATGATAAAATCGCAAGTATCATTATGGGGGGTATCATTATTCCACCTTTTGTCTTATGTTTCCTTTTGACTATTATTGGTGTCGGAGTTATTGGTTCCCCTATTTGGATTCCTATGTTGTTAAATAATATAGGAAAATATTTTAAGGGTTTAATGGAAGATAAGATAGAAAAAATAGAAGGAGAAATTGTAAGCTTAGAAGAAAGGGATGAACCACTTTTTCTTTTTGTGTTTCCATCAATTTCTTCCGAAGGTAATATTATTCCAGTTTCAACTTATGGAACAAAGCCAATTCATAGATATGTCTTAACTGTTAAAAAAGGAATTGACCTAATTACAGTAAGATTACCCTTGGGTTTATATCAAAGACTTCAAAATCAAAAAGCAAAAGTAAAAAAACATGTATCCTTGCTTTGTCAGAAGAATGAGTTTGAAATAAATAGCTATGATTTTTATGAAAGACCATTTTCTAAAACAGGTTTAATTGCAACTTAAAAGATTTAAAACAAAAATCCCCTTACAATAATATTGTAAGGGGATTTTATTATCTTCTGTATTTTCTAGTTCTCCATTTATCAGCAACTTTAACTCTATTGAGAGAGCGTTCAAGTTCTGTTTCAAAGTGTTCAAAGTCAACAACCTCATTACCCTCTCTTTGTTTCTTTAATTCTTCAGCTTTTGATTTTGCTTTTTCTATCTCAACATCTGAAATAAGAGAAACGTGTTCAGCAAAATCTGCCAATATAGTAACTGTTGTTAACCCATCTTCTTTTTTTGTTTCAATAAAACCACCAACAACTTCCATAGGAACATGCTCACCATTTGAGATAGCTACAATATCTCCAGATGCAATTGATGCAATAAGAGGAACATGGTCAGGTAAGATCGTAATCTCCCCTTCTGTTGTAGGTATTGTTACAGAATCAACTAATTCTTCTAAGATTAGTTTCTCTGGTGTTACTATTTTAAGTTGTAATTTTTTACTCATTTTATAATTTTTGAATTAAAATTTTATTACATTGCACCTCTCATGTAGAAATCATTCTCTGGTAATGCATCATGCTTACCCTCAAGTATTTCTTTGAAAGATCTGATTGTTTCTGCAAGTGGCACGTATTCACCAGCACGTCCTGTGAATTGTTCGGCAACGAAGAATGGTTGAGAAAGGAATTTCTGAATCTTTCTTGCGCGAGATACGAGTTCTTTATCTGAATCAGAAAGTTCTTCCATACCCAAGATTGCAATAATATCCTGCAAGTCTTTGTAGCGTTGTAGAACTCTTTGAACTTCACGAGCAACTTCATAGTGATCCTTACCTACGATGTTTGGATCAAGGATTGTAGATGAAGAGTCTAGTGGGTCAACAGCTGGGTAAATACCAAGTTCTGAAAGTGAACGGTTAAGAACAACAGTAGAGTCAAGGTGAGAGAATGTTGTAGCTGGGGCTGGGTCAGTAAGGTCGTCGGCTGGCACATAAACTGCTTGAACAGAAGTAACTGAACCTTTATCTGTTGAAGTAATTCTTTCTTGTAAGTTTCCCATTTCTGTTGCAAGAGTTGGTTGGTAACCTACAGCAGATGGAATACGTCCAAGCAAAGCTGATACCTCAGATCCTGCTTGAGTAAAGCGGAAAATATTGTCTATGAAGAATAGAACATCTTTGTTTTCAACATCGCGGAAATATTCAGCCATTGTAAGACCTGAAAGAGCAACACGTAGACGAGCACCAGGTGGTTCATTCATTTGTCCGAACACCATGGCAACTTTTGGAAGAACACCAGATTCTTTCATTTCGTGATATAGGTCATTACCTTCACGTGTACGTTCTCCAACTCCGGCGAATACAGAATATCCTCCGTGATTAGAAGCAATGTTGTGAATGAGCTCTTGAATAACAACAGTCTTACCAACTCCAGCACCTCCGAATAGTCCAACTTTTCCTCCCTTTAGAACTGGACAGATAAGATCGATAACTTTAATACCAGTTTCAAGTATTTCAACTTTTGTAGCTTGAGATACGAATTCTGGAGCCTTGCGGTGAATAGGAAGAGTACTATTGCCTTCTTTTAGAGGTTCTCCATCGATAGGTTCACCTAGAACGTTGAACATTCTTCCGAGTGTAACTCCTCCGACAGGGACAGAGATGGGTAAACCAGTGTTTACAACTTCCATTCCACGAGAAAGTCCATCTGTTGAATCCATCGCAACAGAACGAACAGTATTTTCACCTATGTGTTGTTCAACTTCAAGAACGATAGTTTTACCGTTGTTGTTTACAGTTAGAGAACTGTAAATATCTGGCACACCATTTTCAAATGTGACGTCTACGACCGGACCAATGATTCTTTTTATTATACCTGTTGTTTTCATAATTTTTTTAATAATATTAATAATTTTTTAATAATCTAATCCTTCGACTTACTCAGGACTTTTAGCTTACACTTGCTGCCATACCTCCACTAATTTCCGATATTTCTTGAGTGATTCCTGCCTGACGAGCTTTGTTAAATACTAGTGTTAGGTCATCGATCATTTCTCCTGCGGCTTCATTTGCATTTTTCATTGCGACCATTCGAGATGATTGCTCTGAAGCACTTGATTCAAGGAACATCTGGTATATTTGCATTCTGATCAATTTTTCTGCGAGTGTATCCAGTAGTGTATTGGTATCTCCTTCAAATAAATATGGTGTTTCTGTCTTTGTCTCGCCAGAGCTTTTAGTAGAAATGGATTCTTCTATTACTTCTCTCAACTCTTCTTTTGATATTGGTAATATTTTTCTTATTACTGGTTTTTGAGTTAGTGCTGAAACGAAGTCTGTGTAAGCAATATATATTCTAGAATATTTCTCTTCTTTAAACTCATTTGTTACGTAAGTTGAAAGAGGAATAATATCACGAAGAGATATGGCATCTGGCATATCTGTAAATGAAGCTGTAATATTTTGACCGATTCTACGCATTGCACCGTCACCCTTTTTACCCATAGTAATGATATCTACATCTTGGTTCTTGTTATCAGTTTTAATAGCACTCATTACCCTTTTGATAATTTGTGAATTATAGCCACCACAAAGTCCACGATTTGAAGTGATCAGTACGATTAGATATTTTTCTTGGTTACTATTTTCTATGAAGAACTTGTGTTGTACTTCATCTAGTCTTTCTGATAAAGATGTCAAAAGTTCCCAAGAATAAGAAGAGTAAAGACGAGATGCTAAGGTTTGAGAAATAGCACGCTTCATTTTTGAAGCAGCAACAAGCTCCATCGCCTTCGTGATTTTCTTTGTACTTTTTACACTTTTTATTCGTCTTTTAATTTCTTTTGTTGATGCCATAATTTAACTATTTAATGAATGATTGTTTGAATTCGTTTATTGTTTTAACCAACTCTTCTTCTCCAGCATCTGTCCACATTTTTGTGTCGATAACTTCTTTGTAGAAAGTTTTTGCATTTCTTTGCGCGTATTCGATAAGACCTTCTTCAAAAGATTTGATCTGGTCAACTGCAATATTGTCTAAGAATCCTTTTGTAAGAGCATATAGAACTACAACTTGATCCTCTGTTTTCATTGGAGAATATTGAGGTTGTTTAAGAACTTCAACAGCGCGTTTTCCACGTTCTAGCTGATTCTTTGTACCTTCATCAAGATCTGATCCAAATTGAGAGAAGGCTTCAAGTTCACGGAATTGTGCAAGGTCAAGCTTAAGAGTTCCAGAAACTTTTTTCATAGCTTTAATCTGAGCAGATGATCCTACGCGTGATACAGAAAGACCAACGTTTACAGCAGGACGGATACCTTTATAGAAAAGATCTGTTTCAAGGAATATTTGTCCGTCAGTAATAGAAATAACGTTTGTAGGAATATATGCAGAAACGTCACCTGATTGAGTTTCGATGATTGGTAGAGCTGTAATAGAACCACCTCCGTATTCTTTATTTCTTCGGCAAGCACGTTCTAGTAACTTGGAGTGAAGATAGAAAACATCTCCAGGGAAAGCTTCACGACCTGGTGGACGACGAAGTAAAAGTGAAATCTCACGGTACGCAACAGCATGCTTTGAAAGATCATCGTAAATAATCAAAACATCTTTACCTTGGTCCATAAAGTACTCAGCAATAGATACTCCAGTATAAGGAGCAATATATGACAACGCTGCACTTTCTGATGAACCAGCTGAGACTATGATTGTATAATCCATCGCACCTCCTTCTTCTAGACGAGTTTGAAGTTTACGAAGTTTGGAATCTTTTTGACCGATTGAAACATAAACACAGATCATGTCTTGTCCTTTTTGGTTTAAGATCGCATCTATAGCAATAGCAGTTTTACCTGTCTGACGGTCACCAATGATAAGCTCACGTTGACCACGGCCGATCGGAATAAGAGCATCGATAGCTTTGATACCTGTTTGAACTGCTTGGTTCACAGACTGACGTGTAATAACACCAGGAGCAACTTTTTCAATAGGACTTTGCTTTTCTGCTTTGATAGCCCCCTTTCCATCGATTGGGTTACCAAGTGCATTTAGAACTCTTCCGATTTGAGCATCAGATACTGGAACTGAAAGAATCTGACCTGTTGCTTTCACTACATCCCCTTCGCGTATTTTTGTGAAATCTCCAAGAATAATAACTCCAACTGAGTCTTCTTCAAGGTTTAGGGTTACTCCAACTTCTCCATTTGGGAAAGACACCATTTCTGATGCTTTAATATCTGAAAGTCCTGATATTTTAGCAATACCATCGAAAACCTCGATAACGTGACCTACTTTTTCAGAGCGAGCCTCGTCTTTAAAATTTTCAATTTGTTTTTTTAAGTTTTCTACAATGTAATTTTTTGTCATATAATTTGCTATTTAATTTATTGGGTTATAAGATAATTTTGTAATTTTTTAATTTTATTCTTTAAGGTTGTATCTATTATCTCATCTCCTATTTGTATCTTTATTCCTCCTAATAACTTTTCATCTATTTCAAATTCCAGAACTGCTTTTTTTATTTTATATTTCTTCTTTATGAATTCTTCTATTTCATCTACTATTTTTTTATCAATCTTTGTTCGAGAGCTTATTTTTGCTCTGACCACTTCCTCTTTTTCATCTATTATTTTTTCTAATTGATTTAAGATTTCTTCAGATTTACTTAATAGATGTTTTTTTGAGATCATATCAACTATTTTCTTTGTGATAGCATCAAGCTCCACCCCATCTTTACCTTGGGAGGATTCATATATTGCTCGTGCTACATTTTTAGTAGAAATAGTTGCCATAAATATTTACATTTTCTTTATCTTACTGATTGCTAATTCATCGAATTTATCATTGGAATGAGATTCAAGTAATTTCTCTGTAGCAAGAACAACAAGAGATACGATTTCTTGTTTTGCTTCATCTATTATTTTTACTTTTTCTGACTCTAAAACTTTTTTACCATTTAGTATCATATTCTCAACTTCCTTTTTTGCATTTTCTATCATTTCAGCTTTTTTACTTTCTGCTTCAGTTTTACCTTCTTGGAATATTGTATGAGCTTCTGTACGAGCTTTTGATATGACAGCATCATATTCTTTCTTCGTATTTAAAAGTAATTCTGCATTAGTTTTTGCATCATTCAACCCCCCTTCTATATTAGCTGAACGTTCTTTCATTAATTGCTTAAGAGGTTTTACTATTAGGAAATATAGAACAAAAAGAACAATAACAAAGTTTATACTTTGAGCTATTATTATTTTCCAGTCTATATGAAATGTTTCTATAAATGAATCCATGTTTTTATAATATTAATTACTAATTTATGAAGGCGCTAAACAAATTTGGCTCCTTACTCCTAGTCATTTGCCTTTGATAGAAAAGAAACAAATGACTAGATGTAAATAGCTAAAACTATTTAATTGAGAATGCAATAACAAGTGCGTAAATAGCGATAGCTTCAGCGAAAGCTGATGCCAAAAGCATAGGTACGAAAACTTTTCCAGAAGCTTCAGGATTGCGTCCAATAGCTTCCATGGCCTTAGAACCAATCATTCCGATTGCTAGAGCTGGGGCAATAGAACCAAGTGCTATTGCGATTGCTTTTGCTAACATTGTTGTTTCCATATGTTTTATCTTTATTAACTAATAATGATTGACCTTTAAATTAATGTGCTTCACTTACTTCCCCCTCTTTACTATGACTACTATTTTCATCATGGCCTTCTTCGTGGTCCATGCTTGAAATAGTATAGTAAACAAGAGTTAAGATTGCGAATATGAATGCCTGAATTACACCTACCATGACTTCTAGTATTAAGAAAGGTGTAGGTAGAGCATAAGCTAAGATTGTTGCCATTGAAGCAAGTAATACTTCTCCAGCAAATACGTTTCCAAAAAGACGGAAAGAGAGAGATGCGATTTTAGCAAATTCTCCAACTAGTTCGATGAATCCAACAGCAAACATTATAGGTGCTGTCATAAGGATTGCAGGGTCTTTTCTTACTTTGGTAAAAATACTACCAAGCGCACTTAGATTAACATATTTATTTATTGTTTTCCATACTCCTATTGATATTATTCCAAATATATTTGCTCCAATAACAGACATGATAGCAAGTGGAAGTGTTCCATTTATATCAGCAGTTCCTGAACGGAAAAGTGGAATAAATGTTTTGCCATGTTCCCCCATTTCTATTAGACCAAAGCCTCCAAGTGGAAGTATTCCCATCCAGTTGTTCAAAAGAACAAACATAAAAACAGCAAAGACTATAGGGAAAGCTTTGTTTGTAATAACACGGCTATTTGTAACTTGGTCACACAAAGAGTGTGCTTCTTCTAGTATTATTTCAAATAAATTCTGGATTCCTTTTGGTATTTTTTTAATACTGATTCTAACAGCTATAGAGATAATGATTATTATGAAAACAACAACCCAGCTTGTGAAGAGTGCATTGGTAACAGTAAATGAACCAAAGTGAGCTATTGGTTCAGCATATAAGGTAGATTCTGTGGTAACTTCTTCAGTTGCAGGTTTTAATTCTGTTTGTTCAACATTAACTGTATTAGAAGGTTGTTCACTTATTGTATTTAATTCCTGTGTAGTATTTTCTGTCGTCATAAATTATTTATTTTCGGTATTTTCTTCTTTATCCATTTTCTTTTTGTAAACTTTCATCTCTTTCCATATTAGGTAAATAGTAGAAAGAAAAGCGATTGAAACTAAAATAAAGAATATCAAATTATTGGGGTTGTTATATTTTTGATCTAAATATTTACCAGCATATGAAGCTATTATTACGGGTACTGCTATATATGCAGATACTTTTGTGAATACTATAACTCCATCTCTCCACCAGGGAGTTGTTGTTTTTGTTGGTATTTCTTCATTTTTCATAAAAAGAAAATGGCTTAGAGCCTTTTGTAATATAGCAGATAATTGCGATATTCTCAAGTTTTTGCTATATTGGTAGAGTATTTAAATATAAGGGTTTTTTTGTGTATAGTTGTTGGTTTGAATACTTACATCTATACCTGTACATTTATCTCTTTAAATACTTAAAAATCTTTGCGTGTGTAGTTCAGTGGTAGAACGCTGTCCTGATAAGACAGAGGTCCTTGGTCCGATTCCAAGCACACGCACAATTAAAAAACAGTTTCCAAAATTTATTTGGAAACTGTTTTATTGTTTAATATTCAAGCTTTTCTTTTAAATAAACATATCTTTCGATAGGGACACATAGGTCTTCAAGGCTAACAACATATAAACCAAAATTTGATTCAATCGTCATAATTTTTTCAATTTCTTTTGCCATTTCTGGGTAAGCTTCTTTGAAAATCATTATTTTTCCATTTTTTATAACGGAATATTTATTGACTCCTGTTTTGGTAACACATTGAAAGTCATCTGGAATAGCAATTACAGAAATATCTTTTTTTAATTCAGAAATGCTTTTTTGTCTTTCTGTTTCATTTTCAAATTTTTCATAATTACTTTTTTTGAAACTAGTTGGGTAATACTTAGTTCCTAAAAATTCCCAAATCTTTTCTTCAAGATGATGGTCAGTCCAAATCAATAATTCATCACGAGTTATATTTTTGTTTTCAAATAATAATTTTATTATTCTTTTTGAAAGCATATACTCTAAGAATCTGCTTGCTGGGTTATAATATAACTCAGCATACATAAGAGCTCTGACCATTAAGAATCTACCTAATTTTAAACCATCCTTGATAACCATTTTTCCATCGATAATTTTTACTTCTTTCCATAAATCACAAAAATTTGGATACTCGGTTACTATTTTTTCAAGTTTTCGGTATCTTTCATTTTTTAGGTCATCATCTAGTTTATAAAAAAAATCAATAAACATAGACGTATCTCTTGCTGTATAAGCTATCTTATCAGCAATGTCTAATAATTGACCATGGATGCCATTATTAAGAATCATTTCTTTTAGATTTTTTTCATCAATGGAGTATATTTCTCTTAAAGAAGGCCAACCATCTTTTTGAAAAAGTTCCTCATAGTGAGTATCTTCGTCAAAAAGTTCTAAATTTACGAGCTTGGTTGTGTCACTACCTGCAGGAGTTAATCCATCATGAGAGACACCACCAATACTTAAAAGATTACTATTTAAAGATTTATTTGGATTATTAATCTCAATTAATTTTAAAACAGCAACTACATCAAGAGAGTGTAACCCCCTTGTGTGTTCAAAGCCAAGAGAATTAGAAGTTAATTCTATTTCTCTTAAGATAGGATTCATCATGAAGCCTAATTGTCTAACTTGAAACAATCTTCTTAAACCCAATGTGTTAATAGTTTTTTCGATTATCTCATTTTCCAATATTATATACCCATAACTTGTGTATGGTAATATTGGAACTATACAATATGAATCTTCATTCATAATAGCATTATGAGTAGATATATAACTCTGAATTTTTTTAGGTAATTTATTAAAAAAATCTAAATCAAATAAATCTTTTGAATATCTCTTTTGAATTTCACATAAAAACTCAAAATGATTATCAATATTTATATTTTCAAATTCTTTTTTTATTCTCTCTTTATTTTTCCTTAGAAACCATAAAGCTGAATTGTTTACCTCTCTTTGAGATATTTGTTTCGGCAAGAAACAAATATCTCCATACCTAAACGGTAAATTTTCGTTTCTTTCCATGTGTTTATTTTTTTAATGAGCAATTAAGCTCTATTTGTGTTTAGAGAATTTTTTATTATATTACAACTTATTTTTAGTTAAGTCAAATACAAAAATCCCCTACTCTTTCGAGTTGGGGATTTTTGTTAAATAGATATAAATACCTATTATCTTTGGAAACTACCTCTTGGGCGTTCTTCCATAGGACGAGCTTCGTTTACTGTAAGGTTTCTTCCTTCGAAGTCCTTTCCATCAAACATTGAGATTGCTGTAGCTGCATCAGAATCGTTTTCCATTTCTACGAAACCGAATCCTTTTGAGCGACCTGTCATCTTATCCATGATAATTGTTGCTGAAGCAACAGCTCCTGCAGCACTGAAATGAGCTTTAAGCTCATCGTTAGAAGTCTTGTAAGGAAGACCTCCTACATACAATTTTTTTGCCATATATGACAATGTATTCTCATAGTGATACTTGCATATCATCTACTTGAAGAAAACTAATTTATAAATGTAATCGCGAAGCTGATTTCATTTACATACCTCAATGTTCGCACACGAAGAATGAAACTAATACCAAAACATAAGCTAACTACTGGATGTAACTATAACAGAGATATAAAAACAAAGCAAGTGGTAAAATAAGAATCAATATGGCTTTTGAGTGCACTATAAAAGCCGCTTTCATCTAGAAAGCGGCTTTATTAATCGGTTTTTCTTTTATTATTTCTTTACTAAGATATATAAAAGATGTTTAGTACTTTTAACTTCCCAAGTACGAGGTTCATCATTTAATATAATGCAAGTAATTCCAGACATATTGTATTTTCTTGCTAATGATATTATTTGATAATCATGATAAATAAAAAACCATACTGGAATAATTGGTCCTCCAAATACTGGTAAGGTTTCTACTTTCGTTTCTTCGTGGATTTTCATATTAAAAATGAATAAACCATCTTTCTTTAATGTTCTTCCAACTTCAGAAAATATTTTTTCAATATTATCTAAATATGGCATTACACAGAGTGAAATTACCATGTTGGCTGAATTTGAAGCAACATCTAAGTTGTCGTGTCTAAGATCAGCTAATTGTGTTCTTAACTTAACCTTTTTAGTGTCAACTTTTTTCTCAATTAAAGAAATCATTTCAGTGGAAGCATCTACAGCAACAATTTCTTTAAAATTAAAAACACTAACTAAGTCTATAATTCCATTTCCTGGTCCACAACCAAGATCAATCATTAAACCCCCATTGGGTTTTAGGTTTTTAGGTAAATCATTACAAACAACTCCCTTTAATATTTCTGTTGGTAAGTTACCCTCAAGAGATACTTGGTTGTAGTAATATTCAGCCATACCTGGTTTGTTATAGAAATCAATTACATCAATTGCTTCTTTTTCCATTTCTTATTTATTTTTTAGATTGTAAATTACAAATAACTATTACTTTTTATAATAGCATAAAATTAGTATTTGTCAAAAATGTAAATTAAGATTTTATTCCCCGTCTTCTGCATCCCCTACTACCCCAGCGGAAAGAGCATCTATCATTTTATTTATATTTCCTTCCATAATACTAGGAATATTTGACCAAGATTGTTTTATACGGTGGTCAGTAATACGATCTTGAGGGAAATTGTAAGTACGGATTTTTTCACTTCTATCTGCTGTACCAATCTGACTCTTTCTTTCTCCGGAATATTTACTTGCTTCTTCTTCGTCCTTCATCATTTGAAGTTTTGAAAGCAAAATTTCCATAGCCTTTTCTCTATTGGCAAGCTGTTTTCTTTCTGTAGTACAGCGTACGTCTATACCTGTAGGTATGTGAATAAGTCTAACTGCAGTTTCAACTTTGTTGACGTTCTGTCCTCCTGCACCCCCTGAACGTGAGTACTCGATCTCTATATCGGCAGGACTGATAACTATTTTTGTTTTCTTACGAAGTGGAAGTATCGCAACTGAAGCAGTAGAAGTATGAATTCTGCCATTCTTTTCTGTAGCTGGTACGCGTTGAACTCTATGAACTCCTGTCTCATAGCGTAGAAGCTTGTACACATCTTTACCTTTTATTTCAAAAGATGCTTCTTTATACCCACCAACTTCGTTTGATGATTCATCTATAACTTTCCAAGTCCATCTATTATTCTCAGCAAATCTTTCGTACATATGAGCAAGCTCCCATGCAAAAAGTGAAGCTTCATCGCCTCCTGCTCCTGCACGTACTTCAAGGATTATTTCATTTGGGAATTCTTCTTCCTCTTTTTCTCTCTTTGCCATTTCTTCGAGCTGTCTTTCGATTGCTTCTTTTTGAAATTTAATATTTTGTATTTCTTCTTCGGCAAGTTCTTTTAAACTTTCATCTTGTGCAACCATTTCATTTACTTTTTTCTCCTCATTCAAAAGACGCTCATACTCCTCTGCGAAGTAGCTTGTCTTGTGGTCTTTTTTTAATTGTTCTAGGTCTAATTGCATAAAGGTATTATAGCATGTTATTGGAAAAAATTTTTCAGAGGGACGACCTCTGGGGCCACATGAGGTCGGACCTCTAAAAAAGTAATTGGG
>Ga0302292_1000003_pt1 | contig 181313 bp, 178 predicted proteins | sample III_Fen_N2_1_FD_194553 | JGI IMG/M metagenome (GOLD analysis project Ga0302292, IMG submission 194553) | Peat permafrost microbial communities from Stordalen Mire near Abisko, Sweden - III_Fen_N2_1 | ecosystem: Environmental > Terrestrial > Soil > Wetlands > Permafrost | place: Sweden: Abisko...
CTGCTCCTGTTGAAGCTGATGCTGTTATTTGATTTGCAGTACCTGTGATGGATGAGACTCCAGTTGAGGAGGTTAGGAATGTTGATGAAATAACTTTTTCAACAACTCCAGTTGATGTATTTCGAGTGAGGATATCATATGTACTTGCTGAAGTAGTTGGAGCAGTTGAAAGAGTTAAAGCATTTGAAGTTGTAATTCCTGTAGCACCACTGATAACTCCAGCCGCTGTAATATTTACAGTTGGAGTATTTAAGAAGTTTGTATACCCTGCTCCACCTGTATTTGTAATCTTAATTGCATTTGTAACTACTGTTGTTCCCGATGCTGATGTATCAGCATTGTCCAAAAGAAGAAGAGAGTCGGTTGAGTTGTCGATTGTGTTAGCAGTTAATTGATTCTGAATTCTAACAGCACTACCAGTGTTTCCTGCAATAGTTGGATTATTTGTGAAGTTAATAGCAAGACCTGTGACACCACTGTTAGCAATTGTTGATTGAGCTTCTGTAATATTAAATGCAATTGCAGAAAGTGGAGTATTTGTTGTTGCTGTGTTTTTAGTATTAACTACAAAACCAGATCCTGTAGTTAATGAGTTAGCAGTAATAGTATTTGCATTTGTTGTTGTACCCGTAAATGTCTGAGCAAATACTCCTGTACCTGATGTCATTGTTAGGTTTTGGTTGGCACCTACTGTTAGAGTTCCGTTTGAAGTTAATCCAGATGTTGCAGTGATGAGTCCTGAGATTGTAGGTGTTGCTGTCCAAGAAGTTCCTGTAACTGTAAGACCACCACCCAATGTAGTTAACCCAGTACCAAGCAAAGTAAGAGTTGGATTTGAAGTGACATTACCAAGAGTGAAAGCAGTTGTTGTTGCTCCACCTGCTGTAATAGTTGAACCATTAATTGTAGTTGTTGCTCCTACTCTTCCTAGTGTTAGACCTGTTTGAGTAGCTGTTCCAATATTCATTGCAACTCCTGTTGCAGTATCAAATGTTGGAGCAAGGAATGATGTTGCGGCTGTGACTGTACCTGTGAATGATGCTGCGGATGAGATTGTTTGGGAGTTGATTAGACCGGAAGTAATAGTATGTGTTCCTAAATTTAAGTCTGAAGTTGCTCCTGTATATGGAACATATGAGGCTAGACCAGTAGTGATATCTGAGGTCAAAGCAAATGTTCCTGTTGTAGTTGGAAGAGTAAGAGTGGGAGTTCCTGCTGCTGCTTGCACCACTATGATAGCCTTACCAGAAGTTGCACCTGCAAGAGAGATTGATCCAGCTGTTGTACCTGCAGTACCAAGGGTCAAAAGCTCCCCAGGAGCAGTTGTACCAATACCGAGCTTGTGAGTTGTGGAATTCCAGAAGAAATTGGCATTATCTTGAGAAAGAATACCACTTGCACCTCCAAATAAAATTGAACCAGAAGTAGGAGCAAACCATGTAGGTGAACCTGTACCTCCTGAGATCAAAGCTTGACCAGTAGTTCCAGCGGCTGTAAATGCTGTAGTGTTGGCTGCTGATTGGTAAGGTAACGATCCAGCTGTTCCTGCAAAAAGATTACTTGTTGTTTCTGAAACTACTGCTGCAGGAACAGCACCAAGTTTTTTACGAGGAGTCATTTCTCCGTCCCAACCTGGAGTTCCTGTTCCTCCAATATTTACTCCAAGATAAAGTGTCTGATTGAAATCAACTCCAGTAAGTGCATTTACCTCTCCAAGTAAAACAGAAAAGAGTCCATTTGAAACTGTAACTTTATTTGCACCAGTTCTTGTTTCTGTCCAAAGAAGAGTACTTCCAGAATCGTAAAGTTTGAACTCCATGTTGTAAGTTCCATTTGCAACTGCAATGTTTGCTGAAGTAGTTAACTTGCCTTGGTAATTTATTTGTTTGTTGAATGCTGCCTCTGCATACCCCACTAGTGGAAGTAGAGGTGAGAAAAATAATCCGATCAGAAGAAAAGAAGAAACAAAAATATTTGCAATATTTTTTCTTTGTTCCTTATTTATTTTTATAAAATATTTCTTCATTCTTTTTTTGATTTTTTATTTATCTTTTCTTATCACCTACTACTTTCTACTTTTTTAATTTTCTTAATTAGTAATCAGTAATTATTAATCGGTAATTTTTAGACTTCCTCCGTCAGATGTCACAGCAGATTTCTCAACATCAACATGAGTGGGTTTATTTTTGTTTAAATTAGATGAAATAAAAAACCAACCAACAAGAATGATGGTGGTAATGATGATGATATTTTTAATGCGAGAAGGAGAAAAGAATTCTTTGATAGCGAATTCCTGACTGCGAACTTTTTTCTTAAAAAGATAATTTTTTACCTCTTCTTCGGTGGTAAACCATGCTCTCCCTTTTTTGACCCCTTTCATCTCACCTGAGCGTATTAAATAGCCGAGATAGTCCTGGGTGTAACCAGAAATTTTGGCTGCTTGGTTTAAAGAAATGACGTTTTTTAGTGATTGCATTTTTATCTATATTTATAAAGATATCTCGGATAGACGATAATAATATTTTTTCAATATCGGATAGACGATACTTCGAAAAATCTCTTTATATTATAACAGAATAATAGAGTTGTTCAACGAAAATCCACATAGTTATCCACATTTTTTATTATGTGTTTTCTCTTTCATAGAAGTCTATATGCCATAAGGGTTTTTTGACACGTCTAAAAAATTTCTTTTCAGAAATTTGAGAGAAAAGTTGGTAAAATTTTGATTTTCTAGAGAGGTCTGACAGCTACGGGAGCGGTCGTACCTCTAAAAAATTTTAATATAATAATTCTTCACAAATCTTTTCAACAAAAAAGTCCTCGGATCTCCTCGCCAAATCTTCTTCTTACGAAGATGGAAGCTCGGCCAGACATTTTTTCTTGAAAAGATTTGTTACAAATTATCTAAACGCGTATATTTGAATAGTCTCATAAAAGGGGCTTCGCAATCGTGACGACGCGAGACTAAGCAAAATTTCAGCAGAAATTTATGCGTGCCCTTTTGGGAGAGCTATTCAAATGGGAGCGAGATTAAAAAAGTCTATTTATTTTCGTTTTTATCTTTTCGGAAACGTTTGAATATTTTAGGTAAAATTATGAAAAACAATAAATATAAAATTATAAGAATTATGAGTATGAATATGATGAACCAGAAGATAAAACAGGGTGACCAAACTGAAATTTGTTTCTCTCCAACTTTTGTAATTTTAAATGATCCGTAATTAATTAATTGTGCAACTCCATCTTTGTATCTGTAGATAGTAACATGGTAGTCCCCTCCCTTCTCAAAAGAAGGAACACTAACATTTAGAAAACCATCTTTATCTTTTATGCGAGAGAAAAAATATTGATTAATAATTACTCCATCAGAATTTCGAATCTCAATCCAAAGATCATCATTTTTAATATTTGAAAAATAATTTGTTTTTATATTTATCGGATCATCTCCACTTAAAGAAAAAGTATTACCTGGATAAAAATCATACGTTGAAGAATTTTGAGTTACTACAAAAATATTCGATAAAGATTCTAATTTTTCTGCAGGTGTTAATTCTGTCCCCCAAGTATCAAGACCATTTGGATTATGGATTATACTAACAAGAGATCCAGAAGAATAGTTCCCTGCTCTATCACGAGAGAAGAGTGAATAATAATATTTATGGGAAGCTGTAACATTTGCATCTACAAAATATTTTCCATCTCCTTCATAAACAAGACGTCCAATAAATGGACTACCATAATATCTATAATCATTTCTCATAACACGAACATAGTCAAAATCTAAATCTGTAGGATTAGTCCAAGAAATAGTAATCCCTACAGGAGAAGATGTCGCGTGCACGTTTGTGGGGTTCCCTGGAGGTGTTGTATCGAGAAGGGATAAAGTTCTAAACATTTGATTCTCAAGAGAATTTGTTTTTCCCAAAAGACTCTCAGCAGAAATACTGAAATAATAAAGCGTCCCCTCTTTTAGTCCAGTTAACTCAACCTTGTGATCAAGTAAAAAGTTTATATTTTTAATAGTCCCATCTTTATAATCTGGGTTTGTACCCCATTTTAGATTAGATATCGTAGGAATAACACTTTTCCACCTTATGGTAGCTGTTGTAAAACTAACTTCCACGGTTAAATCCTTAAACATATTATCTACAATAGGAACACCTCCTCCTCCAGTATTTGGAGGTATGACAGGGGTACAATCTATAGGGCAACTAAATAGGTCTTCTCCGTTGGCTGGTTCGCAAATGTTGTTATTATTACAGCTACCACCCACGTTAAGATTCACGTCTATCCCATTTGATAATGATGCATTTGAAATAGAAAAATTAGCTAAAAATATGAAAATAGCTAAAAATAGTGTATTTGTAAGTCTAAAATTCCTCATAATGTGGTTGCAGTTACAACAACAGTAACATTGTATTGCCCTGAAGTTTGTATGTGATTTGCACCACTTTCAGCTCTAAATCGAACTGTGGCAGTGCTGCCACTTGGCATATTTGAAGAAGTACTACCTGCCATCACTTTAGGGGTAGTAGAAAGACCATCCCAGCATTTACCTGTAGTCTCTAGAGCTCCTGAGTTACAAATAACCCCATTGTCCTTAAAACGACTTATAACTTCAGTACCTTCTGGAGAAAATCCAAATGATGAATTGGTCGCTAAATTGGTGAAATTGTAGTCTGGGGCAGCTCCCGATGGGACATAGTCTGCGAGTGAATCTTGTGCCGACTTAAGTGCTGGTGTGGTCGTAGAGGCTATGGACATAGTGTACCCTGCCGTATTGTCAGTTGTTACAAGCCAAGACATTGTACCCTCACTAGAACCCCCTGAAAGACCCCCCATCGAAGACATGACTAGGTCACTTGGAGTTGATATGGAGATAGAACTCTCTTGCATCTGCCAGTACCCTGCATGCATATAATAGTTGGTACTGTTTGAATCTCCTGTACTTAGTTCACCCAGAGTATCATTTGCTTTATAATTTGTACTTGAAGAATCTCTTCCTCCTAAGTTGACACTATCTGACTGGATTTTATAAGTAGAACTCTGCATAAAATCTGCCAAAATATTATGATAAAAACCAAAAGAAGAAATAACTGTCAAGGTTAAAACGATGAAGTATTTACTTTTTTTGAGGAAGTGAAAATGTTTCATATTAAATTAATATTACTTTTTCTTTTTAAGTTCGAAACGGGTAAGAATGTAATATATGAGGGAGATAAATATTACTAGTCCTACAAATGTAGCTACGAGTATTTTCCATGGAATAATCCAGAAAGAAATAGATGCTTCTTGGTTTTCATTTCCATAACCAGGATAAAGAGAGAGGTTTGCAGTATAACGGCCAAGACCAGTCCCCGCTTGCCACATAACTTCTCGATAACGTATAGAATCTGGAAGTGAGAAATATGCATCAACAGGAATTTCTCCAACATCTTTTCCTAAAATATTTTTAATTATAATTTTTCCATGAGGAACAAGGTGGACATTACCGGTATTCTTAAATGAAATTTCAAAACCACTTGGTCTATTTTCATAGAATGCTTTACCTGGTCCAATTATTTTAAAATTTTCAAGATTTCCTTGTTCTTTACCTTCTCCGTTAATTCTTAAAAAGAAAAGTGAGCCTATACGAGAGATAAGACGAGCCTTACCTTCTGTCTCAGTTGTCTGACTATCGCCTAAAACTTCAGGCTCATTGGAAACAATAAGAGCACCGTAGTAACCTCTTGGTTCTGCATCAATAGGGATAGAAACCTTTACTGGTATGGTTATTTTCTCACCTAGATCAAGAGAGAATTCATTAATCTCTGGTTGTATAAAATTCTTAACTGAGTAAGGACCCTTCTCATCACCCAAAAGTCTAATAGGAGAAATGGAGTCATTGGTACCAACCATATCCTCTGTAGTTAGTTTAAATTTAACCGTCTTCCCTATACGATTTGTGATGGTAATACTTTTTGTAACAGTCTCACCTGGGTTTGCAAATATTTCAGTTTTACCTGGCTCAACAACGAAATCATTCTGAGCTGGGATATCTATCTTTGATCTTTCAAAAGCGAATACAACTCCACCAATAGAAAAAATAGCCAAAAACAAGGCTCCTACTATTATTTTTTTTATGGAATTAATTTTCATATAATAAATTTTACGATGCAGTCATTGTTGCAGTAATGGTTGCAGTATATGCACCCGATGCAGCATAGACGGCATTCTGTTGAGCTGCGAAACAAATGTTGGTAGTAATACCTGTTGTTGGAGTAACCCCAGCACGACCAGATATCACAATATCTGAAGTAGTAAAACCTCTGTATTTTGCAGCAGGGTCTACGACACCTGTACCTGTATTTCCACAAGATGAATATACTCCCCATGTACCACTAGTTACATCTGTACCATACGCTGAGTAGCCAAACTCTTTAGTACCACCTGCAACACCTCCCCATAGATCAGGAGTACCAGGTGTACCTTCTGTATAATTTGCAAAGTTATCTGTAGCACTTATAAGTGCTGGAGTAGTAGAAGCTTTAACTGCAAGTGAGTACCCTGTTGCACTATTTGTATTTGCAATCCAAGAAGATGAGCCGATAGATTTATCAGAAGTAATACCAATATTGGGAGTCATAGTTGTATCTGCTCCATTACTAAGAGTAAGGCCAGATGTAACATTTAAAGTAACAATTACGTTATCAGTTGCGGTGTTTGCTATAACAACAGAAGGTTCAAGGGCGACTAGATAAAGCACTTGCACAAAAAACAGTGATATGACTGAGATTGCGAGAATTTTTTTAATATATATTTTCTTCATTTGCGTTACTTTTTATTATCGCAATAAATAGACGTTTTTGCAAGTAAAAACAACCCTAATTATAGGGTTGTTGCTGTAGCTGTGATAGTAGCAGAGTATGATCCAGAAGGAGCATAAACAGTATTTTGTTGAGCTGCGAAACAGATAGTTGTGGTTATGCCAGAAGAAGAAGTGACTGTATTTCTTGTGGCGATTGTTTTATCAGTTGTCTTTGTTCCAACATAGTACTGTGTTCCTGAAGGTACCCCTGCTGCACCACAAGACGCTGCTGCTCCCCATGTACCTGTTGCTGTATCTGTACCGTACGCTGAGTAGCCGAACTCTTTAGCTCCACCTGCTACAGACCAAGCTTCTGGAGTACCTGCAACTGTCTCTGTGTAATCTGCAAAAGAATTTGCTCCACTCACAAGTGCAGGGGCAGCTGACGCTTTCACTGCGAGAGTATACCCTGTTGCATTATTTGTTTTCACAATCCAGTTTGATGAACCGATAGATCCATCAGCGGAGATACCAATGTTTGGAGCCATAGTTACATCTGCACCATTACTAATCGTAATACCAGTATCCACATTCAAAGTAACAACAACATTGTCTGTAGCAGTATTTGCAATCGCAACTGTTGGCTCAAAAAAAGAAACATAAATCATTTGTGCGAAAAATAATGTGATGATTGATGCTGGAAGAATTTTTGTAATAAATATTTTTTTCATTTCGTATTTACATCATCGCAAATAAAAAAATTAAAGACAATCGCACTTTGTGGGAAACTATGTGTATAAATAGTGGATAAAAAACAAAATAAAACACCTCATTAATGAGGTGTTTTATTTTTAAAAATATGTTGTAATAATTTTAAAAAATAAAATTATTTTCTTGATTCAATGATTGAAGTTGCAACACTATTTGGAACTATATCGTAACGTAAGAATTCCATAGTAAAACCTGCACGTCCTTCTGTCATTGAGCGAAGAGTTGTCATGTAACCAAACATTTCAGAAAGTGGAACAACAGCTTTCACAGCTTGGTTCATACCACGAGCTTCCATGCCTTCAATAAGACCACGCTTTGATGACAAACTTCCTGTAACATCTCCCATGAATTTTTCTGGAGTAACAACTTCAACTTGCATCATAGGTTCTAGAATTACTGGACGAGCCATTTTAGCTGCATCTTGTATCGCCATACTTGCTGCAATCTTGAAAGCCATTTCGTTGGAGTCAACATCATGGAATGATCCATCCCAAAGTTCAACTGAGACATTAACAAGTTTGAATCCTGCAAGCACTCCTCTATCAAGACCTTCTTTGAATCCTTTTTCACAAGCAGGAATATATTCTTGTGGAATAGCACCTCCTTTAATTGTGTTGATGAATTCAAATCCTTTTTCTCTCTTTGTATTTCTTGGAAGATCTTCAACATTAACATTCATATCCATTGGTTTGATCTTGATCTTAACGTGACCATAGTTACCACGGCCTCCTGACTGCTTGATGTACTTACCTTCTACTTCAGCATTACCTGTAATAGTTTCGCGGTAAGCAACTTGAGGTTTACCAACATTTGTCTCAACAGAGAATTCACGCTTCATACGATCCACAATAATTTCAAGATGGAGTTCTCCCATTCCTGCAATAATAGTTTCGTTAGTTTCTGCATCTGTTGTAACACGGAAGGTTGGATCTTCTTGTGCAAGACGAGACAATGCCATACCCATTTTCTCTTGGTCTGCTTTTGTCTTTGGTTCTACGCGAAGTTGAATAACTGGTTCTGGGAAAATAATACGGTAAAGTTCGATTGGTTTTTCTTCGTCACAGAGAGTATCTGAAGTGATAGTATCTTTAAGTCCAACTGCGGCAGCAATTTCTCCTGCGTAAACTTTTTTCACTTCTTCACGATCATTGGCGTGCATTCGAAGAATTCTACCAATACGTTCTTTACTACGAGTACGAGGATTGTAAACATAACTTCCTGCAGAAAGACTACCTGAGTAAACGCGGAAGAAAATAATTTGTCCTACGAATGGGTCAGTAGCAACCTTGAAAGCAAGAGCTGAGAATGGTTCACTATCTGATGCATGACGAACATCGGCTTCTTCTGTCTCTGGATTTATTCCTCCAATAGCTGGAATATCAAGTGGTGATGGAAGGTAGTCAACAACAGCATCGAGTACTAGTTGTACACCTTTATTTTTTAGAGCACTACCTGCGAAAACTGGAAAGATTTTATTTGCAATAACAGCTTTTCTCATTAGAGATTTCAAAACATCAAGAGATGGAATTTTTCCATCTAGATAATCTGTCATGACAGCATCATCTTGTTCAACAATTTTTTCTATCAATTCTGCATGATACTTTTCTGCTTCAGCCAACATATTCTCAGGAATTTCTTTTTCGATAACTTTAGCACCCATCTCCCCTTCGAAATAGTAAGCTTTCATTTTTAGAAGATCAATAACTCCTTCGTGGTTTTCTTCAAGTCCTATTGGAATTTGCATACGAACAGCACTCTTTGTAAGACGGTCAAGAATAGTAGCGTATGAGTGCTCAAATGATGCACCTGTTCTGTCGAGTTTGTTTATAAAACAAATTCGAGGAACTTGAGCTTCATCGGCATAACGCCAGTTAGTTTCTGATTGTGGTTCTACTCCAGCAACTCCATCGAAAACAACAACAGCTCCATCTAGAACGCGAAGAGAACGCTTAACTTCAACGGTAAAGTCGATGTGTCCTGGTGTATCGATAATATTGAAACGGTGTTTCTTTGATTTGTCAGTTAAAGCGTAAGTTGGTGTCCAGAAACAAGTAACAGCAGCTGAGGTAATAGTAATACCACGCTCTCTTTCTTGCTCCATCCAGTCTGTAGTTGTTTCCCCATCGTGAACTTCACCTATCTTGTGTGATACGCCTGTATAAAAAAGCACACGCTCTGTTGTTGTAGTTTTACCCGCATCAATGTGAGCAATAATTCCAATATTTCTAACTTTTTCTAGTGGATAATCTCTTTCCATAATATGTTGTTAATTAAATAAAAATGAAGGGTTTCAGCCCTTTGTCATATGAATATACAATAAATGTATAAAAATTGCAATCAAATAAAAACCCCTCTATGAGAGAGGGGGTTTTATCTTTTATTTGATTTATATTACCAAGCAAAGTGAGCAAATGCTTTGTTACTTTCTGCCATTTTGTGAGTATCATCACGCTTTTTAACTGCAATACCTTCGTTCTTTGAAGCAAGGATTAGTTCTTCTGCAAGCTTTTCAGCGATTGGTGCTCCTTTTTTCCCGCGAGCAGCTCCTATGATCCATCTCATTGCAAGTGCAGTACGTCTTTCTGGGCGAACTTCTCGTGGAACCTGGTAGTTTGCACCACCGATACGACGTGAACGAACTTCAACCATTGGACCTGCATTTTTAATAGCTGTATCAAAAACTTCTAGTGGGTTTGGGTTACCTGTCTTTTCTTTTATGATTTCAAATGCTTTGTATACAGATTTGCGAGCAGTCTCCTTCTTTCCGTGAAGCATGATATTGTTAATAAACTTCCCAAGCTTTTGAGAGTTATACATTATATCTGGTTCTACTATATTTCTGTTTTTTATTTTTCTTCGCATATTATTTAAAATTATTTCTTAACTGCAGCCTTTGGAGTCTTTGCACCATATAGACTTCTTGATTGACGGCGTTTATCAACACCAGTAGCATCGAGACGTCCACGAACGATGTGGTAACGAACTCCGATCAAGTCTTTAACACGTCCACCACGAATCATAACAACTGAGTGTTCTTGTAAGTTGTGTCCTTCTCCTGGAATATAAGCTGTAACTTCCATACCGTTTGTAAGTCTTACACGAGCAATCTTTCGGAGAGCTGAGTTAGGTTTCTTTGGTGTAGTTGTAGAAACTTTAGTACATACTCCACGTTTAAAAGGAGCAGGATAATAAACTGGCTTATTTTGAATTGAATTAAAACCGCGAGCAAGAGCTACGGCCTTAGACTTTCTTTTAATTGTTTTGCGGTTCTTGCGAACTAGTTGATTGATTGTAGGCATATGTTGTTAAAAAAATAGTCACAAAGGACTAGTGAAATTACTTTACTATAAAGGCTCTAAAAAAGCAAGCCCCCATATTACATTAGTGGATACCTGTAATAAAAGAGAAGGCGTAATAAACAAGAGGAGAAACCATACTCCATAAAAAGATTACAAAGAAGAGTAAAAAGAACATCCCCCATTTTTCTAAGAAGTTTTCAATATAACGAAACTTTGCTGGTATAAGTGAGAATAGAATCTTTGATCCATCAAGAGGAGGAATAGGAATAATATTAAATAATGCCAAAACTAAGTTCATCATTACTATAATAGTTCCAATCCTATAAAAAGGATGGAGTAAAGTAGGATCAAAAGTATATGCTGGTAATCCAAACATTGGAGCAAATCGAATAAGTAAACCAAAAATAAGAGCAATAAATAAATTGGCTGCAATACCAGCAAATGCAACAATCATATTACCTTTTCTACCATTCCTTAAATTGTTTGGATTATAAGGAACTGGTTTTGCCCAACCAATAACAAACCCTGTATTGGTAAGTATTAGAATAAGAGGCAAAATAACTGAACCAAATGGATCTAAATGTTTGAGTGGGTTTAGTGTGAGTCGTCCTTTTAAACGAGCAGTATCATCCCCTAAAAGGTAAGCAGAGTACCCATGAGAAAACTCATGAATTATGATAGACATGATCAAAACTAAGACATAAAATATTCCATCTATAAATTGGACTTGCATAGGTATGCTTTATATGATAGCATGGAACTCACATATGGCAAAAGTATGCGACATAACAAAAAAGGGCTCAAAAATGGCTGGAGGATACTCCAACGTTGTTCGTGCAACTAAATTCAACCCTACTGGTATGGTTCGCAAATATGCTAACCTTCAAAAGAAACGCATATATGTCCCTGAGCTTAAAAAGTACTTCCCTCTTACAATCTCAACTAAAGCTATCAAAACTATCAACAAACACGGTGCTTACGCAGTATTAAAGAAAGCTGGAATCATCAAATAAAAATCCTCACAATTGTGAGGATTTTTATTTTGCATAATTTAGATATATAAAGCGTATATTTGAATAGTCTCATAAAAGGGGCTTCGCAAGGCTGTCGAGCCGAGACTGAGCAAAATTTCAGCAGAAATTTATGCGTGCCCTTTTAGGAGAGCTATTCAAATAGGAGCGAGATTTATTAATATAATTTTCCACAAATCTTATCAACAAAAAAGTCCTCGGATCTCCTCGCCAAATCTTCTTCTTACAAAGATGGAAGCTCGGCCAGACATTTTTTCTTGAAAAGATTTGTTACAAATTATTTCTTAATTAAATTCACTCCATCACTTTCAAAAGTTATATTCCCTTTATCGTAAGTGCTTAAGAATGGGATATGTAAATCTGAAAGTCTATCGAGTAACTCTTTGTGAGGGTGACCATAACGGTTATTCTTACCCGCAGATATTATCGCAACTTTTGGATTAACTTTTTCGAGCCATAAAAGACTAGAAGAAGTTCTCGATCCATGGTGCCCAATTTTTAAAACGTCTGAATGTAATGTATTTTCTTTTTCATTCCACTCTATTAGATTCTCAGTGTAAGTACTTGCATCGCCTGTTAGCATAAAAGAATTATTCCCATAAACAAGCTTACCTACTATTGAAGCATCATTGCTATCCATATCAGAAACATTTCTATCTGGAAATAAAATATCTAAATAAATATTTTTCTTATCATCTAAAATAATATGCATACCTCGGCGAGCAATAATTTTATTTATTTTATTTTTATTTATTTTTTCTTCTAGACTTGTATAAATCTTTGAAGTAGAGACAGATCCATTTTCTATTATGTTTGAAACTTTATAATTATCTACGAGTAATGGGAAACCCCCTATATGATCCGAGTCTGGATGAGTTGCTATAATCATATCGATAGACCGATCTGCAAATGGCATCACTTTGGATAAGCTAGATAGTATTTTCGAATCAGGCCCACCGTCTACTACAATCTGTTTTCCATTTGGTGCTTCTATATATATCGAATCCCCTTGCCCTACATCAAGGAATACAACCTTTAAATAATTATTTTGGCTATGGTAATTAAAAACTAAAAACCAAATCAGGGTCATCAAAATAAGTAGAAAAATAAGGGTTATATATGGTGAGTATTTTTTGAATTGCTTCATGGTACAATAAGTATATTAACATTTAATAAAACATATATGGAAACATTTACACCAAAAACTTTTGAATTAGGAGAGCTGTCGGGAATAAGTGCAAAAACTATTGAGGAACATCTAAAACTGTATAAAGGATATGTAACAAATACAAATCTAATATTTAATAAACTCGCTGAACTAAAAAGTGATCCCGAGAAAAATGCTTATGTCCTTGCAGAACTGCAACGTCGTTTGGGTTTTGAATTTGGAGGTATGCGTAATCATGAATATTATTTCTCATCTTTATCTGGAGGCAAAAAAGAAATAAATAAAGATGGAGAATTATATAAAAAAATAACAGAAGATTGGGGTTCATTTGAAAACTTTTTAGCACACTTTAAATTTGTAGCACTTACAAGAGGTATCGGGTGGTCTATGCTTTATTTCGATAAGATAAGTAATAAATTAATTATCTCTTGGATAGATGAGCAACACTTGGGACACTTAGCAGGAACATCACTCATACTATGTCTTGATATGTGGGAACATTCATACTACCTCGACTATGTTCCAGCAGATAAAAAGAAATATATTGAAAGTTTCTTTGAAAATTTAAACTGGCAAGTCATAGAAGAAAACTTCAAAAACTCTCTTTAATATTTACAGATGTCGGACACCTGTAGAATAAAAACCTTTATTTATAAGGGTTTTTATTTGTTAAATTCTTGATTTGGTAGGTGTTGGACACCTACCAAATTAGGTTTTTTAAATACCCAATATAGTAAAAAGATGTAAAGAATTATTGTAAGAGAAAGTGGAAATGATTGTATACTAACACTTGCAAATGAAACTGATCCGAAAAAGTGAATAACGAAAAGTATATAAGAAAGTATTATGTATGATACGTATCCAAATACTACAGATAAAAATGGTGAGATAAAACTAGAAACACCAGTAATAAAAATAAGCAGCATTGCTGTTGGTATAAATAATAATATTAAAATATTGGTTGGAATTGAAACCAAAGATAAAACTCCCGTTAGATAAAGAAGTATAGGTAGAACTGCAATTGTTGCAGCCACTGTCGTTGTAAGCATTTCTCTAATACCAAAACGCATTGGTAAAAATTTAAACCAATGCAAAATTTTTGGTGTTAAGAATAAAACTCCACCAGTTGCAATGAATGACAACTGAAAAGACATATCAACCAAAACTCTCGGATCATATGCAATCATTAAAAATGCTGCAATAATTAACGCTCTCCCTGCCATATATTTTCGGCCAGTCATCCTACCTAGCAACATAATAATAGCCATAATACCTGCACGGATTGAAGTTGCCGAAGCACCTGTCATTATTATAAATAAAATAATGACAATCATACCAAAGATGATAGATATGGTCTGAGAAAGAATCAAACTAAAAGTCTTCATCACGCCTTCTGCAACAATCGAAACGTTGTATCCCGATAATGCAATAATATGAATTGTTCCAGTTGAGATAAACTCCCCTTTCATATCTTCATCAAAGCCACCCTTAACACCCAAGATTAAACCATTGGCTAGATCACTCTCTGGCATAGGAATAACTTTATTAATATTTTTAATAAAAATATTTCTTAATTTGAAAAGTAATGATTTTATTTTATTTCCACTATCACGTGAAATAATCTCTACCTCTGCTTTTTTAATAACAAAATAAATATCTTTGTTTGCTAAATATTTTTTATAATTAAATTCTTTACCAGATAAAGTTGTAAAATTTTCTGGCTCTTCTAAAATACCTCGCACCACAACATTATCTCCGTAAAATATTTCTTTGTCTCTACTTACAATGGTTAATATTGTAATATCTTTGTCTTTTAACTGCACATTTAGATGCTGATTATTGAGGCGAATATCTGGATCATCAGTGATAAACCCTTCTAATACAACGTTTTTACCTATTATTTTATCAAAATTGGGAGCCTTAGGTATAAAAAAGAAAAACCGCACACAAGCGATTAATATTAAAATAGAAATTATTATAAATTCTTTTTTAGACATATTTTTAAGTCTAACTATAATACTCCATAAAAATCTTCTCGGATTCGCCGACGGGTAATTTTCTGCTGAAAATTCCCTTTCCCTTATTGCCTGCTACGCAACGGCAATTTGCTTCGCAACCAGATGAAAAGCAAAGAAGTTTGCTTTTCATTACTCATCCGTCAGCTTCCGCAGCGGCTCTCTCGAGAAATTTTTATTTTGTATTTAAATTAATCTCAATTTGTTTCGCTGCACAAGTTGTTGCGATCTCATCTGCTTTATCATTATAAACATGACCTGAATGCCCTTTTACTTTCTGCCAATTTATTTTTGTTTTACACTCACGAACAAGACTGATAAATTCTTTCCATAAATCTTGATTCATAACTTCTTTTTTATTTGCAGTTCTCCATCCATTTTTCTCCCAATTAAAAATCCAAGAGGTTATACCACTTAAAACATAATTTGAATCAGAAAAAATTGTAATACTATCTTCTTTGTAATTTTTATTTATATATTTAAGGGTTTCAATTACAACTGTAACTTCCATGCGATTATTAGTAGTATCTTTATCACAACCACCAAGTTCATGAACTATTTTAGTATCTTCAACAAAAACAGCTCCCCAGCCTCCAGGACCAGGGTTTCCAAGTGACGAACCGTCTGTATATATTTCTATATTATTTTTCATATATTATTTATTATTATAGTATATCAATAATTCTTAATCTTAGCTCCTCCCTACCTGCAAAACTATTCTTTTCAAATACTGCAACCATATTTATACTATTCCCTTCTTCAAGTAAGTTGGTGAAACTCTCTCTTGTCTTAAAAAATGAAATCGCTTTTATTATATAACCACGACTATTTTTAAAAGATAATTCTAAATGATTTTTCTCTTTACCAAATTCTTTTATTGAAAATATTTTTAAATTATTAAATAAAAAAGTTGGTTTTGGATTACCCATCCCAAATGGAGCAAGCTTTTTGATAACATTAAAGTTTGAAGATGTAACATCATCGATTGTAATCTCCGCATCTATTTTATAATTTTCTTCTGTTTCTACGGATTCTGTAATATTATTAAAAACCTTTAATAATCTCTCTTCTAAGAAATGAATCTCTTCGTGAGAAATAGCAAAGCCACCAGCCCCCTTATGTCCTCCAAACTCTAGAAGACTATTCTCTGGCAATGAAGTCATTATTTCTACTAGGTTTATAGCACCCCAGCCACGACAAGAGCCCTTTATATCTCCATTTCCATCAGTCCCCCACACAAAGGCTGGTTTCTTGTATTCTTCTGTTATTTTAGAAGCTATTATTCCAAGAACTCCTATTCTCCAAGTTGGGTTACCAATTACAACAAATGGCTTTTCTTCTCTTTTATGTAAAGTATTTTTTACATCTTTCATTATATGAGCAACCATTACTTTTCTTTCATCATTTATTTTTGCTAAATGATCAGCAAGTGCCCGTGCTTCTGCGAGGTCTTTAGTAGCAAGCATCTCAAATGCTTTCATAGGGTCTGCCATACGAGAAGCTGCATTGATACGTGGAGCAAGAGTGAAAGTAACATCTTCTTCTACTAATTTCGTAATATTTACAGATGCTTTTTTAAAAAGTTCCACAAGTCCAGGACGGCGAGCACACTGCAAAACTTTGAGCCCATAAAAAGCGAGAACACGATTCTCATCCAAAAGTGGAACTTGGTCAGACAAAGTTGCAACTCCTGCCATATCCAAAAGCCACTTTTCCCAACCTTTATTTATTTTCCAATATTCGCCATATTTTTTAACTAAAGCTTGCACCAATTTAAATGCAACTCCTGCACCACAAAGCATTTTGTCTGGATACTTACAACCAATTTGTTTTGGGTTTAGAATTGCATATGCACGTGGAACTTCTTCTTGAGGTAAATGGTGATCTGTAACAATTACATCTATGCCCGCAGCTTGAGCTTTTGCAACTTCTTCTACTGCTGTGATACCTAGATCAAAAGTAATCAAAAGATTTACTTGGTCTTTTATGAATTGATCAATAGCATCATGATGTAATCCGTACCCTTCATCGTGGCGATCAGGAATATAAATAGAAAAATTTGTGTAACCAATTTTATTAAAAAAATCATGCATTATTACAGAAGCCGGAATACCATCGCAATCGTAATCGCTATAAATTACCACCTTCTCATTTCCTTCTATTGCCTCAAAAATACGTACACAAACACGCTCCATATTCAACATTAAGAATGGATCATATAAATGATCTTCAAAAGATGGATTTAAAAAACGATCTCTGTCTTCTTTTGGTATTCCACGATTTGAAAGTAAAAGGTCAAGTAATTCAACATGATTTGGCATATTTTTGATTTTACCATATAATCCACATATGACCGAACAAGAACAAAATTGCATATTCTGTAAGATAATAAAGAGTGAAATACCAAGTTTTAAAATATATGAAGATGATAAATTCTTTTGTTTTTTAGATATAAATCCATTATCCAAAGGACACAGTCTTTTAATACCAAAAGAACATCATGTTTGGATGAATGAAACCCCCGATGAATTGGTCGCAGAAACATTCATCATGACAAAAAGAATAATGAATATGATGATAAAAGAAATTCCTTGTGATTTTGTTCAAATTCAGATTATAGGTAAAGATGTTCCCCATTTTCATATTCACCTTATTCCAAGAAATATGTCAGATGATTTAAGTAAAAGACAAATTGTAGAATATATAGATGGAGAACAAGATGCTATCATTTCTAAAATAAAAAATGCCCTCTAGGGCATTTTTTATTTTAATTATTTAAGAACTCTAATCCCTGGCAATGTTCCTTTTGATAAGAAGTCCAATGTAGCACCTCCACCTGTTGAAACAAAACCAAACTTATCTTCAATTTTTAATTTTGAAATAATAGCAGCTGTATCACCTCCACCGATTACACTTGTGGCGCTACTTTTTGAAATAAGTTTAAGTACTTCTTCTGTTGCTCCACCAAAACCATTTTCATATTTACCAAGTGGTCCATTCCAAAGAATAAATTTTGATTTACTTATTAAATCTTTCAAAACTTCAATTGATTTAGGTCCAATATCTACAATATTTTCTTCTGGTAAAACATCATTGGGGTTTGTAAAACGATTCTTAGAACCTTTATTTACTTCTACATCAATTGGAAGAATCAGATTTTTAGCTTTTAAAAGTAATGGTACTTGAAAATTACTAGGACCTACAAGTGAACTCCCTGTCTCATAACCTTTTACTTTAAAGAAATCGTTGGCAATAGCACCACCAATGAATATATGATCAGCAGATCGTAAAAACTTTTTCACTAAAGGAATTTTTGTTTCAAATTTTGCACCTCCTAGTATAAATAAAAATGGATGACTTGGGTTAAAAACTTTTGAAAGATTATCAATCTCAATAGAGAATTGTAATCCTGCATAACCTGGAAGGTATTTTGTAATACCTACGATAGAAGCATGCTCTCTGTGAGAAACTGAAAAAGCATCATTTACAAATATCTCTCCATAGCGAGATAGAGCTCTTGCAAAAGATGGTGAATTCTTCTTCTCACCAGTTTCACTTCGTAAGTTTTCAAGCATTACAACTTCTCCATTTTTTAGAGAATTAACTTTCTTTTCAGTTTCATCAGAGAAAATAGGAGTTCCAATGAAAGTAATATCTTTAATATACTTTTTAACCTTCACAGACACAGGGAGCAAACTCTCTGAACCATCTTCCCCTAAGTGTGAAATAATAATAACTTTTGCACCCTTCTTTTGTAAGAATAAAATAGTTGGAACTACTTTCTTGATACGAAAATCATCCAGGACTACACCATTCTTTATGGGGACATTAAAATCCACTCGAAGTACTACTTTCTTCCCTGACAAACTTTTTAACTCTTTTATTGATTTCATTATATTTAATTTAAAGTGCTTAGTATTGCACCAAATTTTTTAGGATTAATACTATCACGGCCTACCAATAAACCATCTGCTTCCCCTTCATATGCAAAATACTTAGCATTTAAAGGATTTACTGAACCACCATAAAGAATAGGAATACTGTGAGCAACCTTTCCATTATAAATATCTGAAATTACTTTCTTGATAAATATTTTCATTTCCATAAATTCTTCTTTTGTTGCCTGTCTTTCAGCTTGCCCTCCGATAGCCCATATAGGCTCGTAAGCAATAATAATATTCTTCATTTGAGAAAGAGGTACGCCACTTAGAGAAGACTTGATCTGACCCAAAACAGAAGTAAGATAGTCTCCATCATGATCACGAGTCTTTTCTCCAATACAAAGTATTGGAGATATTTTACACTTAAGTAAGTTTAATATTTTTTCGTTTATTATTTTATCTGTTTCTCCATTCGCACGACATTCACCGTGACCAACTATAGAATAACTCACCCCAAGACTAGAAAGCATCTTAGGTGAAACTTCTCCTGTATGAGAACCTTCTGTATTTACTGATACGTTCTGAGATCCTATAGCAATCTTTTTGTTTTTAAATTTCTGAGAAATGAAAAGAAATGGAAACGGTGGACAAATTATAACTTTTACATTTTTGATATTTTTTACAGAGTTTGAAGCTTCTTTAAAAATAACCTCCGCATCTTTAACAGATTGCGGATTCATCTTCCAGTTAGCAACAACGATTTTAACCATATGTTCTATTATAACATAAAATAGACCTTTTATAAAGGTCTATTTTATGGGTCTTTAGTCTTATTATTTAACCTTAGCCATATATTTATAATTTGAAAGTATCAAAATTATAAATATAGATATAGTTAAAGCCATTATAGGCATTGTAATATAACCAAATTCATATATATATCTAACTGCACATGATATTTGAGTAGTACTTGCTGGGTTAATATTGGCACAGGCAAGACCTTTTGTTCCCCCATTCTCTACGTATACGTGATACATAGATATGATAGATCCAATAGTTGCAAAGACAATACTAAAATCAACAATAGAACGATCTTTCTTGTATAATTCCATTGTAAAAAGAATTAATTGAGGATATAAGAATATTCTTTGCATCCAACAAAGCTCACATGGTGGGTACCCTACAATACTTGAGTAAAACAAAGATAATAAGAAGGCTCCTAGTGAAACCAAAAATCCTAAATGAAATGTATATTTTTTCAACAAAAGTAAAAACTTATTCTCACGACTTTTATAGAAAATAAAATTACCTAATGTAAACAAAATAAAAATCTGTAGGAATATTGTTCCAAGAGAGAGAATTTTATTTATTGTATCTACGTATGCTGGCATATATTTTATTGAGGAAGAGTAAATTGTATCTGGTCTGCTAAAAACTGAAGTGGGACTTCTCCGCTAATTTGAGTTCCTGCTAAGAATTTAAAGGTATTACCTTTTTTAATTGGTTCTACAGAAGGCTTAACAGAGAAACTATAATTATCAAATATCCATGTTTTAAAGAATTCAGATGATCTATTTTGACATTCTGGTTTTTCTACAGAATCTTTAGTTTTTATATCACAAATAAGTGGCTCTTTGTCGGAAGTTAAGGTCATATCATTCTTAAATGTCCATGTTGGATAACTTTCTATTTTATTATCTATACATATCTGAGTTTGAGACTGATCTGGGTTTGAACATTCTACGTATGGTAAATATTTCTTTGATGTACCAAATTCAGCTTTTTGAGCCTGACAATGAGGACACCAGAATGCTCCATAGAATATGGCTCCTTTATCTTTTAAGGATTGTGCAAAACCATCAAACTTACTAGGTGCCTCTGGTTTTAAACTAAAATATAAACCAAGACCTCCAATAATTAATACGACTAATGCTATAAATATAATAAATTTTGTTTGTTTTTTCATAGTATAAGTATACCAAAATAAACACTCTAACAAAACCTATTAAATAACCTTATAAACCAAAGATAAAAGCAAAAATACTGTAGAAATTACTTCCTATTGAGTGGAAAACATTGGTAATTGAATTTACTGCATTCTGAGTTATATTTCTAAAAGATATTCCCTTTTGTGTTACCCCACTTACGTTTGCAACAAGACTATTCTTCTCGATTATTTCTAGTTGTTTTTTAACAGTATTTTGTTTTTTTACAAATACTCTATTTATGTTTTTCTTTTCTTCTATTTTTTTAACTTCATCTTTTTTAATATCTGGAATAATTTCTTCTATAACTGGTTTTACTTTTACAATTACGGGTTCTTCTGTTTTAGTATTTGATACAACTTGAGGCTTATCAAAAGATTGCATTACACTATCCCATGAAACATTCACAGAAGCTGGAATTGCATATGCTGTTGCCCACACTCTAGAATCATCACTATTGGTTACGACATCTACCCCTCCATCTGTTTGTTGTAATTTAAATAAATAATCATTCAAGTTTAAATTATTTTTCATCCAGGATGATTCGTCTGCACCAATAACTCCAATATATTGTAAAACCCAACTTGTAGAAAAACTATTCCCAAAGCTTCCATCTGAGAGTTGAGTATCTTTTAGGTATTGTTCTGCTTTTATTTTTGCTTGATTTATTTCACCTGATGAATGCACTAGTGAGAGGGCCTGAACTGCGGCTGCAGTTAAATCTACACTCCCCCAACTTCCATCACTTCCCTGTTTAGATAAAATAAATGAAATATCTTTTTGGATCATATCATTATTTTGACTATACCCTGCTTTAAGAAGAGGAAAAATTGCAAAAATATCATCATTAACAAGACTTCCATCACCAAATTGTGTTCCATCAAAAGAATCTACTATTTTTTTAATATAATCTATATTTGTTCCAACATAAGGATCGATCCCTAGTGACATTAAGGCCATAGCATGACGTTCATTATCTGTCGCTGTATTTGAAACAAAAGAATTTGATTTCAAATAATTAATTATTTTTTCTTTTGCTGATATATTTTTATTTGAAGATGCAATGGCAATAGCAGCCCAGTCTGTATATAGATCAGAACTAAAAGATCCATTTACATTTTGTTTTGATGAGATATATTGCAATGCTTTATCTATATCTATTTTATTGTGAACTATAGTTGTAGTACCACCACCTGAAATAACAGGAATATCTGTAACCTCTATGTTTAAAGATGAGGATGGAACATATAAAGATTTACTTCCAATCGCTTTTAGGGAACCAGATTTATTTAAAATAATAGAGCAGGTTCCATTTTCTGTAGTCACACAAGACTGATCACCAAGATTAACTGTCGCTTCTTTTAGTGGAGTCCATATTAAATCTGACCAATCTGAATTAAAATTTGTTTTTTCTTCAGTTGTAAAAATTATTGTTTCTCCTACTACTCCAGAATTTTTAGAAACTGACATACGAAGAGGATGAGAATTATAAACTAAAAGAAATTCTTCTCCACTTGAAAGTGTATGTTTATTTATAGCTGTTGATCCATAGTTTAAATTGCTAAACCACCCCCAATATATATAATTGGCATTATCACTTGAAATTCCACCCAATTCATCTAAAACTCCAAGAGTTTTTGGGTCACTACTATCTTTTTTAAAATTGGTATCATACCAAGTCCATGTATTTGATAAACCTGACTGTTCGATAGCACACTTAGCATTTAAATTAATGGGAGCATCTACCTCTAATGATTCGGGGCAAGCAGTAACAGTTTCAGGTCCATTAAATAAAACAGTATCTCCAGAATATATTTTTAAATTTATAGTTGCAGTTTCTGGAACCATAGGATCACTAACCACAACTGGAGGAATTATATCTGGTGTTGGATTTGAATCTTCAGCAAAAACAGAAGTATAATTTACCAAAGTAAAACCTAAACTAAATAAAACTATAATCTTTTTTAAAATATTTTTTTTCATATAATCTATTCTTGCTTCCAGAGGATAGAGTCTCCATCTTTCAAGATATAATTTGAAACACCGACAGATGCCTCTTTACCATTCACATAATAAATCCAGTATTTTCCTGGTTCCCCTTTTACTCCGTTGATTGATTCTATAAAATACCCAAGCCCTGCATGATTTGTTGATTTAAAAGAAAAACTTTCATCTGAAATACTTTTCATCGCATCATAAACACTTCCGTTTTCTTGTATTTTTATAGAATAACTTTTGTTAAAAACATTTATATCTACAGAAATATTTTTAATATTTTCATCTTTTAATATTTCCTTTTTAACAATACTTTCTGTTTTGTTATTTAAATCTGTTTTTATATTAGATATTTCAACGGGGGTAAAAATGGCTTCTGTTTGTTCTTTTGTTTTATTATCTTTAAAATAATTTATTAAAACAGAAGTAAACACGGTGAAAAAAACTAAAGATAAAACTAATATATAAATATTTTTCTTATTTTTCATAATAATTAAATTAAATAATAAAAAACTCCTGCGGGAGCAGAAGTTTTTTACTTAAGAATAAATATAATATATTCTCCTGCTCGGGACTCACCATTGTATTAAGACCGGACTTATCTCTTTCGAGCATTACCGTTGCGGCACAGTAGAGGAATCTCACCCCATTTCCAAATACATTGGTTTAAATTTTAAAATACAACTAACTAACCAAAAATACTTTTTCTACAATAACTCTCTTTTCTTCTTTGGCTAGCAACCTTTCAATCAAAGGTGATAGCACTATAGCAAAAGATACATTACCAAGCAAGTGCATAATTGTGAAAGGAATTTGACCAATCAAAGATACCATAAATGACTGGTGGAAGAAGAGTGGCCCTATTGTAAGCCCTGTAACAGCATCATAAGCAATTGTGGCAATAAGAGCATAAGTTGCATAACTCTTCCATCCAGAGCGATTCTTGAAGTAATATGAAGCACCTAGCCCCATAAAACCATAAGCAAATGCGGTTACAAGTGTCCAAATACCAAAACCAGAAGTAACAGAATCAAATAAAGCTATACTTAGAAAACTAAAGATAAAAGCTGAAAAACCACCATAAATCTTACTTAAGGGCATTATTGTTGTCATTATAGGCTCTACGTTGGGAGCTCTAAATGGCATTAGTCTTATAAGAAAGACTGACAGGAAAATAAGTATTGTTTTAATCTGTTTTTTCATCACTAATTATTCAGAGGTACAACCTCTGGGGCCACATGAGGTTGGACCTCTTCTTAATTCTTAATTCTTAATTCTTTTACACTATATCACAAACACCAGAAACGCAAGCGAGCTCTCTCTTTACTTCAGTCTCATCTATTTTTTCGTAAGTAATAATCTTTGAGAAATCAAAGTCTGGCATCTTGCTTGTTAATTCTTTAAATTTCTTTTCATCAATTGCTTCATATGGAGCAAGTTGGTAAACATGATTACTTCTTGGAAGGAAAGATAGACCTCCTACAATATCCCAATTTTGATATAACCAATGTGCAACTTGGATCCATTCATTCTCCCCTACAGAAATAGTAACCGATGGATTATGTTCAGTATAATTTACTTTTACAATCTTCCAGTGTTCAAGCTGGTCTATTGCAGAGATATCATCCTTGCAAATTGCTCCATCTGGAGATTTCATTGGGAACTCAAGAACAAAAGTATTTGCTTCTTCAAGAGTCTGACCTACTTCTGGGTGATATGGTACCCCCTGATCTTTCATCATTTTAAATAATGAATCAGTTGCAGAAATACGAATACGACGAATGTAGTATGGAGCATGACGAGGATGCATACCTGAAGCACAGTCTACTGTTTGAGAAACAGTTCCAGATGGTTTTACTGCTGTGATACAAGTAGACTCACTGATTCCAAATCTTTTTGCGTATATTTTATTTACACGGATAGCTTCAAGACGAAGTTTTGAAAGCATTTGTGGATCACGTGAAAGCTTTGAATCCCACTGACCTGTAACAGAAACTCCAAGTAGTCTTTCTTCATCACAATTATTTTTCCAATCTTTACCTAGGTAACCAAATTTTGTAAGAGTAGATTGGTATGTCCCTAAAATAGTTGCGACACGAATTTTTCTCATTAAAGTTTCTTCTGTATCTTCTGTTCTTGCAACTACTTCTGATAGGTTACAAAACTGTCTTGAGCGAAGAATGATCTCTCCACAAGGATTTGTTCCCATCTCTCCTATATAGTCAGCTGACTTTTCCAATCTTCTTTTTGGTAGAGTTTTATAAAGTGAACCTCTGTTAAAGATTCCTCTCTCTCCACTACCTGACTCCATTAGTGAAATCCACTCTTTCAAAAATTCAGTTTCAGTTGGTTTTGTATTATAAACTGCAGAGTTATTGGAAAGCATTCTCTGTCCTTCATTTACCCAGAATTGACCGTTCTTAGCATCACGCATATCCTGATCGTCTAAATCAGATAGTGAAATAAGAGCACTTCGGCGAACACCTCCTGAAACTACACATTCTCCGATCTTACAGATAATGTCATGAGCATCTATATTTCGTAGGTGTCTTCCCTGGCGACGTAATATACGCTCTCTTGTAAAGCCAAGTAAGTTAATGAGTGGCTGAGGACCTGAACTTTTACCTCCCATTATTTTTAGTCTTGCTCCTGCAGGACGAAGTAATGAGAAATCAAAATCAACATCATTACCATCAAACCATGTTTTCATTCCGTGCACGAATGCATCTGCCCAACCTTCTTTTGTATCTGGAACAACATATGTTGGTAACTTCTTTTTTGTTTGAATTTTAATTTGTGGTAGTGATTGTATGTTTTTACTTTCAACAGAGAAACCAACTCCAGTTCCACACATTGAGATATAAATAATATCTCCAAAATCTTGGAATGTTGATGGTGCCACGAATGAACAGTTGTATGCACATACATTTGTTTTTTCTGCTGCGGCTCCAGCGAACTGCAATAATCTCATTGATGGCATTGCTTCTTGTCTTAAGATTGCTTCACGAACCTCAATATATTCAGAATCTTTCAAAAGTTTTCCGAGCTTACCTTGCATGAAATCGATGTAACGATTTACTGTTTCGATCCATGTCTCACGTCTACCCTCTTCTTCGATCCACTTTGCGTATGATCGGTAGTAAACGAATTCAGAAAGTGGGTTTCTAAAATATTGTTTACTTTCATCGGTCAACTTTTTTACACGTTCAGGAACAGAAATACCATGAGCACGTAGACGGGCTCTTTCTTGTCTGTATAGAATGTAGTTTTTTGATGCTACAACATAATCAGAAAGCATCAATTGCTTCTCAACAGTATCTTGGAGTATCTCAACAGAAGGGATAAACTCCTTATTCCCCATGGCCATGCCTTCAATTTCTGCAACAACTCTCTTTGCTACAAATAGTGCTTCATCAACTGAACCTTCAGAACCAGCAAGCATTGCTTTATTAATAGCATTCGCAATTTTTTCTAACTCAAATGGAACAATTTCTCCATCTCTCTTCTGAACGCTTTTAATAAAAGAATCCTTACTAACTTTTTTTACAACTTTAACATCATTAATTTTACTTTTTTCGACAACATTTTTTTTCACAGTTGATACTTTCTTTTTTGAAGGCATATTTTTTTAAATTTTAGTTAATAATGACCCAAAACGTTTTTGGGCTTACATTATACATTTTTAATTAACCCCAAAACAAGTAAAATTATTACAAAATGAGTACTATGTAAAAATATTAGAAGGTCGTCAACCTTTTTGAAATTATTCTTAAAATTTTACTGTGAAAACACTATCTTTAAAGGATATTTTGGGTCAAAAAAATTGATAAGATTCTAAAATAAAAAACTCTCAAAAAATTCTAATTTTAGAGTACTTAATTCTTCAAAATGGAACTATCTGTGTTTTTGTTATATAATGAGGCAATGATTTTTACAATAATTCTTACGGTTTTGGGTCTATGTTTATTTGAAATTATTTCTAGTATTGATAATGCCGTTATAAATGCGGAGGTTTTGGGCACTATGGGTAAAAAAGGGAGACGCTGGTTCCTTCTTTATGGTTTCTTTTTTGCTGTATTTGTAGTTCGAGGACTACTTCCTTGGATAATAATATGGGCAACAGTTCCTGGGCTTGGTCCGATAGGAGCACTTACTGCTACTTTCTCAAATGACCCAAGTATTCACGCTGCAATAACTCAGGCTTCCCCTATTTTACTTTTAGGAGGAGGAATTTTCCTTGTATTTTTATTTTTTCATTGGTTATTTCTTGAAGATAAAAATTTTGGACTACGTCATGAAAAATTCTTTCAAAGAAATGGTGTGTGGTTTTTTGCGGTTGTATCTATAATACTTGCGTGCGTTGTATGGTTTTCTTTAAAAATAAATTCAATGATGGCGTTTGCTGCTGTTATAGGTTCAACTGTATTCTTCATTACACATGGATTTAAAGAAAATGCAGAGAAAGGAGAAAAAGAACTTTTGTCTGGTGATAATAAAATGTCAGACATAAGTAAAATACTCTACCTTGAAATAATAGACATGACATTCTCTATAGACGGAGTACTTGGTGCATTTGCATTTACACTTTCTGTTCCACTTATTATTCTTGGAAATGGTCTTGGTGCTTTTATTTTGAGAAAATTAACTATCGGAAATATTGATAATATAAAAAAATATGCTTTCTTAAAAAATGGAGCAATGTATTCTATTTTTATTCTTGGAATAATAATGATGATGGATTCTTTTGGAGTAGAAATACCTTCTTACATATCCCCTGTTGTTACTTTCGCAATAATTGGATTCTTTGTATTTAAATCTGTAAAGTTTAATAAAAGAAATGAACTATCAATAGAATAATATAAAATAAAAAGCTCAGACATTTTATCTGAGCTTTTTATTTTATATTACTGGTTCAAAACCACCAGCTTGCATATTCCAAAGTTTTTTATAAACACCACCATCTTTATTTATTAATTCTTCATGCTTATCATCTTCTATAATTTTACCATCTTCTATTACAATAATTCTATCCATTGCACGGACAGTAGAAAGTCTATGCGCAATAACAATTGCTGTTTTATTTTTAATTAGATTGTGAAGTGCATCCTGTATAAGCATTTCTGATTCTGAATCAAGAGCAGAAGTAGCTTCATCTAAAACAAGGATTGGAGCATTCTTTAATATTGCACGAGCGATAGCCACACGCTGACGTTCCCCACCCGAGAGCTTAATTCCACGCTCTCCCACATAGGTATCAAAACCTTTAGGAAGCCTATCTATAAAGCTATCACAGTGAGCAAGAGAACTTGCCTGTTTTACCTCTTCGTCTGTAGCAGAGAGCCTTCCATAACGGATATTTTCCATAAGAGTACGGTGAAATAAGACTGGATCTTGAGGAACAAAGCCTATCTGCTCTCTTAAATTCTTCTGTGAAATAGTACTTATATCTATACCGTCTATTTTAATCTTACCTTTTGTTAAATTAAACAACCTCATAAGGAGGTTTACAAAAGTAGACTTCCCTGCGCCCGATGAGCCTACAATAGCAATCTTCTGACCACTTGGTATTTTGAGAGAAAAATTATCAAAAACTTTTGTTTCATTCTTATCATAAACATAAGTTACTTTCTCAAAAACAATTTCTCCTTTAGTATTCACCAAGGTATTCGTAACCTTATCTTCTACTTCATATGGAGTATTTAGAACAAGAGCCATTTCTTCGGCGTCAGAAAATCCATCATAGAAAGTACGAACAATGCTTGCAAACCCCCATAAATTTTCAATCAAACGACCTAAATAAGTTTGTATTAAAATTATAATAGGAACTCCTATCAAACCCACCTTCCAGTCCCCTATCGCAATCCAAAAAATAATAAATTCAATTACTACAGAATATAAACTTTGAATAGTTCCTAAACCTTCCCAAAGATACCAGTTAAAAATTGTTTTCTTTTTCTGGTCTTCTATTACATTACCAACTTTATTATTTTCATAATCACTACCCGCAAAAAGTTGAATAGATGAATGATTACCAATTGAATCTGCGATTGATCCAGTTGTTTTTGTATCAGACAAAGCAGAGATAATATCGTATTTTAATTTAAACCTTGTGTAGATTAAAGCTGTTACTAAAAAGACCACACAAAAACCAGAAAGTATGTATGCGTATTTTGGTACAAGTGTATATATTGCGATAACTGTTCCGAGCGATTTTACAACAAGAGGCAAACCATCATTTACCAACCTATCCATTATTTTTTCAAAAGCTCTAGCGTATTTATTTATCTTCTGAGTAAGAGAACCACCAAAATTATTTGAAAAGAATGTTCTTGAATGTCCTATCATATAAGAGAAAGATTGTTTTCTTAGTCCTGCCATTACACTTGCTTGAAAATATGTATTTGAAAAACCAACAACCCTACGAAGTAAAAATCTCAAAAGACCTAATGTAAAAATTACTAATATGATATTTCTCGCGTTACCCACTAGGTCAAAATTATTTGTACTAAGTACATTCCAAAGTCTTAAAAATTGTAATGGTATATAAATATCAAGAATACTAACTATTATTGAAAATGTAACAATAGTGAAAAATGAGATTTTAAAATTTCTCATTACTTGCCAAAAATACTTAATTACTAAGCCCCTATGTAAATTTTCATAGTCTTTTTCCATAAAATAAAAGGGTTTTACCCCTTATTATTACTTTATCAGATAAAACTATAAATTGCACTTTTTAGATTTTAATTATTCTAGATTTGAATATTTCCAAGAAATATACGAAACGTAAGTAAAAGAGAAAAACAAAACTATATATATGAGTGCTTCTATATGATAAGGAGAATAATAAAGTGTGTTTAATAAAATGTTAAAAAAAGATAATGGGTTTGTAAATATATCCCAACTATTAAACCTTAAAAATCTACCTAAATAAATTCCAAAACTAGATAACAATAAAACAACTACTATAATGATGGATGTTACTTTTTTTGAATATTTAGACAAAAGAATTTTCTCCATATGAAACAGTGAATGCATTCCAAGTAAAAGTCCAATCCATGCTGATGTGAATAATAGTACAGAATCATATAAAACAGGTACTGATCGAACTACTCCGATGTGAATGAGGTCTGTAACAATATACGGTGCATTTGGTAAAAATAAAATCCAAAAAATACTACCAACAATAAATAAACTATTATTTAACTTATCATTATTATTATAATAAAGAAGAGTGGAACTTATCATAAAAGGAATCATCGCTAGGAAAATATTCCACAATAAATATATAAAAGAAAGTTTACCAAACAAAACAATACGTAAAAGGTTTAAAGTAATTGCTAACATTATTAAAACTAGTAGTGATTTAGGTATTAGTATTTTTTTAAAAGTATTTTGCATAATAAAATATAGTCTTATTTATTTTTTGTAAAAAATAATGCTACGACGGCACCGCATATACTAAGGAATAAATCCCCCATTGTATCTATATTATTCGGCTGAAGAAGAAGATTAATGTGTAGTTTTCTATCAATCAACATTTCATGAAAAAAATTCATTCGAACAATATCTTGAGTACATTCAACAAATTCCCAAATAACTCCTATAAAAGCAACTAGTGCTATAAATATTAAAATATTTTTCCAAGGTTTATCACTTAAAAGAGAATATTTAGGGTATTCCTTGAAAACCCAAAACAATATGCAGACTTCCATGAATCCAGAAATAAAATGCTCGATTCCATCAAAACCAAAGAAACCAGATGCACATCCAATATATGGATAGCACGACTGGTTTAATCCAAGATTACCACCCCACCCTTCCCCAAAAATAAAAGCAATAAAAAAAACTATGGTTGAGACTATGGCAAAAATAGCCATGCGTGAATATTTATCTTTTTTTAATTTAAAAAAATTCATGAAAAGATTATAACATATATTGGGTGCCTACAGAGATTTGAACTCTGACCGAGGGTTCCACAAACCCTAGTGCTAACCATTACACTATAGGCACCATATTACTCTATATATAGAGTGACTACACCTTTATACCAGAAAAACGCTCATAAATCTAGGGGCTATTATAAATTAAGTTTTATAGATGATTATTAGTTTGTCGTTTTAGGTACCACTACTTTAGGAGCACATACAACCCCAATTGGGAGTGCGGTAAGATTTTCTTTTGCTCCAGTACTATCTACACAATAGAATGATGTATACCCTGCTGCTGTTGTAATAGCTGGATCGTAATTATCTGAAATTGGAACTGTAAATGACCAATCTTTTGAAGTAGAAGAACAGTAACCTATGCCATTTGTTTTCCCTAGAATTTTATTTAATAGTGTTGAGATAGAACTAATAACAACAGTTGAATTCTTAGAGTGACCTGTTGGTGAAAATAGTGAACCTGATACAGGACTCATACAACTTCCAAGAGTATTTGATTTACTTCCATAAGATTTCTCTAATGTAAACAAATTGGTTGCCAATTGTTTAAATGAAGAAACTTCATTTTTTGTTTGTAGTTTTTTAAAATTACTTATAAAATCTGAGATTGGAATAAATTTAACTGGCATGAATAGATTATTGGAAATATCAAAATCATAATAAGTAGTTTTCCAAGAAACTTTTATTGTATTATCTCCAATACTTTTATCTTCAAATCCTATTACTTTTGATAGTGGAACATTGAGCACTACATTATATTGATAAATATTATTATCCCCTTTACCTACCCATACATCAAAAGAATCCACAGAAATAGAACCTAGAATTTGATCAAGATTATTCTTATCATCTTGTGAAAGATTCAACGAATAATCATCTGCAATCTTACCCAAAAGTTTCTTAGAGAGTTGTCTGTCTACATTTATAGAATAATGATAAGTATCTATACCTTTTATATTCTCTACTCCTTTCTCTATTATTTCTACATTATTTACAAGATTATCATAAGCACTCAAAGTATCTTTATTTATATATGAGGGCATTCCACTTGATAATATTTTATATATATTTATCTTTTTAAGTTCTGTTTCAACATCTTTACTAAATAATCCGGGGATTAATTCAAATTGTTGTTCGTTTATCTTAACAATTGATGATTCCGGTGTACTGTCGGCAAGTATTTGCTTTAGGTCTGGAACAGAAACAAATAAATCTGTACCATTACTTTTTACATCTGTAGTTATATAGTCTGGTAGAAGCGAACTCTTTATTGTTATAAAATTATCAGAAAGTAAACCTTGATCATTTTGATTTATTACACCAAGGGTATTTATGGACACTGTATCTTTATCTGTGGATGTCACCGCTTCCCCACTCAAAAGACCAGAAGAAATATCAGCAACCGAAGGTGATGATATTTCTATATTTGTCTCCGTTTTATAAGACTTCAAAGATGCTAAGACTTTTGAATTATTTAAAAGTAAAACCTTGGGATCTTTTTTAATTGCTAGAATATTAAAATTCTTAATATTTATATAACCACTTGCAAATGCAAAACCAAGTAAAGATAGGATTATTACAATGATAGATACAATGATCCATTTTTTACTACCACCACTAGTTAAAACTTTTACTTCTTTTTGTTTATTCAAAGACATCAGATCATTCTTATAAGAAGAGAGCATTGCTATCTTTGGTAAATCAATACTGGTCAAAGAAGCCTTAGGCGCCTCTTCTACAGGAGTGATCGTATCCACCTTGGATAAATTATCTTTATTATTAATAGACCCAAAAGAATTAATGACTGGTTTTGGAGTAATAGGAGTTATTATTTCTTCTCCTTTATCAAAAAACTTTGGATTTATAACTATTGGTTTTTTATTAAAATCTTCCAAGGGCCTCCTCTCTGGTATTTTATCCTCTTCTTTGGACAACTCTATGTTTTGAACAATTAATTCATTTGATTCTTTTTTAGTATTAAGACCAGAAGATGAATAACTCTTTTCTTTTATGGGTACACTCATGGGAGTCCATATTTTGGGAGTTTCTTTTTTTATTTCAGCATGAGTTTCAGCCTCGATTTTTGGTAATTCTATATTTTGAATAACCAATTCATTTGATTCTTTCTTTATATTGTAAGAATTCAAATTTTCTACAGGAGCTTCATTTGGAATATTTTCTGCCACAGGTTCACGATACTGATCAATACTTAAAAAACCTTCATCAATATCACTTCTGTGCCACCCTACACTTTCAAGTTTAGATATGATTAAATCTTTTGAAATATTATTTTGTATTTGATTTCTTATATAAGAAATCAACTCTGAAGTTGTCATGACTATATTGTATCATTTTGAACTAGAATTGGTAAACATATATCTTGCGTCCAAGTTTATATTTTCCTCTTTTTAAATCTATCTCATTTATAGGTTGCTTGTCTTTGAATTGAAATGACAAAGAAACCAATACTGCCCCAGTTTTTAATTCTTTTTCAAACTTTGGAAGTAATTCGTCCATTAGATTTGGATACAAATAAGTAAAAAGATGAGTAGCATTTGATAAATCTTGTTTAAAAAGATCACCATGAATGATCTCTATATTAGTCCCCTCTTTTTTATTCTTAAAATATGCACTAATTTTTGCCAATAAAAATGGGAATATACTATTTTCTATACCTATATATTTAGCTTTTTTGTTAATCTGAGATAAATGGAATAAAATTCTTCCATCACCACAACCAAGATCATATGCAATACTACTATCTGTAAGTGACATAGCATATCCTATATTTTTTAAAACTGCATTTGGAGCTGTAACAAAAGGTACTTTGTTTTTAAAATTACCAATAGACCAAAGTATGAATAAAATTATGGTTCCAATTAAAACTATTAATAGTAAAATTTGTAATATATAAAATAAAAAATTAAGCATAATTTTATTATACTACAAATAACATAAATTTATTTTGTGCACGAGAGAAGACTTGAACTTCCATGCCCTTGCGGGCGCTACCACCTCAAGGTAGTGCGTCTACCAATTTCGCCACCCGTGCATTTCAAACACATAGAGTATATAAGATAATTAAAATATTTTCAATAAAGAAATAGCCCCGCAAACTTCGTTTGCGGGGCTATTTTTATTCTTCTACTTTTTCTTCTACTTCAACTTCTTTATTATTTTTTGTAGAAAGAGTTACACTCTTTAGTCTCTTCTTAACTTCTTTAACTGCTTTTGTTCTTATATAGTAGAGCTTACTTCTGCGTGTTTTTGATTTTCTAAGAATTTCAATTTTATCAACATTTGGAGAGTATAGAGGAAAGATACGTTCTACTCCTACACTACTTGCTACTTTACGAACAGTGAAAGTTGCACCACTTTCTGTGCCATGCTTTCTTGAAAGTACTAGTCCTTCAAAAGCCTGAAGACGAGTTTTTCCTTTTTCTAAAATCTTACTCCATACGCGAACAGTATCACCAGCTTTAAAATCAAGCTTTTTACGGTCTTCTTGTGCAACGGGAGTAAATTGTTTTTTCGTTATTTCCATGGGTTTTACTTTATCATATATAGTCATTTTAAGCAATCCCCTACAATATATGTTGTATTATAGTTATATTTACAGAGATTTAACTCTTTTTTCTAAAGTATATCCATTCCCATGACTTAACATACCTAAATATGAATTCGTGCTTTCTTTTTTGTAACCATTTTCTTTTAAATTTCTAAACATTCTCTTTTTAGTACTAGTTCTTAAAACTCTATGATTTGGGAAATTAACCCAACCCAAAAAGTCTACTCCAGAAGCAAGAGTTTTAATATAAACCTTATCTGGATGCATATTTAACTTCAATTTATTTTCTAAAAATTCTTTCATCTTTTCTAAAATGTTTTCAAGATATTCTTTATCATCTCTAAAAATTACAAAATCATCTGCGTATCTAATATAGTATTTAACTTTTAATTCTCTTTTTACAAATTGATCAAATTCATTCATATAAATATTTACTAAAAGTTGTGAAGTTAGATTACCAAGTGGTAACCCTACCTCTACTAGGTCTTGAGAAGAAGAAAAACTATCTACAATCTGTGATATAAGCCACAGTATATCCTTATCTTCAATGTACTTTTCTAAAATATCTTTTAAAATATCATGGTCAATACTTGCAAAGAACTTTCTAATATCACATTTCAGTATCCAGCAAGTTTTAGTATTATTTTTTGAAACAATATTAGAAAAATACCTAAATCTATCTACTGCCTTATGTGTCCCCTTATTTATCCGACAAGAATATGAATCATATATGAATTTAGTATCAAAATATGGGTAAAGTATACGATATATTGCATGATGAAATAGTCTGTCTCTTACACTTGCCTTATGTATATCTCTTGGTTTTGGATCATTAATTTTAAATGCTTTGTATTCGCTGTGTTTATATGTTTTATTTTTCAAATCATTATGTAAACTAAAAATATTATCCATAAGTCTAAGTTGGAATTCTTGTACATCTTTTTTATTCTTCTTTCCACACAAAAATTCCTGCCACGCAAGAAGTAAATTTTCTATTTCTATGATATCTTTATATTGTTTATTAAACTTTTTCATTAAATATTATGAATATATCATCTACCCCCCCCCCGAACACCCACAGTGCTCATAAAAGCAAAAGAATCGTACTCTATTTGGTTTAAATACCTAAGTGATTTTCCAAAAACATATCGCCACAATCTAGGTGGTAAAATTGATAGCTATTTTTTAGAACTTTTAGAAAATGTTTTTGTTTCTTTATATCTATCTGGAGATCATAAAATAAATCGCATTACTATCTCGATATCAAAGCTTGATGGGGTAAAATTCTTTTTACAATTAGCTTGGGAGAATAAATGCATTCCAAATGATAAATATGCAACACTTTCAAATCAACTAAGTGAAGTTGGTAAAATGCTAGGTGGATGGAGAAAAGGACTTGAAAGTAAAACTCCCCAGAAATAATTGGGGAGAAATATTGAGTTTCGGAACCACGATGCGATTAGCATTGTCGGCATTCCAAACGTTGTCATTCTCGAAACGATTCACATTGACGTTCAAGCCATCAGAGTTCACGTTCACATTAGCAACGAAGAATTGTGTAATATATCATCCTTATCACTGTTAATCCAAAAATGTTTCCATTAGGGACTATACTGTATATTATTTGAGACATTATAAGTCTACAAATATATCACACCAACTAAATTATTTTTTATTTTGAAAAAATATTCTCACTCTTTTGTAAGCCGTAACCAACAAAATTCTCGTTAATATTTTCCAACAAGAATGATTCTGAAGCCTTAACCGCAGAATATTTCATAATTGCATTTTTATTATTACATAAAAAAATCCCTCTGACAAAAAGTCAAAGGGATTAAGTGTATAAGAGTCATAAAGACAAGTTTCAAACAGTCTGTTGCGGAACCACGATGCGATTAGCATTGTCGGCATACCAAACGTTGTCATCCTCGAAACGAAACACATGGACGCACAAGCCATCAGAGTCCACGCGCACACGAGCAACGAAGAATTGATTATCAACTTTAAACAAAAAGAAAGTTGCGTAACCATCGGTACGAAGCCAGTTAGAATGCTTTTTGCAAAAGTTTTTTATCTGGGATTGTGTTAAACACAACTTATCCAAATCGGTTCCAAGTGAACCAAACATTTGTACAGAAGTAGAATCCTTTACTATTTCGTGTACTTGCACTGCTGTTTCTTCTGTATTCTTGCTTGGTTTATTTGTATTCCAATTTTTAAAATCGGGATCAATACCAGATTTGAATACATCTTTAGCATCCGCTAAGGTTTCTTTGCCTTCACAAGCATCAATGATAATCGATTCACCTTTTGAAAGTAAGAGAGTAATAGAATTCTCTTTTTTACTAACATTATGAGCAAATCTACCTTCAACAATATCTTGAAGCGCAAGAGCTACAAGCTCTGGATCAATAGGACTTCCGCTTTTTAAACGGATTTGGCGTTGAATTTCGAGCATTTGTCCAGTAAGACCAAAATGCTGTTCGCCTGTGACATTAAACTTTGCCATGACAATTTATGTTCAGATCCCTGTCCCCGGTTTTAAATTAAATAGAACAAAATTATTCTGGTATTATTATATCACATAAAAGCCCAATTTGTCAAGAACAAAATTGGGCCTTATTATATAAGTATTTAATAATAATCTACTTAATATCAATATATGTCTTTATTACCTTCTTGAAATCAGCTGGTAGTGGAGCTTCGACTGTCTTTAATTCTCCACTTGGAAGGGCGAATGTAATGAAGTTTGCATGAAGTGCCAATCTATTCATTCCAAGAGATAGTTCTTTTGCTCCTCGATACAAAGGATCAGAAACTACAGGATGATTTATATACCTCATATGAACTCGTATCTGGTGAGTACGGCCAGTCTTTGGGTAAGCTTCTACATATGAATACTGATGCTCTACTTTTTTCTTTCCTTCTTCGGTATTTGTGTCTGTAAATCTATTTAAAACAGTGTACTCTGTTATGGCTTCACGAAGTGGTTCACGTGCTCCGCGTCCAGCTGTATACATACGGACATCTTTCTGTGAGCGACCGATAGGTGCATTTATGACACCCTTCCCTCCTGTTAGAAGTGAAGCTTTTGGATCTGAAACATATCCATAAACAAAAGCTTTATAAACTTTTTTAACTTTATGATTTTGAAATTGTTCTTTTATAAAAAGAAAAGTTTTTTGATTCTTTGCAATAATAAGAGCTCCTGAAGTTTCTTTATCTAGGCGGTGCACAATACCAGGGCGTAATATCTTTTCTTTCTTACCACCTTCTCTTTCTAATATAAATGGTTCTCCTACATTCTTAATGGTTGGATAGTTCTCTATAAGCCAGTCAGCGATTGTTTTTATCTTTGTTTTTCCATCAGGATGAACGACAGCCCCAGCGGGTTTGTCGATAACTAAAACATTCTTGTCTTCATATAGGATTTTTATATTCATAAATAATTTAAGGCAGGACCGCGAGTACGCTTATCAGTCCTTACAGGACCAGTATACCTTTTCGTTCTGGTTAACACCAGAAAATGAAAAGCTTTTCGATTCCTGCATATAAGCCAAGCAGTTGGCTTATTCGAGGGCACAATCATAAAAACTTCTATTATAGAAGTTTTTATGATTGTGCCCTCGGCAGGAATCGAACCTGCAATAACGGCTTAGAAGTCCGCAGTTATATCCATTTAACTACAAGGGCAAGGGCTCTATTGGCTTTGTGCGCGATGAGGGACTTGAACCCCCGACCTTCTCAGTGTAAATGAGTTGCTCTACCAACTGAGCTAATCGCGCATATAAGTTGATATATACTAAAACCTTAATAAACAATGTTCTTACGAGTCACTACAACTTAGCTAATCGCGTAAGGTAAAATAAACAAAATGTTTACAATATGTATATTATCACATTTCAGCTAAATTTCAAGGGGTTAATTTATTCTTTATTAAACTTGAATTTAATCATTTTTATAGCTATTGGTAGAAACGATAAAACTATAATCAAAAAAGCTATAGGTATAATATACTTATCAGGATTTGGAATAAGTCCACCCAAGAAATACCCAGCTATTAACATAAGAGAGACCCAAAAAATTCCACCAAATATATTATAAGAAAGAAATAGTGGATAGTTCATACTTCCAATACCTGCAATAATAGGAGCAAATGTTCTTATAATAGGAACAAATCGTGCAATTATAATCGTAGACTTTCCATGTTTTTCATAAAAAACTTCTGCGTCATACAAACGCTTTTTTTTAAAGAAAAATCCTTTATCTTGATCAAATAATTTTCTACCATATTTTTTACCAGACCAATATCCTACACTGTCCCCCAATACTGCAGCAATAATACAACCCACTAAAAGTAATCCGATACTAAAGTACCCTTGTGAAGCAAAAATTCCAGCAGTAAAAAGAAGTGAGTCTCCAGGAAAAAAGAAACCAAAGAATAATCCAGTCTCAGCAAAAACAATAAGGATTATTCCTATTACACCTGCGGCTTTGATTATTAGAATTGGATCAAGTATTCCCATGGTATATAATTAACGATTACAAATTACTGATTAATAATTATCTAACTTTGGAACCAGGATCAACTTCAACTTCTGGAACAAGAAAAACAGGAGCACCATCTTTACCATCCACTGCCATTAACATCCCGTTACTTTCAAAACCTTTAATTTTTCTTGGTTCTAAATTTACTATATATAAAACTTGTTTGTTTATAAGTTTTTCAATTTCTGGATAATACTCTTTAATACCTGAAATAATCTGTCTTATTTTCTTATTTCCCTCTTCGTCTTTCTCATTAAAATCTATCTGGCATCGCAAAAGCTTGTCAGTATCTGGCACTGCTTCAATTTCCAATATAGTGCCTATTCTTATATCCATTTTTTTAAACTCTTCATATGATACGTATTCCATACTTATACTATACGTCAAAAACACTTTGATGCAAAATATATAATTAATGCTATACTAGCAAAAAACTCTTAAACTGTTCCTTATGAAAAAAATACAAATATCCCATATAGGGATTATTTTTCTTTTAAATCTCCTCTTAAAAGGAGTCTTAATAGAGGGAATATTAATTCGCTCTATTATCTTAAATTGTGGTTATATAACAAGTCTTGTTGTCACAATTATTATATTTTCTTTATACGGAATACTATCTATAAAATATTATGATTTTATAGGAGGAGATGTTTTAAGAATAAATGAGAAAGGAAAATTTATAATAAATAATGATGAAAAATTTTCTATAAATAATTTATGGATAATTATTCAAAAATGGTTTAGTGGTCTTCTTTTGTGCACTCAAAATACTGGATTGCATATTGTATTTCACAGAGACAAAGAAAAGTCATATAAATTTTCTAGAGGTATTAAAATTATATTTCTATTAGATATAATTTTAGTTAGTATATACATTAACACCTTCATATATTTAGGTATTAATATATATGATCATATATTTAAATAAAATGGTATTTACTTAAAAGTAAATACCATTTTTTAATTATTATTCTTTTTATCTAAATACCTTTGTAAGATGAGTGCCGCAGCACTAGCGTCGGCTTGTATTTGTTTTTCTTTGGTTACTTTTTTTGCATTATTTAATTCCTTACCCATTCTTCCTCGAGCCTCTATCGTAGTCATAAATTCTTTCTGAAAATAAATCGGGAGCTCAAGCTCAGCCTCAAGATTTCTTTTAAATTCTTCTATACTTCCCATTATTTTATTTGGAACACCTGAAAGGTCAGTAGACTCGCCTATTACAATAGCTGATATTTCTTCTTCCCCGCATATATTGTGAACAACATCCACAAGTTCAAGACTGTTGGGAACTATCTTAAAAGGAAAAGCCATCCTCCCATTATCATCAGAAAGAGATAACCCCACCTTTTTACTTCCATAATCTATACCTAAAAATCTCATATTTTAATATTATCACAATTGCTAGAAAAAAGTATTTTTGTTACTATTTACCTATGGAAACATTTTTACAAAGTACTAATATATGGGTTTTAATTATATCAATAATTTGGGTTCTTCCTTGGAAAGGTTATGCTCTTTGGACAGCATCACAAAGAACAGATAAGAAGTGGTTTATTGCCATGTTAATATTAAATACTTTTGCATTATTAGAGATTTTCTACATATTCTATATTGTGAAGAAAAATCCAAAAGATTTATTGAGAACAGTTAAATCCATCTTTAAATCAAAAGCTTAAGACTAAAATAAAACAGGCCACATATGGCCTGTTTTTGATTATGGTAGAATACTTGAAAAAAGGTTAAAAATAAGGTAATGTGAACAACATACGTAAAGAGTACGTAAGTTATATTGGAGGCGTCGCATAGTGGTTTAGTGCACCTGTCTTGAAAACAGGAGTGTCGCAAGGCACCGTGAGTTCGAATCTCACCGCCTCCGCAGAGTCGTGCAGGGTTATCCCGCACGAGATGCCTTAATGGCATACAAGAAGACAAAAGGCACCATTTAGGTGCCTTTTGTCTTCTAATTCATTCTATAGAGTATTTTTACGTGAATTAACGAATAGTACAGCCACAATCAAATCAACAATAGACCACAAAAAATGACCAAAATATAAAGCATTTATCGGATTGAAAATTACGGCTATTACAATCATGATCCACATCCATTTTTTGTTTTTTTCTTTATTGTATAAATAGGCAGAGAATATTGCAGTACCACATACAACAAGTTTTAATAGTTGATAAAAAACATATGGCCAAATTGGTATTACTGCAATTAGTAGACCAATCATCGTAATCTTTGATAGAGTTGTACGATAATGTTTCTGATCTTTATTAATTTCTTTGTGAGTATTTTGTTCCATAATTATTTTTTATTAAAAAATACATCAAACAACTCTTGTGGTGGTGATTCAGTTATTAATTTTAATAACTCTTCGTCGTTTAAATTTTCATATTTTTTACCCAACTTATCTCTAATTTCTGAAACGGATAAAGTATTAGAAGCTAAAATAGTTTCTCTTGGTTCAAATAATTTCTTTTTGATATATGAAAAAATATTCATAATTTATACTAGAACCCTATTTTTGTTGTTTCTTCAACAACAGGTTGAATTTTTTCTATTTCTTTTTCTAGTAATTCTTGATTTATAGCTGTATCGTTTAAATTGGCTGCAATTCTTGCTGATCCTTCAACAACTCCTTCTATGATATCAGCACTACTAAAACCTTCAGTCTTAGTGGCTAAATCTTCAAAGTTTATATCTTTATCATATGGACGACCAGATAATCCTAGTTTAAATAATTCTTTTCTTGCTTCAAAATCAGGAGGAGAAACATATATTTTTTTATCCATTCTTCCTGGGCGAAGTATGGCGGGATCAATTTTGTCTATAAAATTTGTTGCTCCAACAACCAAAATTTTATTATCCGCTGCATCATTAAGTTGCATCAAAAATTCATTTATCTCTTCTTCTTTGTGAGAACCCTCTCCTTGAAGACTCTGTCTATTGGGAACTAATCCACTTATTTCATCGAAAAAAATAATAGCAGGAGCATTATCTTGTGCAGTAGCAAAAACTTTTCCAATATTTCCTACAGAGCCGTGAATAAAAGGAGTAGCTAAATCAGAGTGCTTTACCTCAAAAAAATTATACCCGAGTTCTTCAGCTAGTTTTCTCACTATAAATGTTTTTCCACAACCAGGAGGTCCGTATAATATTATTCCGTTTGGGATAGAAACCTTAAATTTTTTAAATCTTTCTGGATCTCTCAGCGGATTAATAACCTCAGCAATTAAAGTCTCTTTCAGCTCTCGCATACCAGCAATACAGTCAAAACCTCTAAGATTTGTTAATTCATCAACTATTTTTACTAATTGTGATTGGGAGTGTTCATCAACAATTGCTCCAATATAATCTGTACCATCATTTGAAATTTTAACTAATTCAATACGATTTTTTTGATCCAAAACCTCGTTTGGTTTAACAGAAAGAAATAGATAAAAAGTTTTTCCATTTGATAACGAATAAATCTCAGTGAAATATACTTTTTCAATACGATTAATTACAGTTATGTTGGTTTTTATCTTAAAACCTGGATATAAAATTGGTTTAGTTACTATGCTCATAATTAATTTGGGGTGCAATTACTTTTTAAAAAATTATTATAGGTGTCAACAGATGTGTTATAAGAATTAAAGGAACTATCATAGGAATCGTACTTATTTTTATATTGCTGTAAGTGATAGTTATAAGTATCAACTTTTTCATTATGCTGATCAATGCTATATTGATCAGTTTCATCAACGTATTCATTTTCTACTTCTGATTTTTCATTTTCCAGATTTGTATTCATGGAGTCTAAATCAGAAGCTTGAGTAGTCAAAGAAGTTTTTGTAATACTTGATGGTGCTAACTCATCTGCTCGGTTAGCATAATAAGATGAACACATATATTGACCAACTTGGACCATTCCATTGTTTGTTGTGGTTGATGAAGTTGAACTGGTACTACTGTCATCAGAAAAAGCTCCGATAATAATTATTACTAAAAAAATTCCAATTCCCCAAGCCCATTTTTTTGCTGAATCACTTAAACCACCGGAAGATGGTGTAGTAGTGTTTTGTGTCTTGGGAGAAGTTTTAGGTTTTTCCTTAAAATCTTTATCTAAAAAATTTAAATCAAAATCTATTTTTTCATTATTTTTCATACAAATGATTCTAGCTTGATAATCCCCAGATTACTAATCCTACAACGACCAAAATAGCAATTGCACGCCATGTTTTTTGTGTTTGTGTAAGTTCTAATTTTCCATAAAAAGTATAAGTTCCATTTCCATGATCTTGGCATGACCATCTAGAAATTGGAATAAGAGGAATAAACAAAGCGACAAAATATAAAGTGTCACCATACATTTTTGTTCCTACTGAATTAAGAGTTCCCATACTAGGAGAACCTGGTTTACCATGTTCTGTAATGTGCTTCTCTATTATTTCTTTTAATTCCCTTAGTTCTTTTTTTAGAACCTCATCTGTTTTTTCATTATAAATATACTCATTTATAGTTTTTAAAGCCCTATCAGAGTTGCCGTTTTTAAAATCTTTTAAGATTGGATCTGTGATTTGCTTGTATTTTTCATCAAAATTTTTCTGGTCGTCATTTTTTTGTATGGTCTTTAAGTCTTCTTGAATCTTATTTTTAAAACCCTCTGTTCCTGAAATCTTATCAGCAATTTTACTTAAACCAAGAGCAACAGATGTCTCGTTTAAGTTATTGTTTAGATCAATACTTAGTGATCTAAGAGCATTCGCTGCACGGTCTCGTACTATTTTTGATTGACTATCATCATAAAGGCCAAGTTCTATCAATTTATTACAACCATTTTGGATTGCAGAAACATGTTTTTTAATCAAAACAGCTTCATTTTTATCTAATACTCCATCTTCAGTAACTTTCATACTCTCCAATTCTTCAATAGAGGAAGTTATTTCATTAAAAATTGGTTCTAGTAATACTTTTGATGTTTTTAATCCCTTACTATTAAAAGTACTCGAAAACTCTGCAACATATTTATTATCGCTATGTGCTTCTGCTAATTCTGTATACAAATCAGAAAGATACGATACACAATTTTTTTGAAAATCATCTATAACTTCTTGACTAGTATTTAATTCATCATTCAGCCTAAAAACTCTACTAAAAGATGCCCAAAACTTAGATGAATTAACTACTTCATTCCAAATCCGTAAAGATGATTTTAGATAATGCTCATTATCTTTTTTAAATAGTAATAAACAATACAATACAGCAAGATTTTTTTTATAAAATAAAGCTTTTGGAGAATCTCCTTCAGCGTGATGTTCCCAGACAAGAATGGCTCCATTGATATCATTTTTTCTTAAAATACCTACTGCTTGCTCATCCACTTCGTCAGCAATATGAAACCAAAAGAAATAATCTTTGATCTGTTTTTTAGGCGATGTTAATTTTTGTACCGCCTCTTTAACATTATTTTCTGTACGGAAATTCTGAAAAATATCAATATCGAAATCATATTTAGGAATATCGTCAATTTGAATAAGTTTTATTAAATCTTTTGATCTTTTACCAATATCTTTTTGACTAGCAGAAGTATCTAACCCTAATATATGATATGCATTATTTTTAAGTAAATTGGACATATAATTAATTTGTTATTCCAGAGATAATATTTTTTGCTGATGCTTGTTCGCTTACTGGCAAAAGTAACCATAAGCTTCTTACGCATCGTTGCAATTCATTAATATCTCCAGTTTCTATTGCACGTTGACCTTTTTGTAAATAATACTGAGATTCTTTCTCACTTATCCATTGATGGTCCTCTTTAATCAGTTGATTAAATGAGTATAACCATGTTGCTGGATTAGAAAAAAGAATTCTACCCTTAAGTTCATTTAACTGTTCATTTACTCTTGATAAGAGAATTTTATCATCATTATCAATTGCTTTATATCCCTCATCTTTTAATACTTTTAGTTGATCAATATGTATTTCTTTATCCTTTTGGTCTCCATATTCATTAATAAGTTCAGTCATCGAAGTTGTTAGTTCGTTGAATTCTATTTTTAGTTGTGGTAATTCTTTAATTTGTTCTAATTGATCAAGATCATTTTTTAGTTCTCTTAGTTCTTTATCTGCTTTTCTTTTTTCTTCTTCATCAACCTTACCAGCTTCCAAACTAGCCCCTACTGACTTGATTAAATTTGTAAGTTTATTTTTTTCTTCAGGTGTTGAAGTTTTTTCTAGTTTTTCTGCACGATCTGATTGAACCTTAAATTGATTCTCCATAATTTCAATATTAAGATTTTCTGCATGATCACTTCCACGTGCATTAAAAGTCATATCAATAGATGGAATAAAGGCCTCAACAGTGATCTCTCTAGACTCATTTACAGTGATAGTTATTTCAACTTCCGTGCCTTCGGGGAGATCAAATGGTAGATTTTCCCCAGTTAATCTTAAGTCACAAATAAATTCATTTTGTTCAGGATTTAGAGATTCACCCTCTCTTACTTTAATTGGTAAAACATTTTCAGTATTTCCTTTTTCTAATTTTCTTAATGTTCTATAAGACCTTGTGCCTTTTAATGGTAAAATACTATTTCTCTCAAAGAAAATATCAAACTGCTCAACTAAGGACGTTGTTTTCCCTCCAGAATAATTTCTCATAGTTACCCCAACACCAATAGAATGTGCTATTGGAGCACCAGACACTGATAGTCCGTGTGTAATAGAAAATGAATCTGGATCGGTAGCTACTGGATTTCCTTTTTCATCAAATAAATAAATCCAGAAATTATTTGTCTTATTTCTTTCTAGAATTACAGTTTCTGTGAATTTTCCATTTCGTATTTTTTGTTTTGCTCCATTAAAAAATCCTCCATCACCTTGTATTTGGATATAAAAATTTTCATCTGATTCTTTAAGTTCTTCAATAACTCCAGCAATCATTTCTTCTGTTTCAGAAGTTAATGTATCGTAGTTTAATTTAAGCGTCTTAACAGATTTATCTGTATTTGCTTTCTTTTCTTTATGTTCTTCTGGTATTTTTTGACTAATACCATAAATACATGCTCCTCGGGCAACTACGGTTAATGGGTCTGATGATGTGTCTACCTCAATCTTTAAAATAGATTCTAGTTTTTCTTTTATATAAGGTATTACAGTAGGACCTCCAACAAGTATAATTTTTGAAATAGATTGACGACTGACTCCTGCATCTTTTATTGTTTCCTTACTAAGTTCAATAGTTTTATCAATAAATGGTTTGATTAATGATTCAAATTTTTTCCTAGAAAAAGGGATACTTAAATAAATTTCCTCACCAAGATCATCTTTAATATTTTCTACTTCTATATTAGTTTCTTCTTGTTGAGATAAATATATTTTTGCTTTTTCTGCTTGACCTTTTAATAAAGCAAACTCTGTGCCGAATTTTTTATTACCTCTATTAAAATCGGTAATTTTATATTTTTTTAAAATTTCTGGAACAATAATTCTATCAACAATCTCTAAGTCAAAATTTTTTCCACCAAGAAAATTATCACCATTATGACCTAAAACAGACAAAGCTCCTTCCTTTGAAGAAATAAGAGCTACATCAAAAGTTCCACCACCAAGATCGTAAACAAGCCAATTTTCACTATTTGAATTCATAAAACCATAAGCAATAGCAGCCGCAATAGGTTCCTGAATAAGTACCACATGTTTAAATCCAGCTAAATTACCAGCCCTTTTTGTTGCTTCAGCCTGTAATACAGAGAAGTAAGCAGGAACTGTTATAACTGCTCCTATAGTTGAAACGTCTTTGTACTTTCTTGCCACATCTTCTTTTAAACTAATAAGAATTTCAGCAGAAATTTCTTCAGGGGTCATATCTTTATCTATTCTAGGAAAATGTATCGAATCTGAAGTTCCCATTAATCTTTTTATTTCACCTTTATTATTTAAAAATTCCTCCGTGGAAGGATCTTTGTATAATTTTTCATATGCGACTTTCCCAACAATTTTATTTTTTGATTTTCCTATTCCAAAGACTGAAGGAGTATATTCATCATTAAAAATATTCTTTACAACCTCGATATTTCCTTTATTATTAACTGCGACCTCCGAGTTTGTTGTTCCTAAATCAATACCAATTTGTATATTTTGATTATTCATATAATTAATTATTTTTAATAACTACAACCTTACCTTTTTTTACTACGTTACCATTACAAATTATTGTTGGCTCAATAGTCTCTTTTATGACTGGAATTTTAATGTTTGGGTCAATTTCAAATGAAAGGACATCAACACTTAATCCCTCATTATATTTTTGATTGGTATGATCAATAATTTCTATTGAAAAACGATCGAGAAATTTTTGCATCTTTTGTACAGATGACTCAAGCCCTCTTTTATGTATTTCCTGTAAATCAGGACTTGCTTTAATTAACCTATTTTTTACACGCCAAATTTCAATAGCTAATTCAACAAGATCAGATGATTTTGGAGATAAATCAATAAAAATAGCATGTTGTTTATTGATATCTATATCTGGTTTTTTAAGAGATATCTTTTTTAAATTAGAACGTTGTTTTAATATTCTTAACAAAAAAACAAGAACTACAGCAAGTAACAGAGTCAATATTAACCATGTTTTATTAATGTAGTCTATGTTATACATATATTAAAATAATATCACTTTTTTGACTAAAAAACCATATCTTTTATTGCATTTTTTTACCATCAAATAAAATGCTTTTTATTGTTCCACCCTTCCCATCTCTATAATCAAGTTGAACTTCCCATTGATTTCGTATCATTGCACCATAACTATTTTGACTATCCACATAGCCATTTACAGCCCAAACATCTTTTTCGCTCGAAAGTTCATAAGCCTGCACATCAACAAACTTTGCTGTTGAAGGAGATTTCAAAATATCTTCGATTGTCTTTTTTGCAAAAACAATTGATATAATTTTTCTATCTTCGGTGGGAGTCTCTGTTTTAGTTGTGCTATTTGAAACACTGGATGTGTTTTTATTATCAGGGCTACTTGAAACCACTAACACAATAGCAATAATAATGATAAATCCAACTAATATTTTTCTACCAATTGTCCATTGATATATTTTTCCATGACAGTGAGGACAAATACTTGCTTCAGAATTTATTTCTTCTTTACAGTGTGGGCAAATACCTTTTGTATCCTTTGTATCTTTCTTATTCTTTGAATTTTTCTTCCAAAGCAAATAAACATAAATAATTATTAAAATGGTTAACGCCATTTTCCATGAAAGAATTAAACAAAGTATGAAAACTAATCCTAAAATTATTGCTTTAACTTTATGATTTTTATAAAAAGAAACGAGATCGTTAATAATATTTTTCATAATTTTCCTTTTGCGTTTTAGTAATAAATCCATGAGTAGGACGCAAAAAGCCCACCGCATAGGTGAAGACCGAAGTCTTCCATATCCGTTTCCAGATATGACCTGACAGGTAACCCCATGTGATGGGTTCTTTATTCCTGTCAGGATTTTTCACCATGCCTTTGTTGTCAAAGGTTTAGGCTACTTATTTCTTATTAACTTGTAATTAAATACTATCACTTCGACCATATTATTCAAAGCCAATTGTATCGCTGAACAATTTTAATCAAAAGGAGGCTACGCGACCATACTACGTATTTTTAATTCTGCATAGACTTAGCAAAAGACTCTTTCTCTGACACCATTGGTGTATGGAAACATATACAACAGCCCAGTTCAATCATCCCATTATTAGCCAAGTAGAAAAAATTAAGTATGTATTATATGCTCGTAAATCTACCGAATCAGAAGAACGCCAAGTTCTTTCAATTGATTCACAAGTTAAGGAAATGTTACAGCTTGCCGAAAGAGATGGCTTAGAAGTTGTAGAAATTAGAAGAGAATCACATTCAGCCAAAGAATCAGGGCAACGACCAGTATATAAAGAAATACTAGAAGATATACGCCGAGGTAGATTTAACGGAATACTTACTTGGGCACCAGATAGATTAAGTAGAAATGCAGGCGACTTAGGAAGTGTCGTAGATTTAATGGACCAGCAACTACTTTTAGAGATAAGAACATATGGACAACAGTTTAAGAATTCACCAAATGAAAAGTTCCTATTAATGATTCTCTGTTCTCAAGCAAAACTAGAAAATGATAACAAAAGTGTAAATGTTAGACGAGGATTAAGGACAAGATGTGAAATGGGATTAAGACCAGGGGTAGCACCTACAGGGTACTTAAATGAAAAAAGGACAGATAGAAAATGTCAGGCGATTTTAGACCCAGAACGGGCACCAACCATTAAGAAAATGTTTGAAAAAGTAGCATATGAACACTGGAGTGGAAGAAAAATATATAATTGGTTAAAATTTGATTTAAATTTCAGAACGGCTAATGGTAAAAAGCACTTAAGTATAGGAAATTTATATAAAATATTAGATAACCCTTTCTATCATGGAGTATTTGAATATCCCAAAAAGTCAGGTAATTGGTATACAGGTAAACATGAACCATTAATAACTAAAGAATTGTTTAATCTAGTTCAAGAACAGATCAAGAGTCATGTTGTAAGAGTTGAAGGAAAAGAATTTGCTTTTACTAAAATGATGACCTGTGGTCTATGTGGTTCTGGTATATCAGCAGATGAAAAATTCAAAAAACAAAAAAACGGAAACATTCATCGATATGTCTATTATGGTTGCACTAAAGCTAGAGGTGCAGATTGTAAATGTGGTTACACAGAGGAAAAAGATATTCTTAAGCAATTCGAAGAACTAATTGGAAAAATGGATGTTAATGAAATTGAAATAAAAGAAAGATTAAAAGTAGACATAGAAAAATTTAGTAATTTACAAAACTTTCTTTTAGGAATCAAGAAAAAAGTAAATATTTCTAATATAAATATAAGGAGTTATGCAAGCTACGTTTTAAAGGAAGGGAGTAGCATTGAGAAAAGAGAATTACTTGGTTGTTTTAAAAGTAAAATTATTTTAAAAAATAAATGTGTCTATTTAGATAACTAATTCAATTCAATCAAAAATCCCTAACCTAGGCTAGGGATTTTTAATAAAAAGTATTTAACCCACATCTACATAATCACTATAATAAACAGTATTATCATCATCATCTCCACCAATAAAGGTTAGAAGCCACGTTGATTCATTTGCATGTTTATCAAGTGTCGAGTTAATAAGCAAAGAAAATGCGTCAGCCATGTCATCATGCTTCTCTACTCCAAATCCAACTAGTTGTTCAATAAGTTCTTCACATCCTTGTCTTGGGAATTTAATAACTCCAGACTTTATTGAAGTTGATGTTAAAGATAGTCTGGTTCTTTTATCTCCCTTTGGCTTTACTGATTCGGCTTTGATACCATGCAACTCAAGCATTTGAGGTAATGCTTCTTGGTATGCAACACTCTCAACAAATAGCGTATCTTGAGATCTGGGCATTTGAGTATTCTTAAAGTTTTTCATCAATTCAACTTGGTCAGGGAAATTTATTTTCTTAACAATTGGATTAGGAAGAATATAAATTTTCATTTTCTCCCTACGACCGTATACATGAGCCGAAACAATTGCAGTAAAGTCAGCGGAATCTTTTGAAGATATAGCAAGATCGACTCCTGCATAAGTACCACGATATGCTTTATGTTTTGTTCCAGGTAGTTCGTCATAGTATTGAATCCACTCGGGATAAATTACTTGATCATCACTTGGAATAATGCGGAGTAAATATTCTCGTTGCCATGATATCTCACTAGCAACTTTCATTTTTTCATCTTCTATATCTTTTACATCAGGATATTTCCCAGGCCATAAACAAACATCATCTTCGTCGAGTAATGGGTATTGCTTAAAAACACCCCTCGATCTTTTATTTACTATGTCATCTTTAATTCTCATTAGCAGTGAATCTTCATGCAAAAGATTACCAACAGCGATAAGTCTAGTTTTGCGATCTCCAGCAGGTATTACCTCACCATATAGCCATTGGTAAGTCTTATCTCGTCCCTCACGAGTTTTAGTTGATTGTACGTCTTCTACGTCATCACAGATTATAAGATCAGGTCTATGCTCATTGTGTCTGATTCCTCTAATACTTTGTTCTGTTGAGGCAACAGTAATACGAGCATTACTTTTATTAAATACCAATGAATATGAACCCCACTCATCACTTTGTTCTTGGAACGGTCCTAGGTCTCTTTTAAGTAAATCATTACCCTCAAGCTCACTTCTGATATTCATCATGTGTTGTTTTGCTTGAGTTCTTGTCTGACAGAAGATTAAACAAAATTTCTTTTGTTGTTTTCCAAGTATTGCCCATATTGGGTAGGCAGTCGTAACCATTGTGGATTTACCAGATCCACGGAAAGCAACAACATATAAATTCTCTGTATCACTGTTCTCTAAATGATGAATTATTTCTTTCTGAAAATCTGCTGTTTCGTATTTTACATAATGAGCATAATAGAAATGGAAAAAGTAGAGAAAACTATCTCTTGTGATAGATGTTCTTACAAGTCTATCTTTCATCATTCTATTTACTAAACTATTTTCAATGATTTTAGTCATGGCCTTTCTTTTCGTTTATATTTTTAATAGATTTCGACTTAGTAATTGAGGCAAGCTTAAGTGCCTGTTTTACTATTTTTGCTTGAGATGGAGTAAGTTCTTCTTTGTCTTCTTTTGTTGTGATTTCTATCTTATCTCTGTAATTATCATTTCTGTGTTTCAACCAAAAAGAAATTGCTGACCAATTTTTCTCTTTGATCATTGTTAGAAGTTGTGATTCACTCATGTCATTCACAAAGGCAACACCCTCAGACATGGCTTTGTCCATTTTTGCAGAGAAAGATTTGTCATCTTTTTTCCAACGGTACACACTATTTCTAGATACTCCTGTTTTCTCGCATGCAACTTGGACAATGGGAACTTTTTTCAATTCCTCAAAGAATTGATCTTGTGATTTATTTTTCTTCATAGGATTTTATCTGAGCTTTTTTACCAGTAAATAATTCGTAACGTTTAATTATCAAATCACAAAATTTTGGCTCAAGCTCTAAGCCATACACTCTTCGACCCAATTGTTCTCCCGCAAGGAGAGTACTACCTGAACCCAAAAAACTATCTAAAATTATGTCATTAGGTTTTGTACATCGTTTTATCGCTTTTTCATGGAGAGTTATAGGCTTGGAAGTTGCATGTTCATAGTCTTTAGCGGAAAGTCTTTTAGCCGTCCAAATCTCAAGAAAATCATCAACTTGTGCTACAAGTTCATTACCTGTTCCAAACTCTTTATTCAATACTTCATTTAGATTTGTTATTGATTCTGCAAGGTATGGTCGCCCACGAATACCATATACCGCAGGTTCATATGCCTTATTGCAGAATATTTTAGGGACAGGATTTTGCGAGTTCTTCAGCCACAAGCACACTCGTTTATTAGACACACCAAGTGACCTGTATATATCCTGAATTAATCCTATGTAGACTTGATCGCAATAATAGAAAACGTGCGTATTTGAATTAGATACAGCAAGTGCTGATTCTAAACTTTCTCGAATAAATGTTTTATATTCTTCAAAAGTTCTAGTATCATTTACATTTCCACCATATTCTTTATTTCCACCGATTCCACCATCGTAGTCTATGTCCAAATTATAGACTGGGTCAGAATAAATCATTGATACTTTCTCTTCACCTAATAACCTTTTTAGATTTTCAGGTTTAGTGGAGTCACCACATAGAATTTTGTTTTTTCCAAGATAAATAATGTCACCCAATTTTGTTTTAGGTTCCTTTATTTTCTTTAATTCTTTTTCAACGTCAAAAGAATCATTTTTAACTTCTGCATCATCATCCCAAAATTTAGCGATTTCCATATCTTCAAATCCTGCGAGTTGAAGAAGCTCCATATCAAAAGACTTAAGAGCTTCGAAGTCCCAAAACCCGCCCAATTTGTTTGAAGCAATAAGATACTGCTTAGATTCTGATTCTGTGAGTTTACGATTAGGAATTCTTACGTCAATTATTTCTTCTCCACGATCTAATAACTGCAAAGCCCTAATCCTCTGGTGACCCGCTAATATTGTTTCATCAGTATCAATAGCGGGAATCTCGACTAGGTTATATTTCTGCAAACTTTTCTTAATATCTGACATTTGCTTATCAGAAATTTTACGAGGATTGATCTTTTGAGGAATAAGATCATTAACCTTTCTTTGGACCGTAGTCCATATGAGTTTACTCATATTATTTTATTAATAAATTTAATAAAATGTATAGAGATAGAAAAAGCCTATTCCGTACACAAAATAAATAAAAGTCCGATAACTTCGATCTATTTTTTGCGCGGAATAGGCATGACTTGAGAGTTGTACACTATTCTACTTTTTACTACGCATTAACTAACACTTGTATTTTAATCCGTGGGTTTATCTTTTGCAAGCCCACGAATAATTCTTTGACCATTTTTACTTTTGATAAACTCGACCGTATCTTTGCCTGCAAAAACAGGTAATCCATCTTTGGGAACTCTAATCAAAACTTTATATCCTTGATTTTGATAATCGAAAATTGCTTTTGAAAGTTCAGGATCATTTTTAGCAAAATCTAAAATTGTAAGCTTGAAATTATTATCATCAACTTGAGGATTTTTAATTGGGGAATAAACGCGACCAGGGGTATCTGTTTCTATGGACTTCTTAAAATTCTTTCCAATCGAGCTTTGTGGCATTGATCTAGTATGAAGCTGAATATCCGTAAGTTGAAGTACGATACACTTTTGTTTCCCTTGGGGGATATAAGGTTTTAACTCTAATTTGTAATCCATAAATGACTTGCTTAAATTTATACTTAGGTGTATACTATTGTATACTATTATGAATAAAAACACAAGAGGCAAAGATATAGCAGTGCTTAAATTTATAAGAAATACGTTCATTAACAGCGGTACGGGTCCTTCCCTAAGAGAGATAAATGAGGTTACAGGAGGTAAATCTCCTCGCTCTGCCAGTATAATTTTAGATCGTCTTGAAAAAGATGGCTTTATAAAAAGACAAAATGGAAAAATAATTTCTATTGCTTTTGAAAAACCAAATTCTGTTTCAACGATTAATATTCCCTTGGTAGGAGCTGTACCTTGTGGTGCACCAATGTTGGCAGAACAAAATATTGAAACTTATATTCCTGTTTCAACTGCTTTAGCAAAGAAAGGGTCAAACTATTTCCTTTTAAGGGCAACTGGAGATTCTATGAATCTTGCAGGAATAAATGATAAAGATATTCTTTTGGTTAGACAACAAGAAACCGCTGATAATGGAGAAAAAGTTGTAGCGTTGATTAACGAAGAAGCAACGGTAAAATTTTTTGAAAAAAATAACGATGTAGTGATTTTAAGACCAAGGTCAACAAATCCTATACACAAGCCAATCATATTAACAGATAATTGTAAGATTCAAGGGGTTGTCGTGGCTGTGCTACCCTCTGATCTGAATTAATTTTATGGGAAAAAGAAACGTACACACAGTTTACAATAGTGACCGTAGTATGTGGGAAACAAAAAAGGAAAAACAAGAAAAACCTATTTTTTCTTCTCACACAAAAGGAAACGCAATGGAGAAATCAGTAAGACTCGCAAAAGAATTAGAGGTCGAGCATGTTATACACAATAAGGATGGAAAGATTAGTGACAAAGATAGTTATGGAAATGATCCTTTCCCTCCAAAGGATAAGAAAAATTAGTTATGAGTAAACGAGATAAAAGAGTTATAAATCCTAAAAAATACCTACCTCTTATAAAAGAAAGAGAATATTTTTATATAGGATTTGAGATAAAGAAAGAAACAGAAGGTTTGTTGAAAGATTTGGGATTTTCACCAAACTTGTTAACAGGAGAAACAGTTCTACCTGCAGTTGTTGGTCCTGTGTCAGAATTTAACGCTGAAGGTAAAGAAAAAGTTTGTAAAGATTTACCAAAAGAAACAGTCTATTACCCAAGGGAATGGTCTGTAACTGATTGGGGAGGATATGAACACACAGGTGTAAGTTATATAGCATACGAAAGATATCCAAGAGAGCTAGTTCCTCCACCAAGTTTAGAACTACAAATCTTAGAGAAAGATGGAAAGAAAATAATTATCTCAAAAAAATTTAAGAAAATTGATTCTGAATATGTAGAAATAAAACATGCAATGAATTTGTTTTTAGAAATTTTTAAAGATATGCAAATTTTGAAAGATGACTTGACGACAGCTATAAAAACTAAAGTTATTAGACTAAATTGGGAACTACTTCCTCCTGGTGTGAATCCATGGAAAAGAGTTGGTGATCAAGTAAAAAAAATAGCTCAAGGAAATTCTTCTGGGGAAAAAGCTATGATTGCCGAGAGGTTTAAACAGATTGAAATATATCAACCAGACCAGGTAGCAATTGGTCTTGGAGGTTTTGCTGGCTATCTAGTTTTTGGTTTTAAAGATAAAAACATATATCTTCTTGAAAGTCTTAGATATGGTAATGCAACATATATTTTTGGCACTGACTGGCAAACTCTGTCTCAGATGACTAAAGCTGAAATTCTACAAAATAATCTACACACAAGAAGAATAATACATAGCGATAATTGGGATACCGAAATAAAACAACTTTTTAAATAATTTTGATTATTAGGTTTAGTTTAACAGTATGAAAAATCTTAAAGACAAACAATATTATATTGACCTTTATGATAAAGCTACAGTAGAACTCTGTCGCAGGTTGGAGAAAATATGGAAAGACGATAAAAAAGAATTACCGCCACTTGAAGGAAAAAAATTAAGTAAAGAACAAGAATCTAATTTTAAAGATGCCACAATGAAATGGCGTATGCATATTGAGACTGGTGAAAGATATCTAAAAAAAGATAGCACTATTCGTGAATGGATGGATGCAGATCAAAAAAGAGATGATTTGTACGAATTTGCACAAGCTCCAGAAGGCATTCGTTGTCTTACTTGCCGTAGTCTATTAAAATCAACCTTTAAAGAATTATGGTCTCTACAAGACAAAGAAGATCGTATTTTATTCATGTACGATTGTCCTAATAGATGTTTACCACGACGTGCGTTCTTTTCAGACGGTGAAGAATGGAGAATAAAACCAGAGCTATGTCTTAACTGCGAGACCAAATTAAATAAAGAAGAAATAAATAATGACGAAAAGTTAGTTATTAAATATACTTGTCCAAGATGTTCTTATAATAAAACAGAAGAAATTTTATGGACTCATAAACAAGACGAAGAAGTTGATGAACATTTTGCAGAAGATAGAGATAGATTTTGCATTACTGAAGAAGAGGGTAAAAAATTCCAAGATGAAAAGTGGAACTTAAATCAAGCGGGTAAATTTATGGAAGAATGGAAAAAAGAACAAGAGGCTCGTGCAAAAAAACTTGATGAAAACCCTAATGGCTTTCATCTTGATGGTACTGGCTACACATGCTTTATTTGTGGTGGAAGTACTCCTGAGGGCGATAATTGGTATGATCAGTATGGTATTAAGTGTTTAGTTTGCCAAAAAGCCATTGATGAAGGAGAAATTCCTGCTAATTTAGCTAAAGAAAAAGATAGTTGGTATAGCAAGTTTGATATAGAATATAATTTCAATGTTAAAGCTCCAGTCTTAAGAAGATGGATTAAGGAAGGTTTTCTTAAATCTCGTACCGTTAGCAGATTTGGTAATGGTATACATACGGAACTATTTTTAATTGAAGACAATAAAGATTTCTTACCCCCAAAAGAATTAATAAAATCTCATGCTGTGACAGAAATTAGAGACGGAAAGAAATGGTACACAACAGCAAAATGGTATCAGTGCTGTGATCCACATAAACACTTAAAAGGATATAAAATTATGGATCATTTGCGTGTAATTCCACCTGAAGAAATGAAAGCAAGAGAAGAGGAAGAAAAGAAAAAGTGGGAAGAAAAACAGGCTCGTAGAAAGAGTAAAAATAAGATAAAATAATCACATGGAAACAAATAAAGATTTAATAACAGACTTACAAAATAGACTTCAATTTACGATAGTTGTTGTGTTGTTTTTCCCAACCTTTATGGAATATCTATTTTCTTATGTTAAAAATACTGCAGACCTACCCAAGGTTGGCTTAAACTGGGGAGTTATTCTCGGAATGTTTATTATTGTCTATATATTTATAGAATTAATAAAAATGTATAAAACTCCACTAAAGAAAAATATATTTAACATTATAAATTGGCTTTTGTTAATTGAAGTAATATCATTTATTCCATTCCTCTTTATCTCAATGGCAGAAATTTTTACTAATAAAATTACAATATTTATATATAAATGCTTAGTAGCAATTTCAGTACCACTATTATTGTATATTCCTATGGGAATAATTATATTATTTATGATCAATTATTATAAAAACCATAAATAAATTTTAAAATGACATCACAAGAATTAATAGAAAAGTTTAAATTTCCATTCGAAAACTTTTCTTCACCTATAGCATATTCTAAAGAAGTTGGATTTAGCGTTGTACAAGAACATGGAAATAACATGGCATCTATATATCACATTATTATTGATAACGTAGATAACAATCCAATAAAAAAAATACAATCAAGTGTAAATTATGGAGAAAAAACTAATGATGGAATTAGATTAGGGGTAAATAATAATCTATTTAATCCAGTTGATTTAGATTTTCCCAACGAGTTTTCATATAATACTCAGACTGATAAATTTTATTTTGGAAAGAAAGAAATTGAAGCAAAAGACATTCTATTAAAAACTGAAAAAGTCCACATTAGACCAACTAAATTAATTTGGGGATTTCCGTTAAGATCAAAACTTTGGTTTTGGCGTAAAGTACTTCCGTTTATAATCAAGGCTTTAGACTTAACATTAATTGGTATTTTATTTATAGTTTCAGGGGAAAGAATTAAAGATGATATATGGAAACGCCTTTTGCAAAAGTACCACGAAAATGAAAAAGAAACGGTTAAAGAAATTGAATTTAAGCCAACAGGAAAAATTGATTTTTTTGGATATGAAGCAAAAAGGTGGTCTGTTGTTTTTTATAGCTTAGTGCATTTAATACTATTTTATTTCAAAATATTTTCAGGCTTTCTAGACAGCATACTTGGTAATAGTTTATTTGCACTTTGTTATATAGTAGTATCTTTCTTTATAACTGAATCATTAATACCTGAAATCCTAAAATCAATAATAAAACTAACTCCTAGGTTATTTGGTCTTATCGCTTTTAAAAGATTGAAGGTCTAATAATAAAGTTACAGTTGAATGTAACCTTTAACCTCAATCCCGTGTCACTTTTGTCACTTTTTTAATTCGCACGAGATACGTCGTTATGGTAATATAAAATTATTAGAAATAACGTTACAGGGCTTGTCAGTGAAAGGTCCTAACACGAGTGTCCCCGCAATTTTTAAATATTAGATTCGAATAGTCTCACCAATTACACAAATAAAAAAGCGATTATATATTATCTATATAATCGCTTTTTAAAATAATTAAGAATGCTTTAATCAAAATAGGATTGTTTTCCATTTTCGATTAACAAACCTCCTGCACAACTAGCTCTAATGTCTTTGAAACCTAACTTTTTTTCAGGAAAGTAACAAACATATTCCAAATGAGAAATAATGATTAAAATTTTTCCATGAAAATTATTAAGTTGATTTTCAAGCCAATCAAAATCATAACTATGATCCTCATCACTCCAAAGTTTTTCATGCTCAACAAATGTTGCCTTAGGAAATTTTTCCCAAATAATTAAGGCTGTTCCCTTAGTTCTTTTAGATGGTGATGTCCAAATTGTTATATCCTCATTATCACCATTTAAATTTAGAGCGATACTTTCTGCAAGCTCTCTTGCTTGCTCTATGCCTCTTTCACAAAGAAATGGATCACCTTCATAACCTTCATCTAATGCATGTCTAAGTAGAAATAATTTTTCCATTTTACCCCCTATTTTTAAATTAGAAATGTTTATTATTTGGTTATTATATTACTAAAAAATAGATAAATAGCAACCCTGGATACACAAAAAATAAACCCTCTATTGCCGCAGCTGTAGAGGGTTTTTGTTTTGGGTCCCGGAAAATAAATTCTAACTTAACGAGAGAGGTCTTACCGTTTATGTCCATGCGTTGGATCGGTTGTAATACCGAGGATACTTCTCAAGAATTTATTTCTGTGCCCTATTAAGTCAAAGAGCGCAATTAAACCAAAAGTTTAATACGAGTATAATTTACCACAAAACCTCTCCTACTCAAAATTCACCACGAAGCTATACATTCCCATTCCACAAACTCCTCTTACTGGAGTTCCTGCCTTAGGTGTACCAAGATCAATAACTTCTTCTCCTGTTTTTTGTAATATTTTTTGGAAACCGACAGATCTTATAGAAAGTGCAGCTGAGCAATCATATGTTCCATTTGTTTTCACGATCAACTTAGTTGGAATACCACCCTTACCTGTAGATACACGAGGAGAATATCCACCTTTTGCATCTATAGTAATATACTGAATACCATCTTTTATTTCAGAATTTGGTATTTGATCTGATTGTATTTTATCTACACCTACTGTACCTGTGTCACTATTCTTTGATCTATCATATACAACGATACCAACTCCTATAAGAAGTCCTAATATAATGATAGATAATGCTGTTTTGTTCATATATTATATTATATATTAAATAAAGGATTAATGAGACCAATTCCAGCAAGACCTGCTAGAAGTGCAAATAGACCAAGTCCGACGACAACGACTCCGGCTGATTTAAAGAACAGTGGTGCATGTTTAGAATTAGAAAAAGAAACAGAACCAAATGATAAGAGTGCGAGTACTGGTAGTGTACCAAGTGCAAATGAAAACATAATAAGGAAACCAGAAATAAATGACCCACTAGAAAGTGCTGCTATTTGCATAGACTGAGTAAAACCACAAGGTAGAAAGAAAGTTCCTATACCTATTAAGATTGGGGCCCATGTTGCATGTTCTTCTTTTCTAAAAAATGAAAATATATTACTTGGTAATGTTATTTTATTTTTCTTAAAAATACCCAAAAGATTCAAACCAAGAATTATCATTACAGAAGAAGCAAGTAGTCCCAATATTGCAGATAATATAAAATTTATCCCAATAGCTTCACCTACTAAACCAAGCGCTCCACCCAAAACAGCAAAACCAAATAATCGCCCAGCGTGAAAAAGAAAAATAGGTTTTTTAGTAGTCTTTCCTCCTTCATTTTGCGCTACTTTTGCTGAAAGAGATAAAATAAGCCCTCCAACAATAGCTAGACACGATGAAAGTGATGCAATAATACCAATAATAAAGCTTGTAGCTGGAGTTGTATCCCCTCCTATACCAAGATTTAAAATACCTGATTTTTGTAAAATGAAAAATAAAACAAGAAAAAGAATACCAATAGGAACCGCTTTCCAGATAAGATCATCTTTAACTTTTTCTTTTATTACTTTCTCTCGTGAAAGAGTATAACCATTTTCTTTTATTTCACTATTTAAAATATCAATAATTTCTTTTTCACTTTTATCACTATCTGTTTCTATCTCTATTATTTCTTTCTTTAAATTAACGTTTGAACTTTTAATAAAATCTTGTTCACCTAAAATATCTTCTATAAGTATTTTACATGAAGCACAATGTGTACCAGAAACATGAAAGATGTATTTTTTATTTTCCATAATTATAATTTTTTAGACTTAATTCTTAATGAGTTCGACACTACAGACACAGACGACATAGCCATAGCAAAACCAGCAAATACAGGTGAAAGGAGCCATCCAAATATTGGGTAGAATAATCCAGAAGCAAGAGGTATGCCTACAATATTATAGAAGAATGCCCAGAAAAGATTTTGTTTAATTCCTCGCATTGTCATCTTTGAAAGCTTTATGGCTTTTACAAACTTTGATATATCTCCATGCAAAAGCGTAATTCCTGCTGATTCAATCGCAACATCAGTCCCAGTGCCCATAGCTATGCCTACGTCAGCTTGTGCAAGTGCTGGTGCATCATTTACACCATCTCCAACCATTGCAACGATTCTACCTTCTTTTTGTAATTCTTTTATTTTTTCCAATTTGTCTTTTGGAAGAACATGCGCAACAACATCATCTATGCCAACAAGTGAAGCAATATACCTTGCGGCTTTTTCATCATCACCTGTAAGCATTACAACTTTAATACCAAGACGGTGAAGGTCTTCTACTGCTTGTTTTGATTCTTCTTTTACTTCATCAGAAACCATTACAAAACCAAAGACCTTACTTTCTGTTGCAAGTATAACTGGAGTTTTACCTTCAGCTGTATATTGTTCAATTAAAGTTTTATCGAAACTTAATTTCAAATCTTCTATCAATTTTATATTTCCAACAAAATATTCAATATTATTTATTGTGCCTTTTAACCCCTTCCCTTCTATGTTTGAAAAATTAGAAACATTTTGAATGAGGATATTTTTTTCTTTTGAATAATCTAAAATTGCTTTTGCAATTGGATGTTCTGATTTATTTTCAAGTGATGTAATGATAGATAAAAATTCTTGCTCATTAAGATCGGAAAGATTTTTAATATCTACTAAAGTTGGTTTACCTTTTGTTATTGTACCCGTCTTATCTACAACAACAGTATTTACTTTATGAAGTTTTTCAAGTGTTGCAGCATCTTTAATAAGTATTCCTTCTTTTGCTCCTTTACCAACACCTACAATAATAGCAGTGGGAGTAGCAAGACCAAGAGCACAAGGGCAAGCGATAACAAGAACTCCCACAAATGAAACAAGCCCAAAAGAAAGTGCTTGTGAAAAACCAAGAGGTCCAACTCCCAATAGGATCCAAGCCCCCAATGTAACAAAAGATATTACAAGTACTATAGGAACAAATACAGATGATATTTTATCGGCAAGTGCTTGTATGGGTGCACGGCTACCTTGAGCTTCTTCTACCATTTTTATAATCTGAGCAAGTAAAGTTTCTTTGCCAATTTTTGTTGCTTTAAATATGAATGATCCATTTGTATTTATGGTTCCGGCAACTACACTATCACCGATTTTTTTATTTACAGATATCGGTTCTCCTGTAATCATGGATTCATCTATATAAGACTGCCCTTCTGTTATGGTTCCATCTACTGGAATTTTTGCTCCTGGCTTTATAACAATAAGATCACCATGTACAACTTCATTTACAGATACTTCTATTTCTTTACCATCACGTATAACTATTGCGGTTTTTGATCCTAAGTTCAAAAGTTTTTCTATCGCATCACCAGTTTTCACCTTAGACCTTGCTTCCAAATATTTACCAAGAGTAATAAATGTAATAACAACAATTGTTACATCGAAATAAGTATTATTCACATTCAAAAATGGTGAGAGTACATTTTCAAAAGCAGTAACAATGAAACTATACAAATACGCAGAAACTGTACCGAGTCCAATAAGAGTATCCATATTTGCTTTACCAAAACGAATGAAACGATATAAACCTAATAAGTATGGTTTACCAACCACAAATAATGTATATGTGGCCATGATGGGCAACAAATGATGAAAAAATGTTTTAACAACAGAATTCATTTCTGGAACTATTTTATATAAAGACAAAATATCCCACCCCATAATAAACACACTTATTACAGCAAGTGGAATGGCCGATATTAATTTATTTTTCATTTCAAGTAATTCCTGAACTTTTTCATTCTTTGGTTGATTTACTCCAGTATGCAGAGAGTGTTCTGACTCACTCATACCCATATCATTTGCACTTGGAATAACTAGGGAATAACCAAGTTGTTCTATTTTACTCGAAAGCTCTTCTGGTTTTACTTTTGTTTCATCAAATGAAATCTTTGCGCCTTCTGTACCATAGTTTACTTCTACAGAAGAAACCCCTTCAGTTTTCTTGAAAGTTCTCTCTATGATCCCTGCACACGATGCGCAGTGCATACCTTTAATTTTATATGTTTTATTTATCATTTTTATATATTTTGTTTTATAAAGTGGAACAAATTATTTTCTGAAAAAATGTCTAATTAGACCTTTTTGTTGAGAGATCCAACCCCAAACTGGCTTCGGGGGTTGTACCTCTAGAATAAAAAGACTATTTTACTTCCTCTTAAGCCCATAAACTTTTAAGATTTCTTTTGTGGCCTTTTCTGTCTGCCCTCTTTTTATCTGATTAACAAGACAAGTACCCAAATGCCCTTCCATAAGAACATCTTCTACTCCAGAGAGAGCCTGTTTGATAGCAGAGGTCTGAGTAATAATATCGATACAATACTTACCTTCTTCTACCATATCTTGTAGACCACGAACCTGCCCTTCGATAATCTTAAGTCTACGTATTAATTTTTCATTTTCTTTAGTCATATTTAACATGATATACCCCCAGGGGGTATAATGTCAATAATAGTAAATTATTCACATTTGTGAAAACTGGCTATTGTATGTTGTTTGGTGGTAAAATAAAGAATATGGAATCAATTTTAAGGTCGGATATATTTTTCTTTATTACTTCTATTTCTGTAACTATCATTACAATAGTTTTTGTAATAGCTGGTTATTATTTTATAAGAATGATAAGAAATTTTTATAAAATATCAAAAGCATTAAGAAACTACACAAAAGATACAGAAAAGGAACTTAGAGAAATGGGAGATTATGTAAGACAAAGTCCCCTATTCACTTTTATATTTGGTAAAGAAAAATCAAAGAAAGAACCCGAAAGGAGTTCAAAGAAGATAATATAAGTTAATGTTTTATTATTAATTAGTATAAAGCTAAACAAATTAAATATTATGGCTAAAAAAATAGTAAGTAAAAAAGGTTTAAGTACAAAAGAAATTATTGGAATAGGTGCAGGCGTTGCAGCTCTTGGAGCAGCAGCATTTGTACTATTTGGACCAGAAGGAAAACAAAATCGTAAAGCAATTAAAGGATGGTCAGTAAAAATGAAAGGTGAAATAATCGAAAAGTTTGAACAAGCAAAAGAACTTACAGAACCTGTTTATCACCAGATCATTGATACTGTGCATGCAAAATATGCAAAAGTAAAAAATGTCGACCAAGCAGAACTAGCGAAAGTTGTCGGTGACATAAAGAAACACTGGAAAGCAATCAAAAAAGAAGCAATGGGAAAGAAACCAGCAAAAGCAAAAAAGTAAATCATTAAAAATTCCTCCTCTATTGGAGGAATTTTTAATTGTATTATAATAGACACATGAATAATCTTTACGAGCAATCCATAGAATTGCACAAAAAAAATGGGGGTAAATTACAAGTAAATAGCAAAGTTCCTCTTTTAAACAAAGAAGACTTATCTCTTGCTTACACTCCAGGGGTAGCGGGAGTATGCCTTGCTATAGCCGAAAACAAAAACCTTGCAAGAGAATATACTCTCAAGAAAAATACAGTTGCTATTGTTTCTGATGGTACAGCAATTCTAGGTCTTGGTGACTTAGGCCCTCTCGCTGCAATCCCTGTTATGGAAGGAAAGGCTGCTATCTTTAAAGAGTTTGGAGGAGTAGATGCATTCCCTATTTGCTTAGATACAAAAGATACAGAAGAAATAATAAAAGCTGTTAAACAAATAGCTCCAGTATTTGGAGGCATAAACTTAGAAGATATTTCAGCTCCAAGATGTTTTGAAATAGAAGAAAGATTAAGAAAAGAATTAGACATCCCTGTAATGCACGATGACCAGTGGGGTGCTGCCACAGTAAGTTTGGCTGCTCTTATAAATGCTCTTAAAATAATAGACGTGGATAAAAAAGATGCAAAGGTTGTACTTTCTGGAGTTGGAGCAGCAGGTGTTGCAACAGGAAGACTTCTCCATGCGTACGGCATAACCAATACTATTTTCTGTGATAGTAAAGGAATAATAAATTCTAAAAGATCAGACCTAACAAAAGAAAAAATAGAATTATTAAAGGAAAGTACAATAGAGGAAAAAGATGGTGGTCTAGAAGAAGCAATAAAAGAAGTAAATGTTTTCATTGGATTATCAAAACCAAATATAGTTACATCTGAAATGGTTAAAAGTATGGCACCAAAACCAATAATCTTTGCCCTTGCAAACCCGACACCAGAAATAACTCCAGAGCTTGCATATGAATCCGGTGCAGCAGTGGTTGCAACAGGAAGATCTGATTATCCAAACCAGATCAATAATTCCTTAGTATTCCCTGGGGCATTCAAAGCAATGCTTGATAATAAGATTCCACAATTTGAAAATAAAATATTTGTGACAGCAGCTATTGCACTTGCACAAATGATAGAAAATCCAACCCCAGAAAAAATAATTCCTAGTATGTTCGACAAAGGAGTGAAGGAAACTGTGTATAATGCTGTTTCATCACTTTCATTATAAACATAGTAATGTTAAAATATATTTATGGATGAAATAAAAATAGATACAATCGAGTGGTCAGCACCAGAATACGTCCACAAAGAAAGAGATAATGACTGGTTTTGGACAATAGGGCTTATTGCCATTGTTGCTTTTGGAGTAGCTATTTGGTTACACAATTTTATTTTTGCTATTTTTATTTTAATATCTGGAGCTAGTTTAATAATGTTTACAATGAGACCACCCCAAGAAGTAACATTCGCAATTGAAACAAAAGGCATAACAATGGGGAGAGATTTGTACCCATGGAAAGATATTAAGAGTTTCAACATAAAAAACAACGATCATGACTCTTATGCAAAACTATTAATAGAAACTAGTAATCATTTCCTACCTATATACACTCTTCCTTTTTCAAAAGAAATGGTAAATGAAATAAAAGAGACTCTTTTGAAAGTAATCCCTCGATCTGAAATAAACGAATCACAATCAATGCTATTCATGGAGAAGTTGGGGTTCTAATAAACAATTAAAAATAACCACTTAAATAGTGGTTATTTTTAATTGTGATCCCGGCAGGATATCTTCCTCTACGAGGACAGTATACCTTTTCGTTTCGGTTAACACCAAAAAACGAAAAGCTTTTCGATTCCTACACGCAAGCAAAGAAGTTTGCTTGCTCGGGAACACAAAAAGCGCATATAGCGCTTTGTTGTGATCCCGGCAGGAATCGAACCTGCATCGCAACTTCCGCAAAGTTGCGTCCTATCCATTGAACGACGGGACCATATTATTACGTTATAAATCTACACTAAATAGACCACAATCGCAAGTGAGTGGACTTTTCAGATTGTGCTATACTTATAGTAAGTCGTATTTATAATATTAATTAACGAATAATAAAATGGAAGAAAAGAAATGTTGTGAAGGAGGTATGTGTGAAAAATTTGCAGATAAAAAGGCTTGCTGTGGTGGTAAATGCCATGGATGTTGCCATATGTTTAAAATCTTAATACCAATCATTATTATAGCTGCTGCTTTCTACCTTGGAACTGTCGTAGGGCACAGAGATGGAAACAAAGAACGTGGAGAAGGACAAAGATATACAGATACATATAGTCCCAAAGAAGTTTCGGGTGGAGCTACGGGAGATGTTACAGTAAAAGTATTACCAGCAACAACACCAGCACCAAAACAATAATCTTAAAATAATAAAACCCGCAATTGCGGGTTTTATTATTTTAAGATTATTTTATTTCTGCCCAATTCTTAATCTCTTTATATGTTGCTTCTCCACAAATAGTTTTACCAGTAAATTGATTTAAGAAAAATGGTACTCCCCCACACATATTTTCACCCTTATCTAACTCCATCATCATTTCATCGTTTTCTTTATTGTGCCAAACTTCTATCTTTTTTATATTTACACCTTCACTTATAAGCTTATCTACATTCTTTTCAGAATATACGCAATGAGGGCATTCCAATCCATAAAAAAATAATAAATCTTTATTCATAAATTGATTATACTACAAAAAATAAAAGTCCCCATATGGGGACTTTTATTTATTTTGTGATTTTTGAAAGTCTAGCCTTTTTACGAGAAGCATTATTCTTTTTGATTACTCCTCTCTTTGCAGCTTTGTCGATAACACTGTAAGCAACTGGTAGTAATTTCTTTGCTTCTGTGTTTTTCTTTTCCTTAACTAACTTTTCAATCTTTTTGATAGATTCTTTAATGTTCTTTTTGTTACGATCATTCATTGCTTTTTTAACAAGTGATCCACGTAAAGCCTTTTTTGCTGATTTTGTAATTGGCATATTTTTAAATTAATATTTAGTAATTATTTGACTGAGACAATTAAACAATACCAGAAATAGCCGAAAAGAGCAATATTTGTTATTATTTAATCATGATAGCAAGAATAGAAGGAATCATAGTTCATATATCAGACAAATTCTTAATTGTCGATGTTTCTGGAGTTGGATACAAACTATCCGCCACAACCGAAAACATAGCATCGGCTTCTTTGGGAGAGCATGCTTCTTTTTGGGTACATACTGCTGTTCGAGAGAATTCCATAGACCTATATGGCTTTAAAAATATCAATGAAATGTCTTTCTTTGAATTACTTCTTGATGTTTCTGGTATTGGCCCACGATCTGCGTTATCAATACTTGCTGTTGCCCCTATCGACACATTAAAGAGAGCTATAGCTACAGGAGACACTAGTTACCTAAACAAAGTTTCAGGTATTGGTAAAAAAACTGCAGAAAAGATTATCATTGAACTTAGAGATAAATTAAAAGATTACAAAAATGAAGACGACACTCCAGGAGCACTTCGTGATGAGAGCGATATACTGGAAGCACTTAAGTCTCTTGGCTATGCACAAAACGAAGCTCGTGATGCACTCAAACAAGTATCAGCCACAACAGTAGGTATGAACGCTCGCATAAAAGAAGCTCTACAAATATTAGGTAAAAGATAATAAAATGCCAGAATTACCAGAAGTAACAACAACAGTAAAAGGATTACAAAAAGTCTTACCTGGGCTTGTTTTTATTGATGTGTGGACTGATCTTTCAAAAAAAGATCAGAAGATTAAACAATTCAAAGATACAATAAAAAACGATATATTCTTTAAATCATTTAAAAAGAAAACTATTGGACAAAAAGTTATAAAAGTAGAGAGAAGAGCAAAGAATATTCTGATACATATAAGTGGTGGGTACACCATACTTATACATCTTAAAATGACAGGTCACTTACTTTATGGTAAATATGTTTTTAATAAAAAAGAAAATAAGTGGACTCCAGATGAAAAAGAGAGAGAATCATTATTTGACCCATACAACAGATTCATCCATGTAGTTTTTTCACTTTCAAACAAAAAACATTTAGCTTTTTGTGACTCAAGAAAATTTGGTAAGGTAACAATTATTCCTACTCATGATTTATATACACTCCCCCACTTAGGTAGTGTAGGCCCTGAGCCATTAGAGAAAGATTTTACATTTCCTAAATTCAAAGAAAGAATTATCTTAAAACCAACTTGGAATATTAAAACAGTCCTTATGGATCAATCCATAATAGCAGGTATCGGTAATATATATTCAGATGAAATGCTATGGCTTTCGGGGGTTCACCCAGAATCAAAACCAGAAAATATCCCAGACAAAGAATTACTAAAGTTATTTAGTGGGATGAAAGAAGTTTTAACTAAAGGTATAGATTTCGGAGGAGACTCAATGTCAGACTACAGAAATATAGATGGATTACATGGAGATTTCCAGAACCATCATAATGTGTATAAAAAGAAAAATACAAAATGTGTGAAAAAAGGTTGTAGTGGTGTTATAATAAGGAAAGTTATAAATGGGCGTAGTTCACACTTGTGTAATACACATCAAAAATTATTTAATTAATAAATCATAATATTATATGGCAGAAAAAAAGAAGGATAAAAAGAAAGAAGAAAAACACAGTGGCCACAGTAAAGGAGGAATGTCTTTTGGGCTTGAAGTTTTATTGCTAGTAGTTGCTGTATTTATAATCTGGATGCTTACAGGTGGAAATAAAAAAGAAGCTCCAAAGAGCCCTGTGCTCGATAAAACTCCAGCTTCTGATGTAACAACACCAACAGGAGGCTATAATTAACTTCTTAAGATTCTAAATAGTGCTACCCCACAAGCAACAGACACATTAAGTGACTCTTTTTTCCCATACATTGGAATCTGTATTATTAGATCACAATGATCCAATATTTTCTTTGGTAAACCTAAAACCTCTGGCCCCATTATTATGGCAACTTTTTCTGAGTTTTTAACTTTTCTATAATCTACAGATCGTTCATCTTGTTCGATCGCTATTATTTTATATCCACCTTTCTTTAAACTATTTATAAGTGGTATGAGTGTTTTCTTATATTCCCAAGGAATCCAAGTTTCAGCCCCAAGTGCACTTTTTGCAATATCCTTTTGTATTCTTCCAAATTTATCTGTTGGTCTTGGTGTATACCCTACTAAAAATACCTTAGAAATACCTACAGCATCGGCTGTACGGAAAATTGCCCCTACATTTATAGCAGAACGTATATCTGGAAGTATTAGAATGGAATCAATATTACTTTTCATATAGAGATAATATCACACTTAATAATAAACAAAAGATTTTGACAAAAAACCTATAAAATGGTTTCATTGAATAAAAGTTATTTAAATACAGAAATTCATGAAGAAGATAATACTATTTCTAGTCTTAATCCTAGGTTGGTTAACACTATTTGCATCCTCTTCCGAAAAAGAGAAGGAGCATGTTGTACTAAGAGGAAAATTAATTTTTAAAGAAAAATATTTACCTATTATGAAATTTGAATTAATAGATAAACTAGGAGGATACTACTCTCTAATTATTTTTCAAGAAACTAAAATTAATGACTCAAAATTCCTAATCGAAAAAAGTCTAATTGTAAAAAGTATTTTAAAAGAAAGAATTTATTCTAAATTAGACTCTTATTCCATAAAGAATGAAAAAAATATTGATTACTTATCATTTTATTTTTCAAACATAGAATTAAAGAGTGTTAGCCGCTTTAGAATATTATTAATTGGTATTGATACAATTTATGAATTAGAGAAGAAATTAGGCTGTCATATTTATGCACGCCTTGAATAAAAAAATCGCTATCTAAATAATAGCGATTTTTTAACGGGAGGATTATTTCACTGGTCGTTTAATAATAAAATCTATTTCAGGATTATCTGATTTTAGATTATTTATAACTTTCTCTACAACAGTATCAACTTCCATATATTCTTTTATATCTTCTGGATATTTTTCTTTATAAATATCTGTCTGCATTCCGCCAGGGAAGATTCCATATACCTGTATATTTGAATCTTTAACTTCTTTCCTTATTGATTCTGTTAGTCCTTTGATCGCAAACTTAGAAGAAGAATAAGCAGATATTTCTGGCTTACCATCAAGACCAGCAGTTGAGTTAATATTTATTATTAACCCACTATTCTGTTTTTTCATTTGAGTAATAGCGACCTGACATCCATAGAAATACCCAAAGAAATTCACATCAAACAAATGGTGTAACTTTTCAATATTTACTTCTTCAATCAGACTTGGAGCAATTTGAATTCCAGCATTATTAATCCAAATATCTATCTTTCCATATTTTTGAATAACATACTCAGCAAGTTTTTTGATATCTTCTATTGAAGTAACATTTGCAATAAAACTGTCAGTGGATAATTCCTTAGCTGTTAATTCTAGGCTTTCTTTTTCGTGACTAGAAATAATAACATTAGCACCTTCTTTTTTAAAAGCATCAGCTAATGATTTTCCGAAACCCTGACTTCCACCAGTTATTACAATTATTTTATCTTTTAATTCCATATTCAGATTATATCAGAAATACGATTATTGTATAAAATCAGGCTCGGTAGGACCGCGAGTACGCTTATCGGTTCTTACAGAACCAAAATCAGTAGGACCGGCAGTAGCCTTATCGAACCTTACAGGTTCAGTACACCTTTCGTATCGTACTCGCTTCGCTCCGTGCGATATACTCAAGGTCTTCGATTCCTACTCGTTTCATCCCCAAGGATGAAACTCGAGCGGACAATAATAAAAACCCTCAGTAAACTGGGGGTTTTTATTATTGTCCGCTCGGTAGGAATCGAACCTACGACCATCTCCTTAAAAGGGAGCTGCTCTACCGACTGAGCTACGAGCGGATATTTATTCAAAGTACCATAATTAAGCCTTAAAATCAATATCTGTATTATGTAGTACTAAAAGTTATCCCCTTTTACTTTGCGTATTTTATTTTTTCATTATATAATATAAACAAGTTTCTTTGTAACAATCTTTTTAACATTCGCCCTATGTTATGGGTATCTATATTAAGAAAAGATTTATAAACATTATTTAGTACATTATACTCACAATTATTATTATAGTGAGTTTGTTCTTTGTTCTAAAAGCTAAAAAGGCTTAGGAGCCATTTCTTGAAATTTTCAAGGGCTGACTCCTAAGCCTTTTCTTTTTGTCTTATTTTTTACTAAGAGAAGAAAGAATGAATTGTTCAAGAGCAATCACAAAATCGTATTCCCCACGATGTGCCAAATGGTATATGGAAACAAGTTCACTAGATATATTTTTCAATTCATCATCTTTAAAGAACTTTGTACCAGAAAGTAACATTGTTTTTATTTTCCAAAAAATTATTCCAGATATTTCTTCTGGGGATACTCCTTGTGTTATGGCTTCTCTGTACAGTATCCATGTTCCTATCTTATCTTTAATAGAGAATGAATCTGCAATACCAAATACATTTGTTTTTAATGGTTGTTTTTTAATATCAACATTAAATTCTTCTACAATAGAATATTTATTATATTTCTTCAGATCAGCTGCCAACAACTTTTCTTCTACAAAAACAAATATGGTCTTTGAATTTTTTAAAATCAATATTTCTTCTTCCGACAAATTAATCCCACCCTCTTTGATTAAAGCTTCAAGTATAACAAGTGGTGAAAAACCAAAAAGACTCACACTTCCCGCTTTATCAAAGAGCTCTTCTTTTGTAGCTTCTTTACTTAAAGTAAAAATCGGCAAGTCAGCCCTGCATAACTTTTTTAAATAATCATTTTTCTTTTTATTATCATTTCCAAGAAGAATGTATATCATATCCAATCTTTAACTTTCTTTTTATATTCAACGTAAGTTTCTCCATATTTTTCTTCTAAGATTTTTTCTTCTTTTCTAACAAAAAATGTTTTAGTTATTGCATGAGCAATTATGGTTAAAATGACACTAAAGAAAGAATTTATTATAAAACTAAAACCAAGAGTCATAATAAATAAACCAAAATGTGTAGGATTTCTTAAATACTTATATGGACCAAATTCAAAATGTGATTTTGAATTATCTTTCTTTGTTCTTTGTTGATAGTTTGAAGAAACTCTTTGTGCCCAATATATAAGAATGGAACTAAAGAAAAGCATAATAACACCAATAATCTGATATATTGAATCTGAAAACATTTTTCTATTTATAAGAGGATCCAAAAAACTTCCTATAATAACAGCGAATAAAAATATTAAATATGAATGGAGCAGTATAAAATGAACCATACTTCCTTGTATTTTCTCTGTCTCTGTTTCTGTCTCTTTGTGTTCTTTATGATGCATATATTAATGATATCACTAGAAATTTGTTTATGCCACTATTTCAGATCTCCCCAAGTTTTACCATAATATGAAGATACCAAAAGTGGAACACTTTCCATCCCCCTTAAAAATTCATCAGGAATAGCATCTTTCATGGCATTTTCAATTATTTTAAAAGCCTGCTCTATTTTAGATTCTTTTATTTCATATATAAGTTCATCATGAACCTGAAGTATCAGTTTAACATCTTCAATAATACCAGCCTCCACTAAAGCATCATATGCTCGTTTCATTCCTATCTTTATAATATCTGCTGTAGCTGTGCCCTGAATGGGTGCATTTGTAGCCATACGCTCTGCCATGGCCTTTATAAATGGTATTGGGGATTTGATTCCAGGAAAATACCTTTTACGCCCAAAGAGGGTTTCTGTATAACCTGTTCTTTTTGCAAAGTTTTTAATACTTTCAAGATAAGCTGCAATAGTTGGGAATTCAGCAAAATAATTATCATAAAATATTTGTGCTTCTTTTCTATCTGTTCCAAGATTTTGTTTTAAAGCATTTACTCCCATACCATAAAGAATTCCAAAGTTTATAACCTTTGCACGCCTTCTCATATCGGCAGTTACCTCTTCCTCTTTTACCTTAAAAACTCTCATGGCAACTGCCAAGTGGATATCCTTTCCTTCATTGAAAGCTTTTATAAAATAAGAATCTTGAGACATGAGAGCTGCAACACGAAGCTCAATCTGAGAATAATCAAAAGAAGCTAAAACAAAACCTTTGGGGGCAATAAAAGCATTACGTATATTTTTACCCAATTCTGTTTTGATTGGAATATTTTGTAAGTTTGGATTATTTGAAGAGAATCTTCCTGTTGTTGTACCTGTTTGTATAAAGTGTGCATGAAGACGTCCATCTTCCCCTACTGAAGAAGGGATCGTGTCTATATAAGTCGATAATAATTTTTGAAGTTCTCGGTGTTTTAAAATCTCTCCAATGATTGGATGCATATCTCGAAGTTTTTCTAACTCACTCTCACGAGTCGAGATGGCTCCTCCTGCACTTTTCTTTATTCCTTTTACAGAAAGGCCAAGTTTGTCGAAAAGAATATCACTTATTTGTTTTGGTGAATTTATATTAAATTCAACACCTGCTTCTTTCCATATATTTTTTTCTATTACAGATAAATCCTTATGATATAAGTCTGATATTTTCTTTAAATATGTGAGGTCTATTAAAATACCAGTTTTCTCCATATTTTCTATGATATCAACAATGGGTAATTCTATATTTTCATAAACATATTCAAGTTTTTCTTTCTTTATATCTTCTTCTAGTTTTTTTAGAGCTTCGTCTAAATCTTTGCTTCCTTTATAGTTTATAACTTCATCAATTTCTGGATTTGTTCTTTCTGAATTCAAAAGCCAAAAAGCTATCTTTGCTTTTTTAACTTTTTCTTCGTCTAGAGTATTGGTAGATTGGGAGAAAGTCTCCTTTGTAAGAGGTCCAACCCCAAGTGGTCCCAGGGGTTGTACCTCTGACAAAGATTTTGTTTTTATTCCATCTCCAGACTCCAAAACATTCAAAAATCTATTCTGTAAACTTTTGAATTCCAAATCTCTAAAGAATTCTGCAACAGTATTTTTATCAACTGACTCTTTCCATGTCTTTTTGGGTAATTCAAATACAATAGGTGCATCTGGTCGGATAGTTGCAAGTGTTTTAGAAAAAAGAGCTTCTTCTTCCCCCTCTTTTAAAAGATTAAGAATACGATCAGTTATTCCTAACTTCTTTAGATCTTCTTCATTTTTCTTTATTGTTTTATATATATTCTCAACTGTCCCATATGTAGAGATTAAAGTTGTCGCAGTCTTTTCTCCAATACCTTTTATTCCGATAATATTATCAGAAGGATCACCACGAAGACCTTTATAATCTGGAAGTTTATCTGGGCTAAATAAAAATCTATCAAAAACTTTTTTCTCGTTATATAAAATTGTGTCATTGATTCCCTTCTTGAGAGTATAAACTTGTACCCAATCATCTTTTACAAGCTGAAGAGTATCCATATCACCTGAAGCAATAATTATATCTACTTTATCTTTTTTATTCTTTAATTGTTCTACGATTGTTCCAAGTAAATCATCTGCTTCAAAACCTTCACATTCATACATAGGTATAGAACAAGCTTTAAAGAATTCTCGTGAACGGATAAGCTGTGCAACAAGAGCCTCGTCAGCCTTTGCACGGCCAGCCTTATACCCATCATAAGCTTCATGTCTAAAAGTCTTTTTTGGTAAGTCAAAACAAGCCACAATATAGTCTGGCTTTAGGTCAGTAATTATCTTGAAAAGCATAGTAGCAAGGCCATAAATAGCCCCTGTAGGCTCGCCACGAGAGTTCATGAACTCAGGCAGAGCATGATAGGCTCTGTGAATAATCGCATGAGAATCAAGGATTATTAAGCGTTCTTTTTTTATTGTTTTCTTTGCCATTTTCTAATTATACTCCCGATTTTTTAAATTGTAATTAATTTGTTAAAATTGCAGTCCTTTAGGATCAGAATTCAAGAACTCTAGTCTCTTCATCTACGTGTTCTAATTTAACAAAGTGAGAACCATCATCAAGAGCCCCTTCTACTTTTTCTGGCCATTCTATTATGATCAAATTATCTTTATCATCATTCAAATCGGTCCAACCGATTTTAAATAATTCTTCTTTAGATTCTAATCTATATGCATCTATATGTATGAGTTTTTTAAAACTTGAATAGTATTCTGATTTTTTATCTATATCGTATATTTTCATTATCACAAAAGTTGGAGATATTATCTTATCTTTAATTCCTAAAATCCTTCCAAGTTCTTGAGTAAGAGTAGTTTTCCCAGCACCAAGTTCCCCAGATAAAGCCAAAACTTTGGCCTTACTTGATTTTGTTTTAGATATTTTATTTAGAATACTTTCTGAAATATCTGAAATATCTTCTTTTTTAAACTTTTTCTTCATGAGTATATATTAACATACCCCGATAAATCGGGGTATGTTTTAGATCATTTTATTTTAGTGTGTTTGAGTTGTTGTATTTTTACGATTACCGTAAAAAGATCTTGCGATTAATATGAGCAACAAGATTACTATTATAAGTATAAGTAAACCTATTAGACCAATTCCACCAAATAAATTACTGAAGAAAGCTGCTGCTCCAAGTGTATTTTGGTTTATTTGTGGATTATTAAGTGCATACGCCATAGCATTTTCTTGTGCGCCATTTTTATTTGTATAAACAAGAACTGCAGTTGTTACAACTTGAGCCAACTTAGAATCCAAAGAGTCTACAGTTGCTTGTAAGTAGATTGTTCCATCTTCTCCTGCACCCAAATCACTTATTGGCACAGATAATGTTCTTTCACTATCTCGATATGTACCATTTGAAGTATTTGTAAGAGTTATACCTTTTGGAATAAATACTTGAACCATAGGATTTGTTAATTTTGAAGTACCAATATTCTTATAGTAAACAGTGTAATCAATCTTATCCCCTACTGCGATCCCCTTGTAACGATTATCTATCTTTAACATTATTGGTGAATATGAACCAGTAACAGTTGTACCTTGAACAATAATTTTCTTTACAATAGTATTTGTTTGTCCTGCTGTATTTACACCACCTGTTGTTTGGAATATTTCAATTGCTCCACGAGAAACACCACTTGAATCTTCAGATACTGCCCTGAAATAATAAATTGTATCTTGATTTAAGTTTGATAAAATTTCACCAAAGTTTGTATTTCCAGATGTTGAGCGTGAGATAGTTCTTGAACCAAGATCAACAGTTGTACCGTATTCAAAATATGTAGTTTTATTTCCATAATTTGAATTTGTAATAAGACCATTTATTTGTGCTGTTGTTTCTGCAACGTTTGTAGCAACAGTTGTGACTACATTATTATTGTAAACAACTACAGGCGTGTAATTTGAATTTACATTTATTTGTGCAGTTCTGTATTGTGTTCCATTTGTACCACCGTATGCTGTTATAGTATATGAAGTTGTATTATACGGATAAACATTTTGACTTCCATAACTAGAAACACTACCGATTCCTGAAATACTTATATTATTACAACCAGATGTACTCCATCGTAGTGTAGCGGCATTACCAGAATTTACATATGTATTATCTGTAGTAAAACTATTTATTGAACAGTATGAACTATAATTATTTGAATTTACATATACTCTTACTGAGTCAGTATCGTTTACTCCATTTGAACCGTAGCCAGTTATTGTATATGTAGTACTACTACCCGGGTAAACTGTTCTACTTCCATAACTAGAAACACTACCAATTCCTGAAATATATACACTTGTACAATTATTTGTACTCCATCTTAGTGTTGAGTAATCACCATTTTCTATATTTGTATCGCTTGTAGTGAAACTTGAGATACTACATGTGTATGGTTGAACATAATAAGTACATGGTAAAGTTCCTCCATAATTTGTCGCACTAATATCACGACAGATTTGAGAATTTGTATCAACACTTATATAAATAGATTGAGATGTAGTATAACCAGTTGAATTACTAGCTGTTAAATTATAAGTTCTTGATTGTGTTGGGTATATTATTTGTGATCCTGAAACTGGAATATTGTAACCTAAGTTTGAAATAGTTGCATTTGTACAATTACTTGTATTCCAATAAAGAGTTGTTGGATTTCCTGATGTAACTGAAGATGGTGAAGCATAAAAACTATTTATTACACAAGCTTGTGGTTGTACATAGTAATTACAAGGTAATGCTCCAAGATAGTTTGTTGCTGTCGTATCTCGGCAAACTTGTGCTGGATATGTACAAGGTAATACTCCTAGATAATTACTTGCTGCAATATCACGACAAAGTAAAGCTGGGTAAGTACATGGTAATGATCCTCCGTAGTTACTAGCAGTAGTGTCTGTACAAATTGTTGGTGTAGTTGTATTACTTACATGAAAACTAACAACAAGAGAGCCTTGTGTTGCCCACCCAGGAGCTATAGAACCTATATCAAGACCGCCACTTAGAATTTCTGAACCTGATTGTCCATTTAAAAGTGTTGTAGGGGTTACGCTTGTATTATTTGTATACCATTTAACAGAATTAAAAGTTAAAGTCTGAGAAGAAGAAAGGTTAGCAACAACAGAACCAAGAGATAAACTTCCTTGATCTGAACTAATACTTCCAGAGAAAGATTTTGAACTTGAAGCAGATCCAATTGGAGCACTTAAGGACACACGAGTATTATTCGTAGTTACTGTTCCTGTATTATGGTAATAAATTCTTACATTTAAAGTATCCCCTGCACTAGCAGATACAGAAGTAGAAGGCCAACAAGGATTTCCATATCCTTCGTTGGTTGTAGCATTTGCAATACTTATCCCCTTACAGTCATTTGATGCTCCATTCCATGTAGCAGCAAAAGCATTTTGTGCTGTAAAAAGCACAACTAAACTAAACAGACCTATTATTATTTTTTTCATATAATTTTTCATTTTATTTATAATATTAATTTACAATTTTAAAGCTTCAACCAGAAAGTTAAAGACTTAAAAAAGTACGGGACTGCTATTTGTTAATAGTTTTTAGTCCCGAACATGTTGTTTTTACAATGTACAAATTATGGGGTCAAAGGAGACCCTCCTGGTCCATCTGGTGTTACCACTGGTGGTGTCGTAGGCGACCCACCTGGTCTACCATTACTAGCTGGTGTTGTCACATAAGGTTGTTGATTTTGTTTATTTAAATAAATAAAACCAACAACAAGAGCAGCAAGCCCAGCAATTGGGATAACAATATTCCCTATCTTTATATTCTTCTTTGGAGGAATATAAGGACGAGGAACAATTATTACTTTTTGTAGTTCTTTTTTCTCAAGTAGTCTCCATTTGTCATCATTAGAAGCGACACTACTAGTAACTCTTTCTGGTGGAAAATTGGAAATTGGACTAACCTGTGGGGATAAAATTTCCACAGGGACCTTAAGTAAATTAATGCATCTAGTTTTAAATAAAACCTTGGAACATTTATTATACTTAAAAATACCAACCATTCCATCAAAATTTTTATCAAAGAAAAATTTAATTTCACCTCCATCCCTTCTTGAGTTATAGAAATTTGTTAAAGTTCTTCTTTCATAAACTACGTGATCCAGAATCCAGTAAATGTTACTTTCACCAAGAATCATATTTTCACCAGAAACCGCAAGCCCCTCATTAACTATTTTTAGCATTTCCCTATTCCAATTTGTGGAAAGAGTTGTTTGAGATAAAGAGAATTTCTTCACCTCATCAATACTATAATCGTTTTCACGATAAGGCATTATCGGTTGCCCAAACACGTTTGGTATTAACCCCAATAGGAATAAGACCAAAAAAAACACTGTTTTCTTCATTTTTATAGTTTTAAACGTTATATTTACTACCTAAAATTAAGAAGCAAGTATAACGCTTAAAACTATGACATTTGTGTATATTATATACTATTTGAGTCAATTTGTCAATCCCATAATAAACATACTAATTAAATAATAAATGCCGCAAAACCATAAGTTTTGCGGCATTTTAATAATTGTTTCACTACTCTATTTTTACTGACAATCCTTCAGCTTGTTTAACATCATCAATCTCCGATTTTTGTTTTTGAAAATAAAATAACAATATACAATCGCCTATAGAAGTGGCCGTTATTGGATATCTATGTCCATCAAAAATTAATTCTGCTTTATTGTTTAAAACAAAACATTCAGATGTCCATTTGGTTTCTTTTCTCCAAACAAAACTTTTAGGTTTATTTGTTCTAATAAAAATAAATTGATACGTTTTGTCTATTTTTGAAAAAGAAACCATCATATCAGTTATGTCACCGAAAGAGTTTTTCTTAAGTTCCAATATCACACCTGGTGTTAATATTGGTACAACTCTTTTTACATTTACAATACTATCAGAAACTATCAACTTCCCTTCTTTAATAGAAACCGATTGGTTTATAAAAGGAGACTCAATAATAATTTCCGAAGAATTATAAAATACAATAGAATCATTTGGTTTTATCATTCTCAAGAATGATTGTTTCCACACGGTAGGTGTGTCCACCAACTGTTGTTGAGAAGTACCAGTAGCGACAGGTCGTGTTGCAGTGCAACAGACAAGGATAAACCCTAAAAGGGTTAAAATAACGAATTTTTTCATTTTTTCTTTTATTATTTAGTTTTGAAGTTTTGTCAAATTATACAAGATAAATAAGTACAAGTCAAATTAATTTAATATTACTTTGTTCGCTTTTAGAAAAATAATACGATATACTATGACTATGACTATAGTATTTGATGATGATCAGCAAGAGAAAAATTTATCTGACCTTAGAAAAAAAGAGGAGGAGGATTTAGTGGAAGCACTTGCACAAGACAGGTATGGTATCCCCCCTATAAACTTAATGGGCATGATTATAGACAACGATGCGCTTCGTTCTATTCCAGAAAAAGAAGCGATGTCTTTAGAAGTTGCTCCATTTAAATTGGTTGGTAGAAACATACATGTAGCAGTCAGATCTCCACAACCAGAAAAATTAGAAAATCTCAAAGCATATTTTACAGAACATAATTTTACTCCACATTTCTATATGGCGTCACTTTCTAGTCTTCAAAAAGCTTGGGAGAGATACAAAGAAATATCTTATGCATCAGAATCTAAAATGGGTACTGTTACAATTTCTGGTGATGCACTCAAAAAAATAATGCAGGATATTAAGAATATGGATGACATTAAGAATGCCATTGCAGAAGCAGAAAAAGATAAAACTCATACAACTTCTCATATTCTTGAAATAGTTCTAGCTGGAGCTATTGCAATCGGAGCTTCAGATATACACTTCGAACCAGAAGAAGATATTATTCGTTTGCGTTTAAGACTCGATGGTGTTTTACATGAACTTATAGAAATACCTCCTTTTGTTCATAAATTTATAAACTCAAGAATAAAACTTATTTCTGGACTTAAGATCACCAACTCTTCTATTGCTCAAGATGGGCGTTTTAGTATATTCCTAGATGGTAGTGAGATCAGTCTTCGTGTTTCTATAATGCCAGGAGCATACGGAGAATCCATTGTAATGAGAATTCTTAATCCTAAATCAATCCGTGTAAAACTCGAAGATATGGGAATAGAACCAAAACTATATGAGATTTTCATGAAAGAAATCAAAAAGCCCAATGGTCTTATCCTTCTTACTGGTCCTACTGGTTCCGGTAAAACAACGACACTTTACTCTTTCCTACAAAGAATCTATTCCCCTGAAATAAAAATAATTACAATTGAAGACCCTATCGAGTACCACTTACCTGGAATATCTCAAACTCAAACAGACGAAGAAAAGGGTTACACCTTCTTAGAAGGTTTGCGCTCAGCTCTCCGCCAAGACCCAGACGTAATAATGGTGGGAGAAATCCGAGATGCAGAAACAGCAAAAACTGCAGTTGAGTCTGCTCTTACTGGTCACTTGGTATTCTCTACGCTTCACACCAACAATGCCGCTGGAGTTATCCCCCGCCTTATAGACCTCGATGTTAACCCAAAGACTCTTGTTTCTGCTTTATCACTTTCTATTGCTCAACGTTTAATAAGAAAACTTTGTAATGAGTGCAAGAAAGAAAAAGTTATTACAGAAAGAGAAATTACAATAATAAAAAATATATTAGCTGAGGCAAAATCCAACAATAAAGATTTATCTGCCACAGGTATAGACATAGATGCTCCAATAAAAATATATGAACCAGTAGGTTGTGATAAATGTAATAAAACTGGATACAAAGGACAAATGGGAATATTTGAAGCAATATATAACGATGCCGACATTGAAGCAATAATTCCACAAAACCCAAGTGAACGTGAAATAAAGAAAATAGCAACAAAACAAGGAACACTCAATATGAGAGAAGATGGAATAATAAAAGTTCTAAAAGGAATCACCTCTCTAGAAGAAGTTGGAAGTACTGTTGATTTAAACGAAGCATAAAAATAGATAAAAGATAAAAGCCCCAGACCTTTGGTCTGGGGCTTTTATTGAAGAAAACATAAATCTCTAAACAATCCTTTGAGAGCATACACTTACAAAGTAATACAAGATTACAGGATAGACCCAGTAAATTTAACTAAACCAGAACGTCCTATGCGCAGATATAGAGCACGGGGCCGATTGCTTAGAGATTTATATCCTCTTCATTTAAATGCTATAATAAAAACATAACTCTTCTAGGAGTATATCATAATAAAAATATAATGTCAAGCCCTAACAAAACAACCAAAGACGTTCGTCCTGAGTCCTCAGTCCCAACGAGGGACGAAAGCTTTTTAGACCAAACACTCCGCCCAGAGATATGGGGTGAGTATATTGGCCAGGAAAACATAAAAGCTAACCTTAAAATACTTCTAACAGCAGCAGCAGAGCGTTCTCACCCAGCAGAACACATCCTTTTTTATGGCCCACCAGGTTTAGGAAAGACTACTTTGGCCCACTTAATCGCAAAAGAAACAAACAGACAAATTAAAATAACTTCGGGTCCTGCCATAGAGAAAGTTGGAGATCTTGCTTCAATCCTTACAAACCTAGCACCTGGAGATATTGTTTTCATAGATGAGATCCACAGATTAAATAAAATGGTGGAAGAGATACTTTACCCTGCTATGGAGTCAGGTGTGCTTGATATTATTATAGGAAAAGGTCCATCTGCTCGTACTATCCAACTTGAACTTCCAGCATTTACTCTTATCGCAGCAACAACACGCATCGCACTTCTATCTTCCCCTCTTCGTTCAAGATTCTCGGGTGGAGTATTCCGACTTGAGTTCTATACCAATGATGAGATCAAAAAGATCATATCTCGTTCTGCAAAAATACTTGGAGTAGAGTTAGACGATGAAGCTTTATCTGAAATTTCAAAGAGAGCTCGATTTACACCTCGTACTGCCAACTATTTACTCAAACGCTGTCGTGACTATGCTCAAGTAAACAAAACCCCCATTTCAAAAGAGTCTGTAAAGAAAGCCTTGGCATTACTTGAAATAGATGAGCTCGGCTTGTCATCTTCCGACAGACGTGTACTTGATATAATTATCTCAAAATTCGGTGGTGGACCCGTAGGATTAAAAACTATTGCAGCTGCAACAAGTGAAGAAGAAGCAACAATAGAAGAAGTTATGGAGCCATACTTGATCCAACTTGGTTTACTTGACCGTACTACTCGTGGAAGAATTGTAACAAAGAAAGGCTATGAGCATTTAGGATATGAATATGAAGATAATATCAATTGATCCTGGTTTTGAAAGAATAGGAATAGCAGTCATAGAAAAAACTTTTCTTAAAAAGGATCTTTTGTTGTATTCGAATTGTTTTAAAACAAATCCAAAAATTCCACTCAACGAAAGGATTAAAAATATTGGCAATGAGATCGAAAGAGTAATAAAAGAATACAAACCACAAGCGCTTTCTATAGAGAAATTATATTTTACTACCAACCAAAAGACAGTCATGGGCGTAGCTGAAGCACGTGGGGTTATTATTTATGTTGCTACTCGAAATAATCTTTCTGTATATGAATACACCCCTCCTCAGATAAAAGTAGCAGTTACAGGCTATGGTAAAGCAAGCAAGCAAATGGTTATGTCTATGGTTCCAAAACTTATAGATATGGATAGCAATATAAATTCTGATGATGAGATCGATGCTATCGCAATAGGGCTTACTTGCCTTGCTTGTGAAAAGCTTGATTCTAAAGGAGATTTTAAATAAAAGATTTCCACATACACTAGGCCTTGCAAAGAAAATAATATTTTGTTACAAATAATGCATTACAATTTTAGCTTATTTTACATGAGTTATATAGATGATGAAGAATTAAAACTAGGTAGTGACGATGAGGAAGATGAAGATGTTGACGATGATGGGTTTAGTGACCCACTAGAAGACGACGAAGTTATAGATGATGATGATATTATAGATGACGATGAAGAACTTTTAGATGATGAAGACCTAAAAGGATTCGGAGTAGAAGACACAGAAGAATAAATAAAATAAAAACCTCTGAGAGATCAGAGGTTTTTATTTTATTTGGTTACTATTATGTTACAAAATCTTTTTTTACCTATTCTGTAAACTCCACCATCAACTATTTCATGTGTATTTAAAATCTTTTTATTCTTACTCAAATTTGTTATTGCCCCCTCTGTTATTAGACGACGAAAATCATTATTAGATGAAATTATTTTATTTTTAACAAAAACATCTCTTAGTGTTGTTAAATATTGTGCATAAATATCTTGAACATCTTCTGGAATCTCTTTTTTTGAAAAAGTATTTTCCCAATTCTCTTGTGCATCTTGTGCTTTTTTCTCTCCATGATAAATAATTACTATTTCTCTGGCTAATCTTAACTTAAAATCCTTTGGATTGGCTTCTTTTTTTAATTCACTAGCAATATTTTCAATATCAGAAGTAGACACATTAGTGCATAATTCAAAACCAGGTAGTATTAAGCCGTCTGTCCAACTCATAATTTTACCAAACATTTCTTCGTTTGAGTCACAAAGTGCCAACATATTATTTTCTGTTTTACCCATTTTCTTACCACTATTATCTTCAAGGAGTTTACCTGTAATTACAAATTTTTCTTTATTTTTTATTGTCTTCATTAAATCTCTTCCACAAAGCATATTAAAAGTTTGGTCATTTCCACCAATCTCTCCATCAACATCCATTGCAACAGAATCATACCCCTGCATAAGTGGATACATAAATTCATGTATAAATATTGGTTTTCCTTCTTTTATTCTTTTATCAAACATATCTCTCTCGAGCATTTGTTGAACTGTCATGTTTGAAGCTAAAGATAAAACTTTTTCAAAATTCATTTTTCCAAGCCATTTTGAATTAAATTTAAATTGAGCCTTATTTTTACCTGTAAATGAAATCAATTTACTTGCTTGTTTTTTATAGTTCTTAAGATTAAACATTACCTCTTTATGGGTAAGTTGTTTACGAGCAGCCCCTTTATCCGTAGGATCTCCTATCATTGCAGTAAAATCACCCATTAAAAGGATAATCTTATGTCCTAGTTTTTGAAATTCTGCCAATTTTTTAATCTGAATAGCGTGCCCCAAGTGTAGTGTTGGACCGGTTGGATCAATACCTAAGTAAATAGTAAGTTTTTCTCCTTTTTTTAATTTATTTTCCAAAAACTCTTTTGTTGGGTAAATATTTTGAATACCCCTAGAAAGAAGCTCATTTATATTGTTGTTTGCCATATAAATATATTAACATATTTGCGTTATTTAAAGAATATTATGTGTTATTATATAGATATGAAAAAAATCGTAAAACATTTAAAAAAGATTCCAATTAAAAGTATTATTTGGGCTGTTTTAGGTATTGGACTTATCTCAATAGGTCTTTTGGTTGCTTGGGTTAGTACGCTCCAGCTTCCAGATTTTAAATCATTTACAGAAAGAAAAATCCAAAGCTCAACAAAAATATACGATAGAACTGGAACAATATTACTTTATGATGTACACGAAAATATAAAAAGAACAGTTGTCCCCTATGAGGATATGGGTGTGAATATATTAAACTCAACAGTTGCAATAGAAGACTCTGAATTCTACCAACATAACGGTATCCGTATAACCTCAATAATTCGCTCTACCATTTGGGCAAAGTTAACTGGTAAAAAAATTCAAGGTGGTTCAACTATCACACAACAACTAATAAAAAATACTCTTCTTACTCCAGAAGTATCCATAACTAGAAAAGTTAAAGAATGGATACTTGCATTAAAACTTGAGAAGGTTATGAGCAAAGAAGAAATATTGGCTCTTTATTTAAACGAAGCACCTTATGGTGGAAATATTTATGGAATAGAAGAAGCAACAAAAGCTTTTTTTGGTAAAAAACCAAAAGAATTAACTCTTGCGGAATCTGCATACTTAGCTGCTATACCAAACGGTCCAACATACTACTCACCTTATGGTAAGAATAAAGATAAACTTGATGAAAGAAAAAATTTAGTGTTAAAAAGAATGCTTGATTTAAATTTTATCAAAGAAGATGCATATAATAATGCAAAAAATGAAGTGGTTATATTTTTACCAGAACAACCTCTCCATATAGCAGCTCCACATTTTGTTTTTTATATTAAAGATTATTTGGAAAATAAATATGGAATAGATGCTCTTGAAAATGGTGGTTTAAAAATAATAACCACACTTGATTACAACCTACAAAAGAAAGCTGAAGAAGTTGCACTTACTAAAGCAAAAGAAAATGAAAAAAACTGGAACGGTAGTAATGCCGCAGTTGTTGTAATAGACCCTAAAACAGGACAAATACTTTCTATGGTTGGTTCTCGTAATTACTTTGACACAAAAACAATTGATGGAAACTTTAATGTGGCAACAGCAGCAAGACAGCCTGGATCATCATTTAAACCAATTGTTTATTCACTTGCTTTTGAAAAAGGTTATACAGAAAAAACAACATTATTTGATGTTAAAACAGAATTCAATTCATCTTGTAATGTAGATGGTTCATCTACAACAAGTAATTGTTATACACCAGACAATTACGATAATGCTTTTCGTGGACCAATGACATTAAGAGACGCTCTCGCACAATCCATAAACGTAGTAGCCGTAAAACTTCTATATTTAGTCGGTGTATCAGATTCTATTAAAATGGCACACAACCTTGGTGTAACAACACTTAAAAATGACCCAAGTATTTATGGTTTATCACTTGTTATCGGAGGTGGAGAAACAACCCTTCTTGATATGACTTCTGTTTATGGTGTATTTGCAAACAATGGAAACAAAAATCCTACAACAGGAATTCTTTCTGTAGAAGATGGTGGTGGAAATATCTTAGAAAAGTACGAGAGTAAATCACAACAAATACTTAAACCAAATACAACTCATATTCTTTCAAGTATTTTGTCTGACGATAAAGCAAGAACTCCAACTTTTGGAGCAAATTCTATTTTAAATATTCCAGGAAGAGAGGTTGCTGTTAAAACTGGTACTACAAACAATAATAAAGATGCGTGGACGATTGGATATACGCCCTCTGTAGCAGTTGGAGTCTGGGTTGGTAACAATGACAACAAACCAATGAAAAAAGGTGGTGCTGCGCTTGCTGGACCCATCTGGAACGCAGTGATGGCAGAAGCACTAAGTTCACTTCCAGTGGAGTCGTTTGAAAAACCAGACCCTATAGATACTTCTATTCCTGCTATTCTTCGTGGTTTTTGGCAAGGAGGAAATACTTTCACAATAGATACTGCTTCAAACAGCTTAGCAACAGAATACACACCAGAAGATTCCAAAAAAGAATTCTCAATAACAAATGTTCATTCAATACTATATTGGGTAAACAAAGAAAACCCTATTAATGACAAAATCACATCAAGAGGAAGTGATTCTCAATATAGAAATTGGGAATATGGGGTACAAAAATGGTGGTCAGTAAATAAAGGAAAATATAGAATTGTAACAGAAGCAGATAAGCCAAATAATTACGACACAACACACACAATAAACTCAAAACCATCTTTTGAAATAACTGGAGTTGAAAACAAAATATATAAAAATAATGATAATATTTCTATATTAATAAAACCAACAAGTAAAAATCCTATTAAAAAGATCGATGTTTTTATAAACAATACATATATAACATCATTAAAATCTTCTCCTTTTGAAACTAGTTTTACACCTAGTGATATTTCAAATATTTCAAACACAAATGAACTTCGTATTATAGGTATTGATACACTGGGAAATATAGGAGAAAAAACCACCTCTTTCGGGGTGGTTGGTAACTAATATTATTATTTAATATCAATAAAATTATTTTCTGTTAAAAGATTTTTTAATTCATTTAAAATCTGTTTTTTGTGTATCATTATTTCACTACGAAGTATTGGTGAACCAGTAACAAAAATAATTCCATTCTTTATTTTTACAGCACTAGTATCAACCTTGTGAGATATTTCTTTTGAAATTGTTTCTATTACAATGTTTTTATACTCCTCTTTTTGATAGATTAGTTTCTTAAACTTTTCTAAAAAACTACCAATAGAATTATAATCCATATTATCTATTCATTGGCATAACTAAATATAAAAACGATGGATCATCAACACCTTTTATAATCATTGGCTTATTATTCCCATTTAATTCAATACTCAAACTATCCCCTCCAATTGATTGAAAACAATCCAATATATACTTGTAATTAAAATTAGCTGAAACAGGATCTCCTGACAGAGCACCATCAATAAGAGTTGTATTCTCCCCTATGTCTATATTCTTTGACTCAACTTCAAAAACTTTTTCTTTGGGTTTTATATTCAAAACAATTTGATTAAACTTGTCTGAAAAAATATTTGATATTTTAAGAGATGAAATAAATTCTTGTTTTAAAACAATAACTTTTGTTGTAGGATTCTTTGGAATAATTTGTTTATAGTCTGGAAATATTCCATCAACAACTCTTGATGTAAGATATGTATCATCTGTAGATAATGATATTTGGTTTTTTTGAAGAGTTATCTTTATTTCACCTTCTATTCCATCAAAAACCTTAATTATTTCAACAACATTTTTAAATGGGATTAAAATGCCATCAAAATTTAGTTTTTGTTTTATCTTTACTTTCTTTTCTGCTAAACGGAAAGAGTCTGTGGACACAAAAACAAGCATATCATCTTCGGGGTATATATAAACACTTCCAATTTCTGGTTTTATTTCTGAAATAGAAGAACTATAATAAACAGCCTTGATTCCATCTATGAATTTCTTACCTAAAATAGTAAAGTTTTCTCCTGTGATTGTTGGTATTGTTGGAAAGTCTTCATGAGAGATACTTTTTAATAAAATTGTACTTGTTTTTGTTTTAACAAGAAGGTTTCCATTTATTAATTCAAAACTTACAAATATATCACCTTGCAGAATAGAAAATAAAGAGGATAAAATATCACCACGAACAGCTACGGTTCCTTCTTTTTCTACTTTTGCTGGAATTTCAATTTCTATTCCAATATTTAAGTTTGTTGCTCTTATTTTAAGTGTTTTATTTGTAGCAACCCAAAGAACAGAACCTAGAACAGGAAGAGTTAAATTTTTCCCAGTTATTCTTTCTACTGAGATTAGTGCTTTTTTAATTTTATCTGCTCTGCATTCTATTTTCATAGTATTCTTTATATTTATATTATTAATACTTACTATTACTATTATGGGTGTGGATATGTGGATTGTATAAATAGGTAGTAAAACAAAACATTTTTTATGATAATTTTTTTGCTTTAAAAAATTAGTTTGTTAATTACTTTCTGTTTTTTTAAAAACAATTATTTATCCACATTTCTATTTTTACTAAACACAGTTTTTTCCACATACTTATACCAGGCTTATTAACTACTTAAACATGATTCTTATTTTTTCTATTTCTTGTAATAGTGACGGATCTGTTTTTAAATCTTCTTTAATTTTTAAATGAGAGTGTATTACTGTTGTGTGATCTCTATCTCCTAGTTTTTGTCCTATTAGTGGGTATGAAATATTGAAATCTTCACGAAGCAAATACATAGCAACCTGACGAGCTCTTACAATTTCTTTTTTTCTTGTTTTTTCGTAAATATTATCTTCTGAAATACCATAATGTTCAGCAACAGTTTTCACAATATCCTTAATAGCAACAGTTTTCTTTGGTCTAATATTATTTTTAATTAACGTTTTAACCTCAAGTAGTGTTAGTGGTCTATTTTTTAATTGTGTTTGGCATACAACTGTATTTAAACTACCCTCTAATTCACGTATATTGCCCTCTAGAGACTCTGCGAGTGACGCAACGACTTCTGGTTTGATTATGCAGTTTGTTGACTCAAATTTAGCTTTTATGATGGCAACACGAGATTCATAATCGGGTTCAATTATTTGTACTGTCATACCTGATGCAAATCTAGATTGAAGTCTATCTTCAAGTCCTTGGATAAAGTTTGGGTGTTTATCTGAAGAAAAGATTATTTGTTTATTACTCTCATAAAGAGTATTAAATAAATGGAATAATTCTTCTTGAGTTTTATCTTTACCAGAAATAAATTGAATATCATCCATGATGATAACATCATATTTTCTATACTTTTCTTTAAATGAATTTGGGTTTTTGTTTTGAATTGAGTTTATGTAATCAATAGCAAATCTTTCTAGTGAAACATAATAAACCTTTTTTTGAGGATGTTTTATTTTTATGGTATTCCCTATTGCTTGGATCATGTGGGTTTTACCAAGACCAGTACCACCATAAATAAAGAAAGGGTTATAGTTTTGGCCAGGATTTGTGATAATAGCTTGAGCTACAGCATAAGCAAGTTCATTAAAAGGCCCAACAACAAAAGAATTAAAGTTGTATTTAGGGTTTAGATTATCATCTCTATTTACATATAAATCATTTAACGGAAGTTCTTTGTTTATATTGGCTGGAATTTTGGCCGCGAGTTTATCTGTTTGTTCTGAGTCCTGCTTATTTTTTGGTTCCTGTTTGTATATTATATATTCAACACCACGAATATTTTCTTCATTACTGATAAGTGTTTTTAGTATGAGTTTGTGAAATTTGTTATATAGCCAATCTTTTACAAATTCATTTGGTACCCCTACTTGGATAACACCAGCATCTTCTTTTATTATAGATGTGTTTTTAAACCATGTTGTGAAATTGGCCTTTGATATACTTAATTCAATCTCAGCTAAACATTTATTCCAGAGTTCTTTTTTTTCCATGTTGTGTATTATACATTGTTTTTAAAAACCACCACAATTAAAAGTCTTAATTAACGTGTTAATATCGTGTGGATATGTTTTTTAGCATATATTGCATTATTGTCCATAATAGTATATATTTTCATTATGTCTCAAACATATCAACCAAACAAAAGAAAAAGAGCTAAAACTCACGGTTTCCTTGTTCGTGCCAAAACACAAAATGGCAGAAAGGTAAACGCTGCTCGCCGTACAAAAGGTAGAGCAAATGTATCAATAAAGAAATAAATATGCTTCAAAAGAAAAAGAGAGTCACAAAGAGTACTTTTCAAACCATTATGGAGAAAGGAAGTATCATTTCTGGCTCCTTTTTTGTTTTTCGCTATATAAAACAAGACTTTTCTCAAATAGCCTTTGTTGCTCCTAAAAAAATAGCTAAAACTGCAGTTAAAAGGAATTCCCTTCGTAGGATTGGTTATAATATAATCCGTATTTATGATTTAAAACCTTGTGCTGGAATATTTTTCTTTAAAAAAGAGTCGCTTAGTATTAAAACCCCAGAACTTAAAAAAGATATCGATTTTATATTAAAAAAAGCAAGAATATTATAAATAAATCCGCCTTCGCATAAAGCTATGGCGAGACAAGTATGAAAAAGTTTTTTATTGGTATTATTAATATTTATCAAAAAACACCACTAAGATCACACTCATCGTGTGTTTTTTTGCCTACATGCTCAGAATATACAAAACAGGCCATATTAAAATACGGTTCATTTATTGGGATTTTAAAGGGTTTTAAAAGGATTTTATGTTGTCACCCTTGGCAAAAAAATCACTATGATCCGTTGGTGTAATTTTTTACCATAAAAACTCCAACAAATAGCTCTCTTCAAAATGCACGGATATTTTCTTGTTAGAAAATTCCTCGTGCTCGGCTCGACAACCTCCCAAGGCATTTTTCAAAGACTATTTGTTTTCGTTTTTATCTAAACGCGTATATTTGAATAGTCTCATAAAAGTCTAATAAGAGCGGTCCAACCCCAAATGTTCCCAGGGGTTGTACCGCTTCTATTAGACTTTCTTATATTAGTAATTTTTCAGAGGGACGACCTCTGGGGCCACATGAGGTCGGACCTCTAAAAAATTAATCAGTTGTCGGATATCTCGAAAAATTTTCTATTTTTACATCTTATGATACAATAGACCAATGAACGCTTTATGGACTAGTGTATTCTATCAGCCGATATATAATATCCTTATTTTTATAATAAATAACATTACTTTTGGTGATGTTGGTTTTTCTATTATTTTGGTTACTATTATAGTCAAATTGGCTATTTCCCCTCTTACAAAGAAATCTATTAAAAGCCAAATCCTTATGAAAAGGATGGAGCCAGAAATAAAACAAATAAAGAAAGATTTCCCTAATAAAGAAGAGCAAGCTAAAAAAACATTTGATTTATATAAGAAATATGGCACAAACCCATTTTCTGGTTGTTTAGTTGTTCTTATTCAACTTCCTATCATCTTTGCTTTATATTATGTTTTTTACAAACCTTTAACTATTAACCCAAGTCTTATATATTCATTTGTTCAAAGCCCAGCATTTTTCCATACAAACTTCTTAGGTTTAGTTGAAATGGGCAGTCAAAGTATCGTTTTAGGTATTATGGCTGGAATAACTCAGTTTATTCAAGGTTATTTATCTTCTCCTGTAAAAGCCAAAAAGCTTGAGATTGTAAAAGATGGACCACAAAATGAAGACCCAAAAACATTCCAAGACCAGCTTTCAGATAGCATGCAAATGAATGTAAAGTATATCCTTCCTGTGTTTATAACCTTTATTGCTTGGAAGATATCAGCTGCTGTTGCATTATATTGGATTGTGAGTAATATATTTACTATCGCCCAAGAGTGGTATATTCGCAGACAATTGTCACATAACGTAATATAATTATATTTATGCATAAAGATCATATTAAAGAAATAGTTGAAGAAATATTTAAACACACAGCATGTACTATTACAAAGTGCGATTTTAGTGAAGAAAGTGGAATGCTTTGGTGTATGATAGATACTCCAGATTCTAGTTTTATGATAGGTAGAGACGGTGAGACTCTTCGCTCTTTAAATCATATTGTTCAAAAGATCATAGAAAAAAAGCTCCCTACCCCAGCCGACGAAAAGGCCCCAAGTATTTTTATTGATATAAATGGTTATCAGAAGAAACGTTTTGATAATTTAAAAAACATAGCACACATGATGGCTGAACGTGCTCGCTATTTCAAAAGCAATATAGAAGTTGATCCAATGCCTGCATATGAAAGAAGAATAATCCACATGTTCTTAGAAGGAGTTAAAGATATTAAAACAGAATCAGAAGGATATGGCCCAACCCGTAGAGTAGTTATAAAATACGTAGATAATAATCAATCATTTTAAATTAAAAAACCCAAACAAAGTTTGGGTTTTTTAATTTGTTTTAAATATTTAATTTAAATCTAAACTCCACAACATGTAATCCTTTTTATTTATAAAGAATAATGTATTTTCTGATTTATTTAAAAATAAATATGTTCCATCTACTACTGTCTCATCAGTTGAGTTTGCTATTGTTGTTTTATCTCCTGTTACTGTATTTATTTTTACAAAGAAATCATCAAAAGACACTGTTCCCTGGTACCACACATCTGGATATTGGTTTCCATTTATAACATTTGGTACAGCACAATATATGTTTATATTATCACTACTCCAGACACATTTTTCTGGTAAACCGTATGTATCTAAGTCTTTTGTTGAATGGTCTTTGATATTAAATATTCCAAGTTTTGGTCCTGTATCTGTAGATGTGCTATATAGAATGGTTAATCCGTTTGGATTTATTTGTGTTGTGAGTCCTGGTACTCCACCAAATAATTTAGAGATAGTTTTATTGGTTGAATTAAGTACAAATACACTACCATTTGCTGTATAAGATGCTTTTGTTGTTAGATATACATTTTGATTTCCATCCCAACTAGATATCCACTCTGTGAAAGGATGGTTAAACACTAAACTTTTCTTTGTATCACCGAATATTCCGATACTTCCTGTAACACCATCATTATTTTTTGTTATATAAAAGAATTTTGTTTTATCTGGAGATACACTTAAGTCAGAAATATTTTGAGGAAGAAATTCCCCAGTCGGTGCTCCAAGTGTAGCGATAAAACTACTTATTGTTTTGTCTGAAAGATATCTGTAGATAACAGTATCCCCTTTCTTATCAAATAAAGCCTCATAAATACTAGGTATTGTTGAGTTTGAAATTTTTTCTTGTACTTTTGTATCTAAAAACATTTTATATATATGACCATTTTTTCTTTCCACAAACCTTAAAGAAGGAGCAATTTCTGTTTGATCTTTTACTTGTGAATTTGTTGTATTGGTAGTTTTTGTAAAATATGGAGTAGTTGCATCATCTACTAAACCTGTCACAGGTATGTTGTTTATTTTTTGGAATTTTTTAATTGCATCTGTTACAGACTTACCAAAATTACCATCAACAATAAGTGCTGGTTTTAAAGAAAGAGTTGTATTTAAAAATATTTGTATATCTTTTCTTCCTTCTTTTGTTCCAGCTGAAATTATTGTTTTAATTTGTTCTGGTTGTGGGGTTGTTGTGTCTGTTTTTGTTGCTATAGGTCTTGCATCTTCTAAATATGTAGCACCAGATATAGCAAAGTCTGTGATTTTGTGGAATTTTGAGGAAATAGAATTGTCGTTTTTGTTTTGATCATTCTCATTTGTTGTAACTGTTTTGTCTCCCCCGTTTGTTGTATTGTCTCCAGATCCAAAAGGATTAAAACTTTGATACCAAGGAGTATTTGTTGTTGTTGTGCCTGTAGTATTTTTATTTAAATATAAATAAAAACCGTAGATTATTAACCCTACTATTATAAATACTGTTATGAAAATAATTTTTGTTTTTTTAGGCATAATAATTATTTAATTAACGTCCTGTTGTTGACCAGTGCCAAACCTCACTAGCTAAATTATAAAATCCATATGTTTTTGCATTAGCACTAAGCCATTTAAAACATGCACTATTTGCTCCACCAGCTGCCTTCATTGTTTGGTTGCCACAAGTAAAGTCCACTGCCTTACCTGATTCATGCATTGAGTGCCCTGGTCTTGCTGTAGGAGGGGTACATTTACTTGAAGATATACTTGGGTCTGTACACCCGTGCTTTACTCTAAGTGCTTGTTGTTCAGCTTTTGTTCTAGCCCCTGAGCCAGAAATTATTATATTTGCAGATTTAGCTGCTGCAAGTAATTTTGTTAGGTTAGCAGAAACAGATTTACATACATTGATTTGAGAAGGGCTTCCATAAGTAGCAACATTTGTATATCCTTCTGGGCAAAGAGTCGAATTGTCTCCTATTGAAGACCCTGACCATGGTTCATTTTCAGTTTCAGCATCTATCTCTGCACTAACTTGTTTAACACTTAACCCCTCCTTACCAAGCATTGCTGGGTTAATAGTGTTGAGTAATGCGTATGATCCAATAGCGATAAGTAGGCCAAGAATTGCTTTTGTTATTTGGCTCTTTGCTTCTGTTTTACCAAAAATTGATTCATCTCCCATATACTGAACTCCACCAAGGACTATCATAAGAACAGCAAGTACAGCACAAAGACCGATGGCAATTTTAAACATAATATTAAAATATGAACCAATATTATCTGAAGTTGTTATTTGGGTAAGCTTCCCTATTGGAGCGAGTAGTGTATAAATAGCACTTCCACTTGCAACAGTTTCTTCTTTGTTGTCGTATGTATAAACACCATCATTATTTGTAGTTAAGTCCAGTTGAGCACAAGCTGAAAGAATTGCATTTTTATTTTCAGTTAAATAAGCAGCTTTTCCTTTAATACAAATATCCAGAGTTAACCAAGAAAATGTTTTTTTAGTACCATCTGTCATTGTTTCATTAAAATAATAAGTACCAGATGCGTCAACAGCACCAGTATTAAAAACAGTAGGATTATTTACACAAGTAGGAGTATTTGCAATTATAAGTTTTGCTTTAGTTTTACAGTCAGTTTCACTATTAAAAGAAACAAGTTTTTTTGTTATAGGATCTGTATATCCCCACTTATCAAGCAAAACATAATTAGTTGCACTAGTAATAAACGGAAAAGTAAAACTAAATACAAATATTAAACTAAATAAAACTGAGATATATTTTTTCATATTATAAAGTTATTTTTAATTGACCCGTTACTTTTTGGAATAATTCACCTATATTTTCTATGGCTAAATCAATAATAGCATAACCACCACGTGAAGTAGGTCTTACTGTTATTTCTGTTTTTTTAGATGGTGTTGCTACTGTATTGCTATTTATTTTCCAAGCATAATTAATACTATCTTCATTACCAACTATGGACATAAAGTATGGTTCAGCAACTAAAGTCACCTCATCTTCATTCATAGCAGATTCTTTACCAAGGGAATTGTTGTAAAGAATTCCATCTGTGGGTGATTTTTTATAAAAAATTATTTTAGGTTTGTATAGTGGTATGCTAACACTATTTGCTGCAGAGTAATTTCCAGCGACAGATGATGCCTCAACTGAAATATTATTTATATCATCAAACATACTATTTTTAAAAACATATGAATTTTTATTGTAACCAGAAGCTGTATCTATTACAGAATCACTATTCTTCCAAGTATAAGATATACTACCATTTCCAGATTGAATAGTTTTTGTATTTGGAATTGCTACAACTTTAATAAGCCCACCACCAATAGGCAAAGATCTTCCTTTGTAAAATGGAGGAGTATATCCATCGACAGACTCCCACATCATTTCAATTTCAGATGGATATACAGCAATTTTTTTAATAACAGAACTTAAAGAACCAGCTGGAGTAATACTTATATTAAAAATATTAGCAGAACCAACACCATTTGTTTTAAAAGAATAGCTAGTTTTACCAATACCATAAAGTACTGTATTTGATCCAGACTGCCATGTTATTATTGCTTTTGTTAGATCTGTAGCATAACTAGATATGTTTATTGTTACATCTTGGTATGGTTGTGGATTTTTAGGGCTTGTTTCTATTGTAATATCCCCTTCTTGTATTTCTATTTGTGTTTCAGCAACAGAAAGACCAGGTAGGATTATTATTCCTAAAATAAAAACTACGATTAGAAAAAGTTTTGTTTTCGTAAATTTCACTTTATATATTATATAATAACTTAAGCATACTAACAATCTTTAATAAGAGGTAAATTAGATTTTAGAGAGTACGACCTCTCCCGTTGCGGTCAGACCTCTTAAAAATCTAATTCTGTAACTTTTTGATTTCTGGAATAGCTGTCCAACCTCATGTGGCCCCAGAGGTTGGACAACTGTGAACCCCCATTTAATTCGTAGTATTTGAAGCTAAAAGTTCATTCTTTGCCTTTTTGATAGCAAGAATTTGTGATGGGTCAGATGTGATTATTTGGTCTTCTGTATATGAAGCGATAGTTTTGATCGCTACGTGTTTTAGCCCTGCAAAGAAGATACCCTCTCCTACGTTTGCTTCAAGCAATAGATATTTTTCTTCGTCAGTTAGATTGAATGTTTTTTGAAGAACATCAACTGTTGATGGTGATTGTTTAAGAAGTAATTGTATAGAAGAGTTTGTAACAATAGCTACACCATAAGGACTTTTCATGAAGTCCCCCACATCTTGAGTAATAGTTGCAAGTCCTAAGTAGTATTTTCTTCCTCTTTTTGCAATAGAGTATAAGAAAGAAGCTGTGTCTTCTGATTTCATCATCCACCACGCCTCATCCACAACAAGAAGTCTCTTTTTGATATTTTTACGAACAGCATTCCATATATAGTGTGTAATTATATACATTGCGATAGGTTTAAGTTCATCTTCCATATCTCGGACAGAGAAAACTATAAACTTTCTGTTGATATCAATATTTGATGGCTGATTTAAGAAAGAAGCCCAAGATCCATGAGTATATTTTATTAGACGTTGCATCAAAGATTCACTTCCTTCCATTCCCGAAAGTATAATTTCAAAGTCTGATAACATTGGAGGTTCTATATTTGAAAAGTCTGAATCAGCTGTAATATCTTTAAGAGCATATGTCTCTGTAATCGCACTATCTATGATTGAATCTTCTTCTGGGGTAAGACCACCAAGCATTATACGGAATAACCCTACCAAGTTTATGGTATTTGCACGAAGGACATCGGCACCAGTTTCTTCTCCTGTTGGAATTGGTAAATCAAATGGATTAATATGGTGCTCTGATGAAAGAGCGATATTAAAACATCTACCCCCGATTGCTTCAGCAAGATACTCATATTCTCTTTCTGGGTCGATAACAATAACTTCTGTATCAAACATTAAAGTACGAATAATCTCTAACTTAGTAGCATAAGATTTACCTGCACCAGAAGTAGCAAATGTTATAGAGTTATAGTTTGGAAGTGAAAATCTATCGAAAAGAATAAGACTAGAATTGTGACGGTTAACCCCATAAAGTATTCCTTTGTCTTCAGTTAGGTCAAAAGATACAAAGGGAAATATACTTGAAAGCGGCTCTGTGTTGAGTTTTTGGTGAATACCTAGTATATCAGTACCAAGAGGAATAACACTCTTAAAACCTTCATTTTGCTGGAATAAAGCAGGTTTTAGGTATATAAGTTTTGATTCAAGGAGTGATTTTATCTCATTTTCAATCTTGAATAAATCATTATCATTTTCAGCATAGATTGTAATATAAAGACCAACATCAAACATCTTTTCTTGTGCCTGCATTAGATTATTTCTTAGGTCTTCCAAGTCCCCGTACGCAGTATCGAGCATTGGGTCACGAACGAGACCTTTTGATTCACGTATAGATATCTGACTTTGAACTTCAGCTACTTTTTTCTGGAAAGATCGAAGTATCTCAGCTGTTTCGATAGGATGAACAAAGATAGAAACATCAAAAACCTTATCTAGGTTAATGATGGGAGAGAACCAGTTGTCACTAAGGAAACGTGGGTATGAGATTACGAAAAATGTTCTTGCTATTTTATCCCCAAGATTTAAAGATTTAGGTGTTATTTGAAGTGCTGATGGGGCTACAATGTCTTGAAGTTCAAGTGTTGCAGCTTTATATATTTCGCTTGGAAGAACAGGCATAACCATACTCTTATGGTTATTTATAGTGTCTTCTTTTTTTCCAAATAATGATGAAAATATTCCCATAATATTATAATTTAATTCCTTGGCTTATATCACCAGGGTTAAATGTCTTATAAAATAATTCAACAATCTGATCTGTTTGAAGTTGAGATGTTCTGATTCCAATTCTACCAAGTCCGCCTGCAATAACTCCTACACGCTGGTCTAGCTGTGTACGCTTTTCCTCAAATGAAGCTAAGTCCATGGCTTTCTTTGTATCTTCTATTTGTTTCTTTTGTGTACTCCCCCCAAGAAGACCATCTATAATACCATCGCTAGATTTTATCATTGATGGACTATAAGGAACAACAATAAAAAAACTTTTTGTCATAATATTTACTTCGTCGGTGAAAGATTTAATGAAGTCTATATATTCTTTGGTTTGTATTTTTAAAAGTGGTTCTACTTGTTCTTTTAGGCGAGCTTCTAAGGTAAGAAGGTATGGACGAATATCGAGTCTTCTAGATTGCATAGATATTTGAACAGGGAAATCTAATCCATTTAAGAAATTTTGGAATTCATTAATTATAGCAGTTTGTTCATCTGCAGATTTGAGGGATAGGTTTAGTGAAGATGCCAATAATATAGCTCGAAGACCACCATCTTTTAAAATAATGATCCCATTTCTAACTTCTTTAATTGGGACAAACTCCTGAGAGCTTTTTGCACTAATTGCCATAAAATAATTACTAACTAAAAATTACTGATTATTAATTAAGTATACTAACATTGTATCATATTATACTTAATTATTAATTGTTCCCTTTTTCTACATTACTATCTTGAACATCAAGACTCCAAGCCAAATCCTTTATCTTGTCTGTCGTTGTCATTGGAATAACAGATACAAGAGGTACAGCAGAAGCATCTGTTTCTTTATTTTTATTGTCTGGTTTTACTAATCTTTGTTTCCATATGTATAATTTACTAGAAATAAGATAATCCACACCTGCTTGAAGGTAGAAAATAAAAGGTTTTTCATTGATTTTATAAAACACTAAAAGGAAAGTTAGTATTCCAACTGGAATTATAAGAAAAATACCAACCAACAAAGGAAGAACCTTGTATATTATGAATATTAAACCAGCTCCACCTGCTAGGTATACGAATTGACGGAAAGTAAAAGGACCAAAAAGTTTGTCTTCTACATCGATAAATTGTGGAACTTTAAATTGCATATTTATATTGTACTACAAATTTTTAAATTTGTTCACGGTATGGATCACCAGAAACAGCAGGGTTTGTAGTTGTTTTTGGGGCAGAGTAATCTGAAACTGTATGATTACTTACTGTTGGGTTTTTTAGTTTTTCAGCAATGATATTTTTTAGTATAACAGGAGTTTCAAAGACTGGTTTTTCTGGTTCTTCAACTTTTTTTATTTCTTTTAAATCATCTTTTTTAATTGGGAATATTATATTTTTTGGAGCAGATTCTATTGGTTTTGGTATTTCAATATTTCTTACAACTTCTATTTTATTTATATTATTTTCTGTTTGTTTTGAAAATTCAAAAACTTTTGGTGTTTCTTTCTTAATTTCTCCCCCCTTGCTACTTACTACCTGCTCTTTACTACTATCCGCATATGGTGGTAATGGAATTTCTTCCTCCTTGCTACTTACTACTTGATTTTTAACACTATTTTCTTCCCAATATTTTTTTAGTAAATTTCTTATTTTGATAAGTATTTGTTCGTTTACATCATTTACCAAATTGGACATATCTTCTTTGGAAATTATTATTTTTGATGCCAATTCACTCTCGTATTGATATGGCTTTATTGTGTCAGATATTACTTTTACTGTTACTTCTTCAAGTGAGCCCATTTGTATAATAGAGAGTTTATACTTTCCTGATATTCTATATAGATCTTCTTTCCAGTTGGATTTACTGATTACTTCTTGGACATCCTTGGGCATATTATTAAAACGAGGATCTAGTATATTACTTGAACTTATCTTTATTTTGCCTGCATCTTCTGGTGACGAAGCATTCTTTTCAAAAGTATCCATAAGCTGATCCTTCAATCCTTTTAATATGTTATCATCCACTTCTTTAAATATATTGTATTTGATTTCTTCTTCTACATCCAACTCTTTTTCTAATATATCAGCATATTCACCAATAGAAATAATACCAAGTAAAACCATAGATGTTTCTGTCGCAAGAGTTTCTATTTCTTTTGGGTTTAAATTATATTTTGTATTAATATTATTTAGTACCTCCATCCATTTCATAGAAGAAAAAGCTTCTTGAGCCTCTGGTGGAAGCTTCATGAAATATTCAGCTATCTTTTGTTTTAATTGTTCTTGATTCATATTTTAATTAATGATGCCCTCCCCCATGTGCGTCTCCTCCGTGAGCATCTGCACTACTCTTGTGTGAATCACCACCACCAACATTTACATTTATTTTCATACTCTTTAGTGAATCAGTGATTGTATTCCCTAAGTCTTTCATAAAGTCACCTTGTACTTTTATTCCACCATTACCTGCTCCCATTCCTCTTATTCCACCACGAACACCAGTTGCAACTGCAGCGATAAGGGCAACAGAAGATTTTGTAAACAACCCTTCTCTTTTATCTGTCTTCATATCAGATATTTTTCTGACATCATAACTTGCTTTATTTGCTCCAGCAAATCCTCTTGTTATTGGGTTTACGTGTGTAACGGCCTCTGTTCTTTCGTGATTAAAATCTTTTTCAACTTTTACTTTTACAGTCGCTTTAACAGATGCATTTAGTTTATTACTTAATTCATTTTCTATATCTTTTGACTGTTGTGAGGTTAAGATTGTTCCGGCTGCTATTCCATTGGTTGTTCTGTACTCTTCTTCAACATCATGTCTCATTTTTTTCTTGAAGTCTTCCGCTCCTACCATTTCTTCTCCTGCACTATTTGTCATTAGATTTCCAGTACTTGGGTCTAATAATTTTATTTCTTCCCCTTTGGCATTGTACCCATTCTTTACTTGAGTTTCATTTTCAGATTGTTTTGTTCTAGCAAATGTAGCCTGAAGTTTTGATATGTCTTGACCTGATAATTTTTTATCATCTATCCCTTCTAATCCAGCCGCTTTCTTTGTTTCATCCATTACATGTCTTGCATGGTCAATATTTCCAACTTCTTTTTGTTTTTCATTTAATTTTGCTCCTAGTTTTGCTATAGGATTCCATCTTGCTACACCTGCACTTCTTGCATGTTGTTTCCATGTAGGTTCAGGCCCAATTGAACCTTGAGCTTTCCAGTCATCAACCTTATTACTAAAGTTAAGTCTCTCTTTTGCCCCTTTACTTCTAGATGCTGAAGCTAAGCTCTGTCCTATAACTTTTCTTCCAATTGCCGCACCACCAAGAGCCGCACCACCTAATGCAAGACCCCCTACTGTATTTATTGCACCAGTGATTGATTGTCCTATTTCTCCAGACATATCTTTTGCGATATCTTTTGCTTTGTTTAGTAAGACTATTATAAATACAAATGGAACTGCAACTGCAACAACAAAACTCAATCCAGTTTTACTACTAGCATCTAGTAATCCAAGTCCTTTATTTGTAAAACCAATAATTATGTACATAAAGAACATAAATATAGGTGCAAGGAAGGCAAGTTTGAGAGTGTCTGGCCACCAGTGTTGCCAACCAACAGTTTTCATACTACTAAGTGCAGGTACTGTATAACTAAAGAAAGCAAGTGGCACTAGTATCATAGCAATCCATAATCCAACAACTCGAGATATAAAGAGCACTGTTAAAGACAAGAATGCCATTAACCCAAATACGTTTACTGCAGTCGCAAGAAGAGTAACCAATATGAAGCTCCCAGTTGTGATACCTTGGCTTGTAGTTGTGGTGTCTTCTCCCTCAACAGCACCTTTTATTGGTATTGCTTCTACTTTTTGGGCTTCTATTATTAGTTTTTGTGGATCAACTTTTGAAACAATAGCTTCTGATAATTTTATTTCTCCGAAATCTCCAAGTTCACTTATTGTGTTACCGTTTACATCTTTTTGTGACCCTGTGACAATCGTACTTTGGTTGTAGAAAACTCTTGCAAGTATATTGGAGGCATCGATAATGACTTGAGTTGCAAATAGGCTGAAGTTCATAAGGAGTCCTATGAGTACAACATTTATTATCATTTCTTTTGTTTTTACACTATGTAAGTTTAGTATTGTTCCAAATGCTACATATAGTAATACGAAAATAAAGAACATATTACAGAAGTCTCTGACCACTCCCCACCCCTCAAGTACAAAAGTAGAACGATATGAATTATCGTTTATGGAGTACATAAGAGTAAAATCCATAGCTTTACCAGTAAGTCCAAAAATAAAAGATGTTGTTCTGAATAGTAGGTAGTATAAACCCTGAGCTAAACAACCTAGTGGTGTGCCATTTGAACCAAAAAGTGCGCAAGCAGGAAGAACTCCATTTGTATCATTAACAGATACAGCACTTATATTCCCTGTTTCTGTTACTGTTTGATCACCTTCTTTATTAGAAGTAAAAGATAATGGTGTATCAAATCTAGAGATATCATTATATGTTTTTCCTGAAGATTGCCCATTTAATAAGGTTGTCTCAAAAACATCAATACTACCATCTATTGTATATTTAGTTGAAGGGGTTGTTGTAAATTCTATTGGGTCTATTACTTTTAACCAATTATCATAACTAAGTTTTTTTTCTTGAACAACTGTTCCATTGGAATCTTTTAAATAGATGTTTACTGTATATTTATAAGTTTTACTACCAGATATACCAGCAATATAATCTGTTTTATCTTCAACTGCGAGTGTTACCGTTGCTTTTTTATCTGAATTGGTTACCTTCCCTGTCATTTTTATCGAATAAGTTATGTCTGGTTTTTCTGTTGAACCATTTCCACCTGTTGTTACATCGCCTGTCCAAGATGATTGATTTGTACATCCAGTGGTATTACACTTATATAGATAATCATCACTATTGGCAGATTTAAAATTCATACTCCATCCATACTGAGTACTATAAGCCCCATAACCAACATTATATTTAAAACCACAAAGATTTTTACTCCCACAACGAAATTCAGTAGGAAATAGTTTTAATTGTGTTTGATTTCCTGCAACAGTAATTTTTTTAGTAAAAACTTGTTGATCTAAATAATTAAAACTTTCATCAATACTAAATTCTATTGTTTTGTCGATACAGTTAGTTGTATTAATTGTAGCTATTATAGAAGAAGGAAGTGAAACGGTAGTTTGGTCTGTTGTGCCTCCTGCTGGACTAAATGCAACACCACTAACAGCACAATCAGCAGCACTTGCTGTATTTTTATTTATTTCAATTTTTTTATTACTTAACCCAACACTAAAAGGCGCAAATAATTGCATTACCGTAATAAATATTAATATGTATGATATTATCCTTTTCATTCTGTTGGAAACTTAAAACCTTACTACTTTCTTACTCCTACCAAACATTCAAAATCTTTTCGTAATCGTGATTGTCTGTTCCTCCCACCCAACTACATCCAGTCATCATAAGTCCACTTCCAAACCAGTTAGAGTAACCATAATATTCACAATTTGTTTGGTCTGTGTAAGCAGAACAACTTGCTGCTTTACCACTCTGAGAATTCATTTTTTTATTGAAAGACCCTGTACAATAATTAACACTTTGTCCTATTCCCGATGAATTGCGCCCTCTTCCTGATGGATCACTAGGAATATAAGATACTCTTGTTGAGTATTGGTACCAAGGATTTCCACTTCTGAGTGTTGGTCCTGTGTAAGTACCCATATCTTTTCCTTCTGTATCGTAAACCCTACCCAACGTTCCGCCAGTTTTACTTAGTGTTTGAGCGTAACATTGTTGTGTTAATTTTTCTACGTTTGCAATTAATGATGTGTAGTTATCCATTTCTTTATAAATCACAGCAATATCTTCTTCTGTTTTTAGGGTTGTTGCAATAATATAAAACTTACGAAGAAGCTCAGCTAATTTTGCTTTTTCAGCATCTGTAAATTCTAGTGGATGTTGAGCGATTAATAAACATTTATTTTCCTCAGTATTAGCATTTGGAATAGTTTTACATACAGGGTAATCAGTTGCTCCATTTGGGCAAACTCCATTTGGGTTTGTGGCTGAGCTAGATTCAGAATCGTGTGTTGGTATATAATCATAGTTTAGGTTTCCATCAAAGTGACAATTTGGATCTTTCTCATCTATAAGTCCATCTTTATCATTATCAATTTTATCATTACATTGCTGTAGGACATTTAATCCTGGCATTGAATTTGTAACAGTAAGAATTGAAGGAGATGAACAATTATTTTCTTCGTTGGATTCTGCTATTTTACCAGAATCACTAGCATTACTTTTATCTGCACATACACGAATTACATAGTTTTCAGCTGAATGGAATGTGTATGGGATAGAAGCAACACTCCCTACTCCAACAGAAAGAGCTGGAACGATGAGGTTGGATTCATATTTTACACTACCTGTAGAATTTGTGATACTGAAATAAGCTGGGAAACTAGTAATTGTATCACCCATACCAGCATTTGTTATTATAGATGATAGTGTTGTGGGTGTATTTATTATTGTGCTTGATGGGGAGACTCTACTTGCTGTAATATCTGGAAGCCCATTACCAATATCAGGGTTTACTAGATTACCCACCATAACAACAATAGAACTACTGCTTTCTCCTTTTGCTCCAGTACATTTTACTGTAAAAGACTTACTTGTCTTCAATACTCCTGTAGTAAATGAACCTGCTGTTGTTATTGGATTTCCAGTTCCAGCATCACACTTTGTTGTATTTTTAGAAGTCCATGCAATAGTTGAAGTGCCCTCACCTACTATTGATTGTGGTGTTGCTGTGACATTAACAATAGGAAGGAGAGATGTGTCAGGGAAGCTATTACAGCTTGGTGGATTTATTGCTCCATCTATACATGTATTATTTGGAAGAGTTGTACATATTGGTGGATTTGTAGCCAAGTTTATACATGTATTAACATTTTCTGTACAAAGAGGTGGGTTACTTGCCCCGTTTATACACACTCCGTTGGGGTTAGTCGTACAAGTTGGGTAGTTAACTGCTCCATTTCTACAAAGATTAATAATATTTTCTGTACAAAGAGGTGGGTTACTTGCTCCATTTTTACAAATACTATCATTTCCAATAGTACATATAGGGTAATTGATAGCCCCGTTTAGACAAGTGTTCTTGTTGCCATTACTACACGTAGGGTAATCAGTTGCTCCATTGGGGCAAACATTATTACTACCATTATTGTTACAAGTAGGGTAATTGGTAGATCCATTTGAACAAGTCTTAGTTCCTATTCCTATAAAATTTGAAAAAGAATTCCAAAAATTATTTGAGCCATTATTTTTATTTGTTATGATTTTACCTGTATTACCACTTAGTATATCTTGGTTTGCATAACCGAGTACAGGACCATTGTTGGTACTTGTTTTTACTACTATAGGGTTATTATTTGTACCTGTTCCAAATACTGAAACATTGTCACCTTTTTTTATATCCTCCCCTGCTTGAACATCTACTTGAGTTAAGTTGGTTGAATTATTTGTTGCGATAAGTGGAGAAAATATTTTTGCAATTCCAGTTGAATTTTTTATACCAAGAACATCTTTTTGGAAAATAAAATACCCAGCAATTAAAAGACCAATTATTATTAGTATAATTGTTATTATGAGAGCTTTACTTTTTTGGGGATTATTTTCCATATATTTTTACTTATTTATTGTTTTGGTTTACAGTCAGGGTCTTTTGAGTCTATTAATCCATCTAAGTCGTTATCAATATTATCATTACATCTTTCTGCTTCTACGCTATTGTCAGTTATAATTTTATTATAATCATAGTAAAGGATATCTTCTTCGTCAAAACAAGCAGCATATTGTTCTTTGTATTTAGCCATTGTTATACTTGTGCCACTTGTTGCATTTTGTTTATTGAGGTCAGCAAGTAAGAGTATATCTCGGCGGTCTTGAGCAGCTTTTATTATTGCACTAACCTGGCCTTTAATTGTATTTAATTTACCAGTATTTGATTCAGCCTGAATGATTGCATCACGGTAATCTTGTATTTCAGTATTAAGATCATCGTTTCTTGAAACCATATCTTTTGTTATTGCATAACCATCTTCTATCATAGGAACATATGCTGAATTTTTGGTCACATCAGAAGTATTTTCTTTTTCGTTAAATTCACTTCTCATCTTTCCATAAACACCGTCAAATATTTCTGTTTTGTATTTTTCGTTAAATTTTTTAATGTCAGTTTGTATTTGAAGTAAGAAAGTATCAACTTCTCCTTGCATTCTAGCTTCGTCGCTATTTTTTTTCCATTGTGTGCCATCAAAAGATAGTAAATGAGTCCATGGGTAAGTTCTTTGTACAGATTTAAATACTTCAGGTATGTCTTTAAATATAGCTGCATATATATCATATTTTGTATCACCTCTATCTGATGGTTTTGAAATATTATATGTAGTTGAATTTCTTACAAAGAAAGATCCATCATCATATGTACCTACAAGAGTTCCAGAATATTCACCGAATGCTGTCCCTGTATCCATTGAATTATTTGCAAAATTTGGATTTGGTCCAGGAATACAATAATCGAGCTCACCAATTTTCGGCATTATACTTGGTAGTAGTTTTAGAATTTCTCTGGCGGCGACAACATAGTCTGTCTGAGTTTGAATAATACCTCTTATTTTAACTGGACTTGTTTGTCCCTTTTTCCAGTTTTGCCATTCTTTACCATTCCAAAATGCTCGATCTCCTACAGCCCAACCTGTGTAACCATTGTTAAATAATTTAGTATTACCTGCAACAGATACAGTGTAGTAATAGTTTGGAGAGTAATAACCTTGTGCTATTTCATTGTAAGGTCCAAGCTCCACATTTAATTGTGGGGTGTTTGTTTTTGCGTTCCAACTTCCAATTTTAGTAACAGCGTCATGTATATAAGTATTCCCAAGATCACGAGTAAGGTCGAAAGAGTCATTGCTGTACCCTGCACTACTTCCATAAGAAGCAGTACTATATCCACTCGCAATATTATCCCCAGTACTTGTTCCGTTTACTCCATACCCACCCATATTGTCGATAGCAGAGTATTTCTCTTGTGAAAGACCCAAGAGACCTTCACTTCTAAAGTTCTCTATGAGTTTTGTGAATAAGCTACTGAGTGATTTGTTCATAGTATCTGCAAGCTCAAGTTGGCGCTCTGGAGAGTTTATATAGGTTGTAAGCTTATCTTTTATGATACTTCCAGGAGTTGTGACTTTCCAATCTACACATTTGTCGAAGTTTGGAGTTGTTCCACTTTTACTTGCACTATATACACCAACATCCTTAGATAAAGAGTTACCATCTTGTGCATAAGTAGATGAATCTGTATTTGTTAGAGCTACTCCCTTATTATTAAATAGTTGCCATTTAGTACATTCTTTTTGACTCAAGAATCCATTGTTTTGGAGCACTTCATTTTTTGTCTCTGTTGCTTGTTGATTTATTCTGTCAGCTACGTATTGGCTTGCTTGCATTGTAAAACCAAGAGGGTTATTCTGGTCTCTTTGAGTAAGAGCCATATATCCATCCCAACCTCCTACAGAGAAATCGTTTGCAAAACGATTGTTGTCTTCTTGAGCTCTACGTAATGCGGCACTGGAATCTTTTGTATTAAAATATGAATCCTTACTTGTGATGAATGAAGATAAATCGGAAGTAAGATTATTTAAAAATTTAGCAGCACCATTCATTGCCCCCGAGTTATAACTTCTTATTAAAGTTTTATTAAAATCACCTCCATAAGGGAATGCACCATTGGCGACTACTGCTACTCCTGTCTCTATAACATTTCTCTCTATGCTATTTGTAAGAGATGTCATATTCTGAACATACATAGGGTTGCCGTTAAAACCAGTGTTGACCCAGTTCACAGTTTGGCGAGTCATTGAAGTAAGTTGGTTTTTAGCTAGAGTATAAGCAAGACCATTAAAACACTCCTCCCTTTTTTTTGTAGCAGCAAGTATTCTATTGGTTTCATCTTGTTTTGAATCTAATGATGTGTTGCTTGTTTTTTGTATATTGGGACATTGATACCCATCAGCTATGGCTTGAGATATGGTTACATTTGGTATTGCTGCTGGGGGCATTACAAGAATTCCTTTTCCTACAGCACAAGCTTTAGCAAGTGTTTGTTCCTTTAATACAGTAGCTTTACTCTTTAAAAGATTTGTTACTTGGTCTTTAAGGAAGCTTGTTATAGCTCCAGATACTTTATCTACTAATCCAGTACATCCAACGACATTCATTAATGTTTGAGAATTTAAAATAGCATCGGTTGTCACTTTGTATGGGTTGTCTCCACTTTTATTTGGATTCTCCCAGTCTAATCCAGTGTTGTTACTTACTGCGGAAACTTGTAAAGGAAAAGTAAATTGCGAAAAAGATAGGACAAAACCGGATACGATTATTCCTAAAATTATTTTTGTAGCAATTTGTTTTTTCTTCATAAATAATTACCTATAGTATATCATTTTATTGTTATCTATTGCAAAATTTCTTTTATTTTTTCTAGGTCAGAAACTAGTGTGTCTGTATATTTTTTGTAATTGAGAATTGACCTCATTCCAATTATCGGATCAGATAATACTTGAGTCAGCCCTTCTATGGATTGAGCTGTCTTCTCGTAACTATTTGCAAGATCTAGGTGGGCAAGTGCAGCAGAGCTTGGTACAGGTATTTTTATGAGATCTTTACCAAACGATCTGTATGCAGAGGCAATAGTTCTTGCTGCATAAAGTGCCTGAGGGTCTTGGTTTACTATTCCCTGAGAAATTATAGTCAATTCTCCCCCTATGTCTTGATTGGCATATTTATCAACAAGAACACTAAAAGCATTAAAATAAGCAGTATGTGCTTCTTTCGAGTCTTGTCTGATACTTAGCATTTCCCTATTATATGTATCTGGGATAGGTAATGTCTTTATTTCTTGACCGATAGACTCTGAAATAGATGATATTGCTGTGTCGTCCAAGCTACCTGTCTGCTGTAGAGACATAATAGTTGCAAAAAACTGCCTAGAAAGCATATCATTTTGTGTAATTGTTTTGGAGTCATCAGAAATTATCGCCCCACTTTGTTCCATGGATTTCTTTTTTGCCAAAATAAACTCTTTATTCTCAGCACCATTTTTTGTTGGGTTAAGACCCCAAATTGTTTGTTCCTCCCAGTCTGCGATACCGTTATCATTACTGTCTTTTTGGGTAAGAGTTTCAACTGTCATTCCAACTTGATTTTTATTATCAAGAGAGCCTTTTCTGTTTGAAATTAAGGATATAATTCCTTTTACAGCAAAAAATAAAGCTATAAATATAACAATAATCAATACGATGGATACAAATTTTTTACTTGGAAGATATTTTTGAATATTATTCATAGGCTAGAAGTAGATAAAAACTAAGAAGTTTAAATACTCTCATAACAGTATTTCACATTTTAATTATACAACTTCTTATTTAAATATCCTATATTTCTGTGGATAAATTGTCAGATATTAGAAGCCACTTCTCTATTTTTATATCTTCTGCTCGAGATTTGGAGTCTATTTCTAGTTTTTCAAAAATATCATCTATATCACCTTTATTTTTTTCTAGAATTTCTAAGTTTTTTCTTAAAACTTTTCTTTTGTGAGCAAAAGCAGCCTTAATTATATTAAAAAAGTTCTTTTCACTTCCTTCTTTTTTAAAATTATCCTTTGAAATATTGGTTATTGAGACAATAGCTGAGTCAACTTTTGGCTCAGGTGAGAAGAACCTTTTGTGTACCTTCATCTCATATTTTGCTGTTCCGTAGGCTTTTACACTCAAAGAAAGGATGCTTTCTTTATTGTCCCTGGCGACAACTCTCTCGGCAACCTCTTTTTGAACCAAAAGAACCATTCTTTCTGGTTGGTTTTCGTGAGATAGGAACTTTTTAAATATTGCACCTGTAATATTGTATGGAATATTGGCAATTATTTTATATTCACCTTTTTTCAGTTTGTAATCCTTGGGTTCAAATTCTAAAATATCACCATTTACAAGCTCGAGTGATCCATTTTTTATATTTTCAGCATATTTTTCTTTTAAGAATTCAAAAAGATCATTATCTTTCTCTATTGCAATAACTTTTTTTGCATTCAAAAGAAGTCTAGATGTCAAAGCTCCCTTTCCTGGGCCGATCTCGAGAATTGTATCTTTATTATTTACTTCTCCTGCCTCTGACATTTTTCGGAGTGCCGGTTCAGATTTTAAGAAATTCTGCCCCATTGATTTTTTTGCCTTGTGGATCATCATATTTGTATATTAACATTAATTTTATTTGAGGGGTAATATAGAAGACATCTAAACGCGTATATTTGAATAGTCTCATAAAAGGGGCTTCGCAAGGCTGTCGAGCCGAGACTGAGCAAAATTTCAGCAGAAATTTATGCGTGCCCTTTTAGGAGAGCTATTCAAATAGGAGTGTTGTTATTAAATTTTTTCAGAGGTACAACCTCTGGGGCCACATGAGGTTGGACCTCTCTAAAAAATTTATAAATAAACTATTTTTTCTCCGTTCACAGAATATGCTTGTTCAAATGTTGTAAGGTGCGCAGGGATATCATAAATAAATTCACTCGGAGTATTTACTTGTTTCATTCCGAAAATTGTACGAAGCGATGCATAAGATAAAAATAATTTTACTCTTGCTCTTGTAAGTGCAACATAAAATAATCTTCTCTCTTCTTCTGTGTCTTCTTTCTTTTTCATGCGATCTTTTATGTGAGGGAAAAGATCTTGCTCGAGTCCTGTGATAAACACATATTTGAATTCAAGACCTTTTGATGCATGCACAGTCATAAGCCTGACTCCCTTTTTATTTTTATCTTCGTGCATAAGTGTATCTTGGTCACTTGAAAGCGAAGCATCTTCTAGGAGTTTTTCTATGCCTTCACTCTCGGGCATATTGTCGTATTTAATAGCTAAAGTTACCAATTCCATCATATTTTCCAAGCGTTCTTGCTCATCACTAGTACCGTGCGAAAGCTCATCTTTGATGCCACTTTTCTCTATTACGTACTTGATAGATTCCGATGGTTTATGAGTACCGATATACTCATGGATATCATCTATTATTTTGTAGAAATTATTTATTTTTATTTGAATACCTTTTGGAAGGTCATTTATTTGGTTTGCAAAAAGTTTTGCAATTGTAACTTTTCCGATTCCACGTGCAGGAATATTTATAATTCTTTTTATGTCAGACAGACTTTCTTTGTTATATGCAGCTCTTACATAAGAAAGTAAATCTTTAATTTCTTTTCTCTCAAAGAATTTTACTCCAAGCACTTGGTAAGGAATCTGTTTGTCGAGTAGTGCTTCTTCGAGGACTCTCGACTGGAAGTTTGCACGGTAAAGTATCGCAATATCTTCCGGTTCATTTTCTTTTAAAAGTTCATCTATTTTACCCGCAACAAAAGCCGCTTCACTCTGTTCATCATAAGCCTCACAAATATTTATACTCTCACCCACTACATTTTCTGTAAATAAATTTTTAGGCACACGATAAATATTTTTCTCGATAATACTATTTGCAGCTTCGATAATGTTTTTTGTTGAACGATAATTTTGTTCAAGCATTACAATTTTTGTATTTGGGAAATCTTTTTCAAAATGAAGCATGTTTTTAATATTTGCTCCACGCCAACTATAAATATTCTGATCCGTGTCTCCCACTACACAGATATTGTCATCTTTATTTACTAAGAGTTTTGTCATTTCATACTGAACTTCATTTGTGTCCTGATACTCATCTACATGAAGGTACTTCCATCTCTCTTGGTATTTTTGTTTTACTTCCGGATATTTTTTAAGAATCAAAACAGTTTCAAGAAGCAGGTCATCAAAGTCGAGAGCTTTCTCTTTTTTTAATTGAGCTTCATATCCACGCCAGATTGTAGCCACAATACTTCCGAGTGCACTGTTTACATTTGCACTATAAGTATCGGCTGTAATGAAATCACCTTTTGATTTTGAAATAATAGATTTTATTTTTCTTGGTTCATGCTGCTTCGGGTCTATATCATGCTCTTTCATGATACTTTTTATAATACTCATAGCTCCAGCTTCATCCATAATAGTAAAATACTTATTTAACCCTATTAAATGTGAATTTTCCTTTATTATATGGACTCCAAGAGAGTGAAATGTTGAAACAAAAGGGATATTGTCGATATATCCAAAGTTATTACTCTTTAAATCATTGCCATGTATGGGGTTTTCTAGCATTGCAAGTATTCGATCACGCATTTCTTTTGCTGCTTTGTTTGTGAAAGTAACAGCAATGATCGACCTAGGGTCTACCCCTTTGTGTATAAGGTGGATAATACGGTGAGTTATGGTTTTAGTCTTTCCTGCCCCTGCCCCGGCTACTATCAAAAGAGGCCCATCCGTATGAAGGACTGCCTCTTTTTGCTTTTCATTTAAAGAATCAAGATATTGCATGATTCATATTGTAGCACGAGATTGTGTCTATTGAAGAATTGTGAACATCTAAGATCTTTTATTTTCCAATTTCACCCATTATTTCTTTTGTCTCCTCTCTTAACTTCTCTGCTTCTTCTTTTACTATGTCTTCAAAGTTTGGAATTTTTGATCCTAGGAATTCAAACATTAATTCTGGACTTGGGTCTTTCTCTATTACTTTTTCAAATTCATCTTTTTCTTCTTCTGTTAATATTTCAAGAACTTTAAGCATTACTTCTTGGTAGACTAGGGCACCTAAGCGCTCCATTGCCTCTTTTTGTTTTTCTACTGGTAGAGTGTCTATACCAAGAGTTGTAATTATATTTTTATTGATTTCATTTATCATATATTTTTCTTAGTTTTTATTAATTAATAATTATAATTTAACCTTATTTAATTGACCCATCTCTTCTATTTTTTCAAGTGCACGATTTATATAATGAGGAATTGTTTCCGCACTATTTATTAAATCTTGAGCAGTTGGTTTAAGACCTGAAACCTCTTGTAATTTTTGCATGTAACTAATCAAGGGTTGGTATTCAGGACGTACTCCATCTTCTCCGAGTTCTGTGAGTACCCTATGGGCAGAAGCATGCTTTACTATATCGTCCCACAGTTCTATTTTTTCTGGGAATAGATGTTCAATATTTTCTCTACCAACTTCACCCACCTTTATCAATTGTTCTTGAGAAAGAGTATGTGTTCCTAATATTGTCTCAGTATGAGTTACAGGAGCTGTTGATATATTTGAAACAGAACCACCAGTTTGTAATTTATCTGGGTTAATTATATTTCCATAATTTTTTATTATATTTTGTTGCATTTCAACTACATGGTTGTGCAAGTATTGGTACTCAGTAGTATTGTGAGGTAATTTATCCAAGAATTGAGCCTCTTTGGCCATTTCATAGATATCTTTACTTGCATCCATTTGTTTAAATCCATCTAATTCATGTAATTTTACGTTATCTGTATATGCTTCTGTATTTACATGATAGTTACTACTCTCAACATCTGTGCCTACTATATGATGGTTTGAATCATATATGAATTTCATTTCTATTGTAGTGCCATTTTCTGCTGTTAGAGGAACAACATTATTTGGATTACCAAATTTAAAATCAACAGGTTTTACTTCTGGAGTGATTGTAGTTTGTGGTTGATCTATATGAGACACAGGAGTTGATGTTGTTGGTTCTATATGGGGTGTAATAGGAGCAGTTTGTTGTGGAACTGTATCTACAGGAACAGTCTCTGTTCTAATTACTTCTACTTTAATAGGATTAACTTGTGATGGAATTGTATCTGGTGTTGTTCCTGGTATTTTTATTTCCTCTCCTGTTACTGGATCAACTTGCTTTGGTACAATATTTTCATTTACCACTTGTGTTTGACTTGTGTTTTTCAATCCAGAATGGTCGGAGTCAAACATTTTCCCCTTAAACATATTATCAACTTTAATATCGGCACTTCCTCCTTTTAATTGATATGACATATTACCTTCTCCATCTACTTTAATACTCTTTAGGTTGAAAGCACTTTCATCGGCCTGTCCTGGTTTATACATTCCATATTCCATTGCAAGTTTTTGTGGGTTTGTTTCCAGTATATGTTTTATGTTTGCTGGTGCATGATCTAAATCATTTCCATATTGAATCTTTAGATTATGTTGAAGTTCTCGTATTGTAGAAATAGCACCTTGTCCATGGTCAGCTGTAGCTTCAATATTTACATGTTCTACTTTTGGTGCAGGTATATTTTCAATTGGAGCTTTAGGAGTTCCACTTATACTATCTACATGATTTTGTCCTGGAGTCAAAACACCAGCATGACTAGCAGCAGCTTCTGCTGTATTGTGCCCACCCGCTAGATTAGCGACTTCTCCTCCTATTATGTGATACGCTTCATAACCAGCAATTCCCGCAATAGCAATACCAACTCCTGCTTTTAAGAGCACACGATTACGAGCATGCTTTTTCTCATCGTTTTCTATTTCTAGTATTCCTTTTTCATATTCTTCTAATCCAATTTCTCCTTTTGCAAAGTTATTTTTAAGGTTTGTTTTTTTACTATATTCTTTTTCAGTAAATTTTAAATCAGATCCTTTTCTAGCCCAATCAATTCCTTTGCTAAAATGTGCAACTCCTGTACCGATGGCCATACTCATCCCAAATTTTACACCAGCAAGTCCTGCTATTCCTGCACCAACTCCACCGAGTGCTATTGCAGATGCTCCAAGTGCTCCAGTTGCAGCAACTGGTAAGAATACAAGAGTACTTAAAGCAACTCTTTTCCATCTTGGCATTTGTAGGTAACCATTTAAAATTCTCTTCCATGCTGCAGGTTTTATGGGTGCACCTGCTGCCTTCATATCTATAAGTTTTTGTTTTTCTTCTATGATAGTCTTTGCAAGAATTTCTGTTGCTTTGTATTCCGTAAGTGCAATTTCAAGTTCCTCACCAGAAAGACCAGCTTTTTCTAATTCAGCTTTTTTGTTGAAAAACATTTCATTACCAAGTGCTATACGAGCAGCATCGTATTCTCTTTTTGCCTCATCCATTTTTTTAGTAAAGAAATCTTCTAGTTTGATACTCTTTTTATTTTCTTTGCTTTTGAAAATATTTAAAATGGAATTTTTTGTTTTATTTATAAGACCCTGTCTATCAGCTTCACTTTTGCACTTTTTATATTCTTTAATATAATTTTCTCTTGCTTCATCAAGTGTTCTCATTTGTTCTGGAGAGATCACAACTTCTTTTTCTTCATCTTTATTTTCATTACCCTTTTCAACAGATTCTTTTTCATCTGTTTTTTCTGGAGTTGTTTCAAGATTTTTTTCCTCATCGTTTTCTTTTTGTTCAGGTGAATCTTTTTTGTCACCTAAAAATTCTCTTGGAGCTGATCCATTATCTGGGCCAACAATTCCCTCTTTTTCGAGCTCACTCAATAATTTTTTGGCTTTTCTTTCACTAATATTTAATTTTTTAGCAAGATTTGAAGGAGAAGTATTTTTTGAATTCAAAATAATATCTTTTGCTTTTTCGTAATTTTCATCCTTCTTTTCGTTATCTTTTTCTTTATCTTCAATTTTCTTTTCTTTTGTTTTTATAGATTCACCCTCTTCTGATTGTTCCTCGTTTTTATTTATTAAGTTTCTTAATTCAGTTATTTTTTCTTCTGAAGCACCCACTTCGATAAGCAGTTCAAGCATTTTAAGTTGCTCTTCCTTTTGTTTAGCTATTGAAGCTTTAGTTTGCTCTATTTCTTGATTTACTTGGTCTAGGTTTTTTTCCATATAGATTAACTATTTTTGTTATTCAAATTCTTAAATTCTTCTTCGACCTGCTTTTTATATTTTTCTGTTTCTTCTTTGTATATACTTTCTGCGGCAGTATATCCTTTTACATCATCAGCAAAAACTTTACCATCAGGGCCAATAATTCTATAGATAGCTTTTTCAGATTTGTTGGATATACTTCTATCCTCGTTTGTAACCTCACTTACATTTTTTATAGACATAATGAAACCAAAGGTATTAAATTCAAAGAATCCTTCATTTTCAACATTACCATAAGTCTTTTTCAGATTATCATAAGAATAAAATACAGAATCTTTATCAAAACTACTCAAATCAAGTAATTTGAATTCCCAATTTTTCATATAATGTAAAAGAGTTGGATTGTTAGATTTTTCAAAAGCAAAATACAAGAAAGGTTTATTTGCTCTATCTTCATTTATTTTGAGCTCTAATTCATCCTTTCTTTTTTCTTTATCCTCCTCTATTCTTCTTTCTATCTCTTTTTTCTTTAATTCTTCAGCCTTTATTCTTTTTTCTTCTAAATAAATTTTAAAATCCTTAGCAATTTCATTTACTTTATTCATTATCTCACTATTTACTTCTTCTGTATCAAATTTATAAGAAATTATAGATTCTTCAGATTTACTTTCATTTGAATTCCATTCTTGTTTTTCAGCTATTAATTCAAAATATGGTTTTTCTAATTTTACTTTTTTATTTTCATCAGATGAAAATATTTTATCTAAACCTTTTCGTGGTTTCATCTCATGTAAAACTTTTTTTATCTCAAAATTAATCCTATGAGTATACCAGCCAGACTTTATATAACAATTAAATTCACCAACAGTATCAGTATAGTCTGGGTATGACCATTCAAAGTCTTCCATTTTTATTTCTTTAAATTCTTCTGATGATTCTTGTTCCTTAAAAGTAATTTCGATTTGTGGTTCTTCTTCCGAAGTCACAACTTCTTCTTGAGAATTTTCTTCTGCCTCATTTTCATCAATTAATTTTTGTCTTAAGGCTATAAGCTCGTCTAAATGACTTTCCAATTGCTGTGTTTCTAAAATTGAATTTGTAAGCTGTTCAACAATTTTATTTATTTTCTCTTGTCTCTCTTTTTCTTTATTGTCATCAATATTCTGACCTTCTAATTCTTTGTTTTCTACTTCTGTATTTTTACCTTCTAGTATTTTAGGGTCAATAATATTTAAAAATTGTTCTTCTGTTAGATTTTTTATTTTACCAAATATCATAACTCCTCTTACATCTTTTGCACACTCAGGATCTACTTCATTTAGTTTTTCAGTTATTTTACTTAGATTTGGATTTGATGAATTTAAATAGAAAGAATTTTTCTGTTTGTTCCATGAGATATATGTATCAAAACCCTTGGCTTTAGTTGCCTTAAAAGCCAGGTGGTCTGGAATCATATTTACCTTTCCTCTTATTTTAAAATAATCTTGGTAAATAATTTTACCCAATGATTCAGTTTCTAAATTAAGACCCATTTTTTTATTATTTGTAATAGAATTTTTTACCCCATCCAGTACTTGCTCAACTTGTTCTTTTTGTTGAGCACACAGTTCTTTGATTGTAGTATTCCCTATTTTAGTATTTCCAATTTCTCCATTTAGTTCTTCTGTTGTAAAAGGAGTTGATAGATCTTTTATTGTTCCAGATTTACATAACTCAATTAATTGCTCAAATGGTATTTGTTTTTCAGCAAGTGCATATAAAGAGTTTGGCCATTCATTTCTGAAATAGTTTTCAGTAAAAACTTTTCTATTTTTATTATCTTTTTTATCTAAATAACTTAAATTATCAATATCATTTACAAAACTAACAAATTTATTTAACCATTCTGGTTTTTCTTTTAGAATTTCAGCTTTCTCCATTATATCCATCATCATTTTTGCTCCCGAGGTCGGTTCTCTTTTACCAGCTCCGTGATGATCTATATAAATAGTTGTTGTTTCTTCTCCTTTTTCAACTTCAAGCCAATTTCCACTAACATCAAGAAATATTTTTATTCCATTTTTATCTTCTATTAAATCTTTTCCTTCTCCACCTTTTTCTATAGCAGAAGTCATAGCTCCGTCATTATATGTTTCTGTCTCAGATTTTTTATTAAAATCATTCAATAAATACAATGCTGTTAATGTATCTAAGTCAGGTTTTAATGCAAATATTTTTTCTTTTGATTTAAGGTTTTTTTCTTTAGATCTTTTTTCTCCAGCAATGATTATCTGATCAATTTTATTATTCTTTAATAGTAAGGCCACTTCTTCTATGGAAGCCTCTCTTTTTTCTTCATTATTTTCTCCTACTTTTTCACCAGAAGTAACACTTTCTGATTTATTTTTCTTCTCTGAAAGAGCCTCTGCAGCATTTGTTGCTCTTTCTATTACCTCTTTAAGAGATAGTCTTCTTGCGTCTATTTCTTCTTGTGTTTTTTTAGGTGGTGTTTCCATAATATTTTTATATTGCCTTTAGTTCTCCGTCCTCAATCCAAATTTTTTCGACTTTTATTTTTTCTTCTTTTTCAATATATTCTTTTAGTAAGTCTGTTACCTTGTCGAGTTGAGATGATATCATTGGGTCAACAACAGAAGTCAACTTTCCAGCATCAAGATTGTAATTCTTAACCACTATTTTATTATCTTTATTTTCAAGAACTGCATTTAAATTAACATCTACAGATATAAAAAACTTCTTTGCTTTAATAGTTGTATTTATTTCAATATTTCCACCAGACCCTTTTACTTCTAATTTTTTAATCTCTTCTACTGCACTTACTTTTGAAAGCAATTCTCTAATTTTTCCTTTTATAAATTCTATATCATAAGTTTTAACTTCTTTTTTCTCAACAGTTACTTCTTTTTCTGTTTCTGAATTTTCTTCTTCTTGTGATATAAATTTTATTTTTGGTTTTTTAATAATTTTCCAAGTTCCATCAGTCTGCTTTTCCACTGTACCCTTCTCAATATTTTGGATATCTTTTGCGCCAATAGATGAACCAGAAGACATACAAACTTCTTTTGTAGAATCTATATTTGCTATAGTACTTTGTACATCACCAGAAAATTCAAATTCTGCTGTATTTCCATTTTGATTAAACATTCTAAAAAAACAATTTTCTGGTGTTTTAGATAAAGTATGAAATACACCATCTTGAATCGTCTTTAGATAACCAATTGTTTCAAGATTATTTTCTTTAGTTAAATCATTTTCTATCTCTTCTTTAAGATTAAGCTCAGCCTCTAATCTGTCTAACTCGGCTAACTCTTTCTTTGCTTCTTCTATTGTATTCAAAAGATCATTTAAAGTTTTTTCATCTTCTTCTGTCCATTCTTTATTTTCTACTTCTGTTTGAGAAGTTTCGACAGAATTATTTTCTTCACTAGAAACAACATTTTCATTTGTTTTAATATTATCAATTTTTACTTTTAATTTAGAATCTATAATAAATTTTCCATTAGACTCATGCATTTTACCAACTTCTTTTATTATTAAAATTTTACCATCTTGCACTGCATCAACATCACATCCTTCTAAATTTCCAGGGCGACCAACAACTCTTTTTTCAGCATCAGGACGTATTGTAAATGTTCCTTCCTCGATATTTAATTCATATATAGATAAATCACCTGGTTTATCAGATGTTCCAAAAAATTCTCCATTGTTAATAGCATCTGCATAAAGATGTTTTAAAGATTCTTTGTTTTCTGTTTTAGTTGAATTAGTATCTACTGATTTTTTCAACTCAACTAATTCTGTATCATATTCAGCATTTATTTCATTAGTCATTTGCGCAACTGATTTTCTTCTTGGTTGAACTAATTTAGCGGATTCATCAGTAATATTATATATAAAAACATGAGTGCCTTTTGTTTCAAATCCTGTTTTGGTGTTTTTTATTGTAAAATGACCACTAAGCGTATAACCAAGTTCAAATACAGTATTATTGTAGGTAATTTCTTTTGGGTATTCGTATTCATATTTTTCACCCTTTCTTTTAAATTTATCTTTATTTCCTCTAAACGCATCTTCTATAATCTCATTTTGAAGCGACCAGTTTGTATTTAATTCCTCTTCTCTTCTTTTTTCTATATCTTTTACCTTTTCTTCGTATTCAGGATTAGATTGTCCTTCCTTTTTATTATCAGTACCTGATATTAACCCCACTCTTTCTTCTTCCAGTTTAGCTATTTTTCCAGCAGATATAGCATCGCCAACTTTTTTAAGATTAGTAATTTCAGTATTAATTTCTATCAAACGTTTCTCTTTCTCAGTCAGTTTTTTTTCGAAGTTTTTATCCATATTTTAGTTGGTTTATTTTATAAAATGATTATAACAAATACCGTATTGATTGTCTGTATATTATACCACATACATGCTAAAAAAGCAAGAGTTATTTATTCTCTCCCATTACTATTTTTTCTATGTTTTGGCGTTTAATATTTAACTCTTTTACCTTCTTCTCTACCTCGCTTAATGCGATCCTGCCCTTACTTATGGTTTCTTTCTTTTGGTTAATCTCTTTTTTAATATTTTCTATTCTTGTTTGTTTGTCTACATTTTTATCTTTAGTAAATTCTTTTACTAAAATATTGTATTCATTTTTTAAAGTAGCGATATCTCCCACTGATGCATTTATGATGTCTTTTGTTTGAGCTATATATCCTTCGTATACTTTTTCTTCTTTTGTTGTCATTTCTAGCATTATGGGAGTGATACCTTCTGTTAGATTACTAACATCAAAAGTTACACCACTGTCCTTACTCTTTTTATCAGGCAATACAAATAAAAGTTCATCATAGTTTCCTTTGAAATACGGCTTGATAAATTTTTTGAAATTCTCTGGAGTAACATTAATACAACCATCAGAGAATTTATTGTCTTCTGGTGTTGGAGTTTCAAGTTTTTCTGTTCTACCCTTAAGTTCCCCGTGACCACTGTATGTCTGGTGTTCTCCTATAAATATTTTATCTCCTAGTGTAGACACACCATAAAGAGAGAATTGTAATTCCCCGTATTCTTTTATATCACTTGGTAATGCAAAATTTGAAAATACATACACTCCTGCTGGTGTTGTGTTTTTACCTTTTTTATATTCCACAGAAGTATTTTTCTCATCTCCTTCATCTTTCCCAAAACCAGCTTCAAACTTAGATAGGAGTTTATTATTAGAATCAAATACATAAACAAGAGCATTTTCTTTATCAAGTATTTGGTAATTCTTACCTTTTGTTGGATCATTCTCTGCTATATATCTGTATACCTCTTTCCCCTCTCTTGATAATGAGTTATATGTATCAACATCAAATCTTTCATTAAAATTTATTGAATTTTCCTTTTCATAAGATAGTTCTTTTTTGTTTTGGTTTTTATTATTTTCTTTTGATTTTTCATCGTTTCTAATTAATAGTGTGGCTATTATTACAGCAGCAAGAGTTGTGCCCTTTAGAAAAATTTTTATATTTCTTGTTGTTTTATATTCTTTTATTTTTTCTGCTGAAATTTTATATTCTTTTTCTAGAACTTCAAAAACTTTCTCTTCTCTTTTTTCTTCAGGAAGATTTTCTATTTCAGATAATATTTCTGCGGTACTACTTTCTATCTCAGGAATTAAAGATTCTCTTTCCTCTATTTTTTCTATTTTAAAAAATTCTTCAGGTAAAGAGTTTATTATCTTACTAGTAAGTTCTACCCCGTATATATTATTTAGTTTTGATATTAAAAATTCTTTTTTATCTGCACCATCAAAATCTTTCAAGGTCTCTTCTATAGTACCCATTATTTGATCGTGGATTGTAGGTGGCTGTTCTCTTGTATTTAAGGTTTCCTTAGCCATTTGTTTTGATATTATATCATAATATAAGCTTAATTATAAAAAATAAAAGCCGATTTCTAAAAGAAATCGGCCTACATGTTTTAGAGCATGCTCTCTTTTTTTAGTTTACCGTGGCTTAGCAATGAGCTTGTATCCCGAGGGGGCTGCTTTTGCGAGCAACGAATCGGATTTACAATAAGTAAATGTTTTGGCGTTGGTGTCGACAACAGGGTTACCTTTTAGCTTTTTGGCCGAAACAACAGCTACTTTTTGTGATTTATCTACCTTTTTAGAAGAAGATGAAGCACATGCGGCAAGTTGTTTTTGCAAATCATTCGCTAATAGCTGTAAGCTATCAGCAAGTAATGCTTTAGGTTGGATTGTGTCCAATGCAATCTGTAAATCTTCTTGGTCACTAATAGCTGTTTCGGCAGCACTTTTTTGACTTTCCGCGTCTGCTTTGTAAGCATTTGCGAGTTTAGTCTGTTCCTGAGCTAATTTAACAGCTTCACTTTTTGCGGCAATTGTTTCTTTTACGGTTGATCTTGTAAAGAAGAACAACCCAACAAAAACAGTAGCGATAAGACATACTACGCCTAGTGCGATAGGCAAAACTTTTTCTTTTTTCATGATGGTAATTGTTTGTTTTGTTTGTACTATTTGAATATTTATTTAATTAAAGTGTAGCATATATGGTTATACTTGTCAAGTACTTAATTTGCCTTATTATACTTATGTGTTCTACTTTCTCATTGTGCATAACTCCGTTGACTATCATTTCTATCTGGGCTACCCTTATATATGTAGGACTTCTGGTATAGGTTTTACATACACAGGAATACCCAAAAAGCTTTATATTTCAAGCTTTCCGAGACGATTTTAACAATTACATTAACGCTATATTAATTTTATATTAACTCCAGCCCTCGCAAATTGCGGTCGTACTGTGGTTCCTAAAAAGGGAGTATCGTGGTGTAATTATTTTTTAAACTTATAAAAAACTCAATAAAAGATTCTAAGGATAGCCCTGCGCAATCAGGCTGCCCAAAGATGAAAATAGCCTTGTTTTATAAGCCTTCTATTATTAAGGCTTCTTCTTTTTTAATAGCATTTTCTCTTATAGTTAGTGTACCATCCCAGGTAAATGCTAGCTTTTTTTCTGATATTTTTAGTACCCCCGCTACTGCCGATGAAGCTCCTGCCCCACAAACAGATGGAGTTATTCATAATTCTCAGACAATCCCCCTTTTAGAGTCTTCTATTAACCCAGACAACAAGAGTATAGATCAGAATAAAGATGCTGTAATAGTACAAGACGACTCTCTTGTTTCTAGTGATGGTCTTTCAACAGCCCCAGATGTTAAATTTGAAAAAAGTCCCCTCTCTGACCAAATCAGAGTTTATACAGTAGAACAAGGAGATACTCTTTCAGAAATAGCCGACACTTTCGATGTTTCTATGAACACAATACGTTGGGAGAACAATATATCAGGCCAGACTATATCCGTAGGGCAAAAGCTCAATATCCTCCCTGTTACCGGTGTGAAGCATATAGTAAAAAGTGGAGATACAGTAAGTAAGATAGCTGATAAATACGATGCCGATAGAGAAGATATCATGATATTTAATGATATTTCAAAAGGAGAGGGTCTTAAAAAGGGAGATATAATCTTTGTTCCAAACGGTATTATTAAGCCAGTTGTTGTAAAAGCTAAACCAACTTCAAGTTCAAACAGTAATTCATCGTCACATTCAAATACAAAAGCTCCATCTGGTTACTACATGAGGCCAGCAGCTGGTCCTGTGACTTCCCCTTATGGTTCTCGTAAAGGAGGTTTCCATCCTGGAGTAGATATCGGAAATGTAAGAGGCACATCTATATATGCAGCCGCAGATGGAGTAGTTGTTCAAGTTATTAATGGTTGTAAAGAAGGTCAAAGAAGTTGTGGTGGACGTTATGGAAACCATATAACTATACAGCATGCAAATGGTACTAGAACTAGATATGCCCACTTGAGTAAAACATCTGTAAATGTAGGGCAAACAGTTTCCCAGGGAGACCTTATCGGTGCTATGGGTAATACAGGTTCGTCTACTGGTCCACACCTTCACTTTGAAGTTGAGAATGAGAATGGTTCAAAGATGAGACCTCCAGTTTAAAATGATTTAGAAACTAAAAAATACAAATTAAAAGAGCAGTCAAGATTTACTCGACTGCTCTTTTTTGTTATTTAATTGGTAATCAGTAATTATTAATTAGTAATCATTTATATTTCTCTTGGTCTATATTGTAATGCTTCTAATATATGAGATTGTAAAATACTTTCACTTCCATCAAGATCTGCGATAGTGCGAGCAAGCTTTATGGTACGATGGTATGCACGAGCAGAAAGTTGTAATCTTTCAGCACTTTGATTTAGTAAATTTTTAGTCTCATTATCGAGCTGTGCGTAAATGCTAAGTTCTTTCACATTCATTTCACTGTTTGTATTTATTTTTCTTGGAGAATTTTTGAATCTTTTTATTTGTATTTCTCGAGCCTTATTTACTCTTTCTTTTATCGTCTCGGTTTTTTCTCCTTCCTGATTTGTATTTGAAAGTTTTTCGTAATCAACATTCCCGACTGTAACCCATATATCAATACGATCCATTATCGGCCCTGAAAGTTTTCTTTTGTATCTATCTAAGTCACTTGGTTTACAAATACAATTTTTTTGTTTACTCCCTTTATTTCCACAAGGGCAAGGATTCATCGCAGCAATTAAAATAAAATTAGAAGGAAACAATGCAGAACCTTTTGCTCTCGAAATAGAAACACAGTTATCTTCTAGTGGTTGGCGAAGCGATTCAAGAACTTTCTTTTCAAATTCAGGGAATTCATCCATGAATAGCACACCGCGGTGTGATAGTGTAACTTCTCCAGGTTTTAGATTTGCTCCTCCTCCTATTATAGAGACATAACTTGCAGTATGGTGCGGTGCTCTAAATGGAGATTCTGTTATTAAGTTATCTTCAAGTAGTCCTACAATAGAATGAATTCCAGTTATTTCTAAGATGTCTTCTTTGTTTAGATCAGGAAGTATATTTGAAAATACCCTTGCAAGCATTGTCTTTCCTGTGCCTGGAGGACCAGACATGGCAACGTTATGCCCACCTGCGGCTGCAATTTCAAGTCCACGCTTCGCACCTTCTTGGCCCTTAATATCAGAGAAGTCGATATTATTTGTTTTTTCTTTTGGCAGTATCGGTGTTTGTGGGCAAGGAGTTATTTTAGGTCTTTCTGGTTCTATATTGTTACCTTTTTTATCTTTTTTTATTATGTAGATATGGTCAATAACTTCTTTTAAAGTTTTTGCTCCATAAACAGTTATTCCATCTATAAGAGCAGCTTCTTTGGCATTTTCTATAGGGAGAAAAATTTCTTTATATCCAAGATTCTTTGCAACTTCTGTTAATGGTAGTGCCCCTTTGATGGGTCTTAATTCACCATTTAAAGATAATTCTCCCAAGAATATTCGCCCTTCTGGGTCAAAATTAATTTCTTCTGCAGATAGTAAGTATGCAAGTGCAATAGCAAGGTCAAAAAATGGTCCCTCTTTTTTAAGGTCAGCAGGTGAAAGAGATATAACTATTTTCTGATTCTGATTTTTGGGAGAGTTAAATCCAGAATTTTTTAACGCTGAACTCATGCGGTCTTTTGATTCATCGACAGCTTTGTCTGGCAACCCTACTAAAGTGAAAGAATGCAAAGTATTCTTTGAGATATCTACTTCAATAGTAACTATTTTCCCTTTTAATAAATGTGTTTGAGCTGAATAAATTCTTGAAAATGACATAAAATATAAAGGCACGAAATATAAATTTCGTGCCTTTAATAAAGAATTAAATAATCTTATTCATACATACCTCGCAAGTTTTTGCGGCAGGATTTACTGTAAGTCTCTCTTCTTCTATTTCTTTTCCACATACTTCACACATACCATAACTATCGCCCTCAATCTTTTCCAAGGCTTTATTTATGTCAGCGAGTCTTAACTCGAGAGTATTGAGTTTTATAGAACGCTCCTCGTAGTCTTCTGTTCTTTCTGCCATATCTGCTTCATCTTGAACTTCTTCTACTTCTGTATCGTTTGCTTCCCAGTCCCCAGTTTTATCTACTTTTCCTAGAGAGCCCAATTCCTCCGTTAATAACTTCTTTTCTTCTTCTAATTTGGTTTTATAAATTTGTATATCCATACTTATATGATAACAATTTGAATAAAAAATAACAATAATTATTGAGGCTGAGCATTTTTAGTTATCAATCGTGCCATAACTTCTTTGAGAGTGTCTATATTGTTAGTAATTATAAAATCATTTTTATTTACGAATACATAATAAAGAAGTCCTTGTCCATTGTCTCCATACAGAACTCTAGCATCTTTATTATTAATAATAATATCTTTCCATGCTTTTTCAAATAAAGGATCATTTGAATTAGAAATATTAAGATTAAATAATACCGATAAATCTTTCAACATTGTCTTTTCCCAATCGAGCATAGATGCATAAGCTTGAGGATAATTACTTGTTTCAAAAATTAAAAATGTTGCAGGTTTTCCACCTTCATTTATTATATTTTGATCCTTGTATTTTCCTAATAGGTATTTATCAGATAGAGATCTGATAAGTGCATCTGGTGCTGTTGTTCCGATCAGTGAAAGGAAATTTTTTGAAGTTAATAATACAGATGAAGTATTTGTAATTTTTGTTAAGAATAATACTTTTATTAATCCGATAGTCGGATTTTCTTCTTTTTGAATTAAGCCAAGTAAATCAGAAAGACCAATTGTGTTTGTCACATCAATATTTGATTTTGAGTCATAAGAAATAAAAGTGTCGATATTTGTTGCAACAGTTTGTGGAACTTCTTTTTTGTTTAAAAATAAAAAGTAAGATCCTACGATTGCACCTACAATCAAAATTATTCCCCCAATTACAAAAAATATTTTTGATAATGGTGTTCCTTCTGCTTTTTCATAAACATCTTCTTGGTTCCTTTTTTCTTTTTCTGCCATTGCGATTTTTATTACAGACATCTCATTGTCGCGAATTACATCTGCCATATCGGAAGTATAAGTTCTAAGAACTTTTATATTTTTGTCATTTGGTTTTGTATTGTTTTCATCCATTTTATTTTCTACTAAGATTTTGGTTTGAAGAAATCTTTATTTGCTTCTTTGATCGATAGACTCAATCTTCCTTTTTCATCTACTTTAATTATTTTGATTGGTACTAGGTCTCCTTCTTTAAGGATATCAGAAACTTTCTCAACACGGAATGGGGCAACTTCAGATACGTGTACAAGTCCTTCTGTGTCGCTACCGATACGAACGAAAGCACCGAAGTCCATGAGTTTTACTACTACTCCATCGGCAGTATCTCCTACTTTGTATTCATGAGTCATCTCTTCAATTATTTTTACAGCTTGTTCTGCTCCTCCATTTTTACCAGTAACAAATACTGTACCATCTTCTTCTATTGTTATCTCAGTACCAGTTTTTTCACGGATTGCATTTATGTTTTTTCCTCCAGGACCGATGACCATACCGATCTGATCTTTTTTAATTTTCACTGTCATTATCATCGGAGCATTTGGAGATATTTTTGCACGAGGTTCCCCAATCTCTTTTGTAATAGTTTCAAGAATTTGTAAGCGAGCAGTTTTTGCACGAATGAGTGCTTCTTTAAGAACTGGGATTTGAACACCATCAACTTTTACGTCTAGCTGTATAGCAGTGATACCATCTTTTGTTCCGGCAACTTTGAAGTCCATGTCACCATAGTGATCTTCTGGTCCTTGAATGTCTGAAAGAAGAACATATTTATTTATATCTTTTTCGTCTGCCATTAAGCCGACAGAAATTCCAGCAACTGGAGTTTTGATCGGCACACCTCCATCCATAAGAGCAACGGTTGCAGCACAGATAGATGCTTGAGAAGTAGAACCATTTGATGCTGTTGATTCTGAAACAACACGGATAGTGTAAGGGAAAGAAATTTTATTTGGGATAACTGGAGTAAGAGCTTTTTCTGCTAAGAATCCGTGCCCCATTTCTCTTCTGTTGATTCCTCCTACGCGTCCTGTTTCACCTCCTGAATATGGAGGGAAATTGTAATGATGCATGAAACGTTTCTTTGATTCTGATTCCATACCTTGAACTATAAGCATATCTTCTGGTCCACCAAGAGAAAGTACGGATAATACATGAGTTTCTCCTCTGTAAAATATTCCAGAACCGTGTAACACGTCAGATATACCGCCAGCCTTAGCAAAGAGCTTTCGAATCTCATCTACTTTTCTTCCATCTGCTCTTATTCCTTGTAGAAGTGCCATTTTGTGAAACGCACCATCTAGGTAGTGATGAAGGTAATCTTCAGAAGCACCTTTAATTGCATCATCTTCTTCGTTTGGGAATTTCTCGTCTAATATTTTACCCCAAAGAGTTTCAGCTTCACTTGTAACTTTCTTACTCTCTTTACTAAAAAGTTTTTCCTCTAACATTGGTCTAACTTTTTCATTGAATAAAGAAATAACATCTTCACCTATTATTATTTTAGGGAATGAAAGTTTTTCTTTTCCAATTTCAGCAGAAAGTTTCTTTTGGAAATCTTCCCACTTTGTGATCTCTGTAGATGCAAGATCAAAACATTGACCCATCTCTTCTTCTTTTAATTCGAAAGCCATGGCCTCAATCATGTTGATAGTTTTATCTTTACCACAAACAAGAAGATCAAGATCATAAACTGGTTCGTCTTGATTTGGAATATAATTATTCACTTCTATCTTTTCGCCTCCTTTTGTTTTACTTATGTGAACTGCACCGACTGGTCCATTCCAAGGAATGTTTGAAGTGTGAAGTGCAATAGATACAGCATTGATGCCCAAAGTTTTTGGATCAGTTTTCCCTACTGCGATAACTGTTACGATCACTTGAACAGCATTTTTTATGTGTTGGTCAAAAAGAGGACGGATAGTTCTGTCTATCATACGAGCAGCAAGGATGGCTTGGTCACTTGGACGTGCCTCTCTCTTGTTGTACTGACCTCCTAGAATTTTCCCAGCAGCGTAGAACTTTTCCAAGTACTCAACTGTTAAGTTAAAAAATCCTAAATTCTTACTTCCATCTTTTGAGATGACAGCAGTTGCCATAACTACTGTACCTTCAGATTTTAATATTACTGAACCATTTGCCTGATTTGCTAAATCACTAAAAACGGCCACGATTTTCTTATCCCCGATCTCTACTTCATATTCTTTACTTTCCATATATTTTTTTATCCGACACTATATCTTAAAATATAGTGTTTAGGATGAGTTAATCTCCAGACTCTAGTTTTGAAACTCATAATTTTGGCTTCAACTCTAATTGTCCGGAGGCTAACAAATTAATTTATTAATAATGAAATAATAGCAAAAATATCACGAATTGACAATATCATATATTTGTTATAAGGTGAAAGAAAAATAGAATTTAATTCTTTAAAAATTACACTCATGAAAAATGACACAAAGATCATTGGATTTGAAAATTTTCAAACAATTGAACCTCGCGATTTAATTACTTTTAGTAAAGAGTATGAGAAACACAGAGAAATTATCTCTCAAACTTTAAAAAGCAAGAAAGGAAAAATATTTAGTATTATAATTTCTCGCATGAATCATCATGGCTCTTTTGGTAAGAAAAAAATTACCGGAACAGTTGGTGTTGTTACTGAAATTGGTTTCTTTTTTGAAACTGATCATGATTTTTATTGCGAGTATGATAACTCAAGAATTCTTTTCATCAGTTTCTTTAATGTTCTTGGTGATGTTCCAATACTGGAAACACACCAGGATATCAATCCCTATGAGATTGATAGTTCAGATATTTTAATTGGATATTTTGATAAATTAAAAGAAATGAAAGAAATGCTAACTTCTTCTGTGAATACGATTCATTCTGCAAAATTATTTTTTCGATACGACGAATCACACAAAAGTTTTCGCGAAGGGAACTTTGTTGTTGAGTGTGAAGTTAAAAAAGTTAATAAATCAAATGTAGAAATAAATCATTTGATTAGTTATTTTTTGGTTGATTGCGAAAAATCATATGTAGATATGGGTCCTGGAACTAGGATCCAAAAATTTATAGCACCTGAGTGCTATTTACACAAAGTTGTAATTTCATTTGGAGTTAAAAACAAAATTAATCCTTGCGATGAGGAATAATATTAATTTTGTAATTAAAAAAAAGACCAACACATTTTATGCATGTTGGTTTTTTTTCATGTTAGTAAATCAAATATTTACGGTAGTTGTTTGATAGATCAAGGAAATCATCTGCTTGTTCTTTTAGTTTCATGCTTGCTGACTTTCCGAAAGATACAACTTCAACTTGAACACCAGAAGTACTTTGTAAATATTCTACTAGTGGTACAAAGTCTCCATCTCCTGCAACTAAAATTACTGCATCAAGCTTGGGTGCCATCTTCATTGCATCAACCGCAAGTCCAACATCCCAATCCCCCTTCTTTGCTCCACCAGAAAAAATTTGTAATTCTTTTGTCTTGGTTTCGATTCCAAGTTTTGTAAGTGCATCAAAGAAATTTTTCTCTTCACCTCCTTCACTTGTGATAACGTAAGCGATAGCACGGACAAGCTTACGTCCCGCTACTGCATCTTTTAAAACAGTTCCAAAGTTTACCTTCCTTTTATATAAATTTTTAGCAGAGTGGTATAGGTTTGATGTGTCGATAAAAACCCCTACCCTTTGCTCTTTGTGTTTTATTATACTCATTTTTTTATTTAAATTTATCTTAATATTAAAAATTTATCGACCTGATTAGAGTTTCTTGTTATTAATAAAATTATTTATCTCGTAGGGCCCCTCTGGGGTAAAGAGGAAATAATTTTATTAATAACAAGAAACTCTTTCTGTGTATACAATACTAATAATACTACTTTTACAAAATGTTAACACTATATAAAAACCCTGACAAATGTCAGGGTTTTTATTATGCTTTTAATTTTTTAGTCTCAGTTGCAAATCTTTCCTTGTCTGTCTTTTCAAGATATTTTAAGTGAGTTCTACGATCAGCAACCATTTTTATAAGACCACGGCGAGAATGGTTATCTTTCTTGTGTTCTTTTAAATGACCTGCTAGTTCATCGATTCTTTTACTTAAAATAGCGATCTGTACTTCAGGACTACCAGTATCTTTGTCGTGCAACTGGTTCTTTTTTATGATATTTTGCTTTTTCTTTGTTGTTAACATTGTTTTGGTATATTAGCATAAATTGTTAAAAAATGCAACCCCGTACTATATATACATATATATAGTATATATTTTAACAAATTATGTATCTTTTACTTAAAACCCCCTATTTTAATCCATGTTCAGCAAAACATTTTACATATTTCTGATCGATTGTCATAAGATGCCCAGTAAGCCAATTTTCCAAGAAATCAACAAGCTCAAAAGCAAATTCTATGTTAAATGAAGGATGTTTATCTCTTAGCTCGTTTAGTTTTTTTGCGAATTCTTTGTGTTTTTGTATATGTTCTTCAGCTCCGTCGTAATTAAATTCTTTAAAGTATTTTTCTTCAGTCTCAAAGTGGAATTTTTTATACTGTAAAAGAGTGTCGATTATTGATATTAGGTGTTCTTCTTGCTTATTTTCATTTATAGCATCCAATAATTCATTTATAACAGTAAACATTCTTTTGTGTTGATTATCAATTTCAAGAACTCCTACACTATATTTATCCTCCCATTCTAGTTTTTTAACATTCATATTTTTTAAAAATAGTTAATAATATTCTTATACGATATGTTTATTATATCATATTTAATCTCAGCACTATTTTTATTTTGCGACATTGAATTATAAAAATGATATAATGTATGTATGGCAACAGAATTAGATCAATTAAAAAGAGAATTTCTTGAACACGTAGAAATAGAAAAAGGAAATAGTCTAAAAACTGTTGGTAATTATGATCATTATCTTTCTAGATTTTTTGAATTTGCAAAAATTTCAAACCCTTCTGATATAACAGATGACAAAATTCGTGAGTTTAGATTGTATCTCAATCGCCAGCCAGGAATAAAAATTCGTGGACAACAAGCATCTACTCTCAAGAAAAATACTCAAAACTATCATTTGATCGCCCTCCGTTCTTTTCTTAAGTACTTAATGAAAAGAAGAATCACTTCACTCCCCCCAGATCGTATAGATTTAGCTAAAATAAAAGAAAGAAGTCTAGACCTGATTTCTACCGATGAACTTACAAGACTTTTAGATGCCCCAACACACCATATTGATGAATCCAGTAAAAGTAAGGTCTCAGGAATTCAAAAATCACTGAGAGATAAGGCTATTTTAGAATTATTTTTCTCTACAGGTCTACGTCTTTCTGAGCTTTGCTCTATCGATCGTGATTTAGACCTTTCAAAAGATGAATTTTCTATTCGTGGTAAAGGTGAAAAGGTTCGAGTAGTATTTTTGTCAGATACTGCAAAAGATGCAATAAGAGAATATTTGAAAAACCGTAAAGATATGGATGAGCCTTTATTTATCCAGTATTCTCGTAATGGAGCAAAAGGTAACCGACTCACTCCCCGATCTATAGAGAGAATAGTAAAATATTATGCGATAAAAGCAGGAATATCTAAAAAAGTTACTCCCCATATTATCCGCCACTCATTTGCGACCGATTTGCTTTCAAATGGTGCCGATATTCGCTCTGTCCAAATGATGCTTGGTCATGCAAATATCGCAACAACTCAGATATATACACATATTACAGACAAACAACTACGTGATGTACACAAAAAGTTTCATAGTAAATAATATCTCATTAAAATAGCTCTTTTTGAGGGGTCCGCATAAATTTCTGCTGAAATTTTGCTAGATGCTCAGGCCGTCGCCTTCCGCCGTCCCCCTCTTAAAGACTATTTTAATTTAATCATTAAGATAGCATTTATAAGATAGTTCTCGAAAAGGGCGTGCGCAAGTCTGTCGAGACGAGCAATGAGGAAATTTTCAGCAGAAAATTATCCGGACCTTTGAGAGAATCTATCTATAAATGCTATAATATAATTATGAAAATAATTTCTTGGAATACAAATGGATTACGTGCGACATCAAAACAAGGGTATTTTACTCCCCTTTTTGCTTTTAATAATCCTGATATTGTTTGTTTTCAAGAAACAAAGTGCGAGCCAGACCAACTTGACGATAAAACAAGAAATTTAAAAGGATATAATTCATATTTTTCATATTCAAAATTAAGAAAAGGTTACAGTGGTGTAGCAATCTACTCAAAAACTATTCCAGAAAAAGTAGAATATGGATTTGGTATAAAGAAATTCGACGACGAAGGGCGTACTATCGTCGGATATTATAAAGATTTTGTTTTAATAAATTGTTATTTCCCCAACGCAGGAGTAGATCCAGAAAGATTAAAGTATAAGCTTGAATTTTATGATGCATTTTTAGCTTTTATAAATAAATTAAAGAAAAAAGGTTTAAATGTTATCTTTTGTGGTGATGTGAATACTGCACATGAAGCCATAGACCTTGCTCGCCCAAAAGCCAATGAGGAAAATACAGGGTTTCTACCCATCGAGCGTGCTTGGATGGATGAACTTGTAAATAATGGCTGGGTAGATATATTTCGTGATATAAATCCAGACAAAACAGAGGTTTATACATATTGGGATATGAAAACTCGTGCTCGCGATCGTAATGTCGGATGGCGCATAGATTATTTCTTTACAAATCAATCTTTTATGAATAAAATAAAGGCTTTTAAAACACTCTCAGACTATTTCGGCTCAGACCACTGCCCTATAATGATAGATATAAAATAGTAGCAATTTTTACTTATAAGGTTTATCATTTAGCTATCGTTTACATTATTAATAATAAATAATTATTTATGCTTTTTGAACCATCAGATAAAGAATCAAAAAATATCGTTTTTGTATATACAACTTGTTCTTCTATTGAAGAAGCACGATCATTGGGGTTTTCTTCTGTAAATGAAAAATTAGCCATTTCTGCTGATTATTGGTTTATTGATTCTATTTATCCTTGGAATGGTGTTGTAAGAGAAGGAAGTCAATGTATGCTAATGCTTTCAACTCAGAAAGAATTGAGCGAAGAATTAATTAAACATATAGAAATAAGACACTCATATCATATACCAATGATTGCAAGGTGTGATGTACCTATGACAAACCATTTATATCAATCTTGGGTAGAAAATACTCTAACAAATAAAGATGTATACATTTCAGAAAACGAAGAAAGAATGAAAGAACATGATGCGGAATACAAAGACAGTAGATTAAAATAAATAAAAAAATAAAACCTCATATTGAGGTTTTATTTTTTAAATTGTTTAGCCCCTAGCCACGCAAGTTCAAAAATTTTCTTCTGGGCGTCTGCTATTTCTTTACTTTCTATAACTACTGCAAATTTTTCCTTCCAAGACATAATTATTATTTTATTATTATAGATATTTGTCTCAGTTGTGAAGTAAAACATATCTCGAGGGACAATTAATGATTCTCGGAGTTCTTCTTTATCTTGAGATGTAACTTTCAGTGTATCAGGATCATCTGGAGCAATAACTCGAACTTTAATATTTTTTACTACTCTTCTTTTAAAATAATCTTTTAAATATTCTTCCCCTACTGCAACAAAGGCATCTGTTCCTACTGCATATCCAATTATTTCTTTTTCTGCTGTCAGTGTATCTTCAAATGCTTCTTTTAATCTTTCTACTCCCTCATAAAACTTAACTTTTGGTTTTTCTTCGGTGTTATATATAGAAAAAAGTTCAGGCAGTAGATTATATGCTTGTTTTAACCTTTTTTCTCCTTGTTTTATTTTGTTTTCTAGAAAGACGATAACCTTATCTGGATTTTCCGCTACAAATTTTTGGATTTTTGTTTGCCCTACTGGACTTACTAGGCCATCATTAACCAATGATTCTAGAATGTCATAGCCAGTAGTTCTGTTTATCTTCGCAAGTCGTGATATTTCACTGGTTGTTGAAGGGCCAAGTTCTAATAATGCCAAGTAAACACTAGCTTCCTTCTCACCAAATCCTAGATTTATTAATTGGTTTTTACTTATCATGTATATAATATTATGCCAAAAATCAATTTGTGTCAATTAATTTCGACAAATATAATCATATAATATTCTAAAAAATGACTATAAAATAAAGATATATTTATGAATTTTCAATCAAATTAATTAAATAAGAGAATATATATGTGGAAATAAATTGACAATAATAAAAAACACCAGTATCCTGTCAGTAAATAAATGGTTTTTGATATTAAAAAATAAGGGAAAATGAAAACACTTCTAAATTATGTTGGTCAGCTAAGGATTTATTCTTTGGTTGATCTTATTATTCTTTTGGTTGCAATAAAAATTTCTATCCTTGAATCTATTGGAATTATTTGCTTACATGTCGGGTTTCTTGCTTATTTAGAAAGTAATCATGATCATTATGGTAGAAAAATAATTCCTGCATGGATTTGGGTGTTTTTTATTATAATCGGCACTTTTTTCTATTTTCATCTTGAAGTTATTTTTTTCTTGGTGTGTAGTTATCTATATACAAGAAAGAATCATGGCAATTGGGCTATGTATTCCCCACTTTTTCGTGGACTCCAAGTCTCTTTTCTAATCTCTGGTGTCATAGGATATACTAGACTGTCATTAATTGTTTTTCTTGTAATGTTTATTAGAAATACTATTGGTGACTGTAGGGATGTAGAAAAAGATTATAGGGAAAATATGAAAACAACACCAATTATTATTGGTTTAAGAAAAAACTTTAAACATGGACATTTGTTGGCAATAGTTATGTCATCTTTAATTTGGTGGCAATATACCAACATTTCACTTTCTATTTTATTTTTATGTATTTTTGTTGAAATAATAACTTACAATTTAACTCCTAGATAATTATTAATTTTTAAAAAAATATAAAAATGAAAAAAGTTAGCTTAATTAGCCCGATGTACAAATGCCAAGATGTGCCAATGGTAATTTTAGGAGAAAGATGTTCCTCTCCTTGTCTTTATTGTGGATTACAGAAATATCATTTTCCCGAAGAGAGTATTATTGCTTTTGGGGTTGAAAATGTAATAAAAGAAATGAGTAAGTTCAAAGGGGCTTATTTTTCTCCTGTTACAGATTGTTTTCTTCCAGAAAATACTGAAAGTATTCATTATTTGTTGGAAGAAACTTGGAAATTAAACCCAAACTGGGTTCCTCTTGTAATTACTAAACAAATAATTCCAGATAAAACAATAGATTTGTTTGTGAAAAATAAGGATAGATTAGTTCTTCAAATTTCCGTTCCTATTATTAATGAAGAAATTGCAATGATTTTAGAACCTGGGTCAATTTCAATCAGTAAAAGGTTGGAAATGATTAAAAATCTAACCAGTAGAGGAGTAGAAGTTATTACTGTTGCAATGCCATATTTTGGATTTGATGACCCAATATTTTTTGCTCGCAGTCTTTTGGTTGCTGGAGTAAAAAGAGTAATTACTGCAACTGGTGTTTTAGTAGAGGGTACAAGAAGAAGAATGTTGGAGTCTCAAAATGAAGAGATAATAGGAGTGGTATCAAAAATATCTTTTGTTCGTGGGCAAAAATATATTTTTTCGCAAGAAAAAAGAATTGAAATGCTTACTGAATTAATTTCTGCTCTTGAGAGCTTGGGTATCAAATCAAAAATTTGTACTTCAGATAATCATGATTTAGAAGAAACAAGTCTTCCTTTGTGTCATGTGTTTAATCATAAAAATTTTAAGTAATGGAAGTATTTTGTATCTTTTATGGATTGATTGAATTTTCAAATTCAATCTATGTATACAAAGATGGTAAAAATAACTTTAACCTCTTTGTGACATGTATTTGGGGCTTATCCTTTACTATTGTTGGGTTAGTTGAATTACTAAACCTATCTATTTTAATGGATTTTTCTTACATACTATTTGGTTTATGTTGGTTTCCTATGGCGTTTACACCATGTGGAATAAAAATTTTTCGTATTAATAAATTTACTATGTTATTACGAAAAATCGTGTTCTTTATAATTGGAATATCACAATTTATCATTGTTTTTTTCTAAAAATACTAATCAAAAAAACCACAGAAATTTAATTTCTGTGGTTTTTATTTTACCCCGTGCTTTTTATGCAGTTTTTCGACTTCCTCCTCTTCTTTCTTCTCTTTTTCTTCTTTTCCTCTCTCCCCTAATGTTTTCAATTCATTATCACCTAGCATATTGAGGGATTTAACCAATTCTGTCAGATGTTCCTCTGTATTTTTCTTTGGATCATCCAATATCTCCTCAAGAAGAGCATGAAGTATCCAGCCCATCCTTGGTCCTGGTTTCATGTGTAACACCTCCATAAGGTATTTACCATCAATAGCTAGTTGTCCGACAGATATTGGGTCGTGTAACACTTCTTCTATCATTGCAAAATACTTACGAAGTCTATATGGAGCCTCACTCTTTTTCATTCCCACCCTGTCACACTCACGAATTTCCATCAATTGCCATATGTGATCCTTACCTACCTTTTGGACTATACGGCGAACAGCCGAAAGTGATATCTGTTCAGTATCTGAGAAAAACATATGGTTACGAACAAAAATAGTAACTAAATCCATTGTTTTCTTTGGAAACTTCAGACGATCCATGATTTTCTGCACCATTCGAGCCCCGATCACTTCATGACCATAGAATGTATATTCTTTCTTTGTTCCAGGGCGACGGCTCCTTGGCTTTCCTATGTCATGGAAAAGTGCAGCTAAACGGATCTCTGTGGAAAAACCTTTATTGGCAGAATGTTCAAGAGCTTGAAGTAAATGCTCAAAAACATCGTATATATGTGCCCCACCTTGAATACATCCAATACCCTCTTCTAATTCAGGAATTATGTATTTCAAGAGTCCGAGCTTTGAAAGCATTGCAATACCCATGCTTGGATTCTCTGATTCTATTATTTTTACAAATTCATCACGAATTCTTTCTTCTGAGATATTTTTTAATAAATGAGCATTATTCACAATTGCCATCATGGTATCGTAGTCGATAGCAAAGTTTAATTGAGTGCTAAATCTGACAGCTCGAAGCATACGAAGAGCATCTTCGTTGAATCTTTCACCTGCATCCCCTACTGCTCTTATTACTTTGTCCTTTATATCTTCTTGTCCTTTATAAAGGTCAATGATATGTCCTTTATTATCAAGGGCAAGAGAATTGATAGTAAAGTCTCGTCTTTTAAGATCGTCTTCTATCTTGTCGCTGAATTTTACTTCATCTGGATGGCGAAAATCGCTATATTTAGCCTCAATTCTGTATGGTGTAACCTCTATTATATTGTATTTTATGTCATTTTCTCCATTATTTGTTACATGTGTAACACTATCAGCTTGTTTATCATTTGATTGAATAACATTAGTATTTGTTTCATGTGTAACTATATTAGGGTTTTCTACCATTGTTACATGTGTAACAATGTCTTCTTTTGGAATACATACCCCTACTGTTCCAAAGGAATTCTCATATATAGTCTTTTTGAATAATCCAATTATCTCTTCTGGTTTAGCATTTGTAGTAACATCCCAGTCTTTTGGATTCCTTTCTATTAATAGATCTCTAACACACCCTCCAACAAGAAAAACCTCAAATCCAACTTTTTCGAGGGTTTCAGTTACACGTGTAACATACGACGGTATTTTAGAGTTGTTTATTTTTGGCTGAGTTGCCATAAATTTTATTTTGTTAAATGTGCGGCGTAGGAGAATCGAACTCCTGTCTCATCCTTGGCAAGGACGTGTTCTACCACTAAACCAACACCGCATTTATAACTAGTTGTTATTATAATATTTTTAGTGATTAAATGCAATTGAATATATCCTTTTAAAAATAAGGATATTTGTAAACAGTTATGAATGATGTATAATTAACATGTATTTAATGCACCCGTAGTGAAATGGATATCATTCCCGCCTTCGAAGCGGTCGTTCCAAGTTCGAATCTTGGCGGGTGCACAAAATCAACAAATTAAAAGTATTTAATTTGTTGATTTTGTGCAAGCCGGAGGCCGAGGCGGGGTCACGAAATTTTTTAACAGAAAAATACACAAAAAATCTCAAAAATACACCTATCAGACTGACCGTTATTAGTCCTTTATCCCCACCAAAAACCCTTAAAAATTAACAAATATGTGGATAACTCTGTGTGTATTGTTCATAAGAGACAAATTTTGATAAGGTCATATTTAGGTCACTTTTTAAGAACATTCTATAATAGTATTATATTATAAGGTTATTTATGAAAGACAGCATTATGAAATACTTTTAATGTCTAATAAATAGTAAATCGTTTCACGTGAAACGATTTAAAGGTTACATGTGTAACTATAGTAATATTTATGAAAAATTTTACTTCAAATTCTCAAAAAATAGGTGAGTTAGGGGAAGGAGTTGCATGTAAATTCCTAATAAAATCAGGGTTTTCTATTTTAGAGAGAAATTATACTAAAAAGTGGGGAGAGATAGATATTGTTGCTGAAAAGGATAATAAGAGATATTTTATTGAGGTTAAATCCACAAATGTTTCATCTTTGGAATATATACCTAATTTAACATATCATCCTGAAGAAAATATGCACCCATGGAAGCTTAAAAGACTTAGAAGGGTAGTAGAGACTTATTTAATAAGTAAAAGATTGGGGTATGTTGATTGGCAGTTTGATCTACTTGTAGTGTATTTAGATACCAACAATAGATTGGCTAGAGTAAGGGTTGTGGATAATATCATTTTGTAATGCTATAATAAAAATATGACTTCTCATGAAATGCAAAATTTTTCTTCAAAACCAGAAGAGGTAAAAGTTGATGGTAATGAAGAAATAAGTATAGACGAAAAAGGGTCTCGAGAGTTAGAACTTGGAAGGTTTTTGACCGATGAAGAAAAGGCTAAAAATAGGAAACATTTAAATGAATTGATAGCCATTAACTTGAATAAAACCAATAATACAGAAGAGCATAAAGAGAAGATGGCTGTTGATAATCAAAGAAAAATTGATAAAATAAGGGAATCCATACAAAATCTATTAAATTAAAAAACCAACTTAATGTTGGTTTTTTAATTTAATGTTGGGGTGAGAGGATAAGGGACCGTGATTACACTTGTCGACCCTTACAGGGTCAGTACACCTTTTGCATTCTTTTAAATTAGTAAATTAAAAAGAATAAGCAAAAGCTTTTCGCCTCCCTTACGTTTTGTCCGTAGGGACAAAACTATCCCGCACAATTAAAAAAACCAACATTAAGTTGGTTTTTTTAATTGTGCGGGATAAGGGAGTCGAACCCTTCACCACAGTTTGGAAAACTGTTATTTTACCGATAAACTAATCCCGCAATTACTTATGTAATATACACTATTTTAAATTTTAATTCAATATCAGAATCATAAAAATTGTAATTATTCTAAAATATGATACTATAAGAGGGTTATATCGGGGTGTAGTATATCGGTAGTATACGTGTTTTGGGAACACGAGGGCCGGGTTCGATTCCCGGCACCCCGACATTATGCAATTCTTATTCATTTCAATGACATTTTTTTCTACCTTTTTGGGTGGTCTTTTTGCTTTAAAGTATAAAGATAAAATAAATTTGATTCTCGGCTTTACTGCTGGAGTGATCCTTGGAGTAATTGCTTTTGATATCTTTCCAGAAATTATAGAAATAACAGGGAAGTTGGGAGTAGACTCGACTAAGCCGATGATTGCTCTCGTTTGTGGATTTTTAGTTTTTCATATTGCAGAAAAATTATTTCTTTTACATCATTCACACGAAGATCAGTATGAACCACATACACACCCAGTAATAGGGAAGTTTCAAGCATTAGCGCTTGCAGGACACTCACTTCTAGATGGAGTGGCGATTGGTCTTGGTTTTCAGATTTCTGGCGCCACAGGGATCCTTGTAGCCATTGCTGTTATTTCACACGATTTTTGTGATGGACTAAATACAGTATCGTTAATGATACGTCATAAAAATACAAGTAAGCAAGCTCTCAAATTCCTTTTGGTTGATGCTATAGCACCAGTCATAGGAGGTGTATCTACTTTATTTTTTACATTATCTGAGAAATCATTGCTTCTTTATTTAGGGTTTTTTGCAGGGTTTCTTTTATATATAGGAGTATCTGATATTTTACCTGAAGCTCATAGTAAGAATTCTTCAACTAAAACTATTTTAATGACAGTATTAGGAGTTTTATTTATTTTTGTTATTACAAGATTTTTATAAATTTTTCAGAGGTCCGACAGCTATGGGAGATGTCGTACTCTGAAAAATTAATTCGTACTTCTAAAAAATTTAAAAATTATACAAAAGAAAAACCACTCATAGATAGAATAGAGTGGTTTTTACTTTGATTTAATTGCTTTATAATGACAATCAAATTATTTAACAGCGTCTTTAAGAGCTTTTGCTGCTCTGAATTTTGGAACTTTTGTTGCAGCTACTTTAACTTGTTCTCCTGTCTTTGGGTTGCGAGCCATGCGGGCTGCACGTGCCTTAACAGAAAAGATTCCAATACCTGCGATTGATACTTCGCCTCCTTTTTTCAAAGTAGCAACGATAGCATCAAACAATGCGTTTACGATTTCTTCAGCTTGTACTTTTGTACCGCCGATTTTTTCGTGAACTAGTTCTACTAATGCTTGTTTATTCATGGTTGTAGTTTTTTATTTTTCTTTCAAAAAATAAAATCGCTATCCGAATAATGTTCGACCGTTTGCAAACGATCCCTAATAAATAGGTATAATATTATTATATACCAAGCTAATTTAAAAACAAGGGTTTAAGGCTTTTGACATTTAAGGAAAGTGTATTATTAAAAATGGCACAAATTATTTTTTAAAATAATTTGTGCCATTTTTGTTTGAACTTTTTATCTTGCGTATTCTATAATTCTATTTTCTCTGATCATTGTAACCCTGATTTCACCTGGGTAAGTGAGCTCTTGCTCGATCTTCTTTGCAATATCACGAGCCATTTCTTTTGCTCCTAGGTCAGATACTTTTTCAGGGGTTACAAATATGCGTATTTCACGGCCTGCTGAGAGAGCATATGACTTTTCTACTCCTTCAAATGTCTTTGTGAGAGCTTCAAGGTCTTGTAAACGCTTGATATAATTCTCTACACTGTCTCTTCTTGCTCCTGGGCGTCCACCTGAGATATGGTCTGCAGTTTGAACGATTACAGCCTCTATAGACTCATGAGGGGTATCATCGTGGTGACTTTTCATTGCTGTTATGATGCGTGGGTCAGCTCCGAATTTCTGTAATATTCTAATACCTATATCTATATGTGTACCTTGAACTTCGTGGTCTAGAGCTTTACCTATATCATGTACAAGTGCACCTGCTTTAGCTATTTGAACATCTGCTCCAAGCTCTTCTGCAAGCATTCCAGCGATGTGTGCCATCTCTATAGAGTGCTGTAGGACGTTTTGTCCATATGAAGTACGGAAGTATAATCGTCCAACTATAGCACTAATGCGTGGGTCGAGATTAAATATTCCACACTCGTAAACTGCTTGGTCTCCTTTATCTTTAATTATTTTATTTATATCTTCTTGTGCTTTTGCTACAACTTCTTCAATTTTAGCTGGTTGAATTCTTCCATCTAGAATTAAGTTTTCAAGTGCAAGGCGAGCAACTTGTCTACGAACAGGATCAAATGATGATATCACAATAGCTCCTGGAGTTTCATCGATGATAAGTTCAACTCCTGAACCTTTTTCGAAAGCACGAATATTTCTTCCTTCTTTTCCAATAATCTTTCCTTTGATTTCATCGTTAGGAATATTTACTGAAGTTGTCATCATTTCACTTGCTGTTGAAGCGGCAAGTCTGTTGATACTTGTAGAAAGAATATCTTTTGCACGACGATCAAGCTTCTCTGCATTGATACCTTCCATTTTTTGCATACGAACAACTAAATCTTCTTCGTATTTTGCTTCAATGTTTTTAAAGAGTATTTCTTTTGCATCTTCTGTAGAAAGGTGAGAAACTTTTTCAAGTTCTTTTTCTTTCTCAGTTTCCATACCATCGACACGCTCTTTTAATTTCTTTATTTCTTCTATTTTAACTTTTATTCTTTCAACCTCTTTGTCCATATCGACTTGGCGGTTGTCGAGCATCTCTTCTTTTTTAATAAGACGATGTTCTGTCTGCTTCCACTCTTCTTCTTTGGTCTTTGTTTCTTTGTTGACCTCAGATAAATGAGCTTCACCTTTCTTCTTTGCCTCGTCTACTACCTTTTGGGCATCTTCTTTTGCGGATAGCATTATCTTTTTGATCTCAAGTTCCATGGAACCTTTCTGACCAAGTGAGACAATGAGACGCAAATAATACCCTACACCAGCCCCGATTGCGATGGCTACTACAGATATGATTATTATTGTTATTATACTCATGCGACTTTTTTGTCGCTTTTACAACACAGGATTAACCCTTATAATATAAAGGATTAAATTTGAACAAGTATTATTAGTTTAGAACAGAATTTTGTTTCGGTCTTTGAGTTCATAAATAAGTATAGATGTCGTGACTGCATTAAAAAAGCGAACATTTCAATAAAACTTTTAAATTTCGATACTTTTATAATACTCTAAAATGGGGTTTTTGTCTAGATTTTTAAAATACAATATAAAAACCTGATTATGGGGTCCGGATAAATTTCTGCTGAAATTTTCCTCATTGCTCGGCCCGTCGGCCTTGCGCACGCCCCCATAATCAGGTTTTTATATTGTATTTTTATTTAACAACTTTCTGTTTTGAGATTATCTCATCTATGATCCCGTATTTTTTGGCTTCGTCACTTGTCATCCAGTAGTCACGGTCTGAGTCTTTTTCTACTTGATCAAGTTTTTTGCCTGTATTTGATGCCAAAATCTTGTTTAAAGTATCTTTTGTACGAAGGATATGTTTTGCATTGATTGCGATATCACTTGCTTGGCCTTCTGTGCCACCCATGACTTGGTGAATCATAACCTCAGAATTTGGAAGTGAGAATCTTTTACCTTTTTGACCGCAAGAAAGTATGAGAGCTCCCATTGAAGCAGCAATACCGACACAAATAGTAGAAACATCACTTTTGATGAAGTTCATAGTGTCTATGATCGCAAGACCTGCTGTAACAGAGCCACCAGGGGAGTTGATATAAAGGTAGATCTCTTTCTTTGGATCTGTGTGTTCAAGGTAGAGAAGCTGTGCTATGACAAGGTTGGCTACATTGTCGTCTATAGGGCCACCTAGGAATATAATACGTTCGTTTAAAAGGCGAGAGTATATATCATATGCTCTCTCACCAAATTGTGATTTTTCTATAACTGTAGGAATTAACATAATATTTATTGTAACATTTTATTGTTGTTCTAAGAAGTTGAATACTTTTTCGTTCTCAAGCATTTGTTCTACGTATGCACGGGCGCGACCTGCGTCGGCATCTTTATACATAGTAGTAATGTTTGTAACATCTTTTTCGATTTCTTCTTCTGTTGGTTGTAATTTCTCTTTTTCACAGATAGTGTGGATTATCATTTGAAGTTTTGCTCTTTTTTCTGCATCGGTACGCCATTCACTTCTAAGATCAGCTTCAGTTTTATTTATTTGTTTCAAATAATCTTCCATGCTAAAACCAGCATTTGTAATGTCGGCTTGTAAACGATACATTATTTTGTCTGTTTCACTTTGGATTAATATTTCTGGAATTTCTCCATCTGTTTTAGTAATAAGTTCTTCTACTATAGAAAGACGAACTTTATCTTTCTGCTCGGTTGTTTTTTCTGTTTTTAAATTTGCAGTAATTTTGTCTTTTAATTCTTGAGCAGAAGTAAATTTACCAAATGATTTTGCAAATTCATCATCAAATGCTGGGTATTCGCTTTCTGGAATTTCTGGGTGAGCTTTTGCATGTTCTTCTTCTGTCATATTCTCATGACCTTCATGTCCGCCACGAGCTTGCTCTGCACGCATTTTACGAAGTTCTAAAATAGTCTTTTCTACTTCAGCTTCTTCTATTATGATCTCTTTTTTGTATTCTTCTTTAGAATTTTGTTCTTTTGCTATTTTTTTATAATCAGGAAGTTTCATTTCTGGAAGTACTGCAGTAACTATCTTGAATTCCAAGTCGGAACCCTTACCGATCTTTGTAAGTGATATTTGTGGGTGGCCTATAGCATCGATCTTATTCTCTTCCAATATTTTTATATAATTATCTTGTAATGCAAGTTCTGCCATTTCTTCTAATAATGCCATTTCTTGAACATTTTCTTTTATTATAGAAACTGGGGCTTTCCCTTTACGGAAACCTTGAAGTTCTGTTCTTTCTCCGATTCGAATAAGAGCTTTTTCTTCATACCCTCCAAATACAGCTGCTTCTAAAACTCCTGTAATTTCCACCTCACTTTTATCTAATTTTTTAATTTTTATATCCATAATTCCCTCAGTTTATATGGACAAGAGCAATTTGTCAAAAAATAAAAAACACCCTTCTTTTTGGCTATATAAGAAGGGTGAGTTTTGATTTTTAAATTAAAAAATAAATAAATTACGAAGCGACAACATATAATGGCACCATTTGACCAAACATGACTTCATAGTGATCAAATGTTGAAATTATTCTTTTTTGCAAAAGACTTCGAGGGGTTTCATTATTTAAATTTTTCTTTTTCAATTCATCCTCAATAAACAAATATCTGTTTATTGAGTGTGAACAGTCAAGTTCCGGAAAATATATTTCCATTTTTTTCCAGTTTTGACCCGGGGAAAAATTCAATTCTTCCTTGATTTTGTTCAAGAAATTATTAACTCTTTCATCGCCTGTTTGCTCCAACATCAGGATGATTTGATCTAAATAAATAACTGCCTCAATCGTGTTTTCGGCGATTTCAAACTTTTTAATGAAAAGTTGAATTTTTTTAAAAGAAAAACGATGTAATTTCATAAATCTCAAATTTATATTGTTTAAGGAATTTTTGTATATAATAGCATGTTAAAGCTAATGTGTCAAAACAGTGCAGGTGGTAAATTTGACCAGTTGTGTTAATGGGGGTAGAATGATGGTATTAGAAATTAATAAGTCCGAAAGGATAAAATATTATGGGAATTTTTGATAAATTAAATAAAACAAAAGTTGAAGACGCGCCAGCCAATCTTCCTGTTGTAGAAAAAATTGAAATTAAAAAAGAGGAAGATCGAGAATTAGGTGCCGCAAATAGATACATGAACGGAAGCGAAGAGTTTCAAGAAAGAATAAACAATGAAGCAGTAAGAAAAGTAAACCAATTAATGCCAGTTTTAGCAGACCTTGAGTCAAATCCTAAGTTATTCAATTTTCATGATAGTCGAATTCCACGTGATGCTGGTCATTTAGGTAATTATATTTTTGACTTTAAAGTGAAAGATCTAGATGAACTTTATGGAGCACAAACAGAATATATAAATGAGCACTATAATCCAAGTATAAAAGTTCCTCAAGAAGTTGTTTCTTTCATGAGAAGAGTTCAAGATTTAAAAAATAAATATGCACAAGATTCTAATTTATTTAATGCTTAATCAAATTAAAAAATCCCGCATATGCGGGATTTTTTAATGGTTATTTTTAAATTTTCTAGAGGTTAAACCTCTGGGAGCATTTGAGGTTTAACCTCTTTAGTCCCATCTCAAAATTTAAAACCAAAATGAAACTAAAATAGGAACTAGAATCAAAGCAATGATGTTTAATATTTTAATCATTGGGTTAATAGCTGGGCCTGCTGTATCTTTGTAAGGATCTCCAACTGTGTCTCCAGTAACGGCTGCTTTGTGAGCATCACTACCTTTACCACCAAAGTTTCCAAGTTCTATGTATTTCTTTGCGTTATCCCAAGCACCACCACCTGATGTCATTGAGATTGCAAGGAATATTCCAGTAACGATTGATCCTACTAGAAGTCCTCCAAGTGCGACTGGGCCTAAGATGAATCCAACTAGTATTGGAGTAAGTACTGCGATAAGAGCAGGAAGAACCATTTGTTTGATCGCATCTTTTGTAACTATGTCTACGCAAGTTTTGTAATCTGGTTTTCCTTCTCCTGTCATGATTCCTTTTATTTCTCTGAATTGTCTGCGAACTTCCTCAACAACTTTTCCAGCTGTTTTTCCTACTGCTTCCATACATAATGCACTGAAGTAGTAAGGAAGTAATCCTCCGATAAGAAGACCAGCAATAACTAGTGGATTTGAAAGATCGAAAGTAAGTGCGTGTCCAGCATTTGTAAATTCTTGTGTGTAAGAAGCAAACAAAACGATAGCTGCAAGTCCTGCTGAGCCGATAGCGTAACCTTTTGTAACTGCTTTTGTTGTGTTTCCAACTGCATCGAGTGGATCTGTAACATTACGAACTGCTTCAGGAAGTTCTGCCATTTCAGCAATACCACCTGCGTTGTCTGTAATAGGACCAAATGAATCGATAGCAACTATGATTCCTGTTAGAGAAAGCATAGACATTGCAGCAACTGCTACTCCGTATAAACCTCCGAAATAATAAGAACCTAAAATTCCAGCAACAATAGATAGTAGTGGAAGAGCAGTAGATTTCATTGATACTGCAAGTCCTTGAATAACGTTTGTTCCGTGACCGGATACTGAAGCTTGAGCGATTGATTTAACAGGGTTGTAAGCTGTAGAAGTGTAATACTCTGTGATAACAACGATAAGAGCAGTAACTATTATTCCTATAAGAGCACTCATATATAGAGCGTTTACAGAATAAATATTTTGACCTGCCATAAGTAATTTTGTAATAGGGTAGAAAGCGATTGCAGAAATTATTCCTGAAACAATCAAACCTTTATACAAAGCACCCATTATGTTTTCTTTTTTACCAAGTTTTACAAACCATGTTCCGATGATAGATGCCAAAATTGAAACTCCGCCGATTGCAAGAGGGTAGATAATAGCATTATTGAAACCTGAAAATACTAGAGAACCTAAAAGCATAGTTGCTACAGATGTAACTGCGTAAGTTTCAAATAAGTCTGCGGCCATACCTGCACAGTCTCCAACATTGTCTCCTACGTTATCTGCAATAACTGCAGGATTACGAGGATCATCTTCTGGAATACCAGCTTCAACTTTACCTACGAGGTCAGCACCTACGTCAGCAGCTTTTGTAAATATTCCTCCTCCCAAACGAGCAAAGACTGAGATCAAACTTGCTCCGAATGAAAGACCAACAAGAGCTTTAACATCTCCTGTTATTAAGTAGAAAACAGTAACTCCAAGAAGAGCAAGACCTACTACAAGTAGACCTGTAACACTTCCTCCCTTGAAAGCAACTGATAGAGCTTCTTTTAATCCTTTTTTAGCTTCTTCTGTTGTGCGAACATTTGCACGAACTGAAACGTTCATACCAATGTAACCTGCAAGAGCAGATAAAATTGCACCGAACAAGAAACTAATAGCCATTGTCCATCCAAGCATTGGAACAAGTCCGATGATGAGGAATAGAACGACTGCGATTATACCAATAGTTTTGTATTGGCGATTTAGATAAGCTTTTGCACCTTCTTGAATAGCTTTTGCAATAGCTTGCATTTTCTCATCACCGGTACCTTTCTTTAATACAACACGTATCAAGAAAAGACCGTATAAGATTGCTATTATTGAAGAAACTAAAGCAAAAATAATAAATGGATTCATATATTTATATTTTTAAATTAATAATTAATAATTTAATTCTTGCATAAATCTTATCAATAAAAAAGTCCTCGGATTTCCTCGCCTAGATATCTTCTTCGAAGATAGAAGCTCGGCCAGACATTTTTTCTTGAAAAGATTTATTTCAGAATCATTTTTATTTACGCTTCAGTACCGTCATCGACGATACCATCATCTAACACTACATCACCCTCTACTTTATCTTTATCATTACCTTCTAAACTTTTAATATCGATTCTCCATCCTGTAAGTTTTGCAGCCAAGCGAACATTTTGTCCTCCTTTACCGATAGCAAGTGAAAGTTGATCATTGGATACTTCAAGAGTTGCCTTATGTTCATTTTCATTTACATCGATGCGTATAACATTGGCGGGAGATATTGCACTTGCGATATATGTTTCAGGATCTGGTGACCAAGGAATAATATCGATTTTCTCTCCATTTAATTCACTCATAACTGTAGTTACACGAACTCCTTTCTGTCCAACACAAGATCCTACTGGGTCTACATGTTCATCATTTGAGAATACTGCAATCTTTGAGCGACTTCCTGCTTCACGAGCGATTGATTTGATCTCAACTACGCCGGATGCTATTTCTGGAGCCTCCATTGCAAATAGTCCTTCGATAAGTTCTGGATGAGTACGTGAGAGTTTCAAGTTTACTCCACGAGGAGTTTCTTCTACTGAGTATAGGTATGCACGGATTCTCTCACCTCTTTTGTAGAACTCTCCTGGAATTTGTTCTTCGGGTAGGATTATTCCTGTTGCACGGTTGAAATCGATATAAACTATACCTCTTTCAACTTTTGAAACGAAACCATTGATGATCTCTCCTTCTTTTGTTCCATACTCATCAATAATTGCACCTCTTTCTGCTTCACGAATCTTTTGGATTATGACTTGTTTTGCTGTTTGTGCGGCAATACGTCCGTAATCTTCTTTGTTTTCAAGAGGGAATACAAGTTCTTCCCCTGGTTTCACATCTCTTTTAATTTTTTTAGCGTCTTCTATTAGGATATGATGTTCTTCATTAAAGCGTACTCTTTCATCATCTTCACTAATTTCTTCCTCTTCATCATCTTCATTTGTCATACGAACCAAGGTATCATCGACAGCTATTTTGATTTGGTAGAATTCCATCACACCAGATTCAATATCTATCTTCGCACGAACTATCTGACCCTTTTTCCCGTAATCCTTCTTATAAGCTGCGGCTAGAGCTTGCTCTATGGCATCGATTATTTTTTCTCGAGGAATTTTTCTTTCTGTCTCGAGTTGCTCAAGTGCCGACTTCATTGTTTTTAAATCTAACATATTGATTGATTACGAATACTAATTACTTAAATAATTAGAACCCGTTTTTTATTAAATTGTTACTTACTATTAAATTTTTCCTTAGAAAATGGCCTTTTATTGACTATTTTCTAAAAATAAAAGCCCGGTTTCGAGAACGGACTAATACATTAAATGATACTACATGAGCCCCCTTTGGTCAATATTATAAAATATTCCAAATATTGACAATGAATCTGATTTATTAGATAATCATCAAAAATTGATTGAAATAAAATCTAATAATTAAAGTTATGGAAAAGAGAGTATTTCTTTTTTTATTCCCACTTATTATCGTTTTGTCATTTTCATCTTGTAATACAACCCCAGAACCTTTCTGTATAGAAGAAGGCTCTCCCAATTGGTGTTCACTTCAAAAGTTAACGGCAGAAAAATGGGAAAGGACATTCATGGCTGTTTATTACAAAAAAGAAAAAAGATGGGAAAAACTCTACTATTATAATGGATCAATTGATTTAGATACTGTTATGTTTAGTAAAGATGGAACTTATTGTAGGAACGGTACTTTTGGGAAATGGAATTTTAAACAAGATAATTCACTAATTCTTAAAATGACTGATTCTTCTCAAAAAATGGAATGGAATATCCAAGTATTAAACAAAGACACTCTGGAAATAGGTGTTTATGAGGGATATTACTTTCACTATGAGCATTCTGTAAATAAAGCCCTTTAAATCATTGAGATTTAAAGGGCTTTTTATTTATATTTTAAGCATTGACAATATTATAAAAAGGTTAGATAATATACAAAAATCATTTGAAATCAAATCTAATAAGTTAATATCATGAAAAAATTGAAATTTTCTTCATTATTTCCTATTATCCTTGTTTTTAATTTTTTTGGATGTGATTCGTCTGTTGATCCTTCAGTAATAGGAAAATTTTTTATTACAACAACAGAAGTTGATCAATCTGGGATTAATAAAGGTTTTATAGGTCCTCCTTTTTCTATTGTTGAAAAAGGCGAGGATTGTATTCTCTCTATCCATTATGAAGATGGGTGGAGTTTAGATAGTCTAGTAGTGAACGGGCAAATTGTAAAAGTATCTTCGGATATTAAAGAATTTAAACTTTCTGGGATTGATTCACATAAAGAAGTATTGTATTCATTTAAAAGAAAGCACGACACAATAATCTGGCCATTTGTTGAAAAAATCCTTTCTCCTAAAATGTGGATTAGAAGTTCAATGATTTCTTTTGATGGAAAATTAAAAGTATGGAATCGTTGTGATCGTAATTCTGGTCTTATTCCAGATACTCTTATTTTTTGTGAGAACGGATCTTATTTAAACAAGCGTAATGGTGAAAAGATTGTACAAAATTATTGGAAATTTTCAAAAAGTGGAGATAAACTTATTTTTATAAGTCTTAATCCTAAAACAGGGGTTAAATTTATGGAAGAAGATGTCGATATTCTCAGTGATACTATTTTTAAAGTAGGCACAGATGGAATATATTATAATTTTTATGTTCCAGTGAAATAATAAAAATCGTTTCTTGTTGTATTGCACAATAGGGAACGATTTTTTTGTGGATAACTTTCTATTGTGTTTATAATTATGTTATAATTATTGCAATTGGTTTATTATTATTTAACCGTAATTTTTTATTATGAAATTATTAAAAGTCTCTTCAATAAGTTTACTTGTTCTGTTTTCACTTCTCCTTGGTTCTCGTGTTTTTGCAGTAGATGCAGTGCCTGCAGTAGACACACCTGCATCCGCAAAATCATTTTTTGTTGCAGATACAAGTATACAAAATGCAAAAATATTTGCTCAAAGTGGCAATACTATAAACATTTCTTTCAATATTGAAAATGGAAAAGGTGCACAAGCTGGACTTAAGTACAGTGTTAGTCTTGTGAAGGATATAACAAATGGCAACATGACCCCAGTCGATGAATATGTATACCCAGAGTCAGTTAGCCTAAGTGCAAATACTACAGTAAGAAGAGACATTGAATATGTTGCACCATCTTACCTATCAGGAGACTATTATATTATTGTTCAATTGGTGAATGAAGGCAATATTCCTTTGGGAATAAGTAATATTGGTAAGGTAAAACTTGTTTCTACCCTAAATACAATAAAGATACTTCCAGAAACTTGCTCACTATCTATTGTGGGAGAAAAAGGCAGTCCTAAATATAAACTTTCTCAATATGTTGATATTAATTTAGGGGAACAATTGAGTTTATCTTGTACTGTTTCAAATTTATCAAAAAAAGATATTACCATAACTCCTTCATATGAAACTCACTTAAATACTATGTATGGTGATGTTGTTTCAAATACAGAAGGTGGATATGTTACTCCTATAACTTTGAAAACAGGAGAAAGTAAAACTTTAAATCTTTCTCTTCCAAAAACAAATAAACCACAATACTATGCAGTAAAAACATCTTTTAATTTAGGTGATGCATACTCCAATTCTGTTGTTTCTTATTATACTATCCAAGGCACAAGTGCTTATATAAGAAGTTTCTCATTAGATAAAGATTATTATAATAGTGGTGAAACTGCCAACCTCTCTCTTCTTTGGGGTCATTCATTTTTATCTGCAAACTCAAGACTAAGTACTTCAAGTAAAACCCCTGTTTCTTTTAGTAAAGATTCAGAACCTAAGGATTCATTTAATCCTACTATCAACTTGGTTGCTTCAATAACAGATGAAAAACAAAATGCATGTACACCAGCTATTAAGCAAACATTGGATTCAAACGGAGAGTTAATATTACCTATTCACATAACTCGCAATTGTAAGAATCCTCAAGTGAAAATTCAATTACAAGATAAAGAGGGAAATATTCTAGCAGAAAAACAACTCTCATTTAAAACAAATATAGAATCAAAAGAATTTGTGAAGGCCAATACATTCTTTGGTAAGTATGGAATGTTCCTTATAGCATTGGGAATTCTTGTAGTCGCAGGAGTTGCTATTTATTTTATAAATTTAAAAAGGAAAGGTCATGCAAAGCATAATCTTGATAAACAAAATGAAACAACTATTTAATAAATATTTAATAGGATCACTATTGTTACTATGTGTATTGTTGGCACCAGCTTATAAGTCTGAGGCTGCCTCAGCTGCTTCTGGGCCATTTGTGTTTAATGCAAGCTTAGATAAAAAACAAACTAATTCTGGAACTGTAGATATTGGACTATCTATTGGTATGTCATATACTTCCAACTGGGACCCAAACACCATGAATAACCCTAATTACGTTCATTCTTTTATTCTTTCTCAAGGTTGGATGGAGAAATATTGTTATTATAATGAAACAGCCCGTCGTAATGGTGGTTGTCTTTTAAGTTATTATAATCCAGGATCAACAGCCAATAATGAAGCAGAAGGAGGAGGATATTCTGAAGGATTAATATCAGGAAGCTCTCAATCTGGAATGACTGCAACTATATATGATTCGAGTGATAAGGTTGTAAATATAACCAATATAGATTCTTCATCAACAAACGTAGTAGGTTCTAATCCAAGTCGTTATTATAATAAATACCTTTCTCTTACAGGTATTAGTAAGTTACCAGAAGGTAGTTATTATGTTGTGTTTAAATCAGCTCCTCGTATTTATTCATTACATGAGTATTGTGACGCAAGATGGTATGACAACCATTGTGGTTGGACACATTTAGGTTATGTAGATAAGTATGTTACTGCTAATGATTTTCCAATGAACATTACTGTTCCATTTACAATTGGGGCACCCTTAACGCTTATAGATGGTAGAATTAGTACCACTTATGATTATTATTATAATAATCCATGTGCAATTGCTGAAAATAAAAATACATGTACAGGAGGTACTTCATGGGGTTTGTATTTATCAGGCCTTCTTCCAACAGGAGGGTCTATAACTTTAACTAATGACAGTACTGCAGGTTCTGATGTTATAGTTTCAACTAATGTAACAGGGACTTATCCTGAGCACAGTGGAAGTCATACTCCGACTTTTCATTATGGTAAAAATTCTTTGAAATTAAAATATCTAAATAGTTCCTATGTTCCTACTGAAGTTATAGCAGATGAGTACAGTGTAAATGTAGGATGTCTAAGTAATTTAATTTGGGATTCAGTTAGTCAGACTTGTATAAAAAAACCTGTCACACTGGCAGCTGTTAATGTTACAGTCAGTCCGTATGTAGACGCTGCTCAAAAGACTGCATCTGTTATAAAAGGGGATCCTGTTACTTTAACTTGGTCTTCAACCAATGCCACAGCTTGTTCTTGCTCTGATTCTAATGGGAAAGACTGTTTTGCAAAAGGTAGTTATATTAATCCCAATAATAATACTCCTTACGCTGGTTTTATAGGAGACACTAAACAAGGGAAAACAGATCCTATTTATGTGAGTGAATATACAAAATTTAGTATTAGTTGTAAATAATAAGTTAATTTATAAAACAGCACTTTAAAAAGTGCTGTTTTATATTTGGTATTTTAAGAATATAGAATAGAATCGAGTCAAGAAATATAAATAAAAAAGCCGTTCGTATTGTATAAAAACAACAGAACAGCTTCTTTTTTAGTTTACTACTTCGCATAACAAAATAAATTAATGGTGAGAGTAAAAAGCTCTAACTGTTTTTGAATAATTAAGAGTCATCATATGATAATCATCAATTTCTTCAAAAGTATCTGAACCTTCCCATTTTAGGCTTGGAGTGCTTGTGGAATAATTAATAGACCATCCAAAATCACCCACAAGTTTACCTGCCCAATAAGTTATAACCTTCCCATCGGGTTGAAAATAGATAATTTCATTACGAGTATCAGCAACTTTTTTATGCCAGTATCCGGTTCCACCATTGTCACCATAGAACATCTGAAGAGAGTCACAATACCAAGGCTTTTCCGTGGCATAAAAGTAAACCATTACTTTTTTGAATGTAACATCAATCTTGTGATTAGATGAAACATTATCAAACCAGTAGGTGGTTTCATTTGCAGAAGCAGTAGTTGTTTTTACGGCGTTATCTACGGTAAGAACATCAATCATATACCCAGGATTGTGAGTAATTATAAATTGGATATTTAATCCAGTATATACATTTACTTCACCTGCGGGGCTAATAGTTCCACCAGCACCAGCTGTAGCTGTGATTGCGAATTTCTGTTTTTCTTTAAAGAAAACAGATAATGTGTGATCACTTGTTACATTTGTTGCGGTGTAAGTTCCATTTATTAAGGTGACAATTGTTCCATCAAGGAGCACTTTATCAACCTCATAACCTTCATTTGCTTTTGGGGTAAAGCTAGCACTTTGACCAGCTTTAACTTCGGCAATAGAAGGAGTCACAGTTCCACCTATTCCAATCTCAGTTTTAACAAAGTATACTTCCGCAGACTTTTCTATAAAGACAACTTCCAACTTATGGTTGGTAGTAACTTTAGAAAAAGTGTAATTGTAAGTTTTAGTTACTGCTTTGTCATCAACGAAGATTTTATAGATTGCATAACCTGGAGCAGGGGCAATGTCGAAAGTGGCATCTGCGCCATATTTTACACTGTAAGTACCATTTGGTGATACTGAACCATGCTCTCCACATGTAATAGTAATAGTAAGTTGGTCAACCAGTGGTTCTGGTGGCCAAATCAAATCGCAACTTGTCATACCTAGTAACAACATTGCAAGGAAAATTAACTTTTTCATTGTCGTATAATTTATTTGTTATTTTTTCAAAGAATTAAATACATCTCTTTAGCACAATAATGTATTAAATACATTTGTATATATTATCTAACCTTTTACGATATCTGTCAAGGGGTTATCCACAGACCCCAAAATCCTTGTATTTTAAGGGGTAATTCGTGAATTGAAGGTTATTAAGGATTTTTATACAAGGTTTTTATGTTTAAATAAGATAATAAAGATCTTGTATAAATTAGTGAAAATATTTTCATCAAATATTTTTTTATTCATTTTTAAAAAGTAACGTTTTAAATATCAAAATTATTGTATCTTTAATATCTTATTATGGTATAATTATAAACATAATAGTTCCTATATTTAATTATCATTTAATTTTATAAACATGAAGAAATTTTTAAAAATATTTTTACTAACACTAGGTCTTTTCACAATATCCGCAACTGCATTTGCTCAGATTTCTCTTAATGGACAGGGGTTGGGGTATAAAGATGGTCCTGGTTACTGTATTATAGGCTCCGGAGGGAATAGTTGTTGGTTTGCTATTAATAATTATACTGATTTAATGATAGCTAGTGATCCAACTGTGGGGGTCTCTCTTAATAATTCTTACCCAAACCTATTTACTCCTGAGGGTACTAATTTTGGTGGTAACTTTAATTTATTTTTTACTCAGAGCCCAGCAGTTTTTGTTGTTGGTGATCCAAATTATTTAAATAATTCATATCAGGCGTTAACTGTAAAAGCAGGTTGTGCTGATGATTTACGATGGAATGGTACTTCTTGTGCCGAAATTCCTGTAGTAGCATCTTTTAGTATAAAATCTGGAACTGATAAATCTGGTAGTAATTATACAACCAATTGTACCATTCCTAGATTTGGTAGTTCTTGTGGTCCAGTTGTAATACAATATAGTGCTACATCTTCTGGTAGTCGTGATTCATTTGAAATAAGAGATGGTCTTGGTTTGACAACCTCAATCATAGGATCAGGAACATATACTCACTCATTGAAGTATGGGTATAATAATTTTAATATGTATGCTTCTTATGCTTCTGGAACAATAATTTATACAAATGAGATTATTGGTAATATTACAATAGATGCAAAATGTGCTGCTGGTGATGCATGGAGTGCAAATAGTAATATGTGTGTCGTAGACACTATTATAAATGGTACTACTGATGATGTAATTGTTGATGTAACTAATACTACTCTTCCTGTTGTCACAACTACCGGTGTTACATCTATAGTACAAACAACTGCTGTAACTGGTGGTAATGTAACAACAGATGGTAATAAAACTGTAACAGCAAGAGGTATTGTGTTTATTGAAGATTCTACTGGGACAATAGATCCGACTCTTGAAAATGCCACCAATATTCCTGATGCTAGTGGGGGGACTGGTTCATTTACTTCCAATTTGTCTGGCTTAACTCCAGGTGCTTCATATAGTGTGCGTGCTTATGCAACCAATTCTATCGGTACTGCTTATGGGGATACTACTATGAGATTTACAACCAAGAATACCCCACCAGATCTTACTGTTTCAAAAATAACTCCAGACCCACAAGAAATAAAATATAATACAAATAAAACATTTACTGCAGTAGTAACCAATGGCGGTAATACAACTACTGGAAGTTATTTTAATAATATTTTCCAAGCAGGAACAAGTAAAACAGATGTGAGTAAAATTAGTACATATCAATTATCAACACCCATACAAGCTCTTGGTGCTGGTTTGTCGTCGGGTGTTTCATATACATATGCCTTCCCTACAGTAGGAACATATTATGTTCGTTTTTGTACAGATAATACAGATCTTGTTGTTGAATCAAATGAAGATAATAATTGTGCAGATTGGACAACTATAAATACTCGTAAAGGTTCCGATCTTACTGCTTCAGATACTATTCCGAATCCAGATACAGCAATGGTTGGAGTATCTAAAACATTTTCTTCTGATATAACAAACATTGGAGATTATGCTACTGGTAATTTTAATAATGTATTCCAAGTTGGTGCCAATATAAATAGTCCATCAACATATCAAACTTCACTCATGTCTAGTCTCTCTAGTCATGAAATTTCTATTGCTAATTACTCATATACATTTAATGTAGCAGGAACATATTATGTTCGCTTCTGTGCTGACAATACCACAGGTATGGCAGGTGGAGCTGAAAGTGAATACAACGAAGGGAATAATTGTGCAGGTTGGACAACTGTAAATGTTTATAGTCTTCCTTCTGTTATAAATCAAACTGCCACAAACATAACTCAAACAACTACAACATTAAATGCTTATATTAATAATTTTGGTAATCCAGCTACTGCAACATATTACTTCCGTTACGGAACAGACCATTCTTTATTGAGTCAAACACCAAATAAATCAGTTTCAGGCCCTAATATGATTGAAAACATAACTGGGTTATCTGCAAATACAACATATTATTTTAGGGGTTTTGCTATTAATTCTGTTGGGGCAGCATATAGTAACGAAGGGACATTTAAAACCCTCCCTCTCCCATCTGGAACTCTAGATATTGATAATGGTGGTAGTAATACATGTGAAATTGGTATAGGTCAAAGTACTTGCCCTATTTCATTTAGTTGGAATGTTTTAAATCCAGCTGGTCCTACTATGGTTACAACTCCTGATAATGATGTTATAGCAACAGGTAATCCTGGATCAGTAGATTATGATTTGTATTATACAGGCCCTAGTGTAGGTAGAAATTTCTTCCTTTATCATAATGTTATTATTGGAACTGAACCCCCACTTGATACGAAAACTATGTACGCAGTTTGTACACCCGGAACTATTTGGACAGGTATTTGTGCTCAGATTCCTATTGTTGCAACCAACACTATTGCAAATATTTCTTATTATTCTGCTACAGGGGGAGGTAATGTAACTTCTGCTGGAAGTACAGCTGTAACATCAAGAGGTATTGTATGGGCTCAATATCCAAAAATTCCAACCTTAACCCCAACTCTTGGAAAATATGATGGAAATACTCTAAGTGGAAGTGGTCTTGGTTCTTTCACTTCCAATATGGTATTAGACCCAAGTATTACATACAATGTTCGCGCATATGCCACAAATAGCATAGGAACTGGTTATGGTAATACAGTTGTATTTACAACTCCTACTTTACCTTCTGGTACTCTTACTCCATCTGTATCTTCTTGTATTATCCCTACTGGAGGTACTAGTTGTACAGTTCCATTATCTTGGTCTACTGCAAATAAATTATCCCCTACTGCTATAACAGCTGCTTCTTCCGAGGATCCTATGTATTCAGGGTTGTATCATGAAGTAACTACAGATTCCGGTAGTTATACTGTCACAGCCCCTTATCCTTCTAAGAGATTCTTCCTTTATAGTAGTAGTTATGAAATTTCTAGTGCTTTAGTAAATACATCTTGTGATACAGCTAATTATGATTATTGGAGTACTATAGATGTAAGATGTTGGAAATATTTTTATACTCTTTCTACTTCAAAGACTGGCACAGGAGCCGGAACAGTAACTGGAGTTTCAACACCAGGACAAGATGATATTAATTGTGGGCCAGATTGTTCTCTTAATTATTCAGGAGGAACAACTATTACTCTTACTGCTACTCCAGATGCAAGTTCAACATTTACTAGTTGGACTGGTTGTGATACTCAAAATTCAGGAGGTCAATGTCTTGTAACTATGAATGCGGCTAAAAATGTAACAGCAAACTTTAAAATAAAAACTTATACTCTGTCTGTTACTAAATCTGGCACAGGAGCCGGAACAGTAACTGGAGTTTCAACACCAGGACAAGATGATATTAATTGTGGGCCAGATTGTTCTATGGATTATACTTCTGGAACAAGTGTTACTCTTACTGCTACACCAGATGCAAATTCAAGATTCTCAGGTTGGACTACCGGATGTGCTTCGATTTTCAATCCAATATGTACAGTAACCATAACTGCAGCCAAAAGTGCAAAAGCTGTTTTTACTACAATAAGTTTGTCTGTCGTTGCTTCTCCTTTAACTCATAATACAACTCCAAGCACAAATGTTTCCTTCATTTATACTCCAACTGCGAATACAGGAGGCGTAGAATGTCGTCTGCTTGATTATACTGGAACAAAAGATTTCGATGGTACTGGTCTGACAAGTTGGACAACAAATACAAGTGGTTCAGCAAATACAATAGTAAATGTTTCTCCTTCTAGTGCAGGTGCATATGGATATTTTGTTCAATGTAGAAGTAATTCAAACACAGCAGTTAGAGCAATTTCTAGTTTGATAACTGTGAATGCAATTGCAGTATCAGCTACTGCTAATCCCTTGGTTTACAATGTACTTCCAGGAGCAAGTGTTAACTTCACTTACACAGCAAGTACAACTCCCACAGGAGTAGGATCAGCAGAATGTTTATTATTGGATAGTGCAGGTGTTAATGCAACATTTACTTATCAAACAAGTAGTCCAATAATACATACAGCACCAAATAGTATAGGTTCTTATGGTTATTATGTTAAATGTAGAAATAAAGAATTTACAACAGCGACAGTTATTTCAAGTAAGATTACTGTAAACACTGCATGTACAATTGATAAAACATTTAACGGAACAAGTTGTGTTGGTCCTTCAGTTGAATATTTTACAGCAGAAGATTGTCAGATTCTACAAGGAGAAAATAGTTGTACTTCAAATGTAACTTGGAATGTATTAAATCCTATAAGTGGTACTGAGGTTACAACTTTTGATCATTATACTGTTGGAGTAGGGAATAATCCTGGATCTGCAACATATGATATGTATTATACTGGACCTAGTGTTGGTAGAACTTTCTATCTTTATAATAATAGTGCTGAGATAGGAACTTCAGTGTCAAATGCTACATGTACTCTTGGTACTGGTTGGGATATTAATAAAGATACTGGAGAATATGCTTGTATGCCTCCAACAGGAACACTTACTGCAGCTGGTTGTACAATTCCAGAAAATGGAAGCACTTGTCCTTCAATATTAACTTGGAATACAGTAAATCCTTTAAGTGGAAAAAATTCTATAATTAAAGTCTCATCTGAAACAGGAACAACTATTGCAACAGGAAATTCAAATTCCCCACTAGTTTCGGGTTCAAGTACAAGAAATATTCCATATGGAACAACTAATTTTTATCTTATTCACGACGGAGTTGTGTTAGATTCAAAATCAGCAACAGCAGGATGTGGATCAAATCATCATCCATCTGGCGGAATATGTATAGTAGATGTTCCAAGTGATACCAATACTACATTTACTGCAAGTCCAACAACGATATTTAAAGGTAAAACATCTACATTAACATGGAATTCAAGCGTCGCAACCTCATGTACTGTAAAAAATATTACAAAAGTTCCTAATGAAGTTGTTAAAACAGGTGGAGCAACAGGAACAGTTCTAGTTTCACCAATAGTTACAACATCTTATGCTTTGTCTTGTTCTAATTCCACAGGTTCATTCAATAAAAATCAACCAGTTAAAGTTGTAGATGTAGTAATTAAAGAAAACTAAAGATTTAAGATCAAAAAAGCCCCATTCTCTAGTAAGAGAATGGGGCTTTTTCAGGTGCTGTTGACTTTATTTTTATATTTGATAGTATAAGGGTCAATGCATTTTTGCGTTAATTTCGCTATCTTAGCGGAATAGCCTCATATATATGGGGTGAAATTATTAATAATTTATGTTGGTAGTTTGAATAAAGTGAGGTTTCTCGTACATTTTATTCTTGTTATCAACCAATAAAAATATATGGCAGCAGAAGAATTTAAAAGAGATAAGCCACACGTAAACGTTGGTACTATTGGTCACGTTGACCACGGGAAAACAACATTAACAGCGGCTATTTTGCAGGTATTATCACGTCAAGGAGGTGAATATGGTGCTAAAATGAAAGGTGTTGATCAAATCGACTCAGCCCCAGAAGAAAAAGCTCGTGGTATCACGATCGCTCTTTCTCACAACGAATATTGGACACCAGCACGTCACTACGCACACATCGATGCTCCAGGACACGCCGACTATATTAAGAACATGATTACAGGTGCTGCCCAAATGGACGGTGCTATTATCGTAGTTGCTGCAACAGATGGAGTTATGCCACAAACTCGTGAGCATATTCTTCTTGCTAAGCAAGTTAACGTTCCTAAAATTATCGTATTCTTAAACAAGTGCGACATGGTAGATGACGCAGATATGCTTGACCTAGTTGAAGAAGAAGTTCGTGAACTCCTTACAAAACAAGGTTTTGATGGTGCTAACGCTCCAGTTATCCGTGGTTCAGCTTTGAAAGCTCTTGAATCAGCAGATAATAATGATGATTATTCAAAAAAGATTCTTGATCTTGTAAATGCTCTTGATACTTACATCCCAGTTCCAGAACGTGATGTTACAAAACCATTCCTAATGCCTATTGAAGATATATTCTCAATTGAAGGACGTGGAACAGTTGTTACTGGTAAAATCGAACGTGGAGTAATCAACGTTGGTGAAGATGTTGAAATCGTTGGTATTAAAGACACAATGAAGACAACAGTTACTGGTATCGAAATGTTCAACAAAAACTTGAAACAAGGTATGGCTGGAGATAACGCTGGTATTCTTATCCGTGGTATCAAAAAAGAAGATGTTACTCGTGGGCAGGTTCTTGTTAAACCAGGAACAGTTACTCCTCATGCAGAATTCGAATGTGAAGTTTACATTTTGAAGAAAGAAGAAGGAGGCCGTCACACACCATTCTTTACTGGTTACAAACCTCAATTCTACATCCGTACAACAGACGTTACTGGAGATACAACTCTACCAGCAGGTGTTGAAATGGTTATGCCTGGAGATACAGTTAAGCTTGGAGTTAAGCTTGTAACACCAGTTGCTCTTGAAGAGACTATGCACTTTGCTATCCGTGAAGGAGGTAAGACTGTCGGTGCAGGAGTTGTTACAAAAATCATTAAATAGTTTTATTTATTCAGTTCTTTTAATTACAAACGTATGACAACAAAGAAAGTTCTAAAACCAAAAAAAGGCAAGGATGATGCAGTTGTCCAACTTCGTATTCGCGTAAGAGCCTACGAGAACAAAATTCTTGACGCTTCAGTCAAGCAAATTATTGATACCGCTCTTCGTTATGATGCGAAAATAGTTGGTCCTATTCCACTTCCAACAGAAATCAAAAAGTATACAGTAAATCGAGCATCGTTTGTATTTAAAAATGCTCGAGAACAGTTCGAAATAAGAATCCATAAGCGTGTCATCGATATTCTCAATCCTAATCCGAAGACTATCGAGGCACTCACAAATTTATCATTACCATCTGGTGTTGATATTGATGTGAAAATGATGTAATTATATGAAATTTATCCTTGGAAAAAAACAGCATATGATGCAGTGCTTTCTAGAAGATGGCACCGCAGTTCCCGCAACAGTTATATCTGCTGGTCCTCTTGTCGTTACTCAAGTAAAGAGTCCTGATGTAGACGGATACACAGCTGTACAAGTTGCATATGATGAACAGAAAACAAGTCGTGCTACAAAAGCACATCTTGGGCATGTTCTTGCTTCACAGACCGAAAAAGAAGGTGGTGCATATAAGCACCTCAGAGAATTTCGTGATATTGAAGATATAAAAGAAGGAGACAAAATAACAGTTAGTGCTTTTGCAAAAGGCGATGTTGTTATTGTTTCTGGAGTTTCAAAGAGTAAAGGTTTCCAGGGTGTTGTTAAACGCCATGGTTTCCACGGAGGCCCACGATCACACGGTCAGAAACACTCAGAACGCGAACACGGTTCTATCGGAGGTGGTCTTCGTAATAAAGTTCCAAAAGGAATGCGCATGGGAGGTCGTATGGGAGGAGATCGTATCACAATCAAGAATCTAGAAATCATCGGAGTTGATACAGAAAACAACCAATTACTTATTAAGGGTGCGATTCCAGGACGCCGCGGAACGCTCGTAGAAATTATTGGCTAATTTTATGACAAAAGAAACTACAAAAATAAAAAAGACTACAGCGGAAAAGAAAGTAAAACCTGTTTTAGCTAATGTTGAAGCAGAAGTTTACAACCAAAAAGGAAAGTCTGTAGGAAAGCTTAGTCTTCCAGAAACAGTTTTCGGATTGGCTTGGAATGGTGACCTTGTTCACCAAGTTGTAACTGCAATGCAAGCAAATGCTCGTACTCCAGTTGCTCATACTAAAGACCGTTCAGATGTTCGTGGAGGAGGTAGAAAACCTTGGAAACAAAAGGGTACAGGACGTGCTCGTCATGGTTCTTCTCGTTCTCCAATCTGGAAAGGTGGAGGAGTTACTCACGGACCTCGTAATGAAAAGAGTTATGAACAGAAAATAAACAAGAAGATGAGAATCAAAGCTCTCTTCACAGTACTTTCTGAGAAACTACGCAAAGGTCAAATCCTTTTCGTTGAAGAACTTGCACTTAAAAACATCAAAACAAAAGATGCTGTTTCAGTTATAAAAGACTTGAGTGGTGTTAAAGGTTTTGAAAAAATAGTAGGTGGAAAGAAAACAAATCTTTACATAACAGTTCCAGCAAAGAGTGATTCTCTAAAGAAGAGTTTTGCAAATATTCCAACTGTTGAGATTGATGAAATCAAAAACATAAATCCTGTAGATTTGCTTGCATACAGATATATTATTATTGCACAGCCAAAAGAAAGTATTGCTTTTTTGGGTGGTAAAATAGAAAAGAAATAATATGGCAACTACAACAAAAACTAAAACAAAAAAGACTACAGCAACAAAAGGAATAGTGGAATCAGCAAAAACACATCCACTTTTGAAAGGTCCTCGTATTACAGAGAAATCTGCTATCAATGCTGAACATGGTGTTTACACTTTCAATATAACTTCAAATGCAAACAAGAGTGAGCTTAAAAAAGCTATCAACTTTGTATATGGAGTAACACCTGAAAGAATCGCAATCACAAAAATCGCAGACAAGACTGTAACTCGTCGTGGAATCTTGAGTATCAAAAGAGGTGGAAAGAAAGCGGTCGTACATTTGAAGAAAGGAGATAAAATAACATTTGCATAATTATGAAAACATATAGACCTACAAGTCCATCAAGACGTAACCAGACTACAGTAACTTACCGTGGTGTGTTGACCAAGAGTACTCCAGAGAAATCTCTAACTCATGGTTTCAAGCGTTCTGTTGGAAGAAATAATCAAGGCCGTATCACTGTCCGTCATAAAGGTGGAGGTCATAAGCGTCTTTATCGAGAAATCGACTTCATGTACAACAAGCATGATATTCCTGCAAAAATAACTTCAATCGAATACGATCCAAATCGTAATGCATTCATAAGTCTAGTTTGTTACGCCGATGGAGAAAAGAGATACGTTGTTATTCCTAAATCAATGAAAGTTGGAGATAGTTTCATTGTTTCAGAAAAAGCACCTCTTGCTATTGGTAACAGATTACCTCTTAAAATTATCCCAGTTGGTACATTTGTATACAACGTAGAGATAAAGCCTGGTAACGGGGCAAAATTGGCTCGTTCAGCAGGGGTATTCGGACAAGTAGTAGCGAACGACTTAGGTTATACAAACATCAAGATGCCATCTTCTGAAGTTCGTAAGGTTCAAGAAAATGCATGGGCATCTATCGGTGAAGTTTCAAACTCAGAATTTCATTTACAAAACATTGGTAAAGCTGGAAGAAGTCGTTGGCTTGGAGTTCGCCCTACAGTTCGTGGTACAGCCATGAACCCAGTAGACCACCCACACGGTGGAGGTGAAGGACGTCAAGGACGCGGACTACGTAGAGCTAAAAGTATGTGGGGTAAGCCAACAGGAAAAGGCCAAAAAACACGTACACCAAAGAAGTACTCAAACATGTGGATCGTTTCCCGCCGCAAGGTTGGAAAAGCAAAGAAGTAAAGCTGATTACAGCTTTGTTTCATCACAAAAATTCTATCAACAAAAAATACCCGAAAGGGTATTTTTTGTTTTTTGGTGTATACTAGAGATATGGAAAATGATGGAAAAATATACGACAAAAGAAGACTTTCTGAAAAGAAAAGGTTTTCTATTGTTGAAAGAGCAAAGAGTTTTTCTTTTGCTTTTCGTGGAATAAAATTACTCCTTAAAACACAACATAATTCCTGGATTCAGCTTATTTTTTCATTATTAATAATTATATTAGGTTTTTATTTACATATTTCAGCAATAGAATGGATGTTCTTGGTATTATCTGTAGGGTCAGTTGTTTCAGCAGAATCCTTTAATACTGCATTTGAATTTGATATCGATCTTACTTCACCTACTTACCATCCATATGCTCGTGATACAAAAGATGTGGCTGCTGGGGCAGTACTTATAACTACAATCATGGCAAGTATCATCGGACTTATAATATTCTTGCCAAAGTTAATTGACTTATTTTAATTCATTTGCTAGTATATAACTCACGAGCTCAGTAGAGCTTATTTATATTTTTATGACAAGATCACTTAAAAAAGGACCATACGTAGATGAAAGGCTTTTGAAAAAGATTGCCGGAAAAAAACCTTTAGAAACAGGGGTTATTAAGACTTGGTCACGTGCATGCGTTATCTCTCCAGAAATGGTTGGATTCGTATTCGGTGTCCACAACGGTAAAACTCACGTCGAAGTTCTAGTCGGAGAAGATATGGTAGGACACAGACTTGGAGAATTCTCATTAACACGCAAATTTGTCAGACACGGAGGTAAAATGCAGAAAGAGTTAGAGACAAAAAAGAAAGAAGCAGAAATTACAGCATCCAAATCAGCTAAAGCAGCCGTCGATTCAAAGAAAAAATAATTTATCCATAATATGAAAGCATTTTTAAAAAACTACAGACAGTCTCCTCGTAAGGTTCGCCTTGTGGCAGACTTAATCAAAAGCAAAAGGGTTGCTGAGGCTTTTGTAATATTAGACACTTTACCAAAAAGAGCAGCAGGACCTGTCTACGGACTACTTGCATCAGCTGTTTCAAACGCTAAACAAGCAGGAATCAGTGAAGATGGCCTAATCGTTGAAAACGTTACAGTAAATAAGGGTATAGTTATGAAACGCAGTATGCCTCGTGCTCGTGGTAGTGCATCACGTATTAACAAGCGTACAAGTCACGTAATGCTAACTCTTAAAGAAAAAACAGTTGAAAAGAAAGTAAAAGCTGTTAAAAAAGTAGAAAAGAAAACAATTAAGCCAAAAGCAAAAAAGTCGGAAAAATCTAAAGTTTCAGAAGTTAAAGAATAAACTAATATTATATGTCAAAAGTAGTTCACCCATATGCTCATAGACTAGTAACTCTCCGTGATTGGAAATCACGCTGGTTTGCTGATAAGAAATACAAAACTCTTTTACAAAGTGATGTAGTTATCCGTGAATTTTTAGCTAAAAAATTACGTGGTTTTTATATCTCTCGCGTAGAAATCGAAAGAAGTGCAAAAGCAACAAAGATAATGGTTTACACATCACGCCCAGGTATGATCATTGGCCGTTCAGGTGAAGGTGTAGCAAAATTAAAATCAGAACTAGTTACTACTTTAAATAAGAAAGGTGTTGCTATCCCTGAAGATTTCAAATTCGATATAGTAGAAGTTACAAATCCAGATGCTGACGCAGCTATCGTTGCTTGCTCAATCGCAGAAGGACTTGAGAAACGTCTTCCTTTCCGTCGTGTAATGAAGCAATCAATAGAAAAGGTAATGTCTGCTCGCGGAGTAAAAGGAGCACGTATATACCTTGGAGGCCGTTTAGGTGGAGCTGAAATCGCTCGTAGTGAGCAGATAAAGCGTGGTTCTATTCCACTTCAGACTTTCCGTGCCGATGTTGATTTTGCTCGCGAAAAAGCTCATATGAGTTATGGCGATCTTGGTATTAAGGTTTGGATTTACCGTGGAGAAGTTTTTTCAGCTCCTACAACAAATTCAAATAAGAAAGATAATTTAAATTAATTTTATGTTAACACCTAAAAAAGTAAAATTTAGAAAATGGCAGACAGGTCGTACCGACATGAGAAAGGTTACTCCTGATACTCGCGGTACAACAATCTCATTTGGAGCATATGCCCTAAAGGCAACTTCAGGTGGACGTATTCGTGCAAATCAGTTAGAATCAGCACGTAAGGTAACATCAAGAACAATCGGTAAGACTGGCCGTATGTGGATTCGAATCTTCCCTGACAGACCTTTTACAGCAAAACCACCAGAAGTAGGAATGGGAAAGGGTAAAGGTGACCCACAAGGATATTGTTTAGATATTCGTCCAGGCCGAGTAATATTTGAAGTTGATGGTGTTACAGAAGCTGTAGCAAAAGAATCATTACGTAAAGCAGGAACAAAATTGCCAGTTAGTACTCGTGTTGTTGCTAGATAATAAATCATTTTATGGAAACAAAAATTAAAAAAACAAATAAAATTTTAAAGGGTGTAGTTACTTCTGATAAGATGGATAAAACCATTGTTGTTAAAGTTACTCGCTTTGTAGAACATAAAAAATACGGCAAGAGAATCAAAATGACAAAGAAGTACAAAGCACATGATGAAGCCAACAGTAAAAAAGTCGGTGATACTGTAGAAATTGAGGAAACACGTCCAATTTCTAAAGATAAGAAATTTAAAGTAATAGCATAATTATATGATTCAAGACGGAACAATGGTAAATATTACAGATAACGCCGGTGGTAAGATCGGAAAGGTATTCAAAGTACTTGGCTCTTCAAAGCGTCGCTATGCTGGTATTGGTGACAAGGTCATCATTTCAGTAAAAGTAGCAGAACCTAGAAAAGGAGTTAAGAAAAAGGATGTTCACCAAGCTGTTGTTGTTCGTACTGTTAAATCTTTCAGAAGAAAAGACGGTTCATACATTCGTTTTGACGACAATGCTGTAGTTATTCTTGAAAAAGATAAATTAGATCCTAAGGGTGGTCGTGTTTTTGGTCCTATTCCACGTGAGCTTGCAGAAAGAGGATACCAGAAAATTATTTCATTAGCACAAGAAGTTATATAATTTTATGAAAATAAAAAAAGGAGACAATGTAATAGTTATAGCTGGATCAAATAAAGGCAAGCACGGTAAAGTTTTAAAAGCTATGCCATCTGAAAACAAAGTTATTGTTGAAGGAGTTAATTTGAGAAAGAAAGCACACAAATCAAAACAAAAAGGTGATCCAAGTCAGATACTAGAAGTAGCAATGCCTATACACGTATCAAACGTTGCAAAGAAAGACTAAAGAGTAATTAAGATTTTAAATACAATGGAAACAATTAAACAAAAAGAAAAAAAAGCATATACCGTTCTTAAGGCTAAATATGGCTATAAGAATATCATGGCAGCTCCTCATCTTGTAAAGGTGGTTGTTTCAAGTGGTACTGGCTCAGGCGTAAAGAAAAACAAAGATCACAACAAGCTTGTTATCGACAGACTTACAAAGATTACTGGTCAAAAGCCTGCAACAAAGAGTGCAAAGAAATCAATCGCTACTTTCAAGACTCGTATCGGTGACCCTATCGGTGTCATGGTTACACTAAGAGGTGCTCGCATGTTTGGATTCTTGGACAAGCTTATCAATGTTGCTATCCCTCGTACAAAAGACTTCCGTGGTATTGAAAAAAAGATTGTAGACAATATCGGAAATCTTACTATGAGTATCAAAGAGCATACTATCTTCCCAGAAACAGGGGATGAAGAGCTTAAAGATGTCTTTGGTCTTGCTATCACTATCGTAACTACAGCAAAAACAAAACCAGAAGCAACAGAATTCTTTGAACTTATCGGAGTACCATTCAAAAAATAAAAAGTATTTAAAAATCCCCTTATGGGGATTTTTATTTGGCTTATTATGTTTATAGTGGTAGGATAAGAAAAAATAATGTACAATATAAAAATTATGGAAATGAAAAAAATACGAATAAATCACTCTCATGAATCTGAAATAGAAGATCGAAGTAAACATGAATTAAAAAAAGATGCAGAGCATATTATTGTAGATGCATGTAATCAATTTGCTTGGTTCCTTCTTTATAAGAAAAGAGGTCTTGAAGAAATAAAACAAGTTATTTCAGAAGCTAATTTAAAAACATTAGAAGGGTATCTTGCTGAAAAATTTGGAGATGCACATCAAGATATTGTTGAAAAAGTTAGACAACATAATCCTAATGTGTTTCATGAATATAATAATCTTATTCAATCTCTAAAAAATCCAGATTTAACGCATCAAGAATTCCTTGAAATTTTAGATAAATCTAAAGATATCTACAAGGATTTTAAGTACCAGAACTAAAAATACTGGTACTTTTTATTTATTTTTAATATTGACAAGTTAGCATGATTATGCTATACTATAAAAAGTGAAGTATTGTTCTTTGAAAAGGCTTTATTTTTAAAGGTTTTATTTGAAAGTTATCACAACAACTAACTATTTGGTTTGTGTGACAACTTTCAAATCTAATTCACTCTAAAAATCAATGTCATGAAAAAGTCATTATTTATTGCTGTAGTTATGGTAATGTTTATTTCTTGTAGTGAAGATAAGCCAGAATATAAAAGTTCTGAAAAAGCGTTATCTTATATTTTAGGGAAGATAAACAAGATGGAATTTCATAATATGAATATTCCAATGGAAAATTATGTACTTTTTGTACATACAATAGTAGATTCTTCTACTCAAGAAGAAAATATTATGTGCTTTACTTGCACTGTGTCAGAAGGTACTACTTATGAATTCTGGGCTAAAAATACAAAAGATGGTTGGGTTGTTGAAGATTCTGAAAAATCTTCTATCCAAACAGGATATGTATATAGATCCATAAATGAAAATGAGGCAACAATAATCAAAGATGCTTATGAAGTAATCAAATGATTATTTAACTAATAAAAAAACCCGTAATACTTATATATTTACGGGTTTTTATTTATTTTGTTGACAATAAAATACCTATCTGCTAGTATATGGGGACGTGAGATTAGATCCGTGCATCTCCTTGAGAGAAGAGAATTATCTTTGCTTTTAAGAAAATGAACGTGATATCAATCTTGCGACCTATCAAATTATAGGCACTTAATTATTTATGGCAAAAACATCAGTAACAGCAAGACATTTAAAAAAGTCAAAATTTAGTACACGAGAAACAAATCGTTGTTTTCGTTGTAGTCGTGGTCACGCATATATGAGAGATTTCGGTCTATGTCGTATATGTTTCCGTGAACTAGCAAACGAAGGTATGCTTCCAGGAGTTCGCAAATCAAGTTGGTAATTAACTAATCAAAATATATGGATCAAATCGCAAACATGATAAATATGATAAAGAACGCAAGTCGTGCAGGTCACGAGGTTGTTGTTGTTTCTCATTCAAAAATCAAATTTTCTATCGCAGAATGCCTAGTAAAAGAAGGTTATCTTAAGAGTGTTACAAAAAAGACACAAAAAGGTTTTCCTATTATTGAATTAGGTATAGCTTATACAGAAGACGGTGAGCCAAAAGTAACTGGTGCAGACCGCGTATCAAAATCATCATGCCGTGTTTATAAAGGAGTTAAAGATATCAAGAGGGGTTATGGATTAACAGTCCTTTCAACACCAAAAGGTATTCTAACTGACAAGCAAGCACGTAAAGAAATGGTCGGAGGAGAAGTATTGTTTAAATTATGGTAATAAATATATATGAGTAGAATTGGAAAACAAACAGTTATAATCCCCGCAGGTACAGAAGCTAAACTTTCTGGTATTACTTTTTCAGTAAAAGGACCAAAAGGTTCTCTTACTCGTGATTTCCCAGGAGAAGTTACTATACACATAAAAGACAACGCAATTACTTTCACTCCAAACAAAGAAGGAAACAGAACATTGAATGCTCTATGGGGTACATATGCTTCACACGTTAAGAACATGGTTCTAGGAGTAAACGAAGGTTATTCAAAAAAGCTTATCTTAGAAGGAGTTGGATTTAAATCAGAAGTTGTAGGCAATAGTCTTAACTTGGCTTTAGGTTTTTCACACCCTGTTAAGATAACAATTCCAGAAGGCATAACAGTTACTGCAGAAAAGAACAACATTACAGTTTCAGGTATAGACAAAGAGCTAGTTGGTTCTTTCACAGCATCAGTAAGAGCAAATAAGAAGCCAGAACCATACAAAGGAAAAGGTTTCCGTTACTCAGATGAAGTTATTCGTCGCAAGCAAGGTAAGAAAGCTGCATAATTTTAATTTAATTATATGATAAATAAAAAAGTAGAAAAAAGAATAAGACTAAAGAAAAAGATCCGTACAAAGATCACAGGTACTTCAGAAACTCCTCGTCTTTCTGTTTTTCGTTCAAATAATTATATGTACGCTCAGATTATTGACGATTCAACTTCAAATACAATTGTTTCAGCTTCAGACTTAAAAGCAAAAACTGGTACAAAGACAGAAAGAGCTAAAGCTGTTGGTGAAGAAGTTGCAAAGAATGCAATCGCAAAAGGTATTAAAGCATGCGTATTTGATCGTAACGGTTTTAAATATACAGGACGCGTAAAAGCTCTTGCAGACCAAGCTCGTGCAGCAGGTCTAAAATTTTAATATAAAAATATATGGATACAGCAAAACCAAAACAGAATACAAACAACAATAGATTTAGTAAGCCAGCATATGGTGCTAAGCGTGAAGGTGATACTCGTCGCCCACGTCCATCTTTTGAACGTCCAAAGCCAGAATTTGATCAGAAAATGGTTTCAATCCGTCGCGTTACTCGTGTTGTTGCAGGTGGACGTCGTATGACATTTGCTGTAGCAATTGCTATAGGTGACAAGAAAGGTTCAGTAGGACTTGGAACTGGTAAAGGAGGAGATACAGCTATCGCTATTACAAAAGCTCTTCGCCAAGCAAAAAAGAACATGTTCAAAATAAAGACTACAAAAGAAATGTCTATTGCTCATGAAGTTTCTGCAAAATTCGCAAGTTCAAAACTAACAATCATGCCTAACCGCGGAAAAGGTTTAGTATCAGGAAGTACTGTTCGCGATATGCTTATACTTGCTGGTATTAAAAACGTAACTGCAAAACTTCACTCAGGTAGTAAGAACAAATTGAACAATGCTCGCGTAGCATACAAGACACTTTATCAACTTCGTGAAAAATCTCATGCAGTAAAGGCAGTTCCTTTCGTTGCAGAAGAAACAAAAGAAGAAGTTAAATAATAAATAAATTATATGCAATTAAACACACTAAAAAGACAACATCCAAATAAGAAAGCTACACAAGTAGGCCGTGGGGGAACTCGTGGTAAAACTTCTGGACGCGGAGGAAAAGGTCAGACAGCTCGTGCTGGTAACAAACGCCGTCCTCAAATCCGTGATATAATCAAGAAGCTTCCAAAGCTTAGAGGTTACCGTTTTGCTTCTCATACTACAAAGTTTACACCCGTAAACACAGGAGCATTAAACGTATTTGCAAATGGAGATACAGTTAACGCAACAACACTTTTTGAAAAGAAAATAATCCGTCGTGTTGGTGGTAAACTACCATCTGTAAAGATCCTAGGTACTGGTGAAATAACTGTGAAAGTCTCAGTTGTTGATTGTGTTGTTTCTAAATCAGCCAAAGAGAAAATTGAAAAAGCTGGTGGAACTATAAAATAAAATGGAAATTGTTTGGAATAAAATAAAAGCGATATTTACAGATAAAACCTTAAGGAATAGGGTTTTATTTGTGCTTGGATCTCTTGTTGTATTCCGACTATTATCTTCTATTCCAATCCCAGGAGTAGACCCAATAAAGCTTCAGAATTTTATCAGCAATAACCAAATTGTTGGGGTTTTGAATATCTTTTCAGGTGGAGGTTTATCAACTCTTTCTATTATCATGCTTGGAGTTGGACCATACATTACATCTTCTATTATAATGCAGCTTTTGACTATCATGTCTCCAAGACTTAAAGCAATGTACCAAGAAGATGGAGAAATTGGCCGCAAAAAATTCACACAATTAAGTAGACTCATAACTATTCCTCTTGCTCTAGTTCAAGGACTTGCTCTTCTTGTTGTTCTCAGTCGTCAGGGAATCATGACAGATGTTTCAATGTTTGGAATGGCTACAAATCTTACAGTTATAGTTGCAGGATCAATGCTTCTAATGTGGATTGGTGAATTAATTTCTGAATTTGGTATCGGAAACGGAGTTTCTCTTATAATCTTTGCTGGTATCGTAGATAAAATTCCAAAGGAAGTTTCTCAATTCTTCTTTACTTTCAATATGGCAAATCTTCCAGTTTATATATTATTCTTAGCAGCTGGTTTACTTATAGTTGCTGGAGTAGTTGTTGTTTCAGAAGCAGAACGTCCAGTTCCTGTAACCTATGCAAAACAAGTAAGAGGGGATCATGTATCAGGTGGAACTCAAACATACCTTCCTATTCGCATTAACCAAGCAGGAGTTATTCCAATAATTTTTGCTCTTTCCATATTAATGTTCCCTCAACTTATCGGTACATTCCTAGCAAGTATGACAAATGGGACATTACTTGCAATCTCACGTGGATTACTTTGGTTTGTAAATAATACTTGGTTATATTCACTTTTCTACTTTATATTTGTATTCTTATTTACATACTTCTATACAGCAGTTACTTTCGACCCAGAACAAATATCAACAAACCTTCAGAAGAATGGAGCTTTCGTACCAGGTATTCGTCCAGGTGTTGCAACAAGAGAATATATCTCAAAGATTTTAAATCGTACTACTACTATGGGCGCAGTATTCCTAGGTGTTATTGCTGTTATCCCTCTAATCATAAAAGCTGTTACTGGTATTACCGCATTTGCTATAGGTGGAACAGCCCTCCTCATTGTAGTTTCTGTTGTTCTTGATCTGATTAAAAAAGTGGAAGCTCAATTATCAATGAGAGAGTATTAAAAAGACCTATTATTTAGGTCTTTTTTTATGTTTAATAATTTTAGTATATAATAGATTTATATGAATAATAAAGCACAAACATTTGTATTTTTTGGAATAGTTGGTTCTGGTAAGGGGACTCAGGTTGAGTTACTAAATAAATATTTAAAAGAAAATAATATTTCAGATGATGTATTATTTATTTCACCAGGCAATGAATACCGAAAGATAATAGCAAGTGATATTTATACAAGTAAGGTAATAAAAGAAAGATTAGAAAAAGGTCTTTTGCAACCCGACTTTCTTACTATTGGAATGTTAACCAATATTTTAATTTTAAATACAAAAGAAAATACATCTATAATAGCTGATGGTTTTCCTCGTACGATTGCTCAGTCAGAATCATTTGAAGATATGATGCGTTTCTTTAATCGCAGTAATGTAAAAATTATTTACATAGAATTAAGTAAAGAAGAAGCAATCAAGAGAATGAAGTTAAGAGGAAGAAGTGACGATACAGATGAGGGTATCACTAACCGATTCAATGAATATGTAAATAATGTTATCCCTTCAATGGAATATTTTAATGGAAAAGAAGGTTACACTTTGTATAAAATAAATGGAGATCAGTCTATTGAGAATGTTCAAAAAGATATTATAAGTTCACTTGGCTTATCCATCTAATATATGGATAATAAAGATTATATAATAATATCACTTGGTGGATCTATCATTGTGCCAGAACAAATTGATACCAATCTTCTTAAAAGTTTTACTAAAACAATAAAAGAATATGCAGAAAAAGGTTTTAATTTTGTAATTATTACTGGTGGCGGAAAAACTTGTCGTAATTATAATGATTCTTTAAAACAAATAATTGAAAATCCATCATCTATAGATTTGGACTGGATGGGAATTGCTGCAACTCGTTTAAATGCCGAATTGGTTAGAATTGCTTTTGGTGATTTAGCTTACGAGAAAATAATATTAAATCCAGATTCTATTCCAGAAACTCATAAACCTATACTAGTAGGGGGAGGGTGGCAACCAGGTAACAGTAGTGATCTTGCTGCTGTTCATATGGCAAAAAGTATTGGTGCAAAAAAGATTATAAATCTTTCAAATATTGATCATGTTTATAATAAAAATCCAAGAGATTATACAGATGCTATTCCACTAGAGAGTTCTTCTTGGGAAGATTTTAGAAAGTTGTTACCAGTCGATTGGGATCCAGGAGCAAATGTTCCTTTTGATCCGGTTGCTGCTCGCGAAGCAGAAAAATTTGGTCTTACTGTTGTAGTTATGAATGGAAAAAATATAGAAAATCTTAAAGATTATTTAGATGGTAAAACTTTTATCGGGACAACTATTAAATAATACGAATATTGCCTATATTTATATTTTGGTCTAGTATGATGTATATATGGCAATTATAATAAAAACTAAAGAACAAATAGAGATAATACGAGAGGGAGGAAAGATTCTTGCCAAGGTTTTAAGTATGGTAGCAAAGAAAGCCAAGCCTGGTATCTCTACTTATGATCTTGATCAATATGCTTTTGAATTAATAAAGAAAGAGGGTGGGTTTTCAGCTTTTCTAAACTATAAACCAGAAGGTGCTCCTAAGGCATTCCCTGCAACAATTTGTATTTCAGTAAATAATGAAATTGTTCATGGTATTCCAAGTAAGACTAGAATTTTAAAAGAAGGCGATATTGTTTCTCTTGATCTTGGTATTAAATACAAGGGTCTTTTTACAGACCATGCTGTGACAGTGCCCGTAGGGAAGATTTCAAAGAAAGATAAGGAATTGCTCAATGCTACTAAAAAAGCCCTAGAAATAGGCATTTGGGCTGCTCGTGGGGGTGATACAGTCGGAGATATAGGCTATGCAATAGAATCTTTTGTTAATAGAAAATACGGCATAGTCCGAGAGCTTTCTGGTCATGGTGTAGGAGTAAAAATACATGAAGATCCATATATACCCAACTATGGAAAGAAGGGTAAGGGTCAAAAACTAATTCCTGGAATGATTATCGCGATAGAGCCAATGTTAAATATAGGTAAGGATGGTATTGTCTGCGCTTCGGATGATTGGACTATAAAAACAGCCGATGGTACACGTAGTGCTCACTTTGAACATACAGTTTTAATTACAGAAGGAAACGCAGAGATATTAACTGTGATATAAAATCTTTGATAATATATCATATTTTTGATATATTAATTAAATATAATATATTAACTTCTAAACTCCCTTGACTAAAAACCTAAAAATAAAATTCCTTATTTTCTTAAATACTTTATTGATATTAGGATTTTTTAGTTTCCCTGTATTTGCTAGTAATACAAATACTGATACTCAATCTATTGTTGATCGTATTAATACATTAACAAGTGATATATTAAAAAATAATACACAACAAAAAGTTAGTATTTTGGGAAAACAATCTGTATTAGGTACACAAGATATTCAAATAGAGGAATCCATAGAAAGAAAAGAGCTCATGAAAGAGCTCATGAAAGAAGACCCTATATTATTCAATAATATAGCAATGAGTGATTCTGATAGAAATACACTATCTTCTAGTATACAAGATAATATAGAACAACAATCTACGATTTCTGGAAAAATTACAACTATAGCTATTGATAATACAAATCAAACTAGTAGTTATGAATATTATATAAAAACCCCCCAAGAACAATATTCTTTTTATCCTACATCTGACACTCCATTACTTTCTAGTACTAACGTTGAAATAACTGGTTATATATTAGATAGTCAATTATCTACTAATACAACAGAGAATCCAGTGACAGTATTAGGCACTGAACCACCAATTGATTCTATTGGAAATCAGCGTACTTTAGTTTTGTTAGTTAAATCATTCCCTGGTGATGCTGAGCCATTTACTCCAGCTCAAGCCCAAGACTTGGTTTTCAATGGTCAGTTTCAAAATTTCATGAAAGAACAATCGTATAACAAAGTTTCTTTTAGTGGGGATGTATATGGATGGGTTTCTGCGGGGCAGCAACTTACAAGCACCTCTGTTCTTTATGGGGTAGCACAAAATTTACTTTTAAATGCAGTTAATACAAACAATATAGATCTTTCAAATTATGACCGTGTTGTTTATTTGGGGAAAGATTTTGGGGGTGGGGCTTCTTCTGTTGGTAAATATATTAATACTATAAATAATACCCCATATAATTTATCCAAAACAGTTATTGGTCTTGGTAGTGTTTCTGTTGATACGTATGATCAACCTTCAGTGTGGGGTGTACAACCTTTTACTTGGACAAACTTAGATTATACATTATCTCATGAACTTGGTGGACATGGATTAGGTGTTGCTCATGCAAATAGATGGCTTTGTACAGATGGACAAATATTATATGGGAATTGTTCACATCTTGAATATGGAAATTATTATGATACTATGGGATCAAGAAGCTATTCTCTCGATTACAATGCATATTTTAAACAAAAGCTCGGTTGGATTCCAGATGATAAAATAATATCAATAACAAATTCTGGGACTTATACATTAAATCCATTAGAAGTTTATGATGGTCTTAAATTAGGTGCTAAAGTATATATATCAGGTATAACCCCTAGCCCTTATTATTTAGAATTTAGAAAAGCTTTAGGTTTTGATTTAAATTTAAATAATACAAACCCAGACCTTAGAAACAACCAAAATGGAATTTTTGTAAATTACCTAAGGACTGATAGTAATATTGAATTATTAGATATGAGCCCAGCAGATGATACTAAAAATGTAACTCTTAATCTTCCTTCATCTGGAACTTCAGTATCTTCTTTTACTGATACTCAGACCGGTGTAACTATTGGACCAGTTTTAAGTGTTTCAGATTCAGCAATATCATTTAAAGTAAATTTTGCAGCACTTACTCCAGTGGCTACTCCAACAGCTGGAATATATGAAGTAGCTCAAACAGTTTCCTTGAGTTCATCACAGAGTTCATATATTCGGTATACTATTGATGGGTCAGCCCCTTCTTGTTCTGTTGGGACAATATACTCTACTCCTATTAATGTTTCATCGTCAGAGACTATCAAAGCACTAGGTTGTGATTCTTTCGATATTCCATCATCAGTTGCTACTTTTGTATATGTTATTAACTCTGCCCCCATTGTTTCAAATGTAATTATTTCTGGTACTCATAGTGTTGGTCAATTAATTACTGGGTCTTATTCATACACAGACACAGAGGGGGACATAGAAGGTACTTCTACTTTTCGTTGGTTAAGGGATGATGTTGCTATTTCTGGAGCTACTTCTTCTACATACACCACAACGTCAGATGATGCAGGTAAAACAATTAAATTTGAAGTAACACCAATTTCTTTAACGGGTTTTGTTCAAGGTATAGCTGTTCAAAGTATAGGTATCAGTATTCCAGCTATATTACCAATTATTACAACTAATGTTGCATCATCTATTAATACAACTTCTGTTAACTTTAATGCTGAAATTACTTCAACTGGAGGGGTACCAATAACAGAGAGTGGATTTAAATATGGTTTAACAACAGATTATACAATTACTACAATAGATGGACCAACCACAACAGGTATGTATTCAAAAAATATTACAGGGTTAACATGTAATACTACGTACCACTTTCTTGCATACGCTATTAATTCTTTGGGTATAACATTGGGAAGTGATCAAAGTTTTATAACAAGTGTTTGTCCTGATCCTGATATAGCTTTTGTTTCTTCTGATAAATCATCTCTTTCCGATTCATTAATTTTAAATCAAAACTCAGATATTTTACATATCACCACGTCTCTCACATTACCTACTTCAAGTTCAAACGGGTCAACAATATCTTGGAGTTCAAATAATACATCTGTTATTTCAAATACGGGTGTATTTACAAAACCAACATCTAAGAATGAAAATGTTACTCTAACAGCTACGATTACAAAAGGATTGGTTTCTGACACAAAAGTATTTAATTTAACTGTACTTTTTGCGACACTATCCACCATTTCTATTACCACACAACCATCGAAACTCACATATAAAATAGGTGAAGCTCTCGATATTTCAGGGTTAGTAGTTGCTGGTACATATAGTGATAATTATACAAAACAAGAAAAAATTTCACTTTCAAATATTACAGGATTCAATAGTTCCGCCCCTATAATTGGTCAAGTATTAACAGTTGTAATTGGTGGCAAGGCCACGACATATACAGTCGATATAGTAGTAAATATTATAAATAGTAGTGGAGGAGGTAGTGGAGGTGGATCGTATACACCATCAGTAACCACTGTAAAACCTATTGTTTCAGTTGTTGAACCAATAATAATTTCAAATTCAGAAACAGCTACATCTTCAACTCTTATTAAACAAATATTATCTATAACTAAAATTCTTAAACAAAATACAAAGAAAGATAATGATGTTAAAATAATACAAATATATCTAAATGCTGTGCTCAAACTTACTCTTACTCCAGATGGTATTTTTGGAAAACAAACTAAAGTTGCTATTATGAAATTCCAAAAAGATCATAATCTTAAACCAGATGGTATAGTAGGGCCAAAGACAAGAGTGATAATGAAATAAGCCAATTTATTTAGTGATATATGCTATAATAGCTATATTATTATATTTAATTTATTATCATGAAAAATTCCCTTTTAAAACTTTTTGTTTTTATTTTATTAATTTCCACCTTTATATTACCCAGTAGTGTTTCAGCTGTTGAATTATTTCAAAAAAAGATTGATTTTAGTGGTACTGATAATGGATCAAATCCTATGAGTTCCCTTACTCAAGCCACAGATAGCATGTTGTATGGAACGACATATTCTGGTGGGGTAAACAATAAGGGTATACTTTTTCAATACAATCCAACAACAGGAATTTTAACCAAAAAGATTGACTTTAGTGGTGCTGATAATGGAGCAAATCCAAGAATGTCTCTTGTTCAAGCCACAGATGGAATGTTGTATGGAATGACATATTCTGGCGGTGCCAATGATTTTGGTATACTATTTCAATACAATCCAACAACAGGAATTTTAACCAAAAAGATTGATTTTAGTGGTACTGATAATGGAGCAAATCCTATGGGTTCCCTTACTCAAGCTACAGA